>Ga0209382_10000029_pt1 | contig 175061 bp, 151 predicted proteins | sample SoiMetdeltSBSDD5_FD_187599 | JGI IMG/M metagenome (GOLD analysis project Ga0209382, IMG submission 187599) | Bulk soil microbial communities from a Populus tree surrounding site in Tennessee, USA - Soil MetaG P. deltoides SBSDD5 (SPAdes) (version 2) | ecosystem: Environmental > Terrestrial >...
TGGCCATTGATAACGAGATGATCGGTGTCTTCATCGAAGTTGGCGATCGTCACGGTGCTGGTCAGATCTGACACCGTGACCACGCCGTTGACGTCGGTGACCGTGAACTGGCCGTTCGTCGCAATTCTGACCGTGTCCGCCTGATCATCTGCCCCGAGGTCGACGGCGAACTGCTTCAGGTCGGTTCCGGTCTGAGCGCCGATCGTGATGTTGTCGGCCCCCACCCCCAAGTCGATGGCGACCTCCTTCACGTCGGTTCCGGTTAGATCGTTGATCGTAATGTTGTCGGCGTGATCGCCCTGAGCTTTGAACTGGATGCGCTCGACACCGTTGAGACCGATGTTGCCGTTTGCACGGGCAAACGTCGCCCCGGAGCCGTTGGCCGAGATGACGACGGTCTCGCTTATATTGGCGCCACGGAAGTCGAGCGTGTCGAAGCCGCGGCCGCCCTCGACCACGTCATTGCCGTCGCCCGGATTCCAGATGAACCTATCGTTGCCGGCGCCGAGGAACGCCGTGTCGGTGCCTTTACCGCCAACGACCGTGTCGTCGCCGGCGCCGCCGTCGAGGATGTCGTTGCCGGCGCCGCCGATGAGGGTGTCGTTGCCGTTGCCGCCGAACAGATGTGCGGTGGGCAGCGCTTGCCCTGCGGGCGGCGCTACGTTGTCGAGCGAGATCGTGTCGTTGCCGTTCCCGCCGAACACATCGATTTCGGTGGTGTTGGTGAGCGTCGGTTGGTCTCCCTGAACGGATATCGCTCCGCCGTTGATGAGAATTTGTCCTGCCGCGTCGCGGTTGACCGTGATGGCGTCGTCGCCGTTGCCTCCGGTTACTGAGAGCAAGCCTGCATTAAAGTTTGCCTTGATAGCCATGGTCGTAGTCCTTTCAACGTTTGGCCGCGGCGCAGATGCGCGTTGGCTGGGAACGAGGTCTGGCTTGTATGCCGGGTAGGAAATTGACCGCGCTCCGCTACGGAAGTGTTTCAGCGATCGGTGATCGTGTTACAGAGGTAACGAGTGAACGGAGTGCAGGGACGCGCCAGCGCCAGCAAAGCAAAAAAGCTCAGCAAAAATCTCGGCAGATATCGTAGCCGTGATATTGGGAATGATTTCGATCACGAAGATGTGCTGTGGCGCGCGCAGCGCCATTGGCGTAACTCCGAGCTAGATTGCTAACGTGAAATTGCTTCAGGTTAAATCCCGCGCCCGCTCTTCAATCACCTCTCCCAGTCGAAGTCGGATGTATTTGGCATCGAGCGACCAAACTCGCGGGTAAACTCAGTTTGGTTTGGAGAGGTTCGCGCGCGAAGTGTGCTTGGTGCGGGTGCTCTGACATAAGCACCCACCCTAACTCCTCCCCTTTTCAGAGGGAAGCGCGCCGCGTTCGGGGCAGCGTTTCGATTCAGACGATCGCACTTTAAACGCCGCGGCGCAGGTGGCGCGTCAACGGCGCAGCCAGCTCGGTCCTGACCAGCGGCCTGCAGCAGCTCGGAAATTCCTGCTTCGCGAGCGCGTCCACGCCGACATCGATCGTGGAAGTGCTTGCAGAATGGGCTGCCGCGGCGCGACCTGATGGACGTTCAAACCCGCTCAACCGGAACGGTGAACACATATCCTACACCGCGCTCGGTCTGGATGACGCGCGGCGTGCTCGGGTCGCGTTCGAGCTTGCGCCGCAGGCGAAGAATCTGCACGTCGATGCTGCGATCGAAAACATCTTCATGCACGCGCGTGGAGTGCAGCAGGTGCTCCCGGCTGAGCGGGCGCTGCGGCGCATCGAGAAAGGCGATCAACAGGGCGTACTCGCCTTTGGTCAATGTTACCGGAGCGCCGGCCGGGTCGGTGAGCCGCCGAGTCCGGCAGTCGAGCTGCCAGCCGCAAAATCGAAAGCGGCCCCGCCCGGAATCGCGAGCCGGCGCGGCACGTCCGCTATCGAACCGTCGTAATACCGCGCGGACACGCGCGAGCAATTCGCGCAGATTGAACGGCTTGGTCAGATAATCGTCGGCACCGAGCTCAAGTCCGACGACACGATCGATATCCTCGCCGCGGTGACCAGTAATGATTATGACCGGCACGTCGGAGCGCGACCGGATCTCCCGCAGCAAATCGAGACCGTCCTCCTGACCGAGCCGAAGATCGAGGATCACCAGGTTGACCTCGGTGCTACCGAGTTGATCAACCATTTCTTGGCGACCGCGTGCCAGCAGGGTACGGATGTTATTCTCACCAAAATACTCTAAAATCACGCGCTGTAAGGCAGGATCGTCCTCCACGACGAGGACACACACTTGGCGATCACCACCCTTACGTAGATCCAGGTCGCGTAGCGATGTCGCGCCCATGCCACCTAGCTCCCACATTGATGCGGCCCGCGGCAACCGCGCCCGTGTCGGGTTGGGCGATAGCCTGCTTTCGGCTGGCGCTTGTCTGCCTCAATGCCGGCTCGCCGGCAACTACTCAATCGTCAAGTCCGCAGGCCCGCGCCGCCCTGGAACCCATCACGCCAATCCCTGCTATGCCGCTCCAGGACCCACGGCGTCTTTTCCTGGAGGAACGATTATTCAGCGACCCTCGCCTGTCTCACGATGACACACGGAGCTGCTCATCGTGCCACGATATACGAACGAACGGTGCCAGCGCCAACGCCCACCACTTGACGCCTGCGGGGCGGTCGGTCCCGCTCAACACGCTGGCGCGCTGCCTGCGTTCCCCCGGCGGATTACAGACGTAACGCGATTACCGATAGCTGAAATACTTTTGTAGCGCGGCGCCGTCATTTTGCGCGCTGCGCCTGTGTGGGCCGAAACAGGAGTGACCGAATGACCATATTTGCGGCCTTCGTCAGTTTGACCCGTCTCACCGCGATGCTCGCGGCCGGAACCTTTATGCTGGCCGCCGCGGACGGCGCCAGCACTAAGGATGGCGTGGTCGAGGTGCCCGCCGCGCTCAATCCGGACAAGCTGTCGATCTTTCGCGTGGTGTCGGCGACGGGCGTGCAAGTCTATACCTGCACCCGCAATCCGGTGGGCGCCACCGGCTGGGTCCTCAGGGGACCGGACGCACAGCTGTTCGATCCGCAAAACAAGCCCGTCGGCAAGCACTATGCCGGGCCGACCTGGGAAGGGCTCGACGGCGGCAAGGTGGTCGGCGAGGTAAAGACGAGCATGCCGGCGCCAGTCGACAAGGCCGTTCCCTGGCTTCTGCTCGACACCAAATCGCGCGAGGGATCGGGCGCGTTCACTCAGGCGCAGGCGATCGTCCGCATGGGAACGACCGGTGGCACGGCGCCCGGCGACGGCTGCGATGAGGCCCGTGCCGGTCAGGAAGTGCGCGTTCCGTACTCGGCGATCTACATATTCCTGAAATAATCCGCCGCGGGGAGACGCGTTCGCGTCAGACTGCACGCACCACCACGCATTCCGCGCTTGCCGAGATTTTCCGGCGGGTTACAGGAAAGTAGCCGTCGGACGGCCTTCACCCGAGGGAGCGCGGTCTCAGCCCACGGCGCATCCTGGGCCGGAGAGGCGAAAGAGGCCCGCGTCCCTAGCCCCGAAACGCCCATTTCCCGGCAAATCTGCCCCCGCCTTCAGAGACTCACATAACGTGCTCTATCGAATAACGCTGCCGATCATCCGATCATGCGGGCCGGAGTCATTGCGGGATCTCTCCTTGCCTTTCTCACACTCGCACTATTCCTCACTGGAGGCTTGGTTAGCACGCTTCCAACCAGGAATTGACAAGCAGGCATGTCGCTTGGTTATTGGAAAATGCTCAACTGAGCCTATTAGTTCTACCGCGGAGCATCGAGACTATCATATACATAAGGATCGTCGCAGCGAACAGAAGCAATATAAGACTAATAGGCCGAGTAACAAATATGGAGTAATCGCCGCGCGAAAATGTCAACGAACGGCGCATATGCTGCTCCATGAGTGGCCCAAGAACGAAGCCCAACACCAGCGGTGCCGGCTCGCATTTGAACACTAGAAACAGGAAGCCAACCGCGCCGAACGCGGCCAGGACCAGGATGTCAAAGGAACTGTTGCTCACGCTTAGACCGCCGATGCAACAAACCAGGAGGATGCTCGGCCACAACCATCTGTCCGGAACTTTTAAGAACTGAACCCACATGGGAATCAGGGGAAGGTTGAGAACCAGCAGCAGCGCATTTCCCAACCACATGCTGACGACAAGGCCCCAGAACAGATCGGGGTGCTTCGTGATCACGCCTGGACCGGGGATAATGCCGTGAATGACCATGGCACTCAGCATCAGGGCCATGGTTGCACTGCCGGGCAATCCGAGCGTAAGGGTCGGGATAAATGCAGTCTGCGCCGCCATGTTGTTCGCCGTTTCCGGTGCGACTACACCCTCGATCGCGCCCTTTCCGAACCTAGAAGGATCCTTGGCCACCTTCTTCTCAACCAAGTACGCGGCGAACGAGGCGATGACCGGACCGATGCCGGGCATGATGCCAAGTATGCCGCCAACACCGGCTCCGCGAAGGGCGGGCTTCCAGGACGCGCTCAGCTCCTCGCGGTTGATCATCAACCTGCCAACCTTGTTCGTCAGCATGTCGCGCGCACCCGGACGCTGCAGGTTGGCGATCATTTCGCTGATGGCGTACAGCCCCATGGCAACCGCGTTGAAATCGATCCCTTCCAACAAATCGTTAATTCCAAATGTGAATCGCGGCAGGCCGGAATTCACGTCGGTGCCCGCGCAGCCGAGCAAGAGGCCCATCAAGACCATGCCGATTGACTTTATCGGCGACCCCTGCCCCAGCAAGGCTGCACAAATCAGCCCCGTGACCATCAGCGAGAAGTATTCCGGCGAACGGAAGCTCAGGGCATAGGTTGCAAGCGGCGGCCCTACGAGCGCGATTGCCAGGGTGCCCAGGCAGCCTGCAAAGAACGAGCCGAGCGCTGCAGCTGCCAGGGCGGGTCCGGCTCGTCCCTGCCTTGCCATGGGATGGCCGTCGAGACATGTGACGACGCTGGCCGGATCGCCTGGTACGTTCATCAGAATCGACGTGGTGGAGCCCCCATACTGAGTGCCGTAATACAAGCCGGCCAGCATGATGAGCGCACCAACCGGCGGCAGCGTGAAAGTGATAGGAAGCAGCATCGATAAAGCGGCCAAAGGCCCCAGGCCCGGCAGCACACCGACTAGCGTACCCACCGTCACGCCCAAGAAACAGTAGAAGAGGTTGCTTATTGAGAAGGCGGTGGCAAATCCAATGGCGAGATTGTCAAAGAGGTCCATGGGAGTTCCTGCTCACTGCCACGGGAATGTGCGGATTGGCAGTTGCAGGAGTTTTATGAATATTATTACCGTGCTCGTTACCAAGATGATGTACAGAACGATGAACTCAATAATTCGCAGTCCCCAGTTGCCAAAGAAGACAATCGCGACGAGCGCCAAGGCAGCGATGGCGTAACCTGCAGGTTCGATCAGAAGACCGAACGCGAGGACCCCCGCAATAACGGAGACCACTGGGCGCAGCGACCCCCAGTCGACACTCCGTCGGCCGGACCACACAGCCTGTCCGCTAACGACTGCACCGGCCGCTAGCAACAGGCCGCTAATCGTCACCGGAAAATAACCCGGACCCATCCGAAATGAGGACCCTAGATCATAGCCGCTTCCAATCGCCAGGCCGATTAGTCCGAAAGCCATGAAGAGAATGCCCGCGCCTAGGTCCTCTTGATTGATCGAAGGTGGTTTCATGACCGGATCCAAAAGCCTCGTGGACTGCTAAGAACGGCCTCACGGAAAAATGCAGCGGCGATGAAAACGCCGCTGCACCTACTCGCCTGCAAGCACACGACCGGATGCGCTCCACAGCCATCCAGAGCACCGACGCGCGGTGCCTACGAACGGTGCTGGTGATATGGCCGCAAGACTGGGCAGCCTCTCTTGGCCGCCCAGAATCTCCGTTATCAAGCCGTCAGTGTCACTCAATCTTGAGCTTGGCCAGCTTGACGGCCTCGGCATTCTTCTTGATTTCATTGTCAAAGAACCGCCGAAGGTCCTCGGGGCTGCTTAGGATCGGCTTGACGCCGAAAACCTCGGTCAAACGCTTCTTTACGTCCGGCTCGGAAAGGACTTCGGCGATACCGGCATTCAGCTTTGCAATGATCGCCGGGGGCGTGCCGGCCGGAACGAAAACCCCGTACCACTCCGTATATTCATAGTTCTCAACGCCGGCTTCCCGGATCGTGGGCACGTTCGGGAAGAACGGCGACTTTTCGTTCACCGTGAGGGACAGGGGCTTGATCTGGCCGGCTTCGACGTAACGTCTGGCCGATAGGATGTCGAGTACCTCGACCTGGTTCTCTCCGGCTATCAGGTCCATCGTTGCATCGACGCTGACCTTGTAGGGGATGTGAACGATGTCCATTCCCGTGGCATGCTTGAGCATCTCGGTGGCAAGATGTGTGGCGCTGCCATTCCCACCCGATCCGTAATTGAATTTGCCGGGATTTTGCTTCACCAGCTTGACCAGGTCCGCCATCGACTGCACCGGCAGCTTTGGATTTACGACCACGAGGGCAGGCAGGGTGCCCACCAGTATCACCGGATCAAAATCCTTCTGCACATTGAATGGCGCCTTGGTATGTATGTTCGGCAAAATCCCCTGGTTGTTGCCAAACATTACAATGGTGTAGCCATCGGGGGCCGCCCTCGCTGCGGGCTCAGTGCCGATCAGACCTCCACCGCCCGGCCGCGGGTCGATGATAAATTCCTGCTTCCATTTTTCGGACAGCTTTTGACCGATCAGCCGCGAGAGCGTCGTGTATGACCCACCCGCGCTGAACGGCGAAATAAAGCGCACCGGCTTACTTGGATAGTCCTGAGCCGTCGCCGGTGTTGCCGCGAGCATCGCAAGTCCAATCAAGGAAGCTGATATGTACCGGTGCATTTTCATCAGGCTCTCCATGCTTTCTGCTTCACCTTCGACCGTATGAGGCGCGGCGGAGGTTGCTGCTCCAATGGCGCCCATTGGTTGGCGTCATGCCGTCCGCACTGCTCGTATGCCTGCCTGACACGCTATGCAGAAAAGCAGATCCTGTCTGCTCCAGGCGTTCCGACGGAATTCTGGAAACGCGAACGGTCCGAGGCTCCAGCGCGCTAAGCGGCGGCGGCCCCCAACGACGGCCACAATTTGCTCGCAATGGCCGACAATCGCCAGCATTCCCATGCGCGCCGCCAAACTTGAGCCAGCCTACCGCGACGGCTTGCAGCACCCCGCGAGACTGATCGGCCCGTTGCTGTCTTGCCGGAGCCGAGGCATTTGTCTAAAATCTGAAACTTCAGAGTGTTAGCACCCCTGCCATGCCCCGGTCAATTGGCGCCGTTTTTTCACCTGAGCATCCGAGCTTGAACAAACATGGGCACGCAGAACGGCGCACGAGAGGTCCACGACCCTCAGTCCGGCAACGGCCTATCTCATAACCAAATGCAACCGGCAGCGCGGAATTGAAAAGCCTGGTCGAGCATGCGGGTGACGTTGCGTCCGCGTTTCCCCCCTATCCAGTGGCAGTGCAGGCCGGTGCCCTTGTATTTCTGACGGGCATACGAGGTGCCGGGAAGGGATTCGCAGACATTCCAGACATCGCCCGGGCTCGTGCTCAGGGCTTCACGGCAGCCGACCTTGTCGAAGGCGAAGTGGCCGCGGACGCTTGGCGAATTCATGAGAGGATGGAAACCGTACTTAGGGCCATCGGCTCCTCGAACGATCTCCTGCTGCGGCAGCACATGTGGCAGCGGAACAAATCCTACTTTCCCGCCTACGAGCAGATCCGCAAGATCTGGCAGAAAGCGCCCGCGCCAAGCAGCGGCTTGGGAGTAAGCAGCATCGTCGGCAACAGGGACGGGTGGCTCGGCCTGGATGCCATTGCGGCCCGTCCTTCCGCTCAGCCGGATTTCAGTGCGATCACTGTCACTGCGCCCCCCGACAGCGCTCGCCTGCCCTCTGCCGCTCACTATTCGCAGTCGCTGAGCTGGGGGCCGCTGATGTTTCTTGCCGGCCACATCCCGATCGACACAAGGTTGCCGGGCAAGCCGCTCGTTACATCGTTCGACGCACTTGATGAGCGCGATCGGTTCCTCCAGACCGGTCGCAGTCACACCGACGCTCGCCAAGGCCCGATCGCGGTCCAGGCAACGTTTGTCTATAACGAGATTAGGCGCCACCTCGAGGACCATGCGCACGCGCTTCATGACGTCGTACACGTGACTGTCTTCCTTCAAAGACAGTCCGACTATGCGGTTTTTCACAAGGTTCACCGTCATTTCTTTGGCGACGGGGGTCCCTCGCTTACGATCGCGACCTTCGACGAAGTCGGCCACAAGGCTTGCTTGGTTGAGATCGAAACGACCGTCCTGCGTAGAGACACCTGGACAAGACAGGCCGTCCCATGGACCGCCGCGCCCCCGGTGGCAGCGCCGGCCGCAACCATCGTCGGCAATCTGGTATTCTTTTCAGGCATGATCGGTCTGACGGACGCCGGCCGTTTGGCCCGCTCCGTGCACGACGTGCCGCCGGAAGGCGCGCGTCTCGTCGGTTTATTGGAATCGGCTGAGCGTCGGCCCGGCATTGCCGCGCAATGCTGGTTGGCGTGGCAACGGTTGGCCGACGCCATGACGGCAGCCTCGGTTTCCGCGGACAATCTGCTAAAGATCACCCTGTATGTTTCGGACCCGGCGGACCTCATCATTCATGAGGTCGTTCGACAGCAATTTGTTTCCTCCCACCTTCCGGCCTTCGAATGCGTCTGCGTTCAAGGGCCTGGGGGGCTTCCTGGAGGCGACATTCAGATCGAGGCGATAGGGCTGAAGTAGCGTCGGATGGCACCGGAGAGCATCATTTCATGACAGCGCGCGATATCATCGTCATCGCTGGCGGCCGGCCGCTCTCTCTCAATGCCGGCACCTGGGATCGCGCCGATATTGTCGTTGAGAACGGCGCGATCGCCGAACTGGCGGCCCCAGGCAGTATCAGGTCGGAAGGCGCCCGCATCATCGACGCGCAGGACATGCTGATCCTTCCGGGCCTCGTCAGCGCGCACTCGCATGGGCAATTGAATCTGAGCAAAGGGTCCAACGACCGCTGGAGCCTTGAGCTCTTGTTGAACCGATTGCCGTCGTTGTCGGCGCACCGCTCTGTCGAATATCACTATCTGGCTGCGCAAATCGGCGCGGCGGAAATGGTGAGCAAAGGGTGCACGACGGTTTACGACCTGTTCAGCGAGTTTCCGGCGCCGACCGCCGATGCTGTCGACGCCGTCGCGCGCGCATATAGCGATATCGGCATGCGCGCAGTGGTCGCGCCAATGATGGCGGACCGCACTTTCTATCAGGCCATACCGGGGCTTATCGATGCCTTCCCTGAGACGCTCAAGGCCGAGGTGCAGCGCATCCGCTTCGCGCCATATCAAGAAAGCGTGCAGCGATGCCGGCAGATATTGAAAGACTGGCGACATGACCGGGACAGAGTGCGCCCTGCTCTCGCGCCGACCATCCCGCATCACTGCACCGATGATTTCCTGCTGGCTTGCCGCGATCTGGCTGAAGAATTCGACGTCGGTATTCAGATGCACGTCGCCGAATCCCGCATGCAGGCTGTGGTAGCGCCGATGGTGCATGGTCGCACGGCGGTTTCGCACTTGGCGAAGCTGGGACTGCTCGGCCCGCGCTTCACGGCAGCGCATTCGGTCTGGCTCGACAATGACGACATACGTCTATTGGGCGATCACGGCGCATCGGTGGCGCACAATCCCGGCAGCAATCTGCGGCTTGGCTCAGGCATGGCTCGCATGCGCCACTTTCTGGACGCAGGCATCAATGTTGCGATCGGAACCGACGGGGCCATCACGTCCGATAACCTCAATATGTTCGAGGCGATTCGTCTCGCCGCCTTCATCTCGCGCGTTCAAACAGTCTCAACGGAGCAATGGATTTCGGCCGACGAAGCCTTTCGCGCCGGCACCCTGGCTGGAGCCAAGGCACTCGGCTTCGGCGATCGTATCGGCAGGATTGCCACAGGCTGCCGGGCTGATCTGGTGCTCCTCGACCTCAACAGGCCAACGTTTGTGCCGCTTGGCCATCCGCTCAACCAGATGATCTATGCCGAAGACGGTACATCGGTGACCTACGTCATGATAGATGGTCGCATGATCTACGACCGTGGGCGGTTCCTGACGATCGACTATCCTGGGCTGGTCGCAGCGGTGCGCGCGGCAGCAGAGGAACTAGCTGAGCGGACCAGCGGCATGCGCGACCTTGCGACCCGATTTGAGCCGATCGTACATCAATACTGCGAGGGTCTCGCGGGACGGCCGCTAGCCGAAGGTCATCCCTGTGCGCAACGAGGATTGGGCGCATGACGGTTCACACACAGCCCATGAGTGTTCCCCCGCCAGATTCACGGGCAGCCAATGGCCGTTCCAAATATCGCTTCCTGTTGATGCTTCCTTATCGGCTGAAGACCAATTCCAAATGGACGTATCAGACGGTCGGCTCCGCGTCGGCGCTCCCCAAGGAAGAACGGCTCAAGAATTACGAATTGGTGGCCCCCTTCCTGCAGGACGTGGACTGGGAACTCGATGAGGGTTCGGAGCCGCCCTATGGTGATTGGCCGGTGGAGACGCGTGAGGAGTTCGCCCTTGCGGCGGGCGCCAGGCTGCCACGCGTGCGCGAGGCCTGTGAGACTGGACGTTACAATGCGCTCGTTCTGCTCGGCGGCGGCGAGCCGGGTTATCTTGAAGCCAGAGAAATCTGCCACGGCTATGGCATCGTCTGCACGGCAAATGGCCATTCACAGATGCATGTTGCCGTCATGCTTGGCGCGCGCTTCTCGGTCTTGGACATTGCCGGCGTGCACAATGTCGTTTTTCGCGATGTGATCTATAGACATTGTATGCAGGAGCGTTGTGCCTCGATTCGACACATCGGCCTTCGCTTGCCAAGGCCGGGGCTGGAGAACGCGCCCAATATGGGCGATGAACGCGACAAGGCTGTAAGAGGCGAGCGGTCGTTTGTCGTCGAGAACGCGATTGCCCAGGCGGAAGCGGCAATCCTGGAGGATGGCGCCGAGGTGATCATCTTTGGTTGCTCGGGGGTCTATTGGTTGCAGCCTTTTGTAAAGAAAGGACTTGCGGAGCGCGGCTGGGATGTTCCTGTGCTCGAGGGCTACAGCGCCTCTATCGAACATGCCAAGATGTTGGTGAATCTCGGTATCACGGCGAGCGGCATCACCTTCATGGCTAATCACCCGAAGCGCCTGCCGGCCAAGATTATCCCCTGATCCGGCATTTCCCGGCGAAAGGACGACGGGCAGCATGGGTCGCCTAGCAGGCAAAGCGGCAATCGTGACGGGCGCGGCCGGCGGGATCGGCAGTGCGATCTGTCGAGCTTTCGGCCGTGAAGGCGCCGGCGTCATCTGCGTTGATATTTCTGGCGATGGTGCGGAGCGCACTGCGGAGGCGGCGCGTGCTGCGGGCGGTCGGGCAATCGCGTTGCCGGCTGATGTGGCGGAGGAAGCCACTGCCATGGCCGCGGTCGCCAGTGCAGTCGCCGAGTTTGGGAAACTCAATGTGCTGGTGTGCAATGCGGTTCATGACCTGCCGGCCGGGCCCGTGACAAGCATCTCGCTAGCTGATTGGCGTCGCAGTGCAGCCGTTAACTTGGATAGCGCCTTCCTGGCCGCCAAGCACGCAGTCCCGGTGATGGAGAAGTCTGGCGGCGGCAGCATCATCCTGGTCGCGTCTGAGCTCGCCCGTGTGGCGAAGCAGGGTCGGCCATGGTACTGCGCGCAAAAAGCGGCGCTGGTCCATCTGGCAAAAGCGATGGCCGTCGACCATGCGCATCAAAATATCCGGGTCAACAGCCTGTCTCCTGGCCCGGTCGAAACCGGCCGCTATCTCCGTAACTTCGACACGCTCGAAAGTGCTCGCGCATCCAGTCGAACATTGTTCAACCGGCTCGCCGATCCCGGAGAGATCGCCGCCGGCGTTGTATTTCTCGCGAGCGAGGAGTCGTCATTCATGACAGGCGCGGACATGTTGATCGACGGTGGTCGGACCGCCGTATAGGACAAGGCGCAGCGGCGAAGCGGCTACGAGAGTATTTGTCTGAAGAGGACGCCGCATGGGCCGCATCAATCAGGACAGCATCACCGACCAAGTGTATCGAATCCTGCATCGCGCCATCGACGATGGCCGCTTCAAACCAGGCGCGCGCATCTATGAACACGCTCTGGCTCAAGAGCTGGGGACCAGCAAGACGCCCCTGCGCGTGGCGTTGCATCAACTGAAAAGGGATGGCGTAATCCGTATTGAGGCGCGTAAAGGCATCTATCTTGCAGTTCCGACGCGGACTGAGGTCATCGAGCTAATTGAGCTTCGCGAGGTACTCGAGGGACTGGCAGCACGCCGCGCCGCCCTACAGCCCGGCAGGCAGTTCGTCAAACAACTTGAGGCGTGCCTGTCGGGATTTGAGGAGCGCAGCTTGGCGAAGAGGCGCCTCGACTATGCGGCGGCCGATCATCGCTTCCATACACTGCTCGCTCAGGCTGCCGGGAGCAGTGAGCTGGCCAAGACGCTGCAAGGGATCAACATCCGGCTGCATCAGTATCGGATTAACCACCAAACAAGCGGTCATGATTTGCGGCCAATCCACCGCCAGCACCTGGGCATCGTCAGAGCTTTGCAGGCAGGCGATGCCTCCCTATCCGAGGAGTTGGCGCGGAAACATGTGCGCCACCAACCGGCGCTGAGATTAGCGCAAGAAAGTCAAGCCGGAGCGCACGACGACAAAGGCCCTTCGGCCTCTCCGGGGGATTCGTCCGCGCCGCCTCGCACCTCGCATTCAGGCAGAGCGTTACGCCTTGTCCAGGTATCGACCAAAGCAAAGCGTAGGAAGGGCCGGTAATGGACACCTCAATGCTGAACCGTCGGAGTTTATGCTACCCGTCAGTGATGCGCGGGTCCCCCAGCAAGCGGATCAGTTTTCCAGTTCCTTACGATCTTGACGAATCTTGCGAGACTGTCGCCAAGCCTATCGACGAAGGCCTTTTCCAGGGTCGGACACCGAAATGTCCAGCATTGCGGGATGTTCGTTATGAACGCTGAACGACTAGAAGCTGCGCCAGATACCGTCCATTGGGGCTACATGGAAGCTGGGATAGCCCCGCGCCTGACTGTTAATAGCGGGGACCGCGTCGTTGTGGCCACGGTCTCGGGCGCGGCGGAAATGATGCCGCCCGCCCCGTTTGTCGTACCGGAGGCATTGCGTGCGATCCACGCGCGCGCCGAGCGCAAGCTCGGCAGTGGCCATATCTGCACCGGACCAATCGCCATACGCGGCGCCAAGCCGGGACAGACGCTGCAGATCGACATTGAGTCGATCAGTCTGCGCTTCGACTGGGGCTACAACGTGATCCGACCCCTCGAAGGCGCTCTGCCCTACGATTTTGAAGACACGCGGCTAATCCATGTCGCGATCGACGCTGCGCGCATGGTCGGCCGGCTGCCCTGGGGCACCGAAATCCCATTGCGCCCGTTCTTCGGCGTCCTTGCAGTAGCGCCGCCGCCGGCTTGGGGGATCTTGTCGACGATCCCACCGCGGCGTAACGGGGGCAATCTGGATAACAAAGAACTGGTGGCGGGCACGACGCTCTACCTGCCAATCTTCGTCGACGATGCACTATTTTCTGTTGGGGACGGTCACGCCGCCCAGGGCGATGGCGAGGTCTGCCTGAGTGCCATAGAGACGGGCCTTATAGGCTCATTCAGGCTCACCGTGCGCGACGACATGCCGCTCGAGTGGCCTATGGCCGAGACGGCCAATCACGTCATTACAATGGCGTTCGATCCGGACCTCGACCGCTGCGTCGTGTTGGCACTGCGGCAGATGCTGAATCTCATATGCGGGCGCACCCAACTTGACCGCTATTCCGCGCACACGCTTTGCAGCGTCGCTGCCGACGTTCGGGTGACGCAGGTGGTGAACGGTAACAAAGGCGTCCACGTGATGCTGGAGAAGCGCTATTTGACGCCCGAGTCAGGCTAATAAAGCCTCGCCGACGGAACACTAACTCTCCGTTGTCCTCAGCGCCTCAACGACTCTTGTGGCGTGATCATTGAGCGCGTGCCGATATCCGCAGTGCTGGTGCCGGGGCGAGCCATTTCTTGCGGCGTTGGCCGATCTGGGCGCAGAGCAAGAGCGCGGCCGCCGCGAGGCCGTCACCCGGAAAAAGGTGCTGCTTCAGCCTTTCGGCAACCCTGCGCATGAGGGTGAGATAGAATTCCGGCACGCGACAAAGTGTTGCTATAGTTGTTTGCCGATGATGCCGTCCAAGGCATAAGGCGGGCGAGCCACCCGGCGGGTGGCCACGGCGAGGGCTTCGCGATGGTCACGCGACGGACGTTTCTGCAGAGCGCCGGCGGCTTTGCCGGAATGCTCTCGACCGGAGAGGCCGCGCACAGCCAGCGTCCGGCCGGCGCGGGAAGCCCGCCGCAGGCACCCAATCTTATCGTGCTCATGACGGACCAGGAGCGCTACCACATGCACTGGCCCGCGGGTTGGGTGGAGGCCAACCTGCCGGGGTTCGTGCGGCTGCAGCGGCACGGGCTGACGTTTCATCGCGCCTATACTGCCGCCAGTGAATGCTCGGCAAGCCGCGCGCTGATGATGACCAGCCAGTTCGCGTCCGTGAACCGGGTAGCGCGCACCTTTCTTTGGCCCGGCCTGCCGGGCGCCCGGCAACGGCCAAATATCGGATCGCTGCTGCGCAATCGCGCCGGTTACCATGTGGTCTGGAAGGGCAAGTGGCATCTGAGCTTCGCGCAGAACGCCAAGCCAGGATCGGGCGGCGAGGCGTGGACGGCCGGCGACATCGCCTATCTCGAGCGCCACTACGGCCTCGCGGAATGGAATCCGCCGGACGCCGGCAATGCCATTCAAGAGCGCCAGCCTGGCATGCTCGGATATTTTAACGGGCTCGCCACGCTGGGCGGCGGTACGCCGAACAACGACGGGCGTTTCGTTAGCGGTGCCGAGCCGGGCGCCGCCGGACAGACGGTCGGGGTCGGTGGCGAAAGCGTGTTCGACTTTCTCGCACGCGCCCGCACGCTCGACCGTCCGTTCTGCCTGTTCGTCTCACTGGTCAATCCGCACGACATCGGTTTCTATCCCGACGGCTGGAAGGACGGCGGTTACCGGCGGGAGGAGTTCGCGCACCTCGGCATTGATCTACCGCCCAACTTCGCCGACGACCTGACGACGAAGCCGAAGATTCAGCGCGAGCCACGCGCGGCTTTCGATAAATCGGCGCCGCTTACGGGGACCGACGCGCAGCTCGACTACGTTAATTTCTACGCTTTTCTCCACAAGGTCGTCGACAAGCACATCATGACGATCCTAGACGCGCTCGACGCGCACGGCCTGACTGAACGCACTATCGTCGTTCGGCTTGCCGATCACGGCGAGCTCGGCCTGTCGCATGGCATGCGCGAGAAGAGCTACAGTGCCTACGAGGAGATGATCCACATTCCGCTGGTCGTCTCCAATCCGCTCATCTATCCCGAGCCGCTCGAGACACAGGCCTTCTACTGCCACCTCGATTTGCTCCCGACGCTCGCCGAACTTGCCGGAACGCCGGAACTGGCGTCTCATGGCCTCGGCCGCAGCATCGTGCCGGTGATGCGCGACCCTTCAACGAGTGTGCAGGATTCCGTGCTGTTCTCCTACGACGACGTGTTCGGGCTCGCTGCAGGCGCTCCAGGCGCAAATCTGCGCGCACTGCGGGAGCGGGATTGGACCTACGCGGCTTATTTCGGTCTCGACGGCAGCGGGATCGAGTACGAGCTGTACGATCTCAAGACCGATCCGCTGCAGATGAACAATCTCTTGCATGGATCGCCATCGGCGGAGGTGCGCTCCGAATGGGCACGGCTGCATGACATGCTGACGCGCAAGCTGGTCGAGGCGGCCAATCTTCCGCTCGGCTTCCCGTGGCCCCTGGCTCCGGCTGCCTGAGCCCGCCGGCGGGGGCCGGCGAGTCTGATGTCGGTGCCGCGTCGCCTTGCAACGGCATTTCGGCGGATGTCGTGTCGGAACAACGGTGCTCCAGGGTCACGTAAACAAGAAATCGCCCTGATTGGCACTCAGCTGAGCAATCGCGGTCTTCTGGATGGTCAGGGAATCGCCGCCGGAGACGCCATCGAAGTCGATCAGGACAGTATTGGAATTGATCTGCTGAAGGAAAAGGTCGCTGAACGCATGCACGCCGGCCACACCGGTAAGATCGATGATATCCTCGCCGGCCCTATAATCGAGCACACGATCCGCACCATCGCCGTCGGCGAACACGAACGTGTCGATGCCGGAGCCTCCAGTCAGAAGATCGCTGCCCTTGCCACCGCGCAGGCATTCAACAGTGCGGAGGGATCGTGGGCGCGCTCCAGGACCAGAGCGACATTAAAGGTAAAGGAAGAAACCGCCCTACCCCCGTCAGGCAACGAGCCGTTGCCGCGATAGCTCGTGAGATCCAGATATTTGGAGTTCGGAAGATCAACACAAGCCATGAGGCGTTATCTCCGCATTGAGAAGAAATCGGCGATGGCAGGTTGCAATGCCGCCGATCTCAGCTTTGCGCTCTTTAATTTGAGCGATAGGGTGGAGAACGTTAGCCTAACCCTAAATGACTTCACAAGCTTTGGCTTTCGTCGATCCAAAGCTGTGGGTTGTTGCCCTTGTGCGATGTGTGCACACCAAGGTCTTCCGACGCCTGCACATAAGACACGAAGCTGTTGCGTCCGTCCCAATGATTGCCGCGCTCATCGCTGAATTTGCCCGAGCCTCTCCGTTGTCCTCAGCGCCTCAACGACTTTTATCGCGTGATCATTGAGCGCATGCCGATATCTGCAGTGCTGGTGCCGAGCGCCCAGGGCTTCGGCAACTTCTTCGGATTGGCGGCATACTTGCCGTCAAGCGTGAACAGCATCACGATATTGTAGTCATTGAGCAGAGACGCCCACGCCGTATTGAGTCGAACTGACTGCGCCATCACTACCTGCGCCACGGTTGCGTCCACACCGCCGTCGCCGTAGCCGATGTGATGAATTGGAGCCCGGAGCAAGTAAGGCAAGAGGTTGAATCATGTTGCCGTAGCGGTGGCGTCTCCGCCGGACAACCACAACGGACACCCGCATAGCCTCCGTCCTACGAATGATCACGGGGTTTCGCCATGCGACGCCGAGTCGTTTTCGCCATCATCCTGCTGGCAGCGGTCATCTTGGTCGTCCGTTTTGCCGCCATCGCGCGGGAGTTCGATACGATCGCCACCGCAGCGCGCTTCGATGCAGCGCGCGAGGATCGCACCACGCTGCGTGCCTTTCTCTACCGGATGCCGAAAGGCGGCGACCTTCACACCCACTTGTGGGGTGCCGTCTACGCCGAACGCTTCATCGCGTGGGCCGCGCCGCAGGAGCTTTGCGTGGATCTCGCCAGTCTATCGCTGCTTCGGCCGCCGTGCGGCCGGGTGCGGGGCACGGTGCCCGCATCCGAAGCGAAACGCGATCAGAAGCTCTATGACCGGCTGGTTGATGCGTTCTCGATGCGCGCATTCCTGCCGTCGGCGGCGATCCCGACCGGCCACGACGAATTCTTTGCAACCTTCGACAGGTTCGGGGCTGCGGCAGGCCCGGAATTCGTCGCCATGATGGTCAACCAGTTGCGCCACTACGAGCGGGAGAACGTGCAATACGTTGAGATCATGACCTCGTTCGATTGCCCGCGCGATCGCAACAATTTCAAGAAGGCGATTGTCGATAAGAACGACGACAAGGAACGACTTGCCGCACTGGAAGCAAGCGGTCTCGCCGTCTGCGTCGGCACGAACCGTGACGAGCTCGTGGCAGCGATCGGCCAGATCAAAAATGAATTGAAATGCGGCCGGCAAGACGCCGAGCCAGCCTGCATGGTCACCTTCCGCCTGATTGCGCAAATCCTGCGCGACACCTCCATCGATGATGTATTCGTGCAGACCGCGCTTGCGGCGGCGCTGATCAGGCTCGAGCCGCAAGTGGTCGCGCTTAATTTCGTCCAGCCCGAGGACGCTCTGGTGGCGCGCCGCGACTATACCCGGCACATGGGGATCATCCGCTTCCTGGCCAAGGATGTGCCCGTCGCTTTGCATGCGGGCGAGCTATGGCTCGGCCTCGTTCCGCCAGAGGACCTCACGTTCCACATCCGTCAGGCAATCGAGATCGGCGGCGCGCGCCGTATCGGTCATGGCGTCGCGCTCGCCTTCGAGCACGACATGGATGGACTGCTTGCAAAGATGCGGACACAGCCAGTCGCGGTCGAGATCAATCTCACCAGCAATGACCGCATCCTCGATGTGCGCGGCAAGGATCACCCGCTGCCGGCCTATCTCGCGGCCGGCGTGCCGGTCGTCATCTCCACCGATGACGCGGGCGTATCGCGCATCGATCTCACCAACGAATATTTCCGTGCCGTCCGTGACTATGGTCTCGGCTACCGCACACTCAAGGTGATCGCCCGCAACGCGTTGGTGTATTCCTTTCTCGACGAGGGGCAAAAGCGCGGGGAGCTGGATCGGCTCGCCCGGGCATTTGCCGAGTTCGAACGGTCGGCGGCGAGCCGGCAGTCGTGGCTGCAAAACGCCGCGGCCCTGATCAGGGCGGCCCTGTTTCCGGGGGGCTGACACGCAGATCGTTCATCGCAGCCATCTGCTGCAGATCGGCCAATGTTCAGGGGGGGCACTTCACATGAACAGTCGCGGAATGAACGTCACGATCTGAGGAAAGAAAACTAGCAGCACAGCGACCGACGTCATCGCCCAGACGAACGGCCATGCCACAACTTTGCCGATCGGCACGCGAGCGATTGCTGCGGCAATGTAAAGCTGCAGGCCGATCGGCGGGGTGACGGTACCGATCATGATGACGATGATCACGATCAAGGCAAATTGAAGGGGATCGACCTGGTAGAGTTGGGCCAAGGGCAAGAGCACCGGTACGAAGATGAGCAACGCAGGTATCCCGTCCAAAAACAGCCCCACAATTGTGAGCAAGACGACGACGAGCAGTAGGAAAACGATCTGACTGTCGGTCACGCCATGAAGCAGGCCCCCGAGGATTTCTCCTAGTCCGTGGATGGTGAGCATGAAGCCAAACACGGCCGAGGCTGCGACGATGAACATCGGGATAGCCGTCATTTCGACGGACTCCGCGAGGAGCAGTCGCAGGTCGGCAAGCTTGATCTCGCGGTACCAGAACAGACCCACAGCAAGACCGTAAACACACGCGATGACGCCCGCTTCCGTCGCCGTGGTCATCCCGCTGAACATCCCGCCGAGAATGATCACCGGCGCAAGCAGGGCCGGGAGCGCGTCGAGAAACACAGGCCAGCGGTAGCGCCAGGGCACCCGGGCGGCCCGAGGGTATTTCCGCCTGACCGCCATGAGCCGCACAATGATCATCAGCGAGAGGCCGATGAGAATGCCCGGCAAGAAGCCGGCCAGAAAGAGCGCGCCAATCGACAAGTTTGTGATCGCGCCGTAAATGACCATCACGATTGACGGAGGAATGATCGGGCCCATGGTGGCCGCCGAGGCAACAACCCCGGCCGCAAACCCAGGGTCATATCCCTCGCGCTTCATCGCGGGGATCATCATCGTCCCGATCGCGGCTGCATCCGCGGAAGCCGAGCCCGAAATCCCGGAAAAAAACATGCAGCCGACGATGCTCACCTGAGCTGTCCCGCCATGAAAGTGGCCGACCAGAACGCGCGCGCAGTTGATGAGCCGCGCCGTTACGCCTGCACGATTCATGATTGAGCCGGCGAGCACAAAGAACGGCACTGCGAGGAGCGTGAAGGAATTCACGGAGCCGATCATGCTGTCGGCGAGGAGCGTGATCGGCAATTCGCTCACAAACAGGATGTCGACAAGCGAGACAAACAGCATGGCGGTCGCGCACGGCACACCCAAGAGCAGGAGCAGCATGAAGCCGCCAATGAGGACCACGATCTCCATGGCGCGTGCCGCTATTGGAACGTTTGATGGATGGGCGGCTCGGTGACGCGTGGACGGGGCCGGAACAGATAGAACAGCGACAGCGCAGCGTTCAGGGGCACGGCTGCATACACCAGCACCAGCGGCACGCCGGCCAAGGTGAAGAATTCCTTGTTAAGGTTGCGCCTGCTCAGCATGAAGCCGGAAATCAGGAGGGCTACGAAGCAGATCGTGTCGATGGCAACCCGCAGCCACCTGCAAAGCGATCGCCCACGTGGCCCCACACGGTCCTCGATCTCGGTCACGCGGATATGCGTTCGTCTGGCGACCGCTATGGTCGATCCTGTGAAGATGATCCAAACGAATAGGTATCTGAGTACCTCCTCGGCCCACGCCTGTGGGTTATTGAAAACGAACCGCAGAATCACCTGGCCGAAGGTCATCACCACGGTCGCGCCGAGCAGGATCGACGCGAGCGTGATGAGAAGGCGGACGTCAGGCCTCTCCTTGTCATATCCGAGCTCGTCGACGTCGACGGCAACATCGAGCTTTCCGCGTTCGTGGCTCATGGCGTCCTCGTTGGCTTCGGAAACCTGCGCTTGCCCAAGGTTGGTGGGCTGATCGCGGGTAAGCTAAAGCAGGGCAGATCCAGCGTCTTCGTGACGCATACTCTGAGTGGGGGTCGTGGTGGAAAGTATGGGTCTGACGCACAGGTTCGCCTGCGTCCCAAGGACGCTCGGCGTCGATGTGGTCGTAGGCGTTAGCCCAGAAAACTTCACCTTCTTCTCAGGCTCCTACATCTTCACGACGCGGACGCTGCCACCGCGTCAGGCATTCGCGATCATCGCTCACGAGCGAGAGCCTGCGGTGCTGGTTTGCAGCATAGAGCGGGCTCATCCGGAGGAACAAAGCTGGATCAAGAGTATAAGAACCTACGTGGAATTCATCGACCATCCAATGGACGCGCTCGCCGCCGTACTGGAAGAGCAAGGTCTGGGGCGGGCCCGGATTGGTGTCGACCTCCAGTTTCTGCCGCAGGCGTCCTTCGCGCGGCTTTCAGCGAGGCTGCCGGATGCCACATTCGTGGATACGACCGAGGCAGTCGCGCGGCTGCGAGCGATCAAGACTCCCCAGGAGGTCGCCATCATCGAGAGGGCAACGAAATCGACGCACGACGCTGCGCTGCTTGCGATGCGCGAAGCCCAATTGGGCGAGACCGAAAAGTCGATGGCCAACCGCCTGCTCACTCATATGATTGAGATGGGCGCCGACGGGACGACGTTTCTCGTCTTCGGCAGCGGCCGGCGAAGCGGGATGACGCACGCTCTACCAACTGATCGTCGGCCCACAGAATCCGAAATCATCAGGCTTGACTTCGGTGGCTGGTACGGACCTTGGCAGAGCGATTTTGCGCGAACCTACTCCACCGGGAATCCGACCTCGCTGCAGCGCGACACCTACCGGGCCCTTGCCGCGGTTCAGCGGGCGACCATCGGCTCGATCAAGCCTGGAATTGCCGCCGAAGAGGTGTTCTTCACCTGCCGGTCAGGGTTTGAGAAGGAGGGGATCACGTTCGTGATGCCCCATGTCGGCCACGGCTTTGGCCTCGAGCTTCATGAGTTTCCAATGCTGCGGCCGGGAAACAAGGCGATCCTACAGCCGGGCATGGTTCTCAACGTGGAGCCCATTACGATTGATGCCGGTCGGAGCGGCTATCAGCTGGAGGACCTGGTACTGGTGACAGATGACGGTCACCGGATCCTCACGCGCGGGCTGCCTCCTCCAGAAATCCCGGTCATCGGCACCGAGCTGACGTCCTGAAACGCAAAGCTTCGCAACAGGGGATAGATTGCCATGCGCGTCCACCGACGAGCCGTTATCGCCGCCGTCGCCCTCTCGTGGGCTGCCGGTTTCAGCACCGCCGAGGCCGCTGTCCGCCTTCGGCTGTCGCATCACCATGCAGTCGGGGGCCATCTCGACCAGACGGCCCGCAAGTTCAAGGAACTCGTGGAAACCAGCACCAAGGGCGAGGTCACTGTCCAGATCTTTCCCGCGGGTCAGCTTGCGCAGGAGCGCGAAGGGATCGACCAGCTCGACCAAGGCGTGTTGGACATGACGATCACCTCGGTGGCGCTCATCGACAAGCATTGGAAACCGATTCAGGTCACGTCGTTGCCCTTCGTTTGGAAAAGCTGGGATGCCGCGGATCGGGCGGTGGACGGCGAAGTGGGCAAGTTCATAACCGAGGGGGTGGCCCGGAACAGCAGTGTGCAGATTCTCGGAATCATCGGCGGCGGCTTCCGAGACATGATATTCCGGGGAGATCCCGTCACAAGCGTAGAGGGAATGAGCGGGCTTCGGATGCGCTCTCCTGAAGCGCATTTGTGGATCCGGATGTTCGAGCTGCTCAAGGCGCGGCCGACCCCTGTCACCTGGGGTGAAATCTACACGGCCATGATGACAGGCGTGGCGGCGGGGCTCGAGGCGCCCCCGCTCAGCGTCACGGACGCCAAGCTGCACGAAGTCATGAAATCTGCCGTCCTGACCCAGCATATGTTCCTGACCTACGCGATCAACATCAACAAGAGGAAATTTCAGTCGCTCTCCCCGGAACTCCAGAAAGCGGTCGCGGAGGCCGCGCGGCAGACCGCATCTTGGTCCAATCAATACGCCAAGGATGCGAATGAGAAGGCCTATGAGCAAATGCGCCGAGCAGGCGTGAAGATCGTGGAACCGCAAGACCGCAATGCTTGGGCCGCTGCCATGCGGCCGCTGTGGGACGAGATGGCGAAGGATCCCGAGTCTCAGCGCCTCCTCGCGCTGATTACCGCGGTTCAATAGCTCGCGAGAGGGAATCTACAGCCAACTTTTTCCTCGCATTGCGACGAACGCGCGCGTTGTCACAAGGAGCGCACCACGCCCACCGCCATGCCATTCCCTACAACTCATCGCGCCCGCAACGAAAGGGGGGTAAGAACCAGCCCGTCACGGACGGGCAGCGGGGAGGGTCATCAACAGACCCGCCGCAGCTCACGCGGGGCGCGCTACCTCCCGGAACGATCCGGGATGGGCCGCCTACCCCACTTCGGTGACGCCGAGTCGAAGGCGCAAGCTAGCTGCACCGAGCGCCTCCCAAACCACTCCGCCGGGCCCGTTGTTATCGACAGCTGCGACCTGTTCGGTTACTGAATCCGGGATCATCGACAATCCAGCTGGGCTTTCCGGGTACTGGGTCGACAGTGAATATATCAGAGGACCGCTCCAAATGCTTACGCGACGTCACGTTCTGCAGTCGGTCACCGCTGCTTCAGCCATCATCGCGGCTCCTCGCATCTTGCGGGCTCAGACCGCATCCACATTCCGGATCGGCGCGCTTAATCCGGTCACGAATGGCAGCGGCTACGGGGCAGGCATGCAAAAGATGATAGTGGCGGCGGCGCAGAGCGTGAATGGCGCGGGGGGAGCGGCCGGACGACAGTTCGAAGTCTTCGCTGAGGATGGTCAGGCCAATCCGCAGGCGGCTGTCCTGGCGGCCAAGAAGCTGATCGAGATCAACAAGGTGCAAGCTATTCTCGGCACCTGGGCGTCCGGCGTTTCACTTGCGGTCGCACCACTGACGAACGACGCCAATATCTTCCTGATGAGCACATCTGGTGCGCCGGCGCTGTCGGTACCCCCTGCCAATGCGAAAGGCCTGCTCTACCGCTTTCAGGGAACGAACGATCGATGGGGCCGCGCCTATTTCAAGGCTGCGGAGAAGGAAGGCTTCAAGCGTCCCGCGACGATGGCCCTTAACAATGCTGCCGCAATCAGCGTCACTGAAGGATTCCGCGCCGCCTGGGAGGCGAGCGGACAGAAGGTGGTCGAGAAGGTCGTGTACGAACCGAACCAGGCGAGCTACCGGTCGGAATTGCAGAAGATCCTCGCCGCCAAGCCCGATGTGATCGTGATGGGGAGCTATCTGGCCGACCTGACCATCCTGCTGCGAGAGTGGTATCAGACGGGCGAATCCATGCGCTTCATTACGCCCACTTACGCAGCTAATCCGGAACTGGTGAAAGCGCTCGGCCCCGAACTGGTCGAAGGGATCATCTCGGTCGATACCGTTGCGAACGAAAACTCGCCCGCATTCAAGCTCTTCGATGAGGTCTATCGCAAGGAAATGGGCCAGCCCGGATCGACCAATTCCTTTGCGGCCATGACCTGGGACATGGTTACCGTATTGGCGCTGGCAATCGAGGCCGCCAACTCCGTTGAGATCCCCGCGATAAATTCAAGGATCAGGGAAGTGGCGAACCCACCGGGTCAGAACGTGTACTCGTTCGCCGAGGGCAAAGCGGCTCTCAAGAGCGGCAAGATCAATTACGATGGGGCCTCCTCCGTTCTCGATTTTGACGAGCGGGGCGACGTGAAGCCGGACTTCGCCATTTATCTATTCGAGAAGGGCAAGCTGAATCGCAAATACGTGGTCGGAATCTGACGTCTCGCAGGGAGCGGAGCCGCACGCTGTTGGGCTGCAGCAGCAGTGTTCTACCTTCAACTCGCCCTCAATGGATTCATCCAGGGACTGGTCATCGGGCTGGGAGCACTGGCGATCACGCTCGTGTTCGGAATTGCTCGTTTCGCGAATGCCGGCACTGGTGACCTGCTGACGGCCGGCGCCTACGGCGCCCTGGCGACGCACAAGGCCACCGGCTCACTTGTCCTCGCCGGCATTGGCGGGATTGCGGTTGCGGCGGTCGCGTCGCTATTGGCGTACATACTGGTGTTCAAGCGCCTGATGGGACGCTCCGTCATGGCGCTGCTTCTCGCGTCCATTGGAGTCGGGTTCGCGATCCGCGCATTTCATGGACTGTTGTACGGTCATAGCCAGTACGTTTTCCAGATTCCCTTATCACGGCCCTATGTCTTCTTTGGCCTGCGCATCAGTGCGCTCGACCTGGCGTTGATGCTCACCACTGCTCTCGCGGTGGCGATGCTTTTCGCGATCCTCCACTTCACTGCCATCGGCCGGCAGATGCGGGCAGTCGCCGACAACCGAGAGCTCGCCCGCGTCTCAGGCATAACGGTCGGCCGGGTGATGACCGCCCTTTGGCTCCTCGTCGGCGCGGTCTCGGCCGTGGCCGGCATCATCCTCGGGATGAAGACAGTGGTGACGCCGGAGATGGGCTGGGACATGCTGTTGCCTCTGTTCGCCGCCGCGATCTTCGGCGGAATTGGCTCGCCGGCCGGCGCTGTTTTGGCCGGCATCCTCCTCGGCATCGCCCAGGAGCTCTCGACGCCGTTCGTGGGCTTCACCTACAAGATCGCTCTCGCCTTTGCAGTGATGCTGTTTGTCCTCCTGATCCGCCCGCAGGGCCTGTTCGGGACGATCGAGAGAGTCCGCTGATGGAAGGTTATCTCGTCGCCATTGGCATCGTCGTTCTCATCAACGTCCTCTTGGCGCTGGGCCTGACCCTTCAATATGGCCGGACTGGCCTCATCAATTTTGGTCACGTGGGGTTCTTCGCCATCGGTGCCTATACCAGCGCGCTGCTTGCATTGCAGGGCGTCCCACTTGTCATCTCCTTCGTGGCAGCGGGCGCCTTCGCAGCGGTTTCGGCGTGGCCCGTGGGAATGGTCTCACTTCGCCTGCGCGATGACTACTTCGCAATCGTGACGCTCGGCTTCTCCGAAACTGTCCGGATCGTAATTTCGAGCGAGAAGTGGTTGACCAACGGCATGCAGGGGATACCCGGCCTTCCGCGGCTCTATGAGGGCATAGGGGGAGGCTTGCCAGCGCAGCTCGCGGTTCTGGTTACGCTCGCTCTCGTCGTCATTGCTTCCGCAACCATGATCCAGCGCATCACGAACTCGCCGTTCGGCCGCGTGATCGAGGCCATTCGGGACAACGAAGAGGCAGTGACGGCGCTCGGAAAAAACCCGGCAAGTTTCAAGCTCAGGGTTCTGGCCGTGGGTGCGGGGCTCGCCGGTGTAGCCGGGGCATTCTATGCGCACTACATCACGTTCATCGTGCCAGACCAGTTCGGACCCATTGTGACGTTCTATGTCTGGATGGCGATCATCATCGGCGGCGTCGGGCGCATTTCGGGAACTCTCGTCGGCACGGCCATCCTCATGCTGTTCCTGGAAGGATCGCGGTTTATCCGAGACCTCATCCCGGCCATCCCGGAAGTGGAGATGGCGTCAATCCGCCTCGGCGTGATCGGGATCGCCTTGATTCTATTTGTCACCTATCGTCCGCAGGGCCTGATGGGAGACTACACGCAGCGATGAGCCTCGAAGTCCGTAGAGTCACGAAGGCATTCGGCGGGTTTTGCGCGCTGGACGAGGTGTCGATTGCGGTGGAGACGGATGCGCTCTTCGGCATCATCGGCCCGAACGGCGCCGGCAAGTCCACGTTGTTCTCGGTCTTGTCCGGCTTCATGCCGGCGGATGCCGGCGAGATCCTGCTGGATGGACACAGTCTTTCGCGGCTCTCGCCGCATGCGCGGGCTCGTGCCGGCATGGTGCGGACGTTTCAGGTCCCGCGCGAGTTCCGCCACCTCACCGTTCGCGAAAACCTCATGGTCGCAGCCCCGGGGCAGACGGGCGAACATCTCGCGAGCCTGTTTCTCCGGCCCGGCCAAGTGCGGCGGGAGGAATTGCGCATCGCGCAGCAGGCTGAAGAAATCATTGAATTCCTGCGTCTCACGACGGTGGCCGAGCTGCCATCCGGCAGCCTCTCGGGAGGCCAGAAGAAATTGTTGGAGCTCGGGCGCGCTCTGATGGTCGCACCCAAAATGCTCCTGCTGGATGAGCCATTTGCCGGCGTAAACCCCGTGCTGACCGGGATGATAGTCGACCGCATTCGCGAGCTCAACGCGCGCGGCATCGGCTTTGTAATCATTGAGCATGAGCTCGCAGCACTCACACGGCTCGTCCCGCGTCTTGCCGTAATGGATCGCGGGCGCATCATCGCAAGCGGCCCCCCTGAGAAGGTACTGAAGGACGAACGGGTCCGCGAGGCCTATCTGGGGGCAGTGACGTGACCTTGCTCGCCTGCAGCGACGTTCGTGGGGGATACGGTAACGGTGCTGATATTTTGAATGGTATCTCATTCGAGTTGGAGGCCGGCGACATTCTCACAATCGCGGGCACCAATGGGGCGGGGAAGTCGACCCTCGCCAAGGCCATCGTTGGCCTGCTCCCAGACGCTCACGGTCGGATCGTGTTCCGAGGAACGGATCTGATCGGGCTCCCTCCTGAGGATCGAATTGGCCTGGGCCTCGGTTATGTGCCGCAAGTTGCCAACGTGTTCCCCTCCCTGACCATCGAGGAAAACCTGCGCGTGGTGGTCGGCGTAAATAGAGCCGCGGCACGTATCAAAGAACTGTTCGGGACTTTTCCGGCTCTCGCCGAGCGCCGCCGCTTACGGGCCTCGACTTTGTCTGGCGGCGAGCGGCAGCAGCTCGCCATTGCGCGGGCCATGATGCTGAGCCCAACTCTCTTGATTCTTGATGAGCCGACCGCAGCCCTCGCGCCGTCGAAGGTTGCGGAAACATTTGCGATGATCGGAGGGCTTCCGTCGCTCGGCGTCTCGGTGCTCATCATCGAGCAGCGTGCGCGCCAATCTCTCAAGATCTCCAACTCCGGGTGTATTCTCGATGGCGGACGCGTGGCGTTGCGGGGTGCTGCAAACGAGTTGCTGGCCGACGAACGTGCCGCAAATCTGTTCCTCGGCTCCGGTTAGGGTCTTTGGTGGCGGCTCCAGACGACAATGGCAGGGATGCTTGCCAAGGGCACGAAGCAGCGAGATACAACGGAGTTGGTGATGCCGGTAACCGAAATCGAGTTCAATGCGGACATGGGCGAGGGCCTTGGCGTCTGGCCGGCGCCGTTGCAGGTGTGGCGGTTCGACTTGGATCGCGATGGCCCGATCGACCCGGAGGCGGCTGCTGGCAATAATCTGGTCAGCGTGATGCGCATGGTTTCGACTGTCAATCTCGCCTGCGGCTTTCACGCCGGTGATCCTTACCTGATCAAGCGCTATGTCGCGGCTGCGAAGGCCGCCGGCTGTACTATCGGAGCGCATCCATCCTACCCCGATCTCTCCGGGTTCGGCCTCCGAGATATGGATCTTAGCCCGGGAGAGCTTCAGGCTGTGGTGCAGTATCAGCTTGGGGCGCTGGATGGCTTCCTTAGGATTGAGGGCATGACGCTGCATCACGTCAAATGCCATGGTGCGCTGTATAACCGTGCGGTGAAGGATCAAGTGGTCGCGAATGCGCTTGCTGAAGCCGTTGCGGCCTATCGGCGCGATCTACCCCTTTATGGGTTTCCATTTTCCTGCATGGAGGATGCTGCCAAGCGGGTCGGTATCCCCTTCGTGAGGGAATCGTTCTCGGATCGCGCATATCATGCCGACGGCCGCCTCGTGGATCGTCGGCGGACCGACTCCATGATCCTTGATCCGGCTGCCGTCGCCCAGCGCGTGCTGGAAATGGTGAAGTCGGGAACGGTAGGGACGATCGAAGGAGCGCGGATCGAGCTGGCTCCCGGCACCGTTTGTTTCCACGCGGACACCCCGAACGTGCTTGGATTCCTCACGGCTAGTCACGCCGCGCTCAGACACGCTGGAATCGCAGTGGCCGGCCGACATTAGTCGAGGCCAAGTCGGGCAATGAGTCGTCGATGGTTCTGTGGCTACCCCGCGTCTTTCGGCTGAACTCAATGAAGGTGGCAGATGAGCATAGCAGCGCAAATCGGGCCGCAACCATCACTGCGAGATGCAACGTCTTTGCTCGGCGAAATCAGGTCAGGGACCACAACCGCGCGTGACGCCACGCTCGCTGCGCTCAATCGCATCAAGGAGCTCGACGGCGGTCTCAAAGCGTTCATTACCGTATCCGCGGCTTCAGCCATGGAGACTGCTACCCGCCTGGATGCTGAGGGTCCCCAGGATCGGGCTCTGTTCGGCCTTACACTTGCAGTCAAGGACTTGCTCGATACGGCTGGGATCCGCACGACCCATGGCTCACTCGCATACGCCGACCACGTGCCGCAGACAGATGACATCGTCGTCGCGCGCGCCCGAAGGGCGGGCGCCGTCGTCGTCGGCAAGACGAATACGCCGGAATTCGGTTTCGGGGCAGTGTGCACGAATGCCCTGTGCGGACCGACTGCAAATCCGCTGGATCCGACCCTCACGTCAGGAGGATCGAGCGGCGGATCAGCCGTCGCCGTGGCGACCGGGATGGCCGCCGCTGCACTGGGCACCGACTTCGGTGGTTCGGTGCGCATGCCGGCCGCATTTTGCGGAGTTGTAGGATTTCGGCCCACGCCCGGCCGCCTGCCAACCTTGGGGCGCAGTCTCGCTTGGGAGGCCTCTTCGACCACCGGCTTGATAACACGCAGTGTCCGCGACGCTCGGTTGCTGTTTGAAGCTTTGGAGGGCCCCGATCCCGGTGATTTCGCTTCTCTCCGCGCTTGGCCGTCAGATCGAACCGCCCCCGAACGTCCGATCATCGCGGCGACCAAAGATTTCAAGTTCGCGCCGATGTCAGCCGTTGTCAGCGCTGCCTTCGAGGAAGCTGTCGGTGCCATCGAATCCGAGCTTGGGGCATTAACCCGTGCGCAGCCGGACTGCACTGGAGCCCGCGAAAGTTTCGCGACCCTGCGGGCAGCGCACATACGACACAACCTTTCGGGCATGCGGGAAAAACTAGGCGACAAGCTCTCGCCGACAGTGCGGTGGAATATCGATCGAGGCGATGGGCTCACGGCCGCTGATTATCTTGCGGCCGAGGCTAAGCGTGGCGAGATTACCCATCGTTTTGTAGACTTCTTCCGCTCCTTTGATCTCATCATCAGTCCCAGTGCAGCCCTCCTTCCGAGGCCCCACGACGCAGGAGAAGTGGACAATATTGACGGCAAGCCGCTACAGAGCCTCATCGAGTACTTCAGCGTGAGCCTGGTCATCTCGCTGGTCGGTTGCCCCGCCATCTCGATTCCTTTCTGGCCGAGCGGCGCGCGGCTGCCGATCGGCGTGCAGGTCGTGGCCGCACCTGGCGCTGACTATCCATTGCTCTCGATGGCAGAACGACTGGAGCGCGTACTCGCCGCGTCGACCCGGTAGCGCGACGATCTCCGTTGGCGTTCTATGCATCGGTCGACTGTCGATGAGATCCGCGATGATCGAATGATTCGCCGAATGCATACCTGAATTGTGTCCGCTCCAGGCCGCGGCTGTTGCAGGCGCTTGTAGGTGTGAGATAGTTGCGGTCCCGAAGTCTACGTCCTCCAGGCGCTCATGCGGCTTCTTGTCGTCAATCCGAATGTCTCTGCTTCGCATACCGAGACCATTGCGGCGGCGGCCCGTGAAGTCGCTACGCCGGGGACCATCATCGATGCGGTGAATGCGCCGTTCGGGCCACGCTACATCGATAGTCGCGGCGAGGTGGTGATCTCGGCCTATGCGACTCTGATGGCCCTTGCGCGGCATGCAGATGGGCACGACGCCGCGGTGATCGCCGGCTTCGTCGACCCGGGGCTTGGTGCCGCCAAAGAGCTGCTCCCGATACCAGTCGTCGGCATCGTTGAAGCGGCGTGCCTTACTGCCTGCTTGCTGGGCACCCGTTTCGCGATAGTCGCCCTGGGACCCCGCCTGGTACCAGTCTTTCGCGATCTGGTGCGAGGCTACGGTCTATCCGAGCGGCTTGCTGCCATCGAGGCGGTCGACGACCCCGACGAACTCTTGGTCGAGAACCGCAGCGCGGCGGTAGCGCCGCTGGCCGCCGCCGCCCGGACCGCAATCGAACGGGCGGGCGCCGACGTGATCGTTGTTGGTGGAGCCCCGCTCGCCGACATCGTTCCAGAGCTCACAAATGCGCTCGACGTGCCGGTGATCGATGGCGTACGCTCCGCTGTCCGCCAAGCGGAACTGCTCGTCGGACTGGGTTGGCGGAAGCCCCGAACGGGGAGTTACAGCCGGCCCGGTCCCCGCCCTCTCTTGGGAGTACCGTCTGAGATTGCCGCCCTCTATGCGGCGGGATCCGAGAACTGAGAGGGCTTGTCAAATACGCCCTTCACTGTGAACGGGGAGACGAAGTCATGCGAATCCAATTTGGAGCGCTGGTCGTAGCAGCAGTCACGGCGACCGGTTTGCCGGCTGCGGCACAAGTGCCGGGGGTTACGGCGGACGAGATTGCCATCGGCAGCTTCGGGCCGCTTACCGGACAAGTTTACATGTACGGCCAACTCGCGATGAATGGCATCGATGTCGTGTTTGAGAAGGTCAACAAAGAAGGCGGCGTGCATGGCCGCAAGCTGCGCCTGGTACGTGAGGACGATCGTTGCAATCCCGAGGCTGCGATTGCGGCGGTGCGACGTCTCGCCTTCAGTCATCAGGTTTTCGCCATTTTAGGCGGCGCCTGCACGGCGTCAACGATCGCGGCGAAGCCGGAGATCGTGCGTTCGGCGGTGCCGACCGTGATCAATGTCGCGGTCGGCGATTCCATTTCGCACCCGCCCGAGAAGAATATCTATTCCGTGGTCGCTGTCGCCTCGCTGGAGAGCTACGCGCAGCTGAAATTGGCGCAGGACAGAGGCGCCAAAAAGATCGCCGTCGTTGCGCAACACGACGCATGGGGGAACCCGCGTTATGCTCCACTCATGGAGGCATTCAAGAAGGCCAATCTCCAGCCGCTCGTCGACGAGAAAATCGCCGAAGACGCAAACGACGCCACGCCGCAGGTCCTGCGCCTCAGGGCCGCAGGCGCGGATGCAGTGATCATGCTCGCCCGGCCGAAGGCGGCAGCCGTCCTTCTTCGCGACGCCATCAAGATTGGCTACAAACCTGATTGGTGGATCGGTCAATCCGCGGTCATGGATCTCGATGCATTCGAGAAACAGGTGGGCATCCCGGGAGCGCTCAGCAATTTTGTTACGATCTCATACATCAAGTACCAGCCCTCGGACCCGGAAATGGCCGAGTGGCGCGAACGCCTGAAGGCGCTGTTTCCTTACGACAACCTCTCGCCCTTCAACCTCGCCGGCATATCGAGCGCGTTGGTTTTGGTCGAAGCGCTGAAGCGAACCGGACCGAATCTGACGCGAGACGGTTTCCTGGAGGCCATGGGCTCGATCAAGGGATTCCAGCCCGAAATGCTGCCGGGGCCGATCAACTGCAACCCACCACTTAGTCACCAGTGCAACCGCGGCTTCGCGTGGGTACGAAAGACAGCGACCGGGGTGGAGACGATCGCCGCGACGGTCGTCGACTGATGCGAGCCGCGTAGAGCGGCCGATGCTGGCCTATCTAGTCGCCTCGGGCATCACCACGGGGTCGCTCTACGCGCTCATCGCTTTGGGCGTGGTGGTTCTCTACAAGGCCGCGGGGGTCGTAAATTTCTCGCATGGCGAGCAGATCATGCTCGGCGGTTACTTCGCCTATAGCTTTTACCTTCTTGCCCACCTCGGCTACGTCCCCGCGGCCTTGCTGGCAGTGATGGGAACCGCCGCGATTGGCTTGCTCACGTTCTATGTGGGGTTCCGACCACTGATCGGGCAGGGAATGATGAGCGTGCTGCTCGCGACGCTCGGCCTGTCGTTCCTGCTCAAAGGCATCGCACGCTATTTCTGGGGCGGGGCGGGTGACTACCTGGCATTCCCACCTTTGCTTTCGCCGCAACCGGTCGATCTCGGAATCATCGCGGTGCTGCCGCAGCAGCTCGTCGTTCTTGCAGCCAGCGGCCTGATATTGGTGAGCTTCGCCCTGTTCTTCAATCTCACGCGCATGGGCAAGTGGATGCAGGCGGCAGCTGGCAATATCAAAGCCGCTCGCCTTCTCGGTGTGCCGGTTGAGCGCGTGTTTTTGTGGACTTTTGCCGTAGGTGCCGCCCTCTCGGGTGCCGCGGCGGTTCTCATGGCGCCCCTGACACTCCTCTACCCGGACATGGGGTTCCTCCTCTTCGTGAAGGGCTTCGCGGCCGCAGTGCTCGGCGGGATCAACAGCCTGCGCGGCGCCGTCGTCGGCGGCCTGCTCATGGGCGTGATAGAGCAGCTCGGTGCCGGCTACATACATACCGGTCTGCAGGAGCTGTCTGCGTTCCTGATCATCATGCTGATGCTGATCGTCATGCCCCGGGGGCTTCTAGGTGGACCGGAAGCCCGCCGCGTCTGAGGAGCGCCGATTGCGATGACGCGCCTTCTGAGCAGCCGCAACTGCCTTGGCATGCTTTTCGCTATCCTGGCCGTGTTGCCGATGATTGCGAACCTCTACGTGACGTTCATCGGTAACCTCGCTCTGATCTACATCGTGCTCTCGCTTGGGCTCAACCTGCTCATCGGCAATGCGGGGCAATTCGCCTTGGCGCACGCTGCGATGTACGGCATCGGCGCCTACGCCACCGGACTTCTGAAGATCGACGCTGGCTTGCCGTATTTCATCGCCGCGCCCGCGGGCGCGCTCGCCGCTTGCGCGATCGGCACGCTGCTGGCGCTGCCGGCTCTGCGCCTGAGCGGCATCTATTTGGCACTTGCGACCCTGGCTTTTGCGCAGGCGGCGGTGTGGGTCTTTGGCCACTGGGACGCCGTCACCTACGGGGCGGCCGGCTTTTCGATCCCTCCGGTCAATTTCTCGCCGCTGCCGCTGCGCCCCGAGCTCGGCATGTACTATCTGAGTTGGCTCGTTGCCTTGCTTCTGCTTGTGTTCGCCTGGAATCTCGTACGCTCGCGTCTGGGCCGTGCATTGATAGCGATGCGCGACAACGAGGTCGCCGCGCAGGCCCTGGGCATCAACCTGCTGCGGCACAAGGCGATCGCCTTTGCGCTATCCGGCTTCTATGCGGGCGCAGCGGGCGCGCTTTATGCCGGTGTCCTCAACTTTGTCTCGCCCGAGGGTTTTGGCCTGTTTCAGCTGGTGATCATCAAGGCAATGATCGTGGTCGGCGGGCTCGGCTACGTTGCGGGATCCGTGTTCGGCGCCGTGTTGCTCGTCGTCCTGCTGGAGGCCGTGCGTGACCTGCCCAGCCTGCAGGAGATTGCGTTCGGCCTCGTGCTCCTGTCTTTCATGCTATTGCTGCCGCAGGGTTTGGTCGGCTCGTTGCGTCGCCGGTTTCCGGGTTGGGACGAACCGCGACATGTCTCGAAGGCCGCCGTCTCCCGAATCTTGAAAGCACCGGCGGTGGTTGAGGTGGGTCGGTGACCCTGCTGGTCGTTGATTCGATCCGCGCAAGCTTTGGCGGGGTCATCGCACTCGACAATGTCTCCTTGGCGGTCGCGCCGGGCGAGATCGTCGGGGTGATCGGGCCAAATGGCGCCGGCAAGACGACACTGCTGAACATAGTCAGCGGCTTGCTCCGCCCCACCCAAGGGCAGATCCGTCTCGACGGCGAAGCGATCACCCGTTGCACGCCCGATCAGATCGCGGGCCGCGGGCTCGCGCGCACGTTCCAGGCATCGCGGCTATTTCCCGGCATGTCGGTCGTCGAGAACCTCATGGTCGGGCTGCATTTGCGCAGTCGCTCAGGCGTTTTGGCAAGTGGATTGCGGACCTCCGCGATGCGCGCGGAAGAGGAAAATCTGCGCGTGCGGGCGAGGGAGGCGCTGGAGTTCGTTGGGCTCCTGGACTTTGCAGACCGCGCCGCTGATGAGCTATCGTTTGGGCAGCAGCGCATCATAGAGATAGCGCGGGCACTGATCGCCGAGCCTAAGATCGTACTTCTGGACGAACCGGCGGTGGGCCTGAGCCTCAATCGCGTCACCGAACTTGACACCCTGCTGCGTCGAATCCGCAACGAGAAAAACGTAGCGCTGGTGATGATCGAGCACGTTATTCGTCTGGTCATGGGGGTTTCGGACCGTATCGTAGTGCTTGATGCCGGACGCAAGATCGCCGAGGGTGTGCCTGCCGTCGTCCGCCAGGATCCCGCGGTGATAGAAGCCTATCTGGGCCGCCGCCATGCTTGAGGTCCGTGCCCTCAACGTGCACTACGGCGTTACCGAGGTGCTGCGCGATGTCTCATTCAGCGTAATGGCAGGACGCATCACCGCATTGCTCGGCGGAAACGGATCGGGAAAGTCTACCGTTCTCAACGCCATTTCGGGCCTGCTTGCCCCTCGCGCGGGATCAATCTCCCTCGGCGACAAGGAGCTTGCGGGACTATCGCCGGATGCCGTGGTTCGGCACGGGGTCGTGCAGGTGCCGCAAGGCCGAGAAATAGTTCCGGACATGAGCGTCGCTGACAATCTTGAGCTAGGTGCCGCAACGCGACGCGATTGGGCTGGAATCCGCACTGATATCGAGGCGGCGTATGGTCGTTTCCCGCAGCTGCGCGCGTTGCGTTCGCGCAAGGCGGGCTCTCTCAGCGGTGGAGAGCAGACGCAGCTCGCCATCGGGCGGGCCTTGATGGCCCGGCCGCGCGTCCTGCTGATGGATGAACCATCGGTCGGCCTCTCTCCAAGCGTTGTCGATGCGATGATCGATACCGTCCGTGCACTCAACGCCGAAGGACTCACGGTGCTTCTCGTGGAGCAGAACGTCGGTATCGCGGCCGAACTTGCCGAGCATGCTTACGTCTTGAAGGATGGCATGATCGCACTTGACGGGCCGGCACGGACGCTGATCGAAAACGAAGAGGTGCTGGCCTCTTATCTGGGCCGGTAACTGTGGAAAAGCACGAGGAAGGGGCACGAATTTGCAGTGGATTGGAATCGACGTAGGCGGAACCTTTACGGACTTGGTCCTCTACGACCCCGACACGGGCGCTCTCGATCTTCGCAAGACGCCATCAACGCCTCACAATCATGCCGAAGGCGTCATTAACGGCATCGATCAGACTGGCATTGTGCTCAGTCGAGTGGGCAAGATCGCTCACGGCACGACGGTCGCGACCAACACCGTGCTCGAGCGGAACGGCGCCCGCACAGCGGTGGTCACCACGCGCGGATTCCGCGATATCCTGGAGATCGGTCGTGGCAACCGCACGGTTCTCTACGATTTCAAGCATACGCGTCCGAAGCCGCTGGTTCCCCGCTCCCGCGTCTTCGAAGTTGACGAACGCATTCTGTGCGATGGCAGCGTTCATCGCCCGCTCGAAGAGGAGCAGGTCCGGGCGATCGGGGGCGAGCTCGCCCGCTTGGGCGTGGAATCCGTCGCAATCTGCTTCTTGCATGCCTACGCCAACGACGCGCACGAGCAGCGCGCGAAAGAGATCCTGGCCGCTCAACTCCCGGACACCTTCATCGCGACCTCTGCGGAGGTGCTTCCGGAGAGCCGCGAGTTCGAGCGTTTCGCGACGGCGCTGCTCAATGTCTATGTCGCCCCCAGAATGCGGCGCTACCTTCATGCCATCGGTGCTTTCCTGGAGACCCGCGGGCATGAACGACCGCTCGCGATCATGACCTCGAGTGGGGGGACGGCCTCGATCGAGCGCATGGCGCGTCTGCCGGTGCTGTCGATGCTGTCCGGACCTGCCAGCGGAGTGATCGGCGCTGCGTATGTCGGCCAAGCGGCTGGCTACCGCGACCTGATCACCTACGACATGGGGGGCACGAGTACCGACGCCTGCCTGATCCGCGATCTTGAGTGGCCGATGTCGAGCGAAGGCCAGGTCGGCGCGCTGCCGAATCGAGTACAACAGATCGAGATCAACAGTATTGGTGCCGGCGGCGGGAGCATCGCCTCATTGGGGCCCGCCGGATATCTCCGCATCGGACCCGAATCCGCCGGAGCCAATCCCGGACCTGCCTGCTACGGCCGCGGCGGCACTGCCCCGACGGTCACGGATGCCAACGTGGTGCTCGGCCGTCTGGGCTCGGAGCACCGTCTCGGCGGCGAGATTGCCATAGATGCCGCGGCTGCCCACCGCGCGGTCACTGAACTCGGAGAGCGCCTCGGGCTGAGCACGGTCAGCATGGCAGATGGCATCGTTCGTCTTGCGGTGACGCAAATGACAAGCGCCATCAAGGAGATCTCGGTCATGCGCGGCCACGATCCGCGTGGCTTTAGTCTCTTCGCTTTCGGCGGCGCCGGACCGATGCACGCCGCCTTCGTCGCCGCCGAGCTCGGAATTCGACGCGTAGTCATACCGAGGATTCCCGGCAACTTTTCCGCATTCGGTCTTCTCGCCGCCGACGTGCGACAGGAACATGCGCGAGCGCGACGGGTCGCAACTGCAACCCTCGAGATGCCGGCATTCCAGGCCGAAATGCGCTCACTCCGTGCGGACGCCGAAGCCAACCTGGCGGCTGAAGGAATTCGGCCCGGCGACATGCGTTTCGAGCCCCGGCTGGATATGCGCTATCTCGGTCAGGCGTTCAGTCTGCCGGTTTCGCTGCCGGCGGACCCAAGCAGCGTCGCCGAGATCGACGCCCATTTCGCGGCCACCTATAAGGCGCGTTACACGCAAGCCACGTCCGATCCGGCGGAGATCGTCTGCTTTCGCATGGCGGCTCGCGGCTTGGTCGAAAAACCGCGCCTTGCCCCACCCAAGCAGACGGCTACCAACGGCGACGCGCGCGTCGGGGAGCGCGCAGTCTGGTTTGAGGGTGGGCTCGTATCAACGCCGATCTACGACCGTGACCGGTTGTCCGCGGCCGATGTAGTGAGGGGGCCGGCGCTGCTCGAAGAGCTTGGTACGACCACGGTCGTGCCGCCCGCGTTTCGCTGCAGTCGCGATGCCCTTGGCAACCTTGTCCTGGAACGGGAGTGATACGTGCTGGTCGTCGATCCAATCACGCTCGAGGTGATCACGGAGGGGTTGGTCTCGATCGTGCGCGAGATGCGCGCGACCGTTTTCCGCACCGCTCGCTCGGTTGCCATCTGGGAAGCCAAGGATTTTTCCTGCGGCTTGTTCAGCGCGGCGGCTGAAGTCATCGCACAGTCGGAGGACATCGGCGGTCACGTCGTTCCGCTCCCGTGGCATGTACGGGCAGCGCATTCCACCTTCCGCAATGACTTTGCGCCCGGCGATCTCATCGCGATGAACGATCCCTATTGCGGCGGCACGCACCTCAACGATGTCACGCTCCTTTACCCGATCTTTCAGGACGGCCAGCTCGCGTTCTTCGCCGCGGTGAGGGAGCATTGGTCGGACGTCGGTGGAGCGGTGCCTGGTAGCTTGTCCGGTTCTGCCACGGATATTTACCAAGAGGGGATTCGCATCCCCCCGATCAAGCTCATCGAAGCCGGTCGCATGAACCAAGCCGCCATGGACCTGCTGTTGGCCAACATGCGCGTACGGGAGGAGCGAATAGGCGATTTTCGCTCCGGGCTCTCCGCCTGTCGTGTCGCCGAGGGACGACTGGGGGACATCGTGGCGCAGTACGGGGCCGACAAGGTACTCGCGGCCGTGCGCCAAGGAATCGATCGCGCAGAGGCGCGCATGCGAGAGCAGATCAGCCGTCTGCCCGACGGAACTTATCTCTTCGAGGATTATCTCGAGACGTTTGCGGAAGACGGACTCGAGCCGTTGCGCCTGCCGCTCGCCCTCAAGATCGATGGCGACGAGCTCACCGCCGATTTCACCGGAGCCTCGCCGCAAGTGCCGGTTCCGGTGAACTCGACGCTCGCGGTCACGACCGGGGGCGTCATCATCACGTTGAAGGCGGCCTTGGATCCGCGCGCCGCCATGAACCACGGCTCGTTCCGTCCCATCACCGTAATCGCACCGGAAGGAACGATTGTGAACGTGACGCATCCGGCGCCTGCCGGCTCGCATGGCGAGCTGCGCAAACGGGTGATGGCGACAATGATCGGAGCGTTGAGCCAAGCTGTACCGGAACTCGTCACCGGGGATGTTCACCGCACCTCCTTCCACAATATGCTGGGCGGCGTCGATCCGCGCACGAGGCGCGAATACGTGCACTATGAATGGGGTTCCGGCGGCAACGGCGGTTTTGCAGAGGCCGACGGCCCGAGTTCGATGGGGGCCGTCGATTGGGGCGGCCTCTTCACCGTACAGTCCACCGAGGTCATCGAGCAGAATTTTCCCCTGGTGGTGCAGCGCTGCGATCTGGCGCCGGGCAGCGGCGGCAACGGTCGCCGACGCGGCGGCCTTGGGTTGCGCCGGGAGCTGAAGGTGGTCGGGGATCGCGCGACCTATTCGCTGTTATCCGATGGCGCCGTGCTTCCGGCTTTCGGCATTGAAGGCGGGCTCGCGGCAGCGCCGGTCTCCGCCCATGTCCGCAGAGCCGGGCGGGAAATCGCGTTCGACACCCCGGGCAAAGTCGGCGGATTTCCCTTGCGGCGCGAGGATGTCCTCGTTCTGCAGGCGGCCGGAGGGGGCGGCTACGGGGATCCGCTGGAGCGCGAGCCCGAACACGTCGCCGAAGATCTGCGCGAGGGCTATATCGATGAGCGGACCGCGCACGATGTCTACGGGGTGGTGATCAATGGCGACGGCAGAGCGGACGAGGTTGCGACCCGCGCCCGCCGCGGCACCTTGGCTGGCAGGCGCCATATGCTGCGGGTCGTTGCGGCGAAGGGAGAGCTTTACCGTGCGGGGCAGGTGAGTCAGCGTCGCATTTGCCCGCTGCACAGTCGGGATCTCTTCGCCCTCGGCTTGTCCGATGGCGCCATCGTCGAGTTGTCGAGCGGATCGGGGGCGCCACTGCGGGCATGGTGCGCAGCCGATGATGGCGTGGCGGCCGGGACCGTGCCGCTCGATGATTTCGGCCGCGCCGCGCTTCGCGTCAGCGAAGGCGTGGCTGTGCAAGTAAGGCCACTGGCAGCGATCTGACAGCGCCGTGGCGGGAACACCGTAGGGCTACTGCAGCAGATCACCACATCTATCGACCGCTTGTGGGCAAGGGTCGCTCACGGCCCCTCTGTCGTCCCCTGCCCGGATCCGGACCCGCGCGCCCTTGCGGTTTGCTTTTCATCAACCGCGTCACCGCGAACGGCAACGCCATAAACAGATCGCGCCGCCTCCACAGTGACGTAGCCGTCAAGCACGTCGTTAAGTACATCTTCGGGAGCGCGTTGGCGTGGGTCGCCATATCCGCCGCCACTTGGTCCATAGGCAATGAGTCGGTCTCCGGCGCGCGCCTTGTGGTATGGCACTTTGGAGGGCATCGACTTGCTTTCGCCACGCCGACTCTCAAAGCGCAGCTCGCCTGTCGCGCCATCGGCGCCTCCCGCAAAGCCCCAAGGCCTGTACTTGTGCCCATCACCCTCGATCGAAAAGCCACCGTCCGCCAGATACGTGAACTCGCGGATCGAGCCGATGCCGCCGCGCCACCGGCCTGCGGGGGTCGTGTCGTCGCGCAACTCATAGCGCATGACGCGCAGCGGCAGGTGCGACTCGATATCTTCAACCGGGTTGTTGCGAGTATTGGCATACAACGTGTCGACCGCGTCCATGCCGTCGAGGCCGTGGCGGCCGCCGTAGCTTCCTTCCAGGATCTCCATATGCACCCAGTGCTTGCCGCCCGCTAGGCCGCTGAACGCCGCCACGCGCAGGTTCCCGATTCCAGCGGACACCTGCCGCGGCACGACTTGCGCCAGCGCCTTCATCACCGTGTCCGCCAACTGGTTGCCGGGGCAGAATCGAGCAATGACGGGCGCCGGGAATTCCGGGTTTGCGAGCGTACCCTTCGGCGCGATGATCTTGATCGGCCGCGTCAGGCCGCTGTTCTGCGGGATGTGACCATATTGCGCGCTGTCGAGCAGGATCGAACGCAACGTCAGCCAGATCGCGCAGTCCACGGTCCCGACCAGCGGCATGTTGATGGGCTTGTCGGGCACTTGCGGCGCAGTCCCGGTGAGATCGACCGTGATCTCATCGTCCCGAATGGTGAGTGTAACGGCGATTGGCAAGTCGCGACGGCTCACGTCGGCGTCGTCGAGGTATCCGTCAATGTAAGTGGTCGCTGTGTAGACGCCGTCCCGCAGCTCCCGGATGGCGGCACGCATCAGCCGTTCCGAGTAGTCCATAAGATCCTCGTAGGCGGCTCTCACCACGTCGAGCCCGTAATGCTTGAGCAACGCGACGTACCGCTCGGCGCCGATGGTGGCTGCCTGGATTTGCGCCTCCATGTCGCCCACCACGAGGTCGGAGGCGCGGATGTTGTCATAGAGAAGGTGCCAAACCGCTTCGTTGCGCTGCCCGCGGTCGTAGACCTTGATCGCTTTGAACTGCAGGCCTTCGGCATAGGTGTCGACGGCGTCGACGATGCCGCAGCTGCCAGGAGTGAGCGCGCCGATGTCCAGGTGGTGGGCGGTGGTGACGGAGAAGCCGACCAATTGCTGGTCCAGAAAAACCGGAACACAGAACGCAACATCCGGACCGTGAGAGGCTCCACGGTAGGGATCGTTGTGCATGATCACGTCGCCCGGGCGAGGAGCATCGCCGCGCGCCTGGAGCAGTTCCAGTATTCCACGCACATAGCCGGGGATCGGCCCGGACTGCAACGGCGTGCTCATCTTGCACTCGCAGAGTTGCAGCCCTTGGGCATCGGTGAGCGCCGCGCCGAAATCCTCGGATTCGCGGATGATGCTCGAGTAGCTCATGCGCATGAGCTTGTGGCCCATTTCGAGGGCGATGTTCTCAAGCGCCCCCTGAATCACGGAGGCGGTGATCGGATCGATGCGATTCTTCACGGCTGACCTACCTTCATAATCAGTACGCCGGTCTCGTCATTGCGCGCGGATGCATTGGGTGGAATGACGGTCGTGCTGTCTCGCTGCAGGATAATCGCGGGACCGATGAGTTCCGCGCCGGCAGGCAGGAGATGGCGCTGGTAGAACGCGGTCTCGAAACGCTGAAGCTTGCCGTTGGTGCGAAACACGGTGGGCGCGACATTGACCTTGGCATTGCTCAGCGTGCCGCCCTGGAGCGGTCTGAGCCTTTCCAGTTTCGGCAGCGTCGCCGTTCCGGTCACGCGCAGGTTGACGATTTCGATCGGACCAGCGTCGAAGGCACGGCCGTACTCGCGGCGATGCGTATCGTTGAAGCTCTGCCAGAACGCCTCGAGGACGTCCTCATTCACCCGGGCGCCCGGTAGCGCAATGCGAAGCTCGTAACCTTGCCCGACGTAGCGCAGATCTCCGGCCCGGTTGAAAACGATCGCCGCGCGTTTGACGCCGTCGGCCTCGAACTGCGCGGTCAGGGCCGCCTCCATCTCGTCGAGGTCCTTGTTCAGTTTCTCGATCGCGACCGAGCCGCGGATCTGAAACTGCGTTCGGATAGCGTCGTACTTAAGATCTGTCGTCAGCAGGCCCATGGCCGAGGTAATGCCGGGATAGGGCGGCACCACCACTTCGGGAATCCCGAGCGAGGCTGCCACCTCGGCGCCGTGCAACGGTCCAGCTCCACCGAACGCCACAAGCGAATAGCCGCGCGGATCAAGCCCCTTCTGGATCGTACGCGAGCGGATGGCGTTCGCCATGTTGCTGTTGATGACCGTCAAAATGCCTTCGGCGGCCTCGAGCGTCTCGAGATTGAGCTGCGTGGCGATCTGCGCGACGGCGCGATGGGCCGCGTCGCTGTCGAGCTTCATCTCACCGCCGAGGAAAGCCTCGGGCACGAGACGCCCCAGCACCACATTGGCGTCCGTCACGGTTGCCTCAGCCCCGCCGCGACCATAGGCGGCCGGTCCCGGTATGGCGCCGGCACTGCGCGGCCCGACGCGAAATGCGCCGCCGCGGTCAAGGTGCGCAATGGAACCGCCGCCGGCGCCAATCGTATGCACGTCGATCATCGGGATCAGTAGCGGGAATCCGCCAATGCTCGTCGAGCGCGCATCGGTCTCGGCAAATCTTCCCTGTGTCACGATGCCGATGTCTGCGCTGGTACCGCCAATATCGAATGTGATGAGCCGCTCCCGGTTGCCGATCTGCCCGACCCACGCGCCGCCGAGGACGCCGGCGGCGAGCCCGGACAGGAGCGTGAGTGCCGGCTTTTCGGCCACCATCGCCGGCGTGGCGACGCCGCCGTTCGAAGCCATGATCCGCAACTCGCCGCGCACGCTTGCCTGCCGCAGCGCGTGCCCCAATTGGCCGACATAGCGCGATACTTTGGGCCCGATGAACGCCGACAGGGCCGCAGTCGTGAACCGCTCGAACTCGCGAAACTGCGGCGCAATCGCCGACGACGTGGTGATGAACACTCCCGGCAGTTCCTCGGCGAGAATTTGCTGCGCGCGCTCTTCGTGGGCGGGATTCAAATACGAGAACAGAAAGCAAACCGCGACGGCTTCAACTTGCTCGGCCCGCAGTTCGGCGCCGGCACGGCGCACGCCCGCCTCGTCCAGCGGCTCCAGCTCCTCGCCATGCGGCGGGATGATGCGGCCTTTGACCACCTTGCGATGGCGCCGCCGCACGAGCGGCCGGTTCTGCCACGGCAGCTCCTGCATGATCGAGTAGTGCTCGACTCGTTGATGCCGGGCAATGTGGATGACGTCGCGAAAGCCCTCGTTGGTGACCATCCCGCAGCGGGCGCCCTTGTGCTCCAGGATCGAGTTCGTTGCGATCGTCGTCCCGTGAAAGACGTAGGAGATGTCTTCCGGCGCCACGCCGTTGGCGCGGCAGATTTCAACGATGCCCTGCATCACGCCGCGGGCTGGATCGTCCGGCGTCGTAGCGACCTTGTGAATCGCAACGTCGTTGCGCGTCATGTCGCACAGCACCAGGTCCGTAAAGGTGCCTCCGACGTCGACTCCGATCGTCTTCATGGCCAGCTAGCTCCTTGGACGTTCGGGAGGGTGCCTTCAAGCGCAGGTTCGACTGGGTATCGGCATAGTCCAATCTAAGATGTTAGTCTCGCACTCGGTACGCGTTTCGTTTGCGGCTGGAAAGCTGTGCAAGTTTTAGGTTGCAGTGCGGGGCTTTTGCAGAAGGCAGGAGCACTTATCGTTACGCCAAGACCCGTGCAAAGGAAATACGCAGGAGGATCATTCCTTCAGCACCGCCGTGCGCTGTGAAACTTGCCCGCTCGGCAGCGATGTGCGACGTATTTGGCAGCCTGACGGCGGCATTCAGCGATGCTGCAGCGCATGCTGACTTGCCTGTCGACAGTCGAATTTGATCGCGGCGGCCCCCCGCATGCGGCAGTCGTGCCCGAGTGAACGGGCTGGATCAGCTTCCGTTCTAACCTGGTCAGGGAGCTTATCGATGACGGCTCGGAAGACGCTCACGGCGCTCGCCATGGCACTGGCAATCGGCGGCACGTCGACGGTGCAGGCGCAGCAATCGGGAGCGCCGCTCAAAATGGGTTTCGCGAAGTGCGCTCATTGCATGGCTGTCGCGCTGGTGCCGGACCATGTCAAGGACGCGAAGGTCGAGACGATCAACTTCAACGCAGGCAGCGATGTTCTCACGGCCCTGGTCTCGAAGAGCATCGACGTTGCGCAAGTGACTTACCTCCACCTGGTGACAGCGCTCGACAAGGGCTTCGACGTGGTGGCGATTTCCGGCCAGGTGAACGGCGGCTCCGAGCTTCTGGTCGCGTCCGCGGTCGATGTGAAGCCAGAGGATTGGGCTGGGCTCAAGGCGGCGCTCGCCAAGGCCAAAGCCGACGGCAAACCGTTCCGCGTCGGCGCTTCGCGCGGGAGCGCGCAAGACATCCACATGCGCGGCGCCTTGCACAAGCAGGGCATCGACGCAAACCGCGACATCCAGTTCATCAACATTCCCAATCCGGCGGATCACTTCGCCGCGCTGCAGCGCGGCGAGGTGGACATGATCTGCGCGGTCGAACCGTTTGCGACGCAGATCCGCAAGTCCGGCGTGGCCAAACATTTCACGCTGCCCTACGACCAGGCCGCCGGGCGCCTGACAAACATCATCATCACCCGGCCGGATGTCGTTGCCGCTCGTAAGGCGGATGTTCAGAAGGTCGTCGACGCCTTGGTCGTGCTCACCGACAAGCTTAACGCTGACCCGAGCCTTTGGATCGAGACCATCACCAAGATGACAGGCCTCGACAAGGAGACTGTGTCGGAAGCGCTCCGCAACGCGTTTCCCGACTATGCGATGCATCGCAACTCGACTTTGGCCATCGCGAAGATGATGACCGACCTCAAATACATCTCGCGCGACGTGGCGGGCGACATCGAGAAGCGCATCGATTACTCCTTCTTGGAAGCTGCGACGAAGAAGCCAAAGAATGAGCTTGGCTATTGATACCGCGAAGGCCGCCGCTCGGCGGCCGTGGTTTCCAAGGCTCGGCCTGCAAGCGGAACGTCTGGTCGTACCGGCGTTGCTGCTGGCGGGGTGGGAGGTTTTCGCTCGCACCGGCTACCTCCCCCCGGCGCTCCTCCCGGCCCCGTCGGTCGTCGTGCGCGCCTGGCTCGATTGGATGTTCGCGATCGACGAATCGACGCAAAGCTATGCCGGGCGATGGGCGTCCGATGCCCTGGCGAGCGCGTTTCGGGTGTTGTCCGGCTTTGCGATCGCCGGTGCTCTTGGGGTCTCCCTCGGCGTTGCCATCGGCTGGTGGCGGCTAGCCGAGAAGACCCTCGAACCGACGCTCCAAATCCTCCGCCCGATACCGCCGGTCTCCTGGATACCGCTCGCCATCATCTGGTTCGGCATTGCCAACAGGCCCGCGATCTTTCTGGTGTTTCTGGCCACCTTTTTTCCCGTGCTGATGAACACCATCCATGGCGTGAAAACCGTCGACCGCAACCTGATTCGCGCCGGCGCGATGATGGGGGCGACGGAGCGGCAGCTCCTGCATTACATCGTCGTTCCGGCCGCGCTGCCCTCGATTTTCGCCGGCCTGAGAATTGCGATCGGCGTGGCCTGGATGGTCACGGTGACGGCCGAGATGGTGGCGGTGAAAAGCGGGCTCGGTTACACGCTGTGGGATTCCTACTACTTCCTTCGCTATGACATCGTGCTCGCCGCGATGGCCTCGATCGGCTTGCTCGGCTTCCTTTCGGACCTCTTGCTCAAGACCGTGATGGGGATCGTGCTGCGTTGGCAGCGCACCACCACCGTGCAAGGCCGGGAGGCATGAGCGTGGCCGCCATCCAGATGCGCAATGTCACCAAGGTCTTCAGCGATCCGAAGCGCGGGCGCGAGCTTTTGACCATCGACAACATCTCGCTGACCGTCGAGCGGAACGATTTCTTCTGCCTGCTCGGCCCGTCCGGCTGCGGCAAGTCGACGCTGCTCAACATCATCGCTGGCTTCGAGAAGACGACTTCCGGCGAAGTCCTGGTCGAAGGGGTGCGCGTCGAGAAGCCGGGTTCCGACCGCGGCATGGTGTTCCAGCAGCCGACGCTGATGCCATGGCTCACGGTCTGGGAAAATGTCGCCTTTCACCTGCGGCTGAAGGGAATCCGAAAATCGGAGCGGCGCGCGCGGGCGCAGGAGTACATCGACCTCGTCGGGTTGCAAGGTTTTGAGAACCATCATCCTTCCGAACTGTCGGGCGGCATGAATCAGCGCGTCGGAATCGCACGCGCGCTGCTGATGAATCCGAGCGTTATCTTGATGGACGAGCCGTTCGCCGCCTTGGATGCCCAGACGAAACTCGAAATGCAGGAGGAGCTCGTGTCGATATGGGAGCGGCACCGCTGCACCGTGGTGTTCGTTACCCATAGCGTCGAAGAGGCGTTGTTTCTTGGAAACAAGATTGCGGTCATGACTGCACGTCCTGGCCGCATCCGCGAGCTCTTAAGCTTTGATTTGCCGCGCCCCCGCGACATCACGTGCCTGCCATTCAACGATGTGAAACGGCAGGTACTGGCACTGATCCGCGAAGAGGCCTCGCGTCGCATCGCCGCTTGATCGCCATCGGCCAACGCGCGTCGGCGATGCTACTTTCTCGGGCGATGCTCGATCCGCGCCGCAAGCGCGTCGGCTAGCCCCGTCGTGTGCTTCGGATCCGGACGACGGAAACTGCCGGCAATCGCCTTGCGAGGCGATAACGTGACGAGCGCCTCAGCTTGTTTCACCGCCGCGGCCACCTGATCTACCAGGGGTACCTCGACGCGATCCTTAATTTTGGCGGCGAGGCCTGAGAGCGGGGCCCCACCCAGAATAACGACGTTCGCCTTGTCTTCTCGCGCCGCCCGGTTGGCAAGCTCGACAATGAGCTCCTCCTTCTCCTCTTGAACGTTCGTGATCGAGCGAAACGTTCCTTCCAACGTCCGCACGCTCGCGCAACGACCACTGAGGCCATGGGTTTCCACGATTTCTTCGAACCAGGGCTCGAGCGCCCGCGCGAATGTAACGATCGAAAAGCGGGTTCCCAGCATGCACGCGGTCAGCATGGCCGCCTGGGCCATACCCACTACTGGGAAATCGAACAGCTCGCGCGCGCCGTGGAGCCCGGGATCGCCGAAAGCCGCGATAATCGCGGCATCGATATCGCCTGCCTCGGCCAACATTTCGAGCACAAGGGCGCCCGCAATTTGAGCTTCGGCGCGCGTCGCGATGTAAGGAACGCCGCGCGAGGCCGTACGCGCGACAATCTGCGTGCCGGCCGCCGCCGCGCGCGACGCGACGTCACGCATGAGATGGGTGACCTCCTGGGTCGTGTTGGGATTAAGCAACAGGATTCTCATGGTGGACTCGGTTGGCCGTAACGCATTGCTGAACCATTTGTTGAACGCTGTGCGCAGTTGTCAATCCGCTCGAACCTGCCTTCGTCAACGTTGCCGCCTGCAACCATTGGTGCCATTTATCGAGTAGCGGTCCTGGTCCCGATGCTCACGACGAAAGCGCGACCGGCGCGCATAGACAGCTGGATCGACGACAGTGACCAGCTGCGCACGGGAGTTCCGCTCCCGTTTCCGCAACTCGTCGGCGGCCCGGTTGCCAACTGCCCGGCCGCGTCCAGGACGACACCATAGAGGTCGCGCGCGGCCTTAGGCGAAACGTACCTCTCCCTTACACTGCGCTAGAATACTCGATCATTTCGACCGCAGTCTCGATAACCCGTGCCGAAGTAATCCGAAAATGCGTCTCGAGCGGTGCCGAGTACGGCATGGGAACCCGCTCCAATCCGAGACGGCGGACCGGGGCCCGCAGATCTTTCCAAAGAAATTCTCCGATCTCCGCCGCAATCTCGGCTCCAAAGCCCCCGACTCGCACCGATTCGTGGACGACCAGAAGGCGGCCTGTCTTCCGCACCGACCTCAATAGGCATTCGCGGTCCCATGGCCAGAGCGTCCGCAAATCGATCACCTCGGCACCTATATCTTTCTGACGGAGCGTCCTTGCAGCTTCGACACAGACCTGGCGCATGTTGGACCATGTCACGACGGTAAGATCGTCGCCCTGTTCGACGATATCGGCAACGCCGATCTCTCCCGCGCCGGCATCGGGATCAACGTCCGCTCTTATTCCCCACAGCTCCTTGTGCTCGAGATAGACGACGGGATCGTCGCTGCGAATCGACGCTTTGAGCAGGCTGTGGTTGTCGGCGGGCGTGCTCGGCGCAACCACGACCAGGCCGGGAATGTGCACCCACCAGGCCTCAAGCGATTGCGAGTGCTGCGCCGCAAAACCCCGTCGCGCGCCGATCGACTGCCGAATTACGAGCGGAACGCGGGCTTGCCCATTGAACATGTAACGTATCTTGGCAGCTTGATTCACAATCTCGTCGGCCGCGCAAATGGCGAAATCGGTATAGCGCAGTTCGACGACCGGGCGTGTCCCCGCGATCGCTGCCCCCACACCGGCCCCCATGATGGTCGACTCCGAGATTGGCGTATCAAAGATTCGCCGCGGGCCAAACTCCGCCTGCAGGCCGCGATATTGGCCCGCCACGCCGCCGGCCGGACCAAGATCCTCCCCGAGCGCCCACACCATTGGGTCGCGCGTCATTTCTTGCCGGAGGGCGAGTACGGCCGCGTCGGCATAGCTCATTTCGGTCATCGCGCTCCTCCGAGATCCTGCACGTCGGCATAAGCCGCATCCAATGTCGGGTCGGGCGCCGCCGTAGCCGCCGCCATCGCTTCCTCGATGAGCGCGCTCGCCTCGGATCGAACCGCGTCGATTTCGTCTTGCGCGAGCCCGTGCTCTCGCAGCCAGCCAATGCAGCGGGCTATCGGATCGAGGCCCTTGAAATGCTCCACCTCTTCGGGATCGCGGTAGTGACCCGTGTCGCGGGTGGTGTGGCCGCACCAGCGGTATGTCGAAGCATGCATGAAGGCTGCTCCGTCACCCGCGCGAATGTGACCCAAGAGCTGTCCAGCAAGGGCATCGACAGCGAGGACGTCATTGCCGTCCACCGTCTCGGCCAGCATGCCGAAGCTCCGCGCCCTGGCTACCGCACTGCCTGCCGTGACGCTGCTGGTGCGGGTACTCGAGGCGTAGGCGTTGTCCTCGCACACGAACAGCACCGGCAGCCGATAGACCTGCGCCCAATTCAAGGCCTCCATAAGCGGGCCGCGGTTGATCGCTCCGTCGCCGATGAACGCTGCCACGATGCGATCCTCGCCGCGCAGACGGATCGCCAGGGCCGCGCCGACAGCAATCGGAGCGCCATCCCCAACCACGCCGTTTGCCCCCAGCATTCCGACCGAGAAGTCGGCGATGTGCATCGAACCGCCCTTGCCGCCACAGATACCGTCGGCGCGGCCGAACAATTCCTTCATCATGCCGACGGGGTCGGCCCCCTTGGCAATCGAGTGGCCGTGGCCGCGGTGATAGCTGGCCAGGTAGTCGGTCGCCTTGAGGTTCGCGCAGACGCCGACCGCAATCGCTTCCTCGCCGATATATTGGTGCACCGAACCGTAGGCGCGGCCGTCCTTCCAGGCGCGCTCCGCCGCAAGGTCGAATTCACGAATGACCTGCATTTTGCGCAGCATCCCAAAAATGCGAGCAACCTGGTTGGATGTCTCTGCCATCGTCCACCCGACGAACTCGGATGCCGCGGGGGCACCGGCGAGTTCCGTGTTGCGCCAAAGGTCTTATTGTCATATACATATAACAATGGGCCAGCGCAATTTGGAACAGCCGCAGGCCATGCGGCTCGTCGGACCTGGCGGTGAGGAAGATCCGACACCCCTGTATTTCAAGCTTGAGACGATTCTTCGCGCGGCCATCGGCGCGCGCGAGTACGCGCGGGGTGAGAGCCTGCCGTCGGAACGTGAGCTTGGCGAACTGTACGGTATCAGCCGGATCACGGTGCGCAAGGCGCTTGGCGCGCTGGAACGCGAAGGCTTGGTGCGGCGCGGACGTGGACGTCACGGGGGAACCGTCGTTCTTGAGAAGCCGGCCAAGACGGCGCGAGGACCGATAGGCGCGCTCGATCGTGTCGTCTCGAACCAGAGGATCAGTCGCATCAAGGTGATGACGTTCGAGACCCGCCCCTGCGATCCTGAGGCCGCCGCGATTCTGTCGCTCCAGCCGGAGGATAGAATTCAATATGTCGAGCGCCTGATGCTCACTCCCGACGGTCCAGCGGCCTACGTTCGGAATTTTCTGCCGCTCCACATCGGACACCAACTGCGCCGCGCCGAGTTGCGAACCACACTCCTGGTGAATGTCCTGCAAGGCCGTATCGGCATTAAGATTGACCGGGTGCAGGATGAGATCGAGGCTTATCTCGCCGAGAGTCGCATCGCCGGGCTTTTGCAGGTCAGACCCGGCACTCCCTTGCTGCGGGTTACGCGCGTGTTTGTCGCCGCCGGCGGGGAGGGGGTGAACCTGACGATTCTTCTCGTCGGCAGCAAGTACCGGATGTCCGCTACGCTGCACGGTGAGATGTTTGATGCGAGCGCGAACACGTTGAACACGGCTCGGTACAGAAAGGGGAGGTCGTCATGAGGAAATGGATATTGCCGTCGGCGATCGTCGCGATGGCCCTTGCAAGCGCCGGCGCGGCACACGCCTTCATGGATGAGGGGACGGTCAGGGTCGGCCATATCGGGATCCTGACCGGCCCCGGCGTCGACTATGGCACCCAGGTGTTGAACGGGCTCAAGGTCGCCCAGGACGAGATCAACCAGGCAGGCGGCGTGACCGTAGCGGGCAAGAAAGTGAAGTTCGATCTTGCCCCCTACGTTTACGACTCCGCCCGCAACGTCGCGCAGGCGATCGCGCTCACGCGGAAGTTGGCGTTGTCCGACAAGGTGCTGGCGGTATTTGGGCCGGTATCGAGCAACGAGGCGGTCTCGGTTTTTGGCGTTCTGCAGCGCAAACTGGGCGACTCCGTCGATACCGGGCTGCAGCTTCCGATCATGAACACCAGCGCGATGCGTGATGGTCTCGGAGAGATGAGCCCGTGGGCTTTCCGCAATGCCACCGTGGAGCAATTCCTGCTCGCCGAGTCATTGCCCAAAGTGATCGCGGCGCGGGGACCGATCAAAACCGCATCCGTCGTCTATTTGGGATCGGAAGACTACGGTCCGGCGATGCTGAAGAGCGTCTACGGCCCGCTGCTCGAGAAACAGGGAATCCAAGTCGTCAGTGCCGACGGCGTGCACGAAGGCGACCGAGACTACAGCGCGCTTATCGGCAAGCTGATGCGATTGAACCCGGATATGCTGATCCTGCTCGCCCGCTACGACGTGGGCGCCAAGACCATGATCGAAGCCAAGCGCCAAGGGTTCACGCCGAAGCTCGTCTGGGCGAGCGGCATGATCTCGCAAGAGCTCATCAAGACCGGGCGGGCCGCGGTCGAGGGCATGATGATGGTCAGCTCCTACGATGCAACCGTGCCGCGCGCGGCCGAGGTTGCCAAGAAGTTCAAAGTTGCCGCCGGCGTGGAGATGAACGAGTTCGGCGCGAACTCGTATGAAGCCTTGTATCTGCTCAAGGCGGCAATTGAGAGCTCGGACCTGCGGAACACCGCAGAGAGCGTTGAAGAGGACCGTCGGAAACTGCAGGCGGCTTTGCGTCAGATCAAAGGCTTTCCCGGACTGATCGGAAATATCGACATGCATCCGAGCGTGAACGATACGATCAAGCAGGGGCTTGTCGTCACCATCCGCAACGGCCAGTTCGACGTTTGGAAGCCGTGAGCCTGGCTTGCTGAAGGCCGGCCGGAGCCAAAGCGCGTCCGGCCGGCGATGTGACGCGCGATGAGCTTTCTGCTTCAGCAGATTCTCAACGGAGCGATGTACGGCTGCACGTATGCGCTGGTCGGCATCGGATTCAACCTGGTATTCGGAGTGATGAACATGATCAATCTCGCCTATGGCGAGGTGATCATGGCCGGTGCGTTCATCGCGCTCGCGCTTGTGGTCTTTCTCGATACGCCGCTTTTGCTGGCCGGCCTCGCGGCCGCGGCTGCGTGCGCCGTCATCGGGATGATCGTGGAGTGGACATGCCTGCGACCGATCCGCGGTGCGCACTACATGGCTCCTCTCCTCACTACCATTGGCGCGAGCATCATCCTGCTGGAGATCTTCATAAAGATTTTCTCGACCGAGGAATGGCTATTCCCGACGGCCTTCGAATTTTCCCAGATCAAGGTCGCGGGACTGACCGTGCGGGTGCCGTATCTGATCATTTTGGGCGTGTCGCTGACGCTGATGATCGCCTTGCATTTCTGGATCACCCGCACGCAGAACGGGCGTGCGGTGCGGGCGATGGCGGAGAATGTCGATGCAGCGCGCCTGATGGGAATCAACGTCGACGCGCTGACCAGCCTCACGTTTGCGCTAGCCTGCGCATTGGGCGCGATAGCGGGAGTGCTGATCGCCATCTCCTCAAGCATCGTCAGCACGACGCTCGGCTCCGAAATGCTGCTCAAGGGCTTTGTTGTGATCGTGTTGGGAGGTCTCGGGAGCATTCCGGGAGCGGCTCTCGGCGGCGTTTTGCTCGGCATCGTCGAGGGCGTGACCGTCGCCTACCTGCCCTCGCTCTACCGAGATTTCTTTTCATTCGGCCTGCTCATGATCATGCTGATGGCCCGCCCGACCGGGTTGATGGGCAAGCGGATCGCAGAGCGCGCCTGAGCGATGGATTACGCTCTCACCCTGCTGTCGACGACCGGCATCAACATTATCTTGGCGTTGAGCATGTACGCGGTCATGTCGACAGGTCAGCTCTCGCTGGCGCAGGGCGCCATGTTCGGCATCGGCGCGTACGCGGCTGCGTGGTGCACGACGGTCGCCGGGCTGCCGCTGTGGTTTGCATTGCCAGTCGGCAGCGCCATCGCGGCCCTCGTCGGTGCCGCGCTGGGCGCGGTGCTGCTTCGCCTCAAGCACTTCTACTTTGCGATCGCGACGCTCGCATTCGGAGAGCTGGTGCGCGTTTTTTTCCTCAACTTCGAGTGGACAGTCGAAACGTCGAGCGGACCGATCGGACCGCGAGGCCAACTCGGGTTCCAGAAGATCTATTATCTTGCCGAGCATGGCTGGACGGTTGCCCAGTTCACCGGCCTGGTCTGGGCCATTCTCGCTGGGCTTTTCGCGATCTTCGCCCTGCTCGATGTCTCGCGCATGGGATCCGCGTTCAAAATGGTGCGCGACGACGAAGTTGTCGCGGCTGCCGTCGGCCTCAATACCACGGCGATCAAGGTCACCGCGTTCAGCCTTGGCTCTGCTGTGGCGGCGCTCGGCGGCGGGCTTTACGCACACTTTGCCACGTTCCTGTTGCCCGGGTATTTTGGCTTTGCGCGCTCGTTCGAAGCGCTGATCTACGTGGCCATTGGCGGGATCGATACATTCCTCGGCGCAATTGTTGGCGCAGCGTTCCTCACCCTTATCCCTGAATCGGCGCGCATCGTCCAGGACTACCGGATGATCGTGTTCGGGTTGCTCCTCATCCTGGTCGTGCTGTTCCGGCCTCGCGGCGTGATCGACCGCGGGACGCTCCGATGGCTCCGGCAACTGTTTCGCTCCCGTCATGCTCCAGATCTCGCACGTCTCTAAGTATTTTGGCGGGCTGGCGGCCCTCCGCGAACTGGACCTGACGGTCCATCCGGGAGAGATCATCGCGTTGATTGGACCGAATGGGGCCGGCAAGACCACGCTGTTTAACATCGTCACCGGCTTCACCGCGGCCTCGACGGGGACGATTCGCTTTCTCGATGTCGAGATCGCGGAGCTTCCAGCTCATCGCATCTCCCATCTGGGGATCGCGCGGACGTTTCAAAACATACGCCTCAGCCCGACCATGACGGTTTTTGAAAATGTCTGGGTTGGGCAGCATGCCCGAGCGGGCACAGGATTGCCCAGCCTGTGGCGGCAATGGTCGGCGTCGGAGCGCGAGCGGCGGGAGCGGATCGACACGATCTTGGCACTCGTCGGGGTGGCCGACGCGAGGGATTCGGTCGCCACATCCCTTCCCCTGTCGATGCAGCGCCGGGTTGAGATTGCGCGCGCCCTTGCAACCGAGCCGTCTCTGCTTCTCCTCGACGAGCCGATGGCTGGGACCACGCCGACGGATGCCGCCGAACTATGCGCGGTCATTCGCGCCGTGCACGGCCGGGGCCCCAAGAGTCTGGTGCTTATCGAGCACAGCATGGATGTCGTCATGGAGCTGGCTGACCGCATTGTCGTTCTGGATTTCGGTCAAAAGATCGCCGAAGGGACTCCGGCCGAAATTCAGCGCAACCCGGCCGTCATCGAAGCCTATCTCGGGGCGGAGGTCGAGACATGCTGACCGTCGAGGACCTGGTCGTCGCCCACGGCTCGATTCAAGCGGTTCAGGGCGTTTCACTTGCTTTGTCTCGCGGTGAGATTGTGGCTCTCATCGGGCCCAACGGGGCGGGCAAGACCAGCTTAGTGCGCGCGATTGCGGGCTTGCATCGCCCTGCGCGGGGCCGCGTTTCCCTTGATGGCTCCGAAGTCACCGATGTCGCTGCCGAACGCATCGTTCGGCTTGGCGCAGTGCTCGTGCCTGAGGGTCGAATGATCTTTGGTACGCTCACGGTGCGCGAGAATCTGATGATCGGCGCGTACACGCGGCGCAACGCGAGCGAGGTCGTGCGTGACGTAGCGCGCATCGGGCGCCGATTTCCAGTCCTCGCCGCACGCGCCGATCAGCTTGCGTCGCAATTGAGCGGCGGCGAGCGGCAGCTTCTTGCAATCGGGCGTGCGCTCATGTCCGGGCCGACGCTCATGATCGTGGACGAGCCGTCCCACGGACTCGCCCCGCTTGCCGTGCGCGACGTGTTCAGTCTCCTGACGGAACTAAACGCTGAAGGGATGGGAATCCTGCTGGTCGAGCAGAACGCCCGCCAGTCGTTGCGCATCGCACATCGCGCCTACGTCATGCGGGCGGGGCGCGTGGCGCTCTCGGGAAACGCCGCCGAACTGCGCCGCGACGAGTCGGTAGTCCGCGCCTATCTCGGTGTGAAGGATGTTGGGATCTGAGGGGTTGGAATGTTCGTGTATCGGGCCGCGGTCGATATCGGAGGAACCTTCACCGACATCGTCGTCAGTGGGAACGGTGCCATCTATCGAAGCAAGGTGTCGTCTACCCCGGATGACTACTCGCGGGGTGTCATCGACGGGCTTCTAGGTTTACTGGCAAGCAACGGTATCGGGGTGAACGCCGTCGAGGCAGTGCTCCACGGCACGACGGTCGGTACCAATGCGATCCTGCAGGAGACCGGCGCTCGCGTCGGCCTTCTGGCAACGCGAGGATTCCGCGACGTCTTGGAGATTGCGCGGCTCCGCCGCGCGTCGCTCTACAATCTCGCGTGGCGACCACCGCGGCCGCTTGTTCGTCGCGCTTGGCGCCTCGATCTGACCGAGCGGATCGATGCCCGCGGCCGGGTGCTGGTCAAGCTCGACGAGGATGAGGTCCTGCGGCATGTCGAATGGCTTCACGGCCAAGGCGTCGAGGCGCTAGCTGTTGCGCTGCTCAACGCGCATGCCAATCCGTCTCACGAGGCGGCGGTCGCCAGGCTTGTCCGGAAGACACATCCCGATTTACCGATCTCGGTCTCGTCGGAACTGTCACCCGTGATCCGCGAGTACGAGCGGACGAGCACGGCCGTCGTGAACGCGTATATCCAACCGATCGTGACCCGCTATCTGCGGCGGCTCGAGGCCGGGCTCCGTGGCGCGGGCATCGGCGGGCGACTCTGGGTCATGCAGTCGAACGGGGGGTTGCTCGGGGTCGGGGAAGCCTGCCGAGCGCCGGTATTGCTGATCGAGTCGGGGCCCGCCGCCGGCGTGCGGGGCGCCGAGGCCTGGGCCGCCGAAGCTGGCAACGCGAACGTCATCGCGCTCGATGTCGGCGGAACCACGGCCAAGGCCGCATTGCTGGAGGAAGGCCGCGCGAGCATGGCGGCAACGCTCGAGGTTGGCGCTGGAATGAATGCCGGCAACCGGCTCCTGCGCGGCGTTGGGTACCCGATCAACGTCGCATCCTACGATCTGGCGGAAGTGAGCGCCGGTGGGGGCAGCATCGCGTGGGTCGACGGAGCCGGGGCGCTTTGCGTCGGCCCACGCAGCGCCGGCGCCGATCCCGGCCCTGCCTGTTATGGACGCGGCGGGATTGAACCGACCCTGACCGACGCTTTTCTCGTGCTCGGCTACCTGAACGCGGACGGGATCGGCGGCAGACCGCTCGATGTGCGTCTCGCCGAGGCTGCGATCGCGGACAGGATCGCGCGCCCGCTTGGGCTCACGTTGCACGACGCTGCCTACGGCATCTACGAAGTGGCAAAGACAAAGATGATCGGCGCGCTCAAGGCGGTCTCGACGGAGCGCGGCCGTAATCCGGCCGAGTTTTCGCTGCTCGCCTTTGGCGGCGGTGGCCCGGTCCTAGCGCACGCCTTGGCGCAAGCGCTCGGCAGTTCGAAGGTGGTGATCCCGGCAGCACCGGGGCTATACAGCGCCGTCGGTATGCTCCTTGCCGACGCGAGGCGGAATGCTGCCGCGACGCTACTTCGGCCGCTCGACACGGTCGATGCAGCGGCCCTGGAAGGCATCTACCAAACGCTCGAAACGCGCGCCCGCGCGGCGATGGCAGCGGATGGCTTTGACCTGGGGGCCGTTACGCTCGGACGCTCTGCAGAGTTGCACTTTGCCGGTCAGGACTTCGAACTGGCGGTCTCGGTTCCGCCGGGGCCGCTTGGACCGAATATCCGCACGGAAATTGCGGAAGCCTTCGGTCGCGAGCACGAGCTTGCATTCGGCCATCGCAACGAGGGTGAGCGCATCGTGCTTGTCAATGCACGCGTCAACGCCTCGGCGCCCCTCGCGGGTCCGGCTTATCGCGAACCAGGCGGAATGCCCGCAACCCCTCCTCCGCCCGAGCGTCGTCGCACGGCCTATTTCGGATTCCAGCATGGCCTGTGCGACGCACATATCCTGCGAGATCGTGCTGCGGTCGGTACCGGATTTCGTGGCCCGGCCATCATCGAGGAAGATGACACGACGATCGTCATTCCGCCAGGTTGGCAAGCCTCGCTCGAGCCCGGAATGTCGCTGGTATTGAGCGCCTGCGAAGGAGCGGGCGAGACCGCTTGGCCAGCGCCGCGGCAACATGGGGTTATCACGTCCGAGCTGATCCGTCTGGCGCTGTTGTCGACAACGGACGAAATGGCACTCGCCCTCACCCGCGCGGCCTACTCGATCGGGATTCGCGACATTATGGATTTCGGCACCGCGCTCTGCGACGGCGAGGGCCAGCTGGTGGCGCAGTCGCAGACGCTCGCGATCCACCTTGGTGCCGTGCCGCCAGCGGTTACCTCCGTGCGTGAGCGCTTTGCTAACGATCTTCAGCCCGGCGACGTTGTGATTCTAAACGACCCATACCGGGGAGGAATGCATCTCGCAGACGTTTTTATGATCCAGCCGATCTTCGTCGATGGCCGACTCTCGGCGTATGCGGTGGTGACCGCACATCAGGTCGACATGGGCGGCAGCGTGCCGGGCGGCAATGCCGCAAGCCTCAAGAGCATCTACGAGGAAGGGCTTCGCATCCCACCCATGAAGCTGATTGCGGGCGGCCGTATCAACGAGACGCTTATGGCGATGATCCGCCGCAATGTTCGCATGCCCCGGCAGGTCGTCGGCGACTTCCGCGCGATGGGCTCCGCCTGCAATATCGCGGCCATCGGCATTGCAGCGCTTGCGAGAAAATATGGGCCGTCGGCGCTTGCCCGTGCAATGGAGGAAACGCTCGCCCATGCCGAGCGGCTGGCGCGAGCCGAGATCCAGCAGCTCCCTCGGGGAACGTTCGTGTTCGAGGACTTCATGGACGATGACGGGGTCTCTGACATCCCCGTACGAGTGGCTGTATCGTGCACGGTGACCGAAGGCAAAGTCCGTGTTGACTTCGCCGGCACTTCGCCGCAGGTGCGCGGCGCCGGCAACGCCACGCTTTCAGTCGCCCAGTCCGCGGCGTATTTTGCGCTTCGCTGCGCGATGTCGGCCGATGTGCCTGTCAATGCTGGATACTACCGGCTTGTCGAGGTCACGGCGCCCGCAGGAAGCGTCGTCAATCCGCGCTTTCCGGCCTCTTGCGCGGCGAAGGGCGTGACCGCGTTCCGCGTCTGCGATGCGATGCTCGGGGCCCTCGGCCGGATGCTTCCTGGCCGCATGCCGGCTGCCGGCGAGGGCGGAGCCACGATCGTTACTTTTGCCGGTAGCGACGAGGATGGCAAACCTTTCGTCTTGATGGATCTCGTTCTCGGCGGCATGGGCGGCGGACCTGGCTGGGACGGGGCGGAAGGTGTCGCCAATGCCTCGTGCAACGTCCGCAATACCCCTGTTGAGATCATCGAGGCCGGCTTTCCGGTTCGCGTCGAACGCTACGGCTTTGTCGCCGACACCGGTGGTCCTGGACAGTTCCGCGGCGCGCTTTCGATCTGCCGCGAGTATCGGTTTCTGGGCGAAGCCGGCGTGCTGCAGGTGCGCGCCGATCGGCACCATCATCCGCCCTACGGCGTCGCCGGCGGCGCCAAGGGCACGCCTTCCCGCAACGCCCTTCGCCGCGACGGCAACGAGACGACCCTCGCTTCGAAATTCGTCATTCCGGTTCGCGCGGACGACCTGTTCTGTCACGTACAGGCGGGTGCGGGCGGGTATGGCCCGGCGTCCTTGCGCAGCGCGGAACGCATTATGGCGGATCTGGCAGACGGCAAGATAAGCATCGACTACGCGCGCCGCGCTTACGGGTGGGCGTCATGAGCGAAGGCCGCGGGCTTGCCATCGGCATCGATATCGGAGGAACGTTTACTGATCTCGTTGCGATCACCGGAAATGGGGACGTTCACACGTGCAAGCTGCTGACTAATCCGGCTGATCATCTCGATCCGATTCAAAAGGGTCTGGCAACGCTCCTGGCCGACACCAATGCTGCGGGGGCGGACGTCGAGACCCTCATCCATGGGACAACGATTGCCACCAACGCGATTCTCGAGCGCCGCGGCGCGCGATGCGCGCTTCTGACAACGCGCGGGTTCCGCGACGTGCTCGAGTTTCGCAGGCTGCGAGTGCCCTCGCTTTACGGGACCGGATGGCGCAAGCCACCGCCGCTCGTCTCCCGCAGATACCGGCGCGAGCTGGACGAACGGGTCGCCGCCAACGGCGAGGTGATCCGCCCACTCGACCCCGACGAGGTGCGGCGCATCGTTCGGGAACTCGTCGAAACGGGCATCGAGTCGATCGCCGTGTGCCTCATTAATGCCTACGCGAATCCTGTGCATGAGCGGGCGATCGGGGCGCTGCTGCGCAGCGAGTTTCCGGACCTCCCGCTCTCGATTTCGACCGATATCTTGCCGGAGATTCAGGAATACGAGCGGACCAGCACCACGGTCGTCAACGCGTATGTCATGCCGCTGCTGCGCCGCTACCTGACCCACATATCCGGAGGCCTCGGCGCGATAGGGGTGCAGGCGCCGATGCTGATCATGCAATCGAACGGCGGCCTCCTGACTGTTCCCGAGACGATGGCACGACCTGTCCACATCGTGGAGTCCGGTCCGGCCGCGGGCTTGATGGCGGCGGCGCGGCTCGCGCGGTTCCTCGACGAAGAGCGGCTGATCGCGTTCGACATGGGCGGAACGACCGCGAAGGCTTCCTTGGTGGAAGGCGGTGAGCCGACGCTGGCAAGCGAGTTCGAGGTCGGCGGCACTGCCTCGAGCGCGCGTCGGCTGGCCGGCGGCGACGGATATGTCATCCGCTCTGCGGTGCTTGATCTCATCGAAATCGGACAAGGCGGAGGCAGCATCGCGTGGCTGGATTCCGCGCATGGGCTGCATGTCGGTCCGCAGAGCGCGAGCAGCGATCCGGGTCCATGCTGCTACGGCCGAGGCGGTACGATGCCGACCGTCACCGATGCAAATGTTGTGCTTGGCTACCTCAACCCGCGCTACTTGCTTGGAGGAGGGCTGCAGATCTCGCGCGAGCGGGCCGAGCTTGCCATTAGTCGTGTCGTCGCGGAGCCGCTGCGCCTCGATGTCATCGAGGCAGCCTGGGGAATCCACCTGATCGCAACCGCGAGCATGACGCGCGGCGTAAAGGCGGTCTCGACCGAACGCGGACGCGACCCGCGTGATTTCACGCTCCTCGCCTATGGCGGAGGGGGACCATTGCATGCGGTCGGTATTGCGGCTGCACTCGGCATCCAACGCGTCGTGGTGCCGCCCGCGCCCGGCGTATTCAGCGCCGTCGGGCTGCTTTTTTCGAGCATCGAGGTGCACGAGACGCAAACGTGCTTGGGCGCGCTCGATCAGGTAGATCTCGAGCGCGTCGATGCGATCCGGGCGGCGTTGCGGGCAAAAGCGGCGACCCGCCTTGCCGCTGCCGGCTTCGAGTCGCAAGAGATCGTGTTCCGTGAGCTCGCCGACCTGCGCTACATGGGCCAGACTTACGAGCTCACGATTCCCCTTGCGGCGCATCCGCTGACGCGGGAGGGCGTGCCGGCGCTCGAGCAGACTTTGGGCGAGCATCACATGCGGGCATATGGCCATCGCGGCCGTCAACGCGCGCTTGAGCTGGTCACGCTGCGGGTGATCGCGCGAGGGGCACGGGAGACGGCCAGCGACTGGCTCGTTCGGCCGCCTGTCCGGCATCGGGCGGCCGCGCCGATCGGCGTCCGCAAGGCGTATTTCGGGCCGACCTGGGGCATGATCGACGCGGTGACGCTCGAGCGTTCGCAATTGGAGGATGTTTCGCCCGGCGGGCCGCTGATCGTTGAAGAGTACGATGCGACCACCGTCGTTCCGCCGGGCTGGACGGTATCGCTCAACCCATCGGGCGCGATGGTGATCACATCGGATGATGCGAAAGCGTGATGAGCGAGATGCGGCTTGACCCGGTGACTACCGAGCTTGTGCGTCACGAGCTTGGCGCGCTGGTCGATGACATGATGCTGTCAGTTCTGCGCTCGGCCCATTCCCAGGTGGTCAAGATCACGATGGACTTCTCGACGGCCCTCTGCGATGCCGAGGGTCGGATGATCGCGCAAGGTACCGCGCTTCCTTTGCATCTCGGCGCTATTCCCGATGCCATGCAGGCAATGCTGCAGCATTTCAAGAACCGCATCGGCCGCGGCGATATTCTCGCGATGAATGATCCCTATGCCGGCGGCATGCATCTGCCCGATCTGTTCATGTTTCGGCCGATCTTCGACGGCGACGCGCTGCTCGCCTTCGCAGCGATCGTCGTGCACCTGCCGGACATCGGCGGGCGGATGCCAGGCGGGGTCGCCACAGACTCGCAGAACCTCTATCAGGAAGGTTTGCAGATCCCACCCGTAAAGCTGATCGAGGCGGATGAGCCGAATGCCACACTATTCGAGCTCATCGAAGCCAACGTCCGGGTTCCCGATCTGGTGATGGGCGATATCCGCGCCCAGATCGCGGCGTGCCATTTCGCTGAACGCGGTTATCTCGACATCGTGCGCCGCCACGGCCGCGAGACGCTGGCCGCGCATCAAACGGCGCTGCTCGACGCGGCGGAAGCGATTGCCCGACGCAGGATCGCCGCTATGCCGGACGGCACCTATACGTTCAAGGATTACATCGACGGCGACGGCATCGATCCGAACCCCATTCCAATCTGTGCGGCTGTGACGATCGCGGGCGACGAGATCGTCGTCGATTTCACCGGCACGTCGGCGCAGGTCAAGGGCGCAATCAATGCGACCTATTCGGTCACGAAGTCGGTCGCCTACTTTGTGGTACGCTCGGTGATTGACGAAGAGCTGCCGGACAACGAAGGTTATTTCCGGCCGATCCGCGTGATTGCCCCCGAGGGCAGCATCGTCAATCCAACCTACCCCGCCGCCTGCGGCGCCCGCGGCCTCACCGGCTTCCGCGTTATCGACACGCTGTTCGGCGCCTTCGCCCAAGCACTGCCGCAGCGCGTGGCGGCCGCCGGCGAGGGTGGCGTGACCGTGATCTCGCTCAGCGGCACGCGTCCAGGCGGTGATGACGCGTTTATCTATCTCGACATCTTGCAGGGGGCCTGGGGGGGTCGCGAGAGCGGGGACGGCGAGGAGGCGGTCACCAACCCGGCCGGCAATATGACCAACACGCCGGTGGAGCTTGCCGAAACGCAGGCGCCAATCCGCATTGAGGCCTATGCGCTCGTCCCGGACTCGGGGGGCGCAGGGCAATTCCGGGGCGGGCTCGCGTTGCGCCGCGATATCAAATTTCTCGCGGACGATGTCACGGTCCAGATCCGGTCCGATCGTCGAGATTTCCTGCCGTATGGCCTCGCCGGCGGAATGCCAGGTACTGCGTCCAGCGTGCATCTCGTGCGCGATGGATCCACCGAGCTGCTCGAACCAAAGGTCACGCTGACGGCGCGGCACGGCGATGTGTTGCAGGTGCAGATTCCTGGAGCCGGAGGGTACGGGCGGCCGCGCCTCCGCGATCCCGCACATGTCCTGGAGGACGTACTCGACGAGAAGATCAGCGTTGAGCTGGCGGAGCGCGTTTACGGGGTGTTTCTCGACACATCGAGCCAACGCATCGATGCCGCACGCACCCAAAAGCATCGAGCCGAGCGAACAAGTGGCTAACGGCCACCCCTTTTCGTTGCCTCGGACAGGTCATTCGATGAGGACAATTGCGAGGTGAGCGCCGTCTCGGCGATCAAATGCTCGCAGTCGCTCACGACCTGTTTTCTGCGTGCTTCCTTCCCACTCGTAGACGTTATATGTCGCCAGCTGCGCTCGCGGGTCATATCTACCTTGGGTGAGGAACTGCTTGACGCGCGACGTTCACTTGAGAGGGCATCTGTCACCTCGCGCGCGCGATCAGCTCTGTCGGCGAAATCACGCCGGACTCGAGTAGCGACACCATGTTTGCGACCTTCTCCAATGCGGTCGAGCCCATGACGATCTGCAGGCCAAGGGTCGGTGATCCGCTAGCGGCTATGCGCGCACGTAGCTGTCGAAAGAACTCGATGGCGAACTGCCGCCGGCTGCGCTCCTTCATCACCTCGAAGCCGGCGGCCGCAAGGAGGGTCCGATATACTGCTGCAGTTTCAACAAAGCTCATCTCCGGACTCCCTGCCCATGGGACCGGAAACCGGATTTCGCCAGCTCCTTCGCGCACCACATCGTAAATGCCGAATAGAGCAGCAGGTCGCAGCACGCGGCGAACTTCGCTGAACAGCTTTGCCTTATCAGCAATGTTCATGCCGACATGGAGCATGTAGGCGCCATCGAAAGTGCCGGCCGCAAACGGAAGCGCCAGCGCACTACCTTGACGGTAGGAAACCCGATCAGCGAGGCCGGTCCGCCGCGACAGCGCACCAGCGACCTGAACGTATTCGTCGGTCAAATCGATGCCGCTGACGCGACATCCGTACTCCTGCGTCATCGTACGAGAGGATCCTCCGATGCCACAACCAACGTCGAGCACATGCATGTGCGGAGCCAAATCGAGCTGCGCGCCAAGGTCGACGGTCGCCGGCCGTCCGCCGATGTGGAATTCGTCAACGGCGGAAAGGTCCGAGGGCGTGAGGCTGTTTGGGTCTTTCCCGGACGCGGCAAGCGCATCCAGGATCGCCTGTTCAAGCCGGCCGTGCGTGTAGTGACGAGAGACGCTCTGTTCATTGCTCATCAAATGCTCCACCTTGGCGCGTGCGTCGCCCTTTAACGATCTGCTTTCTTAGGCTGACCGTCGCAGGGGCATCAATTCTTAAATCCTTTTCAAGCGCCGTAGCGGTCAAGACCACTCCATACGCTGATCGCGCGTGCTCTCGAGAGACTTTTCCGTCAAGTACATCCTCAAGGACCGATATGGCATCTCGCCGGACCGGATCTCCATATCCGCCACCTCCTGGAATGGCATGACGGAACACATCCCCCTGGGCAAACGGGATCGGCTCCGTCGGCAGTACAGGCAGATCCTTTTCGCCAGTACGCGTGATGGCCTTGTTGACGGACGGCGCGCCCGTCCCGCCGCCCGCAAGGCCATGAGGAGGGAAATGCTTTTTGTCAGTTCGCAGCGTCAGCACCGCGCGCGCGGCGCAAACTTCATACTCCCGTTCGATCGCAAGGCCACCGCGGTACGCTCCCGGTCCCCCGCTATCGGGGACAAAACCGTAGTGTCTGATGCGTAGAGGATACTGCGCCTCGATCTGCTCGACCGGCACATTGGAAAGGTTTGCTCCGATGTGGGGGATGCCCTCCTGCCCGTCGTGCCAAGACGCGCCGCCGCTGTTTCCCATCACGGTCTCGACAAAGACCTCAGTGTTTCCGGCACCCTCGAATCCGAAGGTGATAAGAGAGTTCCCGCCGAAGCTGTCGGCCGGAACTCGATCGGGCAACGCCTTGGCGAGCGCGCCGAACAGGCAGTCGAGCATTCGGAACCCCGTTATGCCGCGGGCGCCGCAAGGTGCTGGGAAGGTCGCGTTGACTACGCTGCCGCGTGGAGCCGTGACGGAGATGGGCCGGGCAAAACCAAGACAGTTCGGAATCTCCGGCGAGATGACGGAGCGAATCGCGGCGAGGCAGCACGACCTGGTGAAAGGCATGTGCGTGTTGATGCCGCCGGCGACCTGTGACGAGGTTCCCTTCCAATCGACAGCTATGCGGTCGTCCCGAATGGAAAGGGTGACCTGAAGGCGAATCGGCTCCGGCTGATCGCCTAGGCCGTCGATGTGATCGGTGAAGGTGTAGTCGCCGTCGGGAATCTTCTTTATCTCAGCGCGCGTCAGGCGCTCGGCGTATCTATGGAGTGCTCGAAAAGCGCGCTCGGCCTCGGCCGGACCGTGACGTTCAGCGATTGCGATAAGGCCTCGCTCACCGACGAGGCAGGCGGCCATCTGAGCCCGTACATCTCCGAGCACGAAGGCGGGCATACGTACGTTCAATCGCAGGATATCGAGAACGGCTTCATTCAAGCGGCCGCTATCGACTAGCTTCAGAAGCGGTAGCCGCAGCCCCTCTTGGAAAATCTCCGTCGCACCGAGGGCGTTGCTGCCCGGAACCAACCCGCCGATATCAACATGATGCGCGAAAGTCGCGGACCAACCCAAGAGGGCAGACCGGAAGAACACGGGCTTGATTACGAAGATGTCCGGAAGGTGCTGCGCGTTGGTTGTGTAAGGATCGTTACCGATGAAGACGTCGCCCTCCGCGATCCGACCGGCGTAATGCTCGCGCAGATGTGCCAGTACGTCGTTGAAACTGCCAAGGTGGAACGGCTGCGTCAGCCCTTGCGCGATCGGCTGTCCGTTGGCATCGCTGATCGAGGTCGCAAAATCCATGACGTCACGCACAATCGGCGAATACGCGCTCTTTACCAGGATGATGGACATTTCATCTGCTATGGTCTCCAGGCCATTCTTCAAGATCTCAAGCCCAATGCCGTCGATTGCCGTTTGTGTACGGAGCTTCTTCATCCCGCGGCATCCCGAGATTCGATAACTACGTTGCCGTGGGCGTCGAGGCGTGCGCGCCAGCCCGGGGGGACAACAATCGTGCTGTCGTATTCCTCGATAATGAAAGGCCCTGGCTTTCCGCGGCGGGCGAGCGTGCTCCGGGAGAGCAGCGCCGTGCGCCGGAGCCCTAAGCGAGGGCCGAAATAACACCGACGGTGATCCATACGGCTCGTCTCACCCGAACCGCCGGCAGCCACCGTCGCGAGCGAGATTCGGCGGCGAGCCTTAACGGTGCCGCGGACGCGAACGGCGACGATCTCAAGCTCGGCATCACGGCCGAGGCGATAGCCGTAGCTACGCTCATGCTCTTGAGCGAACTTCTCCGCCAGCCGTCGCCCGCTCACATCAGATGGGCTTGAGCCGTCCGCCGCAATCGTTAGCTCATACGCCTGCCCGCGGTAGCGCAGATCGACGAAACGGGCAAAAGCGATGCTCCGCACCGGGTACTCCAGGCTCCGCGCCACCGCACGATGCAAGTCCTCAAATGCGTCGATGAGGGTGCGCATCGCTGACGCATCCAGGCGCCGTCCGAATGCGCGCGACAACTCCAGCTCGACAGGCGCATAGAGCATACCGACGGCGCTGAACACTCCGGCCGCTGGCGGAATTACGATCCGTCGCATTCCAAGGCTCGTCGCCAACCCCACAGCATGCACGCCACCGTTGCCGCCAAACGCGAACAAGGTGAAATCGCGGGGATCACGGCCCCGATAAGTGGAGACGGACTTGATTGCACGCATCATGTTGGCGTTCGCAACGATGTGAATGCCGTATGCGCTTTCAAAGACTCCCTGTCTGAGGAGAGGCGCAATCTCACCAGCAATCGCTGCGTGCGAGCGGCCCGCGTCGACCGGCACCGTGCCGCCCGCGAGCGCGCACGGATTGAGATAGCCAAGCACGAGATTGGCATCGGTGAGCGTGGGCGCGTCACCACCCTTCCCGTAACAGACCGGACCCGGAACCGCGCCCGCGCTTTCCGGCCCGACCTTGAGCACGCCTTGCGAATCGACACGCGCGATACTCCCGCCGCCCGCGCCCACTTCGCAGATGTTGATTACCGGGAACTTCAGGGCGTAACCCTTGCCCTTGAACATGTGGCTGGTCGAAGACAAGGCGCCGCTGACTTCGTAGTCAGTGGTCTTCGTAAACTTTCCGCCCTCTATTAGACACGCTTTTGCGGTCGTGCCGCCGATGTCGAGCGTGATGGCGTCGCCGTATCCAGCCTGTCGACAAACCGTCGCAGCGCCGATCACGCCGCCAGCGGGGCCGCATTCGACGATCTGCGCCGGCTTGTTGACGACGACGGGGGCCGCAAGCATGCCTCCGCTTGATTGCATGATAAGTGTCCGGCCACGAAATCCTTCACTGGAGAGACGATTCACCAACGAAGCCAGATACCTGCTCACTATGGGTCCCACGTAGGCGTTGATTACGGTCGTACTGGTACGCTCGTATTCGCGCATTTCGGGCAGGACGTCGGACGACAATGTGACGAAGCGTTCTCCCAGTTTGCGTGCCAGGATTTTGCCCAAATGACGTTCATGGGCGGGATTGGCGTATGAGTGGATAAGGCAGACCGCCACCGCTTCGACGTTGGTTGCTGCGATCTGCTCGGCAAGGGCGCACACCTCGTCTTCATCGAGCGGAGTGATCACTTCCCCGCGCGGGCCGATGCGTTCACGTACTTCGAACCTGCGACGGCGCGGTACCAACGGTTTGGGCGTAAGGTAGTGCGGGTCGTAAAGCACCGGAACGCGGACGCGCCGCAACTCCAGCACATCGCGAAAGCCGGCAGTGGTCACCAACGCGGTTGGCGCGCCCTTGTGCTCAAGAATCGTGTTCGTAGCGATCGTGCTCGCGTGGCGCAGCTCAGCAAGCCGGGCTAAGGATAGCCCGCGCGATCCAAGGATGTCCCGAACCCCCTCGATAACCGCCGTAGCGAAATCGGTAGGTGTTGATGCCACCTTCCGTGACACAACGACACGACCCGAAGTTATGAACGCAATGTCCGTGAAGGTTCCGCCGATATCCGCAGCGATCTGCAGCAAACCCCGCACGCTGCCGTGCGACGGTGATACGAAACCCTTTGCCGCGCGTTGCCCGTCGCCGAGCCTCCTTGTCGTCCTCGTCCGCGCCATGGCCTAGACCATGAGGCGATCTGTTGCGGCAATGTCCGAGCGCGGCAGCTCGCCTGCACCGGAGCTGCCGACGACATGAAATGCCTCAGGTGGTATCTCGACGAAGACGACTGAATCAACCACGAGATCACGGCCATCCGCGCTTAGCGTCAGCGCCTCGATGCTTACGCCCACATCGAGACGAATACGAAACAGGCGGGTGTGGCCAAGGTAGTGAGCTTCCTCCACGCGACCCGCATACCAGTGGTCGTGGGTCGCGCCGCCGACGCAATGCAGCCGGACATATTCGGGCCTCACCATGGCAATCCTCAAGGCGGATTGCGGACCATGCAATTCGGTTGTTGCTGTTTCCGGCTCGGTGCCCAACGGCCCTTCGATGCGGATACGGGAAGCGACATCGCCAATTCTGACAAGATTTGAGCGTCCAAGGAATTCTGCGACGAATCGAGTTCGGGGCCACCGGTAGAGCTCCTCAGGCGCGCCAATCTGCTCTATCCTTCCCTGGTTCATTACCACTACCCGGTCTGCCAGCATCAGAGCCTCGTCCTGCGCGTGGGTGACAAGGATGGTCGAAATCGAAAGACGCCGCTGGATTCGCTTCAGCTCGGCCCGCAGCAGCTCGCCGATTTGACGGTCGAGCGCCGAGAACGGCTCGTCGAGAAGCAAGATCGTCGGCTGTGTGACAAGCGCGCGGGCGAGTGCGACGCGCTGCTGTTGCCCGCCCGAGAGCTGCGATGGAACGTGTCCGGCGCGTTCGCTGAGTTGAACGAGATCCAATATCTCGGCCACCCGGCGCTCGCTTTCAGCTCGCGAAACGCCGTGCATCTTAAGGCCGAATGCCACGTTGTCGCGTACCGTCATGTGGGGAAACAGGGCGTAGCTCTGGAATACCAGCCCGACGTGCCGCAGATGCGGCGGCACCGTGTTCACGACTTTTCCGGCAAGTCGCACTAATCCGGATGATGGCCGCAGGAATCCGGCAACGATCCTCAGGAGCGTTGTCTTCCCGCAGCCGCTCGGCCCTAACAGCGTAAGCAGTTCTCCTGGGCGCACTTCAAACGATACATTCTCCGCCGCAATGGTGGCGCCGAACGACTTGCTTACGTTTTCCAGTTGGACGGTACTCATCGCATCGCCTGCGGTGCGCCAGGGAGCTGGCCGCGCGCGATAAGGATACCGGAAAGTGCCGCGGTCACGATGAGCGTCAAACCCGAGATGGCCGCCACCGATGGTTCAAGCTGGAATGACAGGCTGTTGAAGATTTGGATGGGGATCGTGACCTGCCGCGTGGACAGCAGGTACGTGATGATGAATTCGTCGAAAGAGGTGATGAAAGCGAAGATGGCAGTCGCTATCAGGCTCGGGCGCAAGGCCGGAAGCGTAACATAGACGACCGCCCGCCAGGGCACTGCCCCAAGGCTTTGCGCAGCCTCTTCGACACGCCGGTCGAACACCTGGAGGCTGGCTCCAATAATGATGATCGCATAAGGCAAAGCGATCGTTAGGTGCGCCAAGGTATACGCCGCCAACGTGTCTTGCATGTGCGTCCAGAATGCGATCTGGAATTGCCCGAGCCCGAGCACGACATGAGGCAGGATCATCGGGGCGATCAGCAAAGTGTAGATCGCTCGACGCCCCCGCCGCGGGCCGCGATCGAGGGCAAAAGCAGCCGCTAGCCCAATCAGAACCGTGAGCGGCGTCACGACCGATGCTACCACCATACTTCTTACGAGCGCGCCCACCCAATCGGGATCGGTCAGGATGTAGCCATACCATCGCAAGCCATAGCGACTCGGTGGGAAAGTGAGATGGTTGTCCGCGGTGAACGATTCGATGAGCAGGATGAACTGAGGCAGTACGAGAAAGACCAACGTGGCTCCGGCGATACCACGGGTCACCCAGCCTTTGACATCCTCACGACCACTATCAGCGCTCATCTCGGCGACTCGTGACGGCGTTCGTACTGGCGCCCCGCCCACACCAACACTGAAACCATGAGCAAGACCATCACAGAAAACGCGGACGCTCGGCCGACGTCAAACTGGGTACGGACGAGATCCGCAATAATCATGGAGATTGTGACAACGAAGTTTCCACCCATCACGACGGGGGTGAGATAGATGCCGATGCAGAGAACGAACACCAGGGTGAAACCCGCGATCACGCCCGGCACACTGAGCGGCAGAGTGATGTGCAGAAATACCCTGGTGGGCGAAGCTCCCAGGCTGGCGGCACTCTCTTCGACGGCAGGGTCAATTGAGGCAAGGCTGGCAAAGACCGGCAGCACGACGAAGGCCAAGTAGACGTGCACAACGCCAATCATCACGCCGAGATCATTGTACATAAGCCGCGGCGGGTCGCTCACCCCCAGTTCGCGCAGAACGACATTGATCAAACCCTCACGTCCCAAGATCAGGATCCAGGAGACGTTGCGCACGATCACGCTGGTCAGCAGTGGAGAGATCACAAGGAACAGAAGCAGCAAGCGAACCGCACCCTGGGCCCGGCGCATAGAAAGCGCGACCGGATAACCAAGCAAAAGGCAACCGAGTGCGATGGCGAACGAAAGATAAAGTGTACGACCGACTGCCCGAAGCGTGACTCCGTCGGAAAAGAAGTCGGCATAGTTCTGCAGCGATATTGAGCTTGCCGTCACGCCACCAGTTGTCCGCTCGAAGCTAACCAGGAGCAGAACTACAAGCGGCGCGAGGAAAGTTATCAGATAAAGCAACGCGGCGGGCGTCAACAGGAGCCAAAGGCCCTTTGAGACCTCCTCGCGATCCGACGAAAGGCTAGACGCGCCCCAACCTCGCTCTACCATCAGGTCGCGCCCGCCACTCTCCCCAGGACTCCGGGGGTCGTTATCGTTGTTACGCCTGCTTCCAAGCATCCCACCGGCGACGCCAGTCGGCCACGTTGTCGACGATTGCGTCGAAGTCTTCTTTTACGGCCCGCTGAATCACGTTCGGATCAGTCACAATCAAGCGGCTCTTGATGTGCTCGGAATAGACCACCTCTTTGTTGGGGGAGCCTTGGTAGCCCTTCTCCGCGATCAGGCCCTGCGGCTCCTTGCTGCATACGTAGTTGATCCATGTCTTTGCGAGGTCCGGGTCGCGCGCGCCCCGAGGAATGCAGAACGGGTTGTAGCGAACGAAGAAGCCTTCCTTCGGCGCGATGAACCGTACGGGCACACCTTCGTCTTGCACTGCAGCGGTCCTCGAATTCCACATCCCGCCGATCCAGACTTCCTCTCGACGCAAGAGTTGTTCGGCCTGGGCTCCTGTGGTGTAGAGCGTGAGCAGGTTCGGTCGCAGCTCGCTCAGCCTTGCAAAGGTCTGATCGTTGATGGGCAAGAGCTTGCCCGAGTAAGTTAGATTCACCATCTGCAAGACGTGCTCAAAGATCGGGTCGTTGATCGCGACCCTGCCCTTGTAGGCGGGGTTCCACAGCTCCCGCCAGCTGCTTGGCTCTTCCTTGATATGGCGCGTGTTGTACGCGATCCCGTAACTCCACAGCAGCAGTCCGGGCCCGTGCTCGGTAATAAACTGCGGGTAGAGATTCTTGTATTCGGGGATGTCGCTCGGCCCGAGCGGGATGACGAGATTGTTGCGTCGGGCGAAAACATAATCCGTAAGCTGCATGGGAATGACGTCGGCTTCGGGCCTGCCCGCCTCCACCATCGCCTTGACCTTCTGCATCGGGGGAACGCTGCCCGGCATCGTGATCGTCTCGATGCGTACGCCGTGCTGCTGTTCGAACGGGGGAATTACCTGTTCCTTGAAGGCCCGGCCGAGCACGCCATCGAAGCTGTAGATGACGAACGTCTTGCTCTGTGCCCAAGCTTTGGCGGACATCACGAAAGGGCTGGCAACGGCCGCGAGAACGGAACCCGAGAGGCTGAGGAATCTGCGGCGAGTCGGATCGAATTGCTTCCTGGCGCCCATCGAACTCTCCTGAAAGGTTTCGGGTCGACGCATACGCACAATGGTGATCGCGCTTTCGTGGATTGTCGACCCGACCTGTACCAGGGGCCTTGAACGTTTGCGACAAAGAAATAGCACGAACAAGCCAAGTCCTAACGCTCCGTGAGGGCACCAGCGTCCAAGCGACCTGGCCTGACAATCCAATTTTCGGACTGGCGCATCGGCTATAGTGCCGCAGACAGTGCGCCTGCTAAAGATTCGGAAGAATGCAACTTTTAGGCAATGCGATGTAGAGTCGCGCATCAAAATCATGAAGCATTTTGCGCGAAGCGGCTTTGCGCCATGCCCGTGGCCCGGTGACGACAAGACCATGAACCCTCACGCCACGCTTCACGAGGATGAAGTCGATGCTTAAGAGCCGTATGGTCGACATGATCTACACCCACACCGAGGGCGAGCCGACCGGCATTATCTATTCCGGTATTCCTTATCCGGCTGGCACCTCGATCCTCGAAAAGAGACGTTTCCTTGAGCAGAACTACGACTGGCTACGACGTGCGGTCATGCGCGAACCTCGCGGTCATCGTGACATGTTTGGCGTTTTTCTGACGCCGGCGTCCGATCGCGGCTTTGATGCCGGAATGATCTGGATCGATGGCGAAAATTTCATGCATATGTGCGGACACGGAACGATTGGTCTGAGCATGGCGATGGTATCTCAGGGCATGGTTGCAAGCTCCGAGATGACCACCATTAGGTTCGAGACGACGGCTGGACCGGTGATCTCTCGCGTAAAGTCGAACGGCAGCCGTGTAGAATGGTGCCAGTTCGAAAACGTTCCTGCGTTCGTCACAGATCTCGACATCCCGCTTGATCTGCCGGAATACGGTCGCGTCCAAGCCGACATTGCTTTTGGTGGCAATTTTTTCGGTCTGATTGAGTGGAAGTCGCCGCGACTCAGGATCCATCCTGAGAACGCGCGCGAGCTGGCGCGCGTGGGCCTGCTCGCACGTAAGTTGCTGCTGGAGAAGATATCGGTGTCGCATCCGCTGCACGAGCACATCACCGATCTCAACTTCGTGACCCTGTGGCACAGCGCGACACGTCCGAACGCCCTGTATCGCTGCGTTCACGTTTTCAGTGACGGTAAGCTCGATCGTTCTCCGGGTGGCACGGGCACGAGCGCGATGATGGCAATGTTTGAACGTCGCGGCCGGATCCAAGTCGGCGACATAATCCAGGCCGAGGGTCTGCTCGGAACGGGAACCTTCGAAGGATGCCTCGCCCGAACGGCAACCGTCGCCAACTTTCGAGGTGTTGTGCCCACGATCCGTGGTACGTCCAACATCATTGGGTTTGCGAAATGGCTGATCGATCCAGAGGATCCCCTGAGCAATGGTTTCGTGGTGGGATAAGGGCGATGGCGCGGAAACTTTCGCGCGTCAGGAGATATAGGGCCTGCGCTCCTGCAGGACGGTGGGAATCGATGATTCGAATGGTGTCGACGTCTTCCGGTTCGCCCGCGCGCGCTTGTCCTCAAGCCCCTTCAGATAGCGCAAGATTTCCGGGCGTCCCGCGCGCCGCATCTCCAGTGGCGACTTACCGAACTCGCGCCGAAAGCAACGAATGAAATGCGAAGCATCAGAGAAGCCGCAGTTTTCCGAAATTTCGGTGACGGTTCTCTCCAGGCTCGCGAGTTGCCAGAGTCCGTAATATATCCGCAGCATTCTCGAGTATGCCTGAACGCCCATGCCGACTTCAGCTCGGAACAGTCGCTCAAGCTGCCGCCGGGATACATTGAGGCGTATCGCAATCGCCGGAAGGCTGAGCGGCTCACTGAGGTTCTGCTCAATCAACAAGATTGCGCGGCGGACACGCAAATCTTGCGTGTTGCAGAACAGCGGTGGCTGAGGTTGAGGGAAGGTGGCCGGTCTTGCGCGATCGACTATCATGATATGCAGGCTTTTCTGCGCGTGCGCGGCGCCGATGTGCCGCTTGATCATCCAGAAGGCAAGGTCGATGGCAACCGCACCTCCGGCGCAAGTGATGTACCTTCCGTCGACAACGAAGAGTTGATCCGCCACCGGAATGACGTCTGGGAACTCGTCGCGCAGATCCTGGTAGTGGTACCAGCTGACACAACACCGGTGACCTTTGAGGACCCCGGCACGCAGCAACGTGAAGCTGCCAGTACCGAGGCCGACAAGGCGCACACCTGTCTTGTCAGCGGCCTTGATATAGGTCAGCACCCTGCGGTCGGGCTGCATCTTGAGCAGTCCGCTCACCACGACAATGTAATCGAATTCATTCGGATTGCAGAAGACTTGAGTCGGCCGTATCTCGACTCCGCAGCTCGCCCGGATCGGTGCGAGCGTCGGCGCAATTACCGACCACTGGCAATGGATTGGCCGGCTGCCATCGCCCTCGTCAGCGGCCAGACGCAGGGCGTCGATGAACGCCGCAAATGGCAGGAGAGTGAAATCCGGCGTGAGAATGAAACCGACGCGCAACGCCTTCGACGATTTGGCCTTCGTCATCCTGCAAGAACCTCATGCCGACGGGTATGGCGGACCAGTACTGCCCCCTTTGATGCTATCTGCGAAAGTCTAGGCCCATGCCTCCGCCGGTCAAGGCGAAGATTCGAGCAGCCGCCGTCGATGGGCGTGCGAACTGCGATCGTTCAGAGCGCGGCTTGAGAAGGCGCCAGGCATGGCAATTTGGATAGGTGTCGATGTCGGTGGCACATTCACTGACTTGGTGGGTTGGGATGACGTCACCAGTCGCGTCCGCATTCACAAGACGCCCTCCACGCCTGCCAACCCGGCCGAGGCCATTCTGCACGGGATCGCGGAGCTGCTTGCCAAACTGGACGCCGGCCAGCGGGCTGTACGGGACGTGGCCCATGGCACCACGGTTGGGACGAACGCACTCATCCAGCGCAAGGGCGGACGAATCGCCCTGATCACGACGGACGGATTCCGCGACCTGTTGGAGATCGGCTACCAGAACCGCCCATACGTTTACGATCTTCATCGCGACATCCCGCCGCCGCTGGTGCCGCGCACGCGGCGCTTCGAAGTCGATGAGCGGGTAACGGCGGGAGGCAACGTGATTGTCCCCCTTGCTGATCAGGAGGTTGCTCGGATAGTGGACGCTGTTGCGACAACGGATCCCGAAGCCTTCGCCATCTGCCTCCTGTTTTCCTATCTTCGTCCAGAGCACGAGCGTCGGCTCGGCGCGGCGCTCAAAGACCGATTTCCCGACAAAGCCATCTCCCTGTCGTCCGAGGTTCAGCCGGAGTTCCGAGAGTACGCGAGATTCTCGACGACCGTGCTCAACGCGTTCTTACAGCCCGTGATGTCGCGCTACATCGAATCGCTTGCGGGCGGGATTGGGGCGGCATTCGGGGGTGCAAGATTGACGATCAGTCATTCCGACGGCGGACTCATGTCGGGCGCCCTCGCCCATCGATTTCCCGTCCGCACAGCTTTGTCAGGCCCGGCTGCGGGGGTAACGGGTGCCTTTGAAATCGCACGCAGGGTTCAGCGCCCAAACGCGATCACTTTCGACATGGGCGGCACGAGCACGGACGTAGCGTTGATCAAGGACTCGGTTGTTGCCGACAGCTATGGAAGCGTCATTGGGGGATTCCCGGTCCGTCTACCGATGGTCGATGTGGTGACCGTTGGCGCCGGAGGCGGGTCGATCGCCTGGTTCGATCGTGACGACCTGATGAAGGTCGGCCCCCTCAGCGCCGCGGCCGATCCCGGCCCTGCATGCTATGGTCGGGGAGGCAGCCAAGCGACCGTGACCGACGCCAATCTCGTGCTTCAGCGGTTGTCCCCGCACGGACTGCTGAGCGGCAGAATGCAGCTTGACAATGAAGCTGCGCGGCATGCGGTCGACCTCGTAGCTAGGCAGCTTTCGCTCGGCACAGAGCACACCGCGCTCGGCATCATAGAGATCGTCGTTGCCAACATGGTGCGCGCGATCCGCTCGATTTCCATCGAGCGGGGACACGATCCGCGCGACTTTCTCCTGCTTGCCTTCGGCGGGGGCGGACCATTGCACGCGCGACAGGTCGCCGCCGAGCTTGGCATCCGGGAAATTCTCGTGCCGCCCCATCCGGGCATTCTCTGTGCGGAGGGCCTGATGGCGTCTGGGCTCAGCGAGAGTTTCGTACAAACGATCCACGAGCCGCTGAGCTTTCACGGTCTCGCCAAGGTAACATCGTGCGTCTCCGAACTGCGCGAGACCGCCCGGCGGTGGTTCGAAGCGGAGGCCATTCCTACTGCACAACAGCGATGTAGAGTCTCGCTTGATCTCGCCTACGAGCGACAGAGTTTTGAGCTGTCGATTGCGTTGACAGGAGAGGTCGAACTCGAACGGATCGAGATCCCGGCCGATACCGAAGTGCACCGCCATTTCCTGGCAGCGCATGAGCGCGCGTACGGCTACTCATCCGCGGAGGATCCAGTTCTCATTGTCAATTGCAGGCTGAAGGCCATCGGCTTGCGTCCGCGGTTGCCGGTGCACGAGGATCGGTCCCAGGGCAAAGGTGGCGTTCGACCTACTGGGCGCCGCGAAGTCTGGTTCGATCGTGCGGCACCGCAGCCCACCCCGATCTACCTCCGCGACGACCTTCCTCTTGGTGCGCGCTTGACCGGACCCGCGGTAGTCGAGCAGTTCGACAGCACCGTACTCGTGTTTCCAGGGGACGAGGCCATGGTCGACCACGCCGGAAATCTGACGATCGCGATCGATCGATGAGCAGTTCAAACAAATTGCTCGATCCCATCACCCTCGAGGTGATCCACAATGGCTTGAGGTCGATCGCGGATGAGACGTACATCGCTCTAAAAAAGAGCGCCTACTCGACGAATATCAAGGAACGGGACGATCATAGCACCTGCCTGATGGATGCGCGCGGACGCGTCATCGTACAGGCGGAGCGTGCGCAAGCTATTCACCTGAGCTCAATGTCTGGTCACGTGCGCAAAGTTCTGGAATGCAATTCTGGAGGCTTGCGAGAGGGCGATATCTTCATCTCGAATGATCCTTACGAGGCCGGCGGCAGCCATCTTCCGGACGTCAACTTTGCAATGCCAGTTTTCGTACAGGGCCACTTGATGGCCTTCTCCTGCAGCATTGCTCATCACGCCGACATTGGCGGCATGACTCCTGGCAGCATGTCGGCAGATATGACCGAGATTTACCAGGAGGGTCTCCGTATCCCGGTAGTCCGGTTATTCGAAGAAGGACGGCTGGTGCGCGACGTGCTGAACTTGGTCCTACTCAACGTTCGCATGCCGGAGGAACGAAAGGGTGACTACCTGGCGCAAGTCGCAGCGTGTCGCCTGGGAGAGCGCCGTTTCAAGGAGTTGGCCTCGCGATACGACAGGCGGTCACTCGAATCAGCTTTCGATGACATCATTGCCAGAACCACGCGCCGCATTCGGCGTTCAATCGCTAAGTTGCCGCCTGGGCGGTACACATTCGAGGATGTCATGGACGACGATGGCCATGGCACAAAGAACATTGCCATCAAGGTCGCCGCCACCATCGCAGGGGACCGCCTGTCATTCGACTTCGCCGGGACGGCGCCTCAGGTTAAAGGAAATATCAACTGTCCATTCGCTGATACGCGCTCGATGGTGGGCCTTGCGGTGAAGGGCCTGCTGGACCCGACGATGCCCAACAATCAGGGCGTAATGGATACAGTCGAGCTAAGCGTCGAGCCCGGGACCTTGCTCAACCCGACCTTTCCCGCTGCCGTCGCCTTCCGTACCCACACATGTCAGCGCGTCGTCGACGTCATTCTCGGCGCATTGGCACCGGCCATTCCCGATGCGGTGATCGCCGCCGGCAATGGCGCTAACACGACGGCAATTTTCGCCGGCATCGATCCTCGCAATGGTCGTCGCTATCTTTTTCTAGAGACGCTGGCTGGCGGTTGTGGTGCGCGGTCCTTCAAAGATGGTAAGGACGGTGTGCAGCTCTACGCGGCAAATTCAGCCAATATGGCCGTCGAAGCGTTCGAAACGGCATTTCCGATCTTGATCGACCGATACGAGTTCGCTGCTGATACTGGCGGCGCTGGCAAGTTTCGTGGGGGTTTGGGCCTGCGGCGCGTCTATCGACCGCTAGCAGGCGAATGCCTTTTTGTCGGATCCGCCGACCGTTTCTCGCATGCGCCGTGGGGGCTGTTTGATGCTGGTCCAGGGGCATCGGGCCAATACGTTGTTGTCGATGAGGATGGTCGCGAGACCGCGCTGTCGTCCAAGCCGCGGCCCCTGGTCGTGCGAGCAGGGCAACGAGTGGTCGTTCAAAGCCCGGGTGCGGGCGGATACGGAGATCCGCACGATCGCGACCGTCGCTTCATTGCCCGCGACCTTCGGAGCGGGAAGTTCGGCGCTTCGTTTATTGAAAGGAACTATGGGCTGGCTGCTACGCAATTGCATGCAGTGCCGATCGATGACCTTCTGGATTTTGAAGAAACATTACTGCAGCGGAACGGGGATACTGATCATCACAGCGGTTCCGCCATGGCATCACGCCGCCACCCAAGAGAATAGCGCGAGAAAAACCGCGCACATAGAGTCGATGGCGTTGCGGATTGTCCTCTACCTGATCCGGAACGTGCGGCCGCCCACGTCGTCGCTTTCCGCTTAAGGCCATAAGGAAGCGCCGGATGGATGCGCAAGGAAATCTCGGCTCTCATGCGCCTCACTCCACGGGGTACTGCCGACTCGCCTCCTCCAGGAGGCGCCACACATACGCAGCGAATGAGCGCGCCACCTCTAGACGATACTCCACGATGCCAGTGCGCCAGAGCACGATTTCGGCCTTGCCCAGCAGTGTACGCGTGCAGCTCCCGACCGGGAATGCTGCATCATCGAGATCGAGCGGGACAAAGGCATTGAGCGCCGTCGCGGCGCTAGGTCCGGTCACTGCGATCGCGACGGTACGATGCGACACATCGACGAGGCTGGCCGGCGTACCGGCCAGCGCGGCCGTAGCAGCGGGAAGCAGCTCGGCCGCAGATCCTTCGGGAGCGATGAACAACCATTCGTCGGGGCCGAGCCACAGCGCCGCACGATCCTTGGACATCATCGCCCGGCACGCAATTTGTGAGAATGCTACTCCGAATGTCCACGCGAGCGCCGGTAGCGCCTCAGGTCCGGCTCGGATGGCTATTCGTGTGCTCGGCGGCAAGGCTATGAGGCCGACGGGCAAGCCCGGCCGGTTGGCCATACGGAACGCCGCAAGCGGAGAACTGCGTCGAAGTTCAGCCATGCACCCGGCTCCCCGTCGAATCGACGAAGACCGGCTCGGTCACCGTGGCACCGATCGTGCGCCCTGGCATCGGCACATGCACTTTGGCCCCCATCCGTGCGCGTCCATCCTTGATCAAGGCGAGGGCGATCGACCGCTTCAACGCCGCGCTACGGTACGATGACGTGACATGGCCGATCATGGGCATTGGAAACGGCGCATTGGGGTCGTCGACGACCTGCGCGCCCTCTTCGAGCACGTCGTCGGGATTGTCAGTCAAAAGGCCGACGAGCTGCTTGCGGCCCGTCGCAGCGAGATCAGGCAAGGCGAGCGAGCGCTTGCCCACGAAATCGCGCTTGCTCTTGGCGACCGCCCAACCCAGTCCCAGGTCGGCGGGCGTCACGGTTCCATCCGTTTCCTGACCGACCATGAAGTAACCCTTCTCCGCCCGCAGCACGTGCATCGTTTCGGTGCCGTAGGGCGTGATATCGTAACGGCCGCCTGCCTCGTAAACCGCTTCCCACACCGCCTGGCCGTAGTCCGCCGGCACGTTGATTTCGTATCCGAGCTCCCCGGTGAAACTCACCCGAAATAGCCGCGCCGGTACGCCGCACACTCTCGCCACCTGTACGCTCATGTGCGGCATCGCTTGCGGGCTGATATCGATGCCATCCACGAGCGGCGCGATGAGTTCCCGCGCCTTGGGCCCTTGAACCGCAATAGTGGCCCATTGTTCGGTAATAGATGTCAGCCAGGCCCCGAGCGTGGGCCACTCGGTTTGCAGGTAGTCCTCGAGATGCTCGAGCACATGGGCGGCGCCGCCAGTCGTCGTGGTAAGGTGGAAGTGGTCGGGCGCGAGGCAGCCGACGATGCCATCGTCCATTACGTAGCCGGCCTCGTTGAGCATCAGGCCATAACGACAGCGACCAGGGGCAAGATTGTCGATCCGCATGGTGTAGATGCGATTGAGGAATTCGGCGGCGTCGGGGCCTACCACTTCGATCTTGCCGAGCGTCGAGGCGTCGACCAATCCGACGCGTTCGCGTACGGCGCGGCATTCACGCGCCACCGCGGCCTCCATCGATTCACCGCCGACTGGAAAATAGAGCGCGCGCTTCCATGTGCCCACGTCCTCGAATACCGCGGCCCGCGCAGCTGCCCAGTCATGGGTCGGCGTGGTGCGGACCGGGTCGAACAGTTCGCCACGCGCGATGCCTGCAAGGCTCCCGAATGTCACGGGCGTGAACGGCATGCGAAACGTTGTCAGCCCGACCTGGGGGATGTCGCGCGCGAGCGCCTGGGACGCGATCGCGAGCGCGTTCAGATTCGACGTCTTGCCCTGGTCCGGCGCCATCCCTGCGGTGGTGTAGCGCTTGATGTGTTCCGCTGAGCGATAACCCTCGCGCGTCGCGAGCCGAATGTCGGCGGCCGTGACGTCGTACTGGAAATCGACGAACGCCTTACCTGAGGTCGCGTCCTCGGTTGCAACCTGTTGATCGGCTAAGCCGACCTGCGGAGTGCTGTGCGATCCACCGACGGCAAATCGCGGCGCGGCGGCCGGCTTGAGGCCTGCAGCCTCGGCCGCGGCGGCACCCGCCTCATAGCCATCCTTCAGGCAGGCCTCGATGCCCGCTATTCCCCGACATCCGCCGGCGGAGCGTTCGCGAGCGCTCGATATCCCAGGAAGGAAGGCCTGTGACGCTGCATCGAACCGCAGCTTTCCGCGAGACTGTGAGAACAGATGCACTGACGGCGCGAAGCCGCCGGACATCAGCACGAGGTCGCAGGCTACTGTCGATCGAGGGGCGCTCGGAGCCGCCACATTGGCGATCTTCACACCCGTAACGCGGTGCCGACCCGTCGTCGTCGTGATCGTGGTGCCCGGCATCACCTCGATGCCGGCGGAGCGCGCGGCGGGGGTCCATTTGGATCCGCTGCTAGGCCGCAGGTCGGCGATGGCGAGCACCCTTACGCCGGCGGCGACGAGATCGAGCGCCGCACCATAGGCGCTATCGTCGGCGGTCGCCACAACGGCGCGCGTTCCCGCCTTCACGCCGTAGCGGTTGAGATAGGTCCGCACAGCGCCTGCCAGCATGATTCCCGGGCGGTCATTGTTGGGAAAGACCAGCGGACGCTCGATCGTCCCTGCGGCTATGACGACCTCCTTGGCACGCACGTGCCAGACGCGCTCGCGCGGGAGGTGAGCGGGTGGTGCTGCAAGATGATCCGTTGCCCGCTCCAGGAGCGCGATCATATTGTCCGGAAACCAGCCGAACGCGGTCGTTCGCGTGAGCAGGGTGACCCGATCGTGTGCGGAAAGGAAGGCAAGCGCGGAGCGAATCCAGGCGGCTGAATCCTGCCCTTCGATCGTTACTGCCAGCTCGGTGAGCAGGGAACCGCCCATCTCCGCCTGCTCATCGCAGACGATGACGCGGGCGCCGGCATCGGCTGCCGCGAGCGCGGCGCCAAGGCCCGTAGGGCCCCCTCCAATGACCAACACGTCGCAGAATGCGTAACGATGGAGATACCAATCCGGATCGGGACCTGCGGGCACCTCGCCGAGTCCTGCGGCGCGCCGAATGAGCGGCTCGTAGATGCGCTTCCAGAACGGCGCCGGCCACATGAAGGTCTTGTAGTAAAAGCCCGGCGTTAACAGCGGCGACAGCACACCGGCGATCGCATTGAAATCGGCACGCAGGGACGGCCAGTGATTCTGGCTGCTGGCAGCCAATCCCTCGTAGAGCTCGAGCTGCGTCGCACGCATATTCGGCGTGCCCTGGCCGCGATCGAGCCGCACCAGCGCGTTCGGTTCCTCCGAACCAGCCGAGAGAATTCCGCGCGGGCGGTGATACTTGAATGAGCGCCCAACGAAATGGCGGCCGTTGGCAAGCAACGCCGAGGAAAGCGTGTCGCCCCTAAAACCGCTCAACGCCTCGCCATCAAAGCTGAAGCGTATCGGCTGCGAGCGATCGATCCGCCCCCCCGCATCGGTTCGGAACGGCTGGCTCACCGATGCTCTCCTTCGCCAGTGGCTTCGGCGGTGGCTGCCGGAAGATCGGGCCGAGGCTCGCCGGTCCGATAGATCGCCAGAATCTTGTCGCTCACCGTGTCGCGCAGCACGTTGAAATAACGTCCGCAGCCGTGCCGGTGACGCCAGCGTTCCGCGTGCACCCCTTTGGGGTTGGTGCGCATAAAAAGAAAATCGGTCCATTCCTCATCGCTGGCGCTCGCCGGGTCCGCCAGCCGGGCAATATGCGCTTCGCCGCCGTTGCGGAACTCGATCTCAGCTCGCGGGCCGCAATAGGGACACCCGATCAGCAGCATGGCCGGACCTCAATGCGCGACGGCTGCGGCAGCCGACTCGTTGACGAGACGGCCGGTACGAAAACGATCCAAGTTGAATGGGGCAGCGAGCGGATGCGGTTCGCCGCGGGCAATGGTCGCAGCGAACACGTGACCGGATCCGGGCGTGGCTTTGAACCCACCGGTACCCCAGCCGCAATTCACGAACAGGCCAGGCACCGGCGTGCGGCCGATGATCGGAGAACGATCCGGCGAGAGGTCGACGATCCCACCCCAGTTGCGCATCATGCGCAGGCGGCTGAAGGCCGGAAATAGCTCGCAGATGGCCTCGATTGTATGCTCGTTCACGTGCAGGGCACCCGCTTGGCTGTACGACACGTATGCGTCGGTGGCGGCACCGATCACCAGCTCGCCCCGGTCCGATTGCGAAATGTATGCGTGCACGCTGTTGGACATGACGACACAGGGAAGGATCGGCTTGACCGGCTCTGATACCAGCGCCTGCAACGGATAGGATTCAAGGGGCATGCGGACATCGGCCATAGCCATGATGACGCTGGTATGGCCGGCGGCGACGACGCCCACCTTCTTGGCGCGAATGGTCCCTCGCGTGGTCTCGACCGCCGCTATTGCTCCGCCGGGGTCACGATTGAGCGCCGTCACCTCGCAATTCTGAATGATGTCCACGCCGAGCGCGTCGGCGGCGCGGGCATAGCCCCACGCGACCGCGTCGTGGCGCGCAATCCCGCCGCGGCGCTGCAGAGCGGCACCCATGATCGGATAACGGATGCCGCCGATATTGATCGGCGGGCAAAAGGCTTTGACCTGGTGCGAAGTCAGCCATTCGTTATCTATGCCATTGAGACGATTGGCATGGATGTGGCGCCGAACGACCTGAACGTCATGCACCGAGTGCGCCAGCATGACGACGCCACGCGGCGAATACATGAGATTGAAATTGAGCTCGCGCGAGAGCCCCTCCCAGAGCTTCAGCGCATGCTCGTAGAGCGCGGCGCTTTCGTCCCACAGATAATTGGAGCGGATAACAGTGGTGTTGCGTCCCGTATTGCCGCCGCCGAGCCAGCCCTTCTCGACGACTGCGACATTGTGCAGGCCATGTTCCTTGGCAAGGTAATAAGCGGTCGCCAGCCCATGTCCGCCGGCGCCGATGATCACCACGTCGTAGGACGGCTTCGGATCGGGATCCCGCCAGACCCGCGACCAGCTCCGGTGACCGGTGACCGCATTGTAGACTAGGCTGCCGATGGAATAGCGCATCAGTGAATTCCGGTTGTTGTCGCAGCTCTGCCGCGGGGTCAGTGCTCGACTTCAGAGGATGCGAGACGGATCAGCCGGTCAGGCGCAACGCGCAGACAGACAACGTCGCCGATGGCGTAGGGCAAAAGGTCGGAGGATTCGACAATAACAGGCTTGCCCCGCGGGATCTCGACGACGAGGCGGGTTCGGTCGCCGAGAAAAAACGCTGCCAGAATCCGCCCGGAGAAATCCGCGACATTCGCGTCGCAGATCTGAACGTCCTGAGGCCGGAACATCACGCGGGCGTCGCCGTCCGAGCCATTCCACGCAACGCTGCCCGTGGGGAAAGTCAGGCGCCCTCCTCCGCCGTGCCCGGTGAGTTCGTTCATCGTACCGATGAAGTTGGCGACGAATGCCGTTTGCGGACGCAAATAAATGTCCCGCGGCGTTCCCACCTGCGCGATGCGGCCGTGGTTCATGACTATGATGCGGTCACCGAGCGCCATCGCTTCCGTCTGGTCATGCGTTACATAGATTGACGTGATACCGAGGCGCCTCAAGAGCCCGTCGATCTCGATACGCAGTGTGTCGCGCAGCTTGGCGTCCAGCGCCGTGAGCGGCTCATCGAGCAAAAGGATACGGGGGCGCACCGCTATGGCGCGCGCGAGTGCGACCCGTTGTCGTTGGCCGCCGGACAGTTGGTCGATGCGTCGGTTCGCGAGCTCGCGAATATGCATCATGTCGAGCATTTCACCGAGCCGCTGCAGCCGGTCGGCCCGGCTTTGGCCGCGCACACGCAGTCCGTAGGTGATATTCTCGGCGACCGTCATATTCGGGAACAACGCGTAGCTCTGAAACACCATACCGACATTGCGTCGTTCAATGGGAAGCGGGGTCACGTCCACGTCGTCGAAGAACACTCTGCCGCCAGAATCCGGCACCTCCAGGCCCGCTATGATGCGCAAGATCGTCGTTTTGCCGCAGCCCGAGGGACCAAGAACGACAGTGGTTTCGCCGCGCGGAATGACGAGGTCAACCAGTTCGAGCGCCCGGACATTGTTTGCAAAAGTCTTCCCGCAGCGCGCCAGGCGGATATTGACGCCGCCCTCCATGCTCAGCCCGCTTGATTGAGCTGCGCGGGTCTCCGGCGCTGCTGACCGAGCGACTGGATGACGAGCAGCAGCGGGATTACGAGAGCAAAAAACACCACGGTGTATGCGCTGCCGATCTCAATGCGCATGGAGGAATAGGCATCAGCCAGCCCGACGGGCAGCGTCATGGTGTGCGGTGTGTGGAGTAGCAGGGTCATGTTGAATTCGCCGAGCGACAGCGTCACGACCATCAGCGACCCGGCAATGATGCCCGACCGGCAATTCGGAAGAATCACCGTGAAGAAGCGGCGCATGAACCCCGCACCGAGACTCGCGGCCCCTTCTTCGAGCGTTTTGAAGTCAATGGAGAGCAACACGGCCAGTACCGAGCGGACCATAAAGGGCAGCGTGTAGAGAACATGACCTACCAGGATGAAGAGAATGCTGCGACGAAAGCCGCCGAACCCACCGTAGGTGACGATCAGGGCGAGTGCGATCGCGAGTCCCGGCATCGCGATCGGCATCACCAGCAATTCTTCCATCATTCGCGTGAGCGCCGACTGCCGGCGGGCAAGCACATAAGCAGCGGGCACGCCCAACACGAGCGTGGCGCCGAGACACAGTATCGCGAGCAGAATCGAGGTGAAGATCGTTCCCCGATACAGCTCCCAAACGCGTGCGAGCCAATCCAGGGTCAGTCCGCTTTCGATGCCGTCGAGATAGTTCCGCGTCACTCCCGCCAGCATGGACATGCCGACCGGGACCATCAGGAACGCGCAGACCAGCAGGACGAGGATGAGCTGAAGGATGAAGGCAAGCCCGTACCGCCGCATCGACCTACCCTGCCGCCGCAACGGTAGAGCCGGCCGCGGTTCGCGCCAGCGCGAGGATGAGCCACGTCATGAGACCAAGAATAAAGCTCAGCGCGGCCGCCACCGCGATGTTGGCTTGCACGATGAAGCTCGTGTAGATGGTCATAGGCAGGACTTCGATTTTGGTGCCGAGCGCGAACGGCGTGCCGAAGGCGCCCATCGAGGTCGCGAAACAGATTGCGCCGGCAGCGATGAGCGCCGGTTTGAGCCCCGGGATGACGACGTCACGCAGCACTTGCCAGGGACGGGCGCCGAGTGAACGCGCGGCCTCCTCCAAGCGCGGATCCAGCTTCTCGGCGGCTGCGAGGATTGTCAGAATGGTGCGCGGGATCGAGAAATAGATATATGCCGTAAACAGCCCGACCACGGTATAGGCGAACACGAAGCGCTGGCCGAATATCACATCGACAAGGTCCGTGATAACCCCCTGCCGGCCGCCGAGCATGATCACCATGAAAGCGATCACGACGCCGGAAAATGCCAGCGGCAAGGTCATCATTGAGATCACGAGCGCCCGACCGAAAAAACGGTAACGGTTGAGAAACACGGCGGCAAAGCCCGAAATCACCAGCGTCACGGCCGTGACGGCGAGCGACAACAGGACGGTCATCACCGTGCTGGAGAAATACCGCGGATCGGTAACGATCAGGGCGTAGGCTGCAAGTCCGAGCGAACCGCTACCTCCGATCACTGCGAGCACGCCGAGCGGAACCAGAAAAAAGGCGCCGATCACCGCCGCGAGCGGCGCCATCAAAGCAAGCAATCGGATGGTTTCGACCCGCCTCATCGAACCTCGTTCTGATAGCGCTTGATCACTGCCTCCTGTCGTGCGGTGACGGCTTCGACGTCGAGCGCCTTGGCGCGCGCGTATTCGGAGGCCGGCAGGAAGCGCTTTGCTGCTTCTGGCGAGAACGCCGATTGACGCACCGGCCGCATGAACGCCTCCGACCAATGGCGCTGACCTTCGTCCGAAAGCGTGAAGTCAATGATCTTCTTGCCGAGCTCCGGATTGGGGCCGCCCTTTACGAGCGTCATCACGTAGGGAAAGGTGACCGTGCCTTCGGCCGGAATGATGAACTGCGCCGGCGCACTGTCCTTGTACTGAGCCCGATACGCATTGAAGTCGAAATCGACCAACAGCGGAATCTCGCCCGACAACACGCGAGCATAGGCGGTCTGCTTGGGAATGATGGGTGCGTTCTTCTGCAGTTCCGTGAACCATTTGATCGCGGGATCGAACTGGTCAAGGTTGCCGCCCAGGGCAAGATTGACCGCCACAGCCATGACATAACCGCCCGCCGACGTCGGCACGTCGTAGTACCCGACCAGTCCCTTGTATTCCGGCTTGAGGAGATCCGCCCAGGAGCGCGGCAAGGCAGCCCTGCCGAACGCCTTCGTATTGACGAAGAACCCGAGGGCGCCGGTATGCAGCGCGGTCCAATATCCTTCGGGATCCTTCAGGTCGGCCGGGACGTCGTCCCAATCCTTTGCCTTGTAGGGCGTGATCACACCGGCCTTCTTGGCCTGGATGCCGAACTGGCCACCGAAATAGGCTACGTCGGCCACCGGATTTGCCTTTTCGGCGATGAGCGTCGCCAACGCCTGTCCGGAATTTCGATTGTCGATCGGCACCTCGATCCCGATCCGCTCCTTCACCTTGCGCAGCTGACCCGCCCAATCTGCCCATTCCGATGGGCAGTTGTAGCAAAGCGCTTTTTCCTGCGCTCCCGCGCGGCCCAGGCCGAGGCCGAACGCGGCACCGGTTGCGAGAGTTGTGCCGACGACTTCACGTCGTGTGATCATGGCTGGTCCCCTTGCTCAAATGCCGTCCGATCTCCGGAGTGCATGCTTTGATATCACCGTCGGACAAACCTCAGCTCTCGTTCCACGCCTTCTTCAGGAAATCGATGTAGTTGAGGCCAAGGATCTTGCGGATGCGGCTCTCCTTGTAACCGGCCTGCTCCAACGTCCGCGTGATGAGGTGGTAATCCGACGTCTTGGCCAGTACCTGTCGCTGCTCGGACAATGGCACGTTGAGCGTCGTTGTGCCACGGCCGTTCACGAGCGTGATCCAGCGCCAGAAGTCCGGCCCATATCCTTCCGTCATGTCGGTGCCGACCCCGACCTGATCCTCACCGATTAGGTTGATGAGGTGATCGAGCATGACGATCAGCCCCTCCAGGCGGTCGCGGACCTGATCCGGCATGAACATGGGAAAGAGATTCACGCCCACGTAGCCGCCACGCTTGGCGAGCGCCTTGATCAAATCATCATCCTTGTTGCGCGCATGGTCCTTCAGCGCCTTAGGATTGGCGTGGCTGAAGCAGACCGGCTTCTTCGAGTAGGCGATCGCGTCGGCCGTGGTCTTGGGACCCACATGCGAGAGGTCCACGGCAATCCCGACAGCATTCATCTCGTCAATCACCATGCGGCCGAAATCACTAAGGCCGGTATCATTGCTCTCGTAACAGCCGCTGCCGATGAAGTTCTGATTGTTGTAGGTGATCTGGATGGACCCCACGCCAAGCCGCTTGAAGGTGCGCACGAATTCGAATCGATCTTCCAGCGGGGCTCCGTTCTGGAAGATCAGGATGATGCCAAGCCGGCTTGTGCGCTTGGCCTCCAGAATGTCGGCCGTGCAGCGCACCGGCATGATCAGGTCGGAATGCCTATCAAACCACTGGTACCACTCGGCGATGTTGTCCATCGTCTCGCGGAAGTTCTCCCACACGGCACAGGTGGCACTAACTGCCGTCACACCACCGCTGTGGATGTTGCGCAGGATCTGCGGACTCCAATTGCACACCATGAGCGAGTCGACGACGAGGGCACTCTCGTGCAGGCTTTTTGGTTTGGCCGCCGTCGTGGGCACGTGGGCATCCTCCGCATCAGGCCGTCATGATTGGAGGGCCGAGAAGCTCTGCCGGTTACGGAGCCCTCGGGTCCGTGACGCCTCGATCCTGGATCAGGGGTCCCTCTGAAAATAGAACATTCCGGTCGGGATCAAGAACACACGCGACATCCGCGCATGCGTACCCTGGGTGGTAAGCTCCAGCGCGCTCCTTGTCCGGACTATACCGATACTTGTCCGTTATGTTCTAGTCGGCAGCTGGTCCGCGGCCCAGCGTGGACGCAGCCCAGGAAACGGAAACGGCAGGAGCATGAAGATCGCTCAGGTACGGGCGACCCCTGTTGCCGCACCGACGACCCGAAAGTGCGCGTGGTCGCAAGCGAGCGGCACCGGCACGACCCGGACTATCGTCCAGATCACGACCGATACCGGTCTGACCGGACTCGGCGAGACCATGGGAGCCGCCGCAAGCGTCGCCATCAACGAACGATTTGGACCCCTCATTGTCGGGGTGCCGGTGCACGAGCGCTTCACGATCCTGCGCGCATGCCTCCCCACTTCTCTCGACTACGGCACTCCCAGCCACGCCGTCGACCTCATGTACTATGCCGCCATCGAGATGGCGGTATGGGATCTGATCGGCAAACACGCGCGCCTACCGCTCTACCGCATTCTGGGCGGGGCGGTTCGTGAACGCGCGCCCTTCGTCTCGTATGCCTACGCGGTAGACCTGAGCGACGGCTACACGGTCGACGACGTGCCCCGCGTCACGGCTGAGATCGCCCGCAAGGGTGTTCGCGACGCCGGGGCCTGGTTCTTCGAGTTCAAGGTTGCGCGCCATCCCGTCGATTGCGACATCGCCACGGTGCATGCCGTACGCGAGGCGCTCGGGCCCGACATTGAGATCGGGGTCGACGCCAATATGGGCTACGGCACGGACGATGCGCGCCGCTTTCTGCGTAGTGTTGCAAGCGCCCGCCTCGCCAACATCGAAGAGCCTGTCGACAACCTCGCCGGACTCGAACGCCTTCGCCGTGATTTCGGTGTCCCGGTGTCCACGCATTGCACCGATTTCGATGCCCTGCGGGCCTATCCCTTGATCGATTCGGTCGTCGGCGCGGTCGATTGCCAGGGTGGCATCGCCCGCACCATGAGCCTCGCCGCGATCGCCCGTTCACACGACCGACGCTACTGGCTGCGATCCTGCAACGAGGTCGGTATCGCCTGGGCGGCCATGGTCCATCTCGGCATGGCATGCGCCGAGCTCGACCGTCCCGCGCAGGCATTGATCAACTGGATCGAAGACGATCTCATACTCGGGGAGCCCTGGCTGGTCCGGCATGGCGGAGTGCGGCCGCCGGATAAACCGGGGCTTGGTGTGGAACTCGACCAGGACGCTTTCGAGCATTATGCCGCGATGCATCTCGCCACGGGTGAGATCAACTACTACGACGAAGCGAAGGCGCCCCCAGTCGAGGCTACGTCGCATCGGGTCGTCGCATCGGCTTGAATTCGCCGGCGAGCCGCACGACCGCCCGGTTCGTGTACCGATATCGGGCATATATCGTCGGAGGCCCGCAGCGCGGTCGGGGAGGATGATCGATGCAGGAGAGTCAGCAATTGCCGGCAAAGCCGGGAGCGAAGGCAAGCGGACCGAAGGAGCTGGGACGGTCCGTCGCACCCGCTGGACTTTCAGCCCCGATCGAGCGCCCTGGCAAACCCGCGTTTACGGTCGGCTTCATCTTGATGCCCACGTTTACCTTGATGGCATTCACGGGTTTCGTGGAGATGCTGCGGCTGTGCGGCGACGAGGGTGACGCTAGCCGCCAGATCCAGTGTGCGTGGACCGTGATGAACCCCACTCTCGAGCCGATCGAATCGAGCTGCGGACTGAAGATCATGCCGTGGGAAGAGCTGCGCGATCCGCGCGGCTTCGACTACATCGTGGTCGTCGGCGGCCTTTTGCGGGGATGCCATCCCGATCCCCGCATCTACGCTTACCTGCGCCAGGCCGCACAGGCGGGCGTCGCGCTCGTCGGCTTGTGCACCGGCAGCTTCGTGCTCGCGCGAGCGGGCCTCATGAAAGGTCGGAACTGTTGCGTGCACTGGTACCATTACCACGATTTCACCGAGGAGTTCTCCGATGTCATTCCCGTGACGGACAATCTTTTCCTGGTCGACAATGACCGCATCACCTGTGCCGGTGGCACGGCGGCTATTGATCTCGCCGCGTATCTCATCGAGCGGCACATCGACAAGCTGCGAGCCATGAAAGGCATCCGTCACATCGTGCTCGACTGGGCGCGTTCGCCGCGCCACACGCAACTTCCCTTCGTCGCGGAGCAGTTCGACGTCTCCGACCTGCGGGTGCGTCAAGCCGTACGCATCATGGAAGAGAACATCAGCGGTTCGCTGTCGATCATCGAGCTCGCGCGCAGGGTTAATTTGAGCCTGCGTCAGCTGGATCGCCGTTTCCGCGCGACGCTGGGAGTGAGCCCTGGCGCGTTCCTGCGGGTCTTGCGGCTGAAACGCGCCGAATGGCTGCTCACCAACACCTCGCGCCCGATCACGCAAATCGCCTTCGACTGCGGCTTCTCCGATGGGTCGCATCTATCGCGGTTGTTCCGGCGCGCCCACGGCGCCCCGCCGGCGTCGGTACGGCGCGAACACGCGGCGCGCGCCAAACCTGCCCACCTGCTTTCCTCCAGGTCAGCTCCTAGCGACTCCGCCAAGCCTCAACTGTCGTAGACGCCGAAGTAGGCGCGGCTCACGCCTTGTGCTTGTCAGAATGCGCCATCGCCGACCGACCCGTCCAGCCGGGATATCCCGATCTATGTCCGACCCGTTCTTGCCGGAGGTGTCAATTCCTTTGCAGACTTGATGGCTACGGCACCTCGCCAAGCCGGTTCTGAGCGGGCACTCAAATCATGCGTTGGAATAAACGGCTTTCGATCATCGACGTGCACGCCGCGGGGGAGATCGGCCGCGTGATCTCCGGCGGCGTGCTTGACGTACCGGGTGCGACCATTGCGGAGAAGAAGCGACACCTGGAGCTTGCAGACGACAGCCTGCGTCGGTTTTGCTTGTTCGAGCCGCGCGGCTCGGTCGCGATGTCGGTCAACCTGATCCTCCCGCCGACATGCGCTGACGCCGACCTCGGCATGATCATCATGGAGTCCACCGACTATCCGCCGATGTCGGGGTCGAATGCCATGTGCGTGGTTACGGCCGCGCTTGAGACCGGGCTTTTTCCCATGCAAGAACCTGAGACCCGACTCGTGTTGGATACCGCCGCGGGGCTGGTGGCCGTCGTCGCCCGCTGCCGTGACGGGAAGTGCGAGTCGGTCAGCCTCGAAAATGTTCCATGCTTCGTACATGGGCTCGATGTCCCGATCGAGGTGCCGGGCTTGGGAGCAGTCATGGCCGACATTGCCTACGGCGGCGCGTTCTTTGCCATTGTCGATGCGCCTGCGCTCGGCTTCGCCATGAGCCCCGACGAGGCGCGCGATCTCGTCGCGGTCGGGGAAAGCATCAAGACCGCAGCCGCGGCACAGATCGAGTGCGTGCATCCAACTCGGCCGGATATAAGCGGCGTCACCTTCACGCTGTTCGGCGGGCCGCCCTTCGGGGCCGAAAAGGTTCGCAAGAGTGCAGTAGTGATATCACCGGGTCGTCTCGACCGGAGTCCTTGCGGAACCGGCACCTGCGCAAAGCTGGCAACGCTGCATGCCCGTGCAGCGCTCGGCAACGGCGAGACGCTGATCCACGAATCGCTGATCGGCACGCGCTTCACCGCCGAAGTCGTACGCGAGACGATGATTGGAGACCGCAAAGCGGTAATACCGCGCCTCACCGGCCAGGCCTGGATCTTCGGGACACAGGAACTCGGCTGCGACCCAACCGATCCATTTCCGCTAGGCTTTACGCTGACCGACACCTGGGGCGACGGCATGCGGGGGCTTAATCCGATGAACGTCACCAAATAGCCGATCAAGTCCGATATCGACGCTCGGAATTGTCTCAGGGGGTATCCCAAACCTCGCCCAGAATGCGAAGCCAGTTTTCACCCATGACGTTGCGGATTCTAGCCTCGGGCCAGCCGGCCTTCGCCATCGCCGCGGTCAGGTTCGGAAACTCCCCGATTGTTCCAATGCCTTGGGGATTTTGGATCGGCTCGAAATGGACGAGCTGGCGCGCGTAACCCTTATCGTGCGTAAGCCAGTCAAAGAACCGTCCGTCCTGGTCCTGCGTGAAGTCGGTGCCGATGCCAACCGCGTTTTCACCAGCAATCTTGATGACGTATTCGATCGTGGCGACGTAGTCCTCAACGGTCGATGAGTTTCCCTTGGGAAGAAACGGCGGAAACATGGTGACGCCGACGAAGCCGCCATGATCAACGATGAACTTAATCTCAGCATCGGACTTGTTGCGCGGGTGTTGCTTCAAGGCGCTCGGGCAGATGTGGGAATAGCATACCGGCTTCTTGGAAGCACGGATGACATCTTCGGAGGATCTCGAGCCGACATGGGAGAGATCGCACATGATGCCGACGCGGTTCATCTCGGCAACGATCTCGTGGCCGAAATCGGAGAGCCCGCGATCGACTGATTCGTAGCAGCCGGTCGCGCAATAATTCTGAGTGTTGTAGGCCATTTGAGCGATTCCCACGCCGCAATCCTTGAACAACTTCACGTAGCCGACCTGATCCTCGAAAGCCGAGATGTTCTGGAAGCCGAGGATGATGCCGCTTTTATCAGCGGCCTTCGCGGCCCGAATGTCTGCGATCGTTTGCACCGGCAGGATCAAGTCGGAATTGTCCGCGAACAATCTGTTCCACTGCGCGATATTCCGCATCGTGCCTTCGAAGTTCTCCCAGACGCAGCATGTGCAGTTGGCGGCGGTCAAGCCGCCGTTGCGCATGTCCTGGAATACCGCCCGCGAAAACTTCGAGATGATCAGGCCGTCAATGACAATCATATCGCGATGAAGTTCCGGACCCTGCATGACCCTGCTCCTCTTGCTGAAAGCCGATGGCGTCGCGACTTGACACTATCCTTGAAGTGGCGAGCTTTTAATTCGACAAACCGGCGCGATTGGCCCGCAAAGCTCACGGCCCATTATGTGTTGCTCTCTCCTCGAATCCCTCTAAGCTGCTTTCTCCGAATTCGTAAGGCCTGGGCAGGTGGGATATGTCCCGTGCGGGTCCTCACTCTCGGCTGGCAACTCAGGAGCGATCCATGCGAATATCACGCACCTTATTCGCGGCGACATTGGCTGCGGCCGTCGTCGCGCCGGCGGCAGCACAAGATCGGACCGGCGTCACTGAGACAACGATCAAGATCGGTGTTCCGGCCCCGCTGACCGGACCGAACGCCAGCTTCGGCGCCGCCGCCTACGGCATCCAGGCCTACTACAACTACGTAAACGAGAAGGGCGGCGTCCACGGCCGCAAGATCGAACTCATCCTTGCCGACCATGCATGCAACGAAGCCAAGGGCGTCGCTGTAGCCAAGAAATTGATCAGTCAGGACCAGGTCTTCCTGATCAACGGAGGAATCTGCAGTGGCGTTGCGCTGGCGATGCGGCCGGTCATTGAAGAGGCGGGCGTGCCCTGGGTTGTGTCCACCGCCGTCAACCAGAAGATTTCCGCGCCGTTGGCCAAGAATATTTTTCACGCCAGCCAAACGAGCGAGGCGGCAGGGCATGGACTCGCCAGGTTCGTGCTGAGCAAGGAAGGCACCCGGAAGATCGGCGTAATCGCCCACACCAATGAATGGTCGAGGGGCTATCGCGATCCCATGGTCGCCTACCTGAAGGACAAGGGGTTGTCACCGGCGATCGAGGTAACCCTGGAGCGCGGCCAATCCGACGCCACCGCCCAGGTGCTCAGGTTGAAAGAGGCCGGTCTCGATTTCGTCGTGGCGATCCTCTACGAACCTGAGATCGTCGTATTCTTGCGCGACGCGCATAAGCTCGGCCTCAACGTTCCGAAGCTCGGCTCGCTGGGAGCGGACTATGTCAACACCGAGAAGCGCCTCGGCAGTCGTGAGCCCATGCAGGGCTTCTACCAGATCTTCCAATACAAGGACCTGATCGACGGCCCCGGGATGAAGAACGCGCGGGCGATCATCGAGCCGCGCCTGCCGCCGGGCGAAAAGCTTACAGACTTTTCCTTTTACGGTCCGGGCAGCGCGGTGGCCATTGTGCATGTGCTCGATAAGATCGGGCGCGACCTGACCCGTGAAAAGTTCATCGCCGAAATGGAGCAACTGAAGGATTTTGATACTGGCATGATCGCCGGCAAGCTCAGCTACTCTCCTACCAACCACCAGGGCGCGACCCAACTCTACACGGTTGGATACGACGACACCGGCAAGATCGTCGTGTTCGAAGCCTGGGGTAAGAAGGCGCAGCTGTAGACGGAGCATCGCCGCTGGAGAAACGGGCGCAGCCAGACGCCGGAGATAGAGAGCGAAATGCTGGCACAGTTGGTCGTGAGCGGCATCGCTCAAGGAGCTCTCTACGCGCTCGTGGCGCTTGCGATGACCGTAGTGTACCGGGCGACTACGGTCATCAACTTCGGTCAGGGGGATTTCGTGATGGCGGGCGCGTTCGCCGTTTACGTGCTCGTCGTTCTCGCCGGCGCCCCGTTCGTCGTGTCGGCCGTGCTCGCGCTCGCACTATTGTTCGGCATCGGCTGGGCGATCTATGCGGGCTTGATTCGTCCGATCGTTGCCGGCCCGCATCTGGCGCTTGCCATGATGGCGGTTGCCGTAGGCTACGCGCTCCGTGGGGTCGCGCGCGTGGTGTGGGGCCGGGAGGTGCTGCCCTTTCCAAGGGTGCTGCCGCAGGGTTCGTTTACGGTCGGCCCCGTGATCCTGTCAGCGAGCGATCTGGTGGTAGCGGGCGGCGTCATCGTGGCAGTCGCCGTACTGGGGTTGGTGTTTTATGCGACGCCCCTCGGCAAGACAGCGCAGGCCATTTTTCAATCCGAACGCGGCGCGGCACTGATCGGAATCAACGTCGCCGCGTTCCAGGGGGCGATGTGGGGGGTCGCGGCGGCCATGGGCGCGCTCGGCGGCATCCTGATCGCGCCGATAACGCTGCTCTATCCTGACCTCGCAGCGTCGATTCTGATCCGCGGCTTTGCCGCCATGACGCTTGGAGGTTTCGGCTCATTCCCAGGGGCTGCAATCGGCGGCGTGATGCTGGGCGTGAGCGAACTGCTGGTCGGCGCCTATGTATCCTCCACGTTGATCGACATTACTGCCTATCTCGTCATTATCGGCGTCCTGCTCATCCGTCCATCCGGATTGTTTGGACGACCGATCGCTGTCCGCGTGTAAGAATTGCCAGAATATGATCGACGCCCGCGAAGCGGATGCCGCATTAAACCGCCGCACCGCGCGTCACCCGAGCGGCGGTATTTTCTGGTTGGTGCCTGCGGTGCTGCTGTTGCTGCCGCCGCTGCTCAATGACTATACCCAATATATTGTAAACTTGGCCTTGGTATATGTCCTCGTCGGAGTTGGCTTCAACGTAGTCATCGGCAATCTCGGGCAGCTTGCCTTTGCCAATGCCGCCTTCTTCGGCCTCGGTGCCTATGCCACCGGCATACTGCTGCACCACTACCATGCGCCGCTGCTGCTTTCGATCGTCGCTGGCGCCATAGTGGGCAGCCTCGCGGGAGCGCTGGTCAGCCTGCCGGCGCTGCGCGGCATTCGCTCGTTCTATCTGGCCATCATTACGTTGGCTTTCGGCGAATTGATGCGGTGGGTGTACGTCAACGCGGAAGCATGGACGCTGGGATCGATGGGCCTGCATGTGCCGCGTCCGGCCCTGTTCGGATGGGTTCTCTCCACCGAGAAGCACAAATTCTATCTGTTCCTCGGTATCGTCACGCTCCTCGTCGCCGCGACCGCCAACTTGCTGCGTTCGCGCATTGGCCGCGGTTTCATGGCGATCCGAGATAACGAGCTGGCCGCCGCCGCAATGGGAATCCCGACCGCCCGGTATATGGTGCTGGCATTCGCTTGGAGTGGATTTGTAGTCGGCACCGGCGGCGCCCTTTATGCCATTCTGGTCCGCCAAGTCTCGCCGGACGCGTTCACGCTCTTGGAGCTAATCCTGCACTTCGGAATTGTTATTGTAGGCGGGCTGACGCGGATAGCCGGCTCCATCCTGGGTGCGGTCGCCCTGACCATGGCGCCGGAGCTTCTACGCGACCTGCCAGGCTACGAGGAGCTGCTTATTGCGTGCTTGATGATTTTGATTCTTCTGTTCCTGCCCGGCGGCCTGGTCACGCTGTTTGATCGTGTGACGCCGCTCTTTCGTCAACGCTATCACCGTGTTTGACACTCTCAACCGACCCGGCTCGCGGCTGTTGTCGCTAACCGACGTATCGGTTGCGTTCGGCGGACTGGCAGCCCTGTCGGACGTGAGCCTGACGGTTGCGGCGGGTGAGGTCGTCGCCGTTATTGGTCCGAACGGGGCCGGCAAGACCACGCTGTTCAACGCCGTGACCGGACTCGTGCCGCTGGCGCGTGGTCGGATCGACCTCGGAGACCAGCGCATCGATGGTCTTTATCCGCACGAGATCTCGGAAAAGGGCGTCCGCCGAACATTCCAGAACGGAGGACTGTTCGGTCATCTGACAGTGATTGAGAACGTCTTGGCTGGACTGCACAGCAGGATTGCCGCCAATCAGCTCAGCATCATTTTGGGGCTGCCGTCGGCACGGCGCGCGGAGCGTGAAGCAGTCGCGCGCGCACGCGAGTTGCTTGCAATGTTGGGAATCGAGCGGCTTGCAGACGAGCTTGCGAGCAATATCTCCGGCGGCCAACAGCGCATGGTGGAGATCGTCCGCGCCATCGCCACCAATCCACCGCTGCTGTTGCTCGACGAGCCTGCAGTCGGTCTCGCTCCTCCGGTACGGCAGGAGCTGGGAGCCATCATCCGCCGCCTCACGAAATCGCAAGGCCTTGCGGTACTGTTGATTGAGCACGCCATCGAGCTTGTGATGGACGTGTCCGACCGCATCGTCGTGCTGAACTATGGGCAGAAGATTGCGGATGCGGCGCCAGCGGAGGTGAGATCCGACAAAGCGGTGCTGGAGGCTTATCTTGGCCACGCGTGATCAACTGCTCGTCGTGGAGAAGATCGAAGCCGGTTACACCAACAAGAAGATCCTGTTCGGCGTAGATTTCACGATGCGCCGCGGTGAGGTCGTGGCGCTGCTGGGAGCCAATGGCAGCGGCAAGTCGACAGCACTGAATGCCATCAGCGGCTTCATCAAGCCGACCGCTGGCCGCATCCTGCTGGACGGTGAGGACATTGCCGGGCAGCCACCCCATTGGGTCTTCCGCCGCGGCGTGGCCCAGGTGAGCCAAAGCCGGGACCTGTTCCCAGACATGACAGTGGAGGAGAATCTTCGACTTGGCGGCGCGCGCAGGACCAGTCCGGATGCGCTCGACTTGCTCGCGCGCGTATATCGTGACTTCCCTCGGCTGCAGGAGCGCCGCGGCCAACGCGTCCGCACCATGTCGGGCGGCGAGCAGCAGATGGTGGCCATAGCACGCGCGCTCATGGCGGCACCCAAGGTACTGCTGCTTGATGAACCTTCCGGGGGGTTGGCGCCCATCTTCGTCGCCGAGATCGCCGCCATTATTACGCGCCTCAAGCTCGCCGGAACGACCATGCTGATGGTGGAGCAGAACATCAAGCTGGCACTGGACATCGCCGACCGCTTCCTCGTGCTCCGAAACGGCACCGTCGCCGAGCGCGGCGACATGGCGCGCGGCGCTTCGCAGGAAGCAATTGTCCGAATGATCTATTTGTGACCATCACATTGCCTGGTGTGGCGCGAGCGAACACCTCGGGCGTGGCGCATCTGGCGAACGGAGGCGCGCGCACCGAGCGTTGCCCCGCAAACAGTCGGAGACGCGCGGGTTTGCTCCGCCCTGCAACTCGATCCGAGTTCTCAGGGCGAAGCGACGTCGGCGGCGACCGCTCGATTGGGTCGGAAGCTTTGGAAGTCCCAGTGGCGGCCGGGGGCGGCCTCTATGAGCGCGCGCGTGTAATCCTGCCGCGGAGCCGTCAAGATGGTCTCCGCCCGTCCAGCTTCGACGACATGGCCGTTCTGCATCACGACCACAGTGTCGCAGATCTGCGCCGCAACGCGCAGGTCGTGGGTGATGAACAGCACCGCAATCCCGGTAAGCGAACGAATTTCTTCCAGTAGCTGGAGAATCTGCGCTTGAACCGAAACGTCGAGAGCCGATACCGCCTCGTCCGCGACCAGAAGATCCGGTTCAAGCGCAAGCGCCCGCGCGATGCAGATGCGCTGCCGCTGCCCGCCGGAGAACTGGTGAGGGTATCTCCGCATGACTTCCGGATCGATGCCCACCAGGCTCAGCAATTCGCGCGCCCTTCTCAATGCCAAGTCGCGCGGGGTTCCAAAGTTGATAAGACCTTCGACAATCGAGTTTCCGACCCGCCGCCGGGGGTTGAGCGATCGGTAAGGGTCCTGAAATACGATCTGGAAGCGACGGCGCAGGCGACGCAGCGGCCCTCTCGGGATCTCGGCAATATCGCGTCCCTTGACACGGATGGTGCCGGAAGTCGGATCGATGAGGCGAACGATGCATCGCGCGACCGTCGACTTGCCTGAGCCGGATTCACCAACCAGGCCGACGACCTCGCCGCGCCGGATTGTCAGGCTTACGCCGCTGGCTGCCGCCACCCGACGTCCCGCGGTGAACAAGCGCGCTTCGGAATAGGTTTTGCTGAGATCGGCAACCTCGAGGATGATTTCGCCGGTCGGACTTTCGCGTCGCCGCGGAATCAAGCTCGGGACCGAGGAGACCAGCACGCGCGTGTACGCCTGGCGCGGACGCGCAAGCACATCCGTGCGCGGACCAACCTCGACGATGCGCCCGCGATGCATCACCACGATGCGCTCCGCAATCTCCGAGACCACTCCGAAGTCGTGCGTGATGAACATCACCGCGGTGTTGTGCTTCTCCTGCAGCTCGCGAATGAGCGACAGGATCTGGGCCTGCGTAGTGACATCGAGGGCCGTCGTCGGCTCGTCGGCGATGAGCAGCTTGGGCTGCAGGATCAATGCCATCGAAATGACGATGCGCTGGCGTTGGCCCCCTGACAGCTGGTGCGGGTAGGCATCGTAGATCTGCGCCACGTGCGAGAGGTGCACGGCGTCGAGCATGGCGAGCACCTTCTCGCGACGCTCGGCCCTGCCGAGCGGCGTGTGCCGCCTCAGCACCTCGTCGATTTGCTTGCCCACTCGATGCACCGGATTGAGCGCCGTCATCGGCTCCTGGAACACCATCGCCATGCGGGTGGCGCGCAGCGCGCGCAGCCGCGCCGCGCTCGCGACCAAAACATCCTCGCCGTCGACAAGGATGCGGCCGGTGGTGGGCGCAAGCCCGCCCCGTGGCAGCAGTCCCATGATCGAAAGCGCGGTGACGGACTTACCGGACCCCGATTCTCCCACCACGCACACGGTCTCGCCTTGGCGTACGTCGAAGGCGATGTCGGCGAGGATCTGCCGGCGCCTGGCCGTGCCCACAGTGTGCACCGAAAGGCCGTCGACCTCGAGGACGCGGTCGCTCACAGCTTGCGGGCCATTCTCGGATCGAGCGCGTCGCGCAATGCGTCGCCGAGCATGTTGACGCTCAGCACCGTGAGCGCCAGCAGCAGTCCGGCATAGAGAATCAGTCCCGGCATCAACTGAAAATAGGTCCGTCCCTCCGCCATGATATTGCCCCACGACGGAATCTCCGGCGGCAGGCCAACGCCCAGGAAACTCATGGCAGACTCGGTCAGCATGGCGGAAGCGAAAATGAAGGTGCCCTGGACGATCAGCGGCGCAACCGTGTTGGGAACGATATGCCGCAGCAGAAGCGACGGCACCGGCGTACCCAGTGCGATCGCAGCTTCCACATACGGCTCGACCCGCAAGGCGAGGACGACGCTGCGCACCAGACGCACCACGCGCGGAATTTCCGGGACCGTAATGGCGATGACGACGGTGCGCAGGCTTGCACCGGACACGGTCACCAGCGCGATGGCGAGCAGAATTCCGGGTATCGCCATCAGCCCGTCCATCACCCGCATGATGATCGAGTCGAGAAGGCGGAAATAGCCGGCCAGGAGGCCGATCACGAGCCCGACCGCGACGCTCGCAAGCGCGACAGCCATGCCGACCAGCAGCGAGATCCTCGCCCCGTAGAGGACGCGCGAATAGACGTCGCGACCGAAGGCATCGGTGCCCAGCCGATGGGCGCTCGACATGCGCCGCAGGCGCTCGCCGGGAGCGATGGCGAGCGGGTCAGTGGTTCCGAGAAAAGGTGCGAGCAGTGCGATCAGCGCGACAACCGCAAGAGCGCCGAGCGCGATCAGAACCGGCGCGCTGGTGAGCGTACGCAGCAGCTCGGCGATGGAAGACAGGCGCGAGGATTCGTCCTCGCCCAGCAGTTCTCCGCCGCCGTGGGCGAGATCGGCTGAGTCGAGGGGTTCGGTCGCGCGCGTCATATGTATCTCGAGTCGGCCCAATCGCGCGGAAGCCTCAGTAGCGAATACGCGGGTCGAGCACCGTATAGAGAACGTCGACCAGAAGGTTGATCAGGATGTAGGCGAACGAGAACAGCAGGATCAGTCCTTGGATCACCGGATAATCGCGCGCGAGCACCGCTTCCACGACCAGCCTACCGAGGCCGGGGAGGTTGAAGACCGATTCGGTCACAACGACGCCGCCGATCAGGTGAGTGATTCCGACGCCGATGATGGTGACGATCGGAACTGAGGCATTGCGCAAGGCGTGATGAATCAGGACCGCATTCTCCTTCAAGCCTTTGGCGCGCGCGGTGCGAATGTAGTCCTCGCCCATCACCTCGAGCACACTGGTGCGCGTGATGCGCGTGATCAGGGCGATGTAGGCGGTGCCGAGCGCAAGCGTCGGCAGGATCAGTCGGCTCAAGAATGGCCAGAACCCCTCCGAGGGCGGCCGGTATCCCTGCACGGGCAGCCAGCGCAGCTCGATCGAGAACAGCAGGATCAAGAGATACCCGAACACGAACACCGGCATGGAGAATCCGAGCACCGAAAACGCGCTGGTCGAGCGGTCGAGCAGCGTACCCTGCCGCCACGCCGCGATCACGCCGAGCGGGACCGCCACGAGGATGCTGAAAACGATGATCGTGGTGCTCAGCGCGAGTGTGGGTCCGATGCGATCGGCGATCATTTGCGCCACCGGCACCCCGGAAATCAGCGAGATGCCGAGATCGCCGCGCACGATCTGACCCGCCCAGAGGATGAACTGGACATAGAGGGGCTTGTCGAGGCCCATCTGGATGCGGATCTGATGCAACTGCTCAGTGGTCGCCGCGTCTCCGGCGATGATGGCGGCAGGATCGCCCGGGGTGAGGCGGAGAATGGCAAAGACCACGATGGCCACGACCCCCATGACGGGGATCGTGGCCATCAGTCGCGCTCCGATATAAGCGAGCATCGCTCAGGCGAACATCACCGCTTGGCTAGCGCGCCTTCTTGACGTTCCAGAACAGCGCCGCTGGAGATTCGAGGATTCCGGACAATTTCGTGTTGTAGGCGGTCGGAATCATGAACTGTCCGTTGGGGACCACGACCCCTTCGTCGATGACTTGCTTCTGCACCTCCGCGGCGATCGCCTTGAGCTCGGCCGGATCGGCGGTCACAGCGAACTTGTCGCGCAGGGCCTGAATGCCGGGAAAATCCGGCCATCCGAACCAGGCCCGCTCGCCATTGGTCGCCACCGACTGATTGCGCAACGGGTCGGTGATTCCGACGATCGGTCCGTTGGTGGCGTGGATGTTCCAGCCACCTTCAGCCGGCGGCCTCTTGCTCGCGCGGCGCGTGGTCAGGGTCTGCCAATCCATCGACTGCAGGTTCACGGTAAAACCCGCCTTGCGCAGCGCATTCGCAATTACCACCGGCTGGGGTGAGACCGTCCGGTTGTCCGTGGGGTGCAGGATCACGACCGGCGTGCCGTCGTACTTGGCCTCCTTGAGCAGCTCCCTGGCTCTTTCCGGGTTCGCCGGAATAAGAAAATCGGCGCCGTAATTGCTCGCATACACCGTATCGCAGCCGAAAATCGCCGTGCACGTTCGGTGGTATTTGGGATTGCCCGTGAGCGCCTTGAGGATGTCCTCCTGCCCGACCGCGTGCATGGCGGCGCGCCGGATCAGCCGGTCGTTGAACGGCGGATGGAGAAAGTTGAAGCGGTAATAGGTCCACAGTCCGAGCTTATCGAGGACTTCGACTTTGAAGCCATCCTTGGCCTCGACCATCGGCAACAGGTCGTAAGGCATGTTCTCGATGTAATCGATCTCGCCGTTGAGCAAGGCATTAGTGGCCGTGAGCTCATCCGGCATCGTCACCCATTCGACGCGATCCACGTGGACGACTTTGCCGCCGGCGGTCCAGCTCGCGGGATCCTTGCGCGGCACGTAGTCCTTGTTCTTCTCATACACCACCCTGACGCCTGGCCTGAACTCGGCAGTGATGAACTTGAAGGGACCCGACCCGATGCTTTCCTTGATCGGCTGCGATGACGGCGTCTCCGCTGCACGCTTCGGCATCATGAATGCCGTGCGCGTCCCGATCTTGGCCAAAGACGACAGCACCACGTCGGTCGGCGTGCGCACGACGATCTGAAAGGTCTGGTCGTCGACGACTTTGATATCGGTCACCAGCCCAAAAAGGACCTGCCCCATAATGTCGACTTCGCCCCAGCGCTTGATGGAGGCGACGCAATCCTCGGCCTTAACCGGCGCACCATCGTGCCACTTGAGGCCGTCCCGTAGCGTGAACGTGTAAGTCTTGCCATCGGGCGAGATCTCCCACCTCTCCGCCATCTGTGGCTGGACCTTGAATTGCGCGTCGGTGCCCAAGAGCGTGTCGTAGATCATGTAGCCGTGGACATTCGTGATCGCGGCCGAGCTCACGACGGGGTCGAGCACCCGCAGGCCCGAACTCATGACCGCGGTGATGGTCTGCGCCTCGGCAGGTGCAGCAACCAGCATCGACGTCGATAGTGTCAGGGCCGCGCATACGGCGCGCACCGGCCCCCGCTTGAGCCAGTCAAACGACATCGTGCATCCTCCTCATTTTCGGCCGGACACCTTTACTGTGCACGCGATGTCCCGCAGGCGCAACGGCTAGACCGCCGCAATGACATCGATCTCCAGCAGCATGTCGTCATGGTTGAGTGCCGCGACCTGAACGACCGTTCGTGGCGGCGGCCGCTCGGTGCCGAACATCTCGGCCGAAATCTCGTTGACGACGTTCTGGTCGGCGACGTCGCGCAAGTAGATCGTCAGCTTGACGACATTGCCAAGGTCCGCGCCCGCGGCGCCGAGCACCTCTTTGATGTGCTCGAAGGTCTTGCGGGTCTGCTCCCGGATGCCGCCGCGCATCCATTCCGCCTCCTCCTCCGGGACATGAGGATGCTTGTGATAGGGCGGGATCGGCCCGCATCCGGCAACGAATACGAGCTTGGCACCCTCGACAACGAACGCGGGAACGAAGGGCATCCGGTATTCCGGCTTGTTTTCCCGCGAATGGACGGGCGTGATCATCATCTGCGGTTCTCCTGTGCAGTAACGTTGTCCGACATCGCAAGCCGGCCGCATCGCCGCGGGGCTTAGTCGCGCCCGTCGCGGCCGTTCCTGATCGCTTGCCAGATTCGCTCCGGAGTCGCCGGCATTTCCAGATGCCGCACGCCGAATTCCGAAAGGGCATCCACCAACGCATTGGCGACGGCGGGAAGGGCGCCGACGCAGCCGGCCTCGCCCGCTCCTTTGACGCCGAGCGGATTCGTCTTGGTCGGCACTGGGTGACTGTCCACCTGCAGATTGGGGATGTGGTGCGCGCGGGGCATGGCATAGTCCATGAAGGAGCCGGTGAGCTTTTGGCCCGCGGCATCGAGTCTGATGTCCTCCATCAGGACCTGGCCGATGCCCTGCACCACCCCGCCATGGATCTGGCCGTGCAACAGCAGCGGGTTGAGCACGGTCCCGACGTCGTCGACGACCGCGTAGCGCGCGACCTCGGCTTGTCCAGTCTCCGGATCGATTTCGACCTCGCACACGTGACATCCGTTCGGATAGTTCTCGACATCGGCGCGATAGATGGAGGTCGCCGAGAGACCGGCCTCGATTTCCTTCGGAAGCTTGGCGGGGTCGAGCGCGCTCTTCGCCACGTCCTGGATCGTCAGGGTTCTGTTGGTCTGACTACTGGAAAAGATGCCCTCTGCAAACCTGACATCGCGCGCATCGACGCCGAGCAGATGCGCAGCGATCTGCTTCGCCTTGCCCTCGATCTTCTCGATAGCGCCGTGAAAAGCCGATCCTCCGAGGGTCGCGGAGCGCGATCCCCCGGTGCCCTGTCCGAAGAAGACCTTGTCGGTATCGCCCTGGACGTACTCAATGGCGTCGGGATCAAGCCCGAGCCTGTCGCAGACCAGCTGCTTGAATACCGTCTCGTGTCCCTGCCCCTGACCGACGCTGCCGGAGAAGATTGTGGCGCTGCCCGCACGATCAAACCGGATCTCGGCGCCCTCGAAGCCGAGCGTGCCGGCGCGCTCGATCGAGTACGAGATGCCCAGTCCGCGCAACTTGCCGCGTTTCCCGGATTGCGCGCGGCGCTTCGCAAAGCCCGGCACGTCGGCGAGCGCAAGCCCGATGTCCAGCGTCTTTTCGAACTCGCCGCTGTCGTAGGTGAACGTGAGTCCGGTCTTGTACGGCATCGCGTCTGAAGGGATGAGATTGCGCCGCCGCAGCTCGACCGGATCGACCCCCAATTCATCAGCCGCCAGGTCGACCAGCCGTTCGATCACATAGGCCGCCTCCGGTCGGCCATTGCCGCGGTAGGGCCGCACCGGATTGGTGTTGCTGTAGACGACCGTGACATCGGCATGAATGGCAGGCGTGCGGTACACGCCGGCCAGTGTCCCGAGGTTGTTGAGAAAGTTCGGCGTCCCCGACTGCAAATGGGCACCGATATTCGCAATCGTTTTCACCCGCATGCCGATGAAGATGCCGTCCTTGTCGAGCGCGAGTTCCGCATCGGTGACGTTGTCGCGCGCCTCGGCATCGCTGACGAAGGCCTCCGAGCGCGTGCTCATCCATTTGACCGGTCGCCCGATCAGCCTGGATGCCAAAAGGACCAGGGGGGCCTCGTTGAAGATCGCAGACTTCATCCCAAAGCTGCCGCCCACGTCGCCGGCAATGACGTGAACCTTGCTTTCGGGGACTTTCAGAATCTGTTGTGCCAGGTCCGAACGGAACGTGTGGACGCCCTGCGGCTGGGCATAGAGCATGTAACGACCGCTGGCCGCATCGTAGCGGCCGATGCAGCCGCGCGGCTCCATGCTCACCGCGGTGACGCGATTGATGATGAAGCGGTGCGTGATGACGTGCGCGGCGCGCTCGAACGCGGCGTCCGCCGCCGCCTTGTCGCCGGCGCGATGAACGAAGCAGACGTTGTCGACACACGCATCCCAGACCCGCGGCGCGCCCGGCGTAATGGCGTCAAGCGTCGAAGTGACAGCCGGCAGGGGTTCGTATTCGATCTCGACCAGTTCGGCCGCGTCCTGCGCTTGGCGGTGGGTCTCAGCAACCACGAAAGCCACATAGTCGCCCACCCAGCGCACGCGTTCCTCGACCAGAGCGGGGTACGGCGCGCGGTACATCGGCGTGCCGTCGCGTAGCTTGTGGCTTGCCGGCATGGGCAGGTCCCCGAATCCCGACGCCTTCCAGTCCGCTCCGGTGATGACGAGAAGGACGCCGTCCGCGGCCTTGGCCGCCGCTGTGTCGATCGACTTGATGCGCGCGTGCGCATGCGGCGAGCGGACCACAACTCCGTGCGCGGTCGACGGCAGATCGATGTCGTCGACGTAGCGGCCGCTACCCCGGAGCAGCCTGGGATCCTCGAACCGTGACACGCCCTGCCCGATGGCAAACTCGCCCATCTCAGTTCCTTTCCGCCGTCGCCCGCGGGCTCCGAGCATGATGCCGGCGCGGCTGCTTACCAGTACACGCGAGCGGATTGATTGGAAAACCGCGGGCCGGCCAAGGGTACTTGCAGGTGGCCGGGCTTCGCGCGGCTACTCCCCCTCAATAGCCGCCCTTTCGCGCCTATGGGCGAGCAGTGCCATCAGGCGGCGGTCGCGCCAGATGCGGCGGCTTGCGTTGTCCATGGCAGGCCGGCTCTGCAGCCGCTCAGCTTCCAGGCGCCGCACGGCCTCCTTGTTCCACGGGCGGGCCGTCTGCGAGGCGCTGATTTCATAGACGAGTTGACCATAACGCTCGTTGTAATCGGGCACGCTGCCCGGCGCGTTCAGCGAGATGGTTTCCATAGGTCCCATGAAAGACCAGCGCAGGCCGAGCGCATCGCGCACCGTTTTTTCGATGTCTTCGATGCCGGCCACCCCGTCCTCCCACAGGCGATAGGCCTCCGAGGTCACGGCGTGCTGTATCCGGTTGAGGACAAAACCTTGAATTTCCTTCTTCAACACGCTGGGGATTTGACCGCAGGCGTCCATGAGCGCGCGCGTCCGCGCCACCACATCCTGCGAGGTCCAGGGCGCCGGGACGATCTCGACCAGCCGCAAAAGGTGCGGCGGTGTTCCGGGATGCGCCACGATGCAACGCTCGCGCCCTTTGAGATCCTCGGTGAACGACGAGATCGGGATGGTCGAGGTTGAGCTCGCCAGTATGATGTTTGCTGGAACAATAGGGTCCAGTCGCTCGAAGACCCCGCGCTTGAGCTCAGCGCGCTCGGGCACGCTCTCCTGCACATAGGTGGCGCCTGCTACCGCTTCCTCCAAGGTAGCCGCCGTGCCGACGCGTGCACGAATGGCGGCGGGTTCTTCGCTGATGAGATTGTATGACTTCAGGTCCGCGAGGCCCTGTTCGATCGCCTGCAACGCCTTTTGCGTCTGCGCCGGGTCGGTGTCGTAAAGCATCGGGTTCTTGCCGGCCTCGGCGAATACGATGCCCCAGCCGGAGCCGATGAGGCCCGCTCCGATCAGCGCTATCTTTTCCATGACAATCTCCAAACGTCCGATGATTGATCAGCGTCTCGCTCATGACACGCCCAAGAACCTGCGCATGCTGTCGCTATCGTCGCGAAGCTGTGCCGGCGTTCCGTGATAGACGACGCTGCCGGTTTCCAGGATGTAGACGTCCTCGGCCACCGCGAGCGCGCTGTAAAGGTTCTGCTCCACCAGCAAGATCGACAGCCCGGTGCTCTTGAGCTGGATGATGATCTCTTCCAGCTGTTGTACCAGGACCGGTGCCAGCCCCTCGGAGGGCTCATCCATCAGTAGCAGCTTCGGGTCTAGCGTGAGCGCGCGCGCTATCGCGAGCATCTGCCGCTCCCCGCCGGAAAGCTGCGACCCGAAATGGTGACGGCGTTCCGCCAATCGCGGAAACACCGCAAACACCCTCTCGCGGTCCCAACTTGAACGACGGCTATCGGGTAGCATCGACAGATGTTCGGTCACGGTGAGCGAGGAGAATAGCCGTCGCCCCTGCGGCACGAGTCCAATGCCTTTTTGCGCGATGGCGTGCGTCGATTCACCGCACAGCTCGCGACCGTTGTACCGGATACTGCCCCGTTCAATCCGCACCGATGACAGTCCGACGATCGACCGGATCAGCGTCGTCTTGCCCATGCCGTTGCGGCCGAGCAGAGCCACCACGCTGCCGTCAGGCACCGCGAGCGTGACGCCATGCAGGATATGCGCATCGCCATAGAAACTGTGCAGGTCGCGCACCTCAAGCATGCGCCGTGCCTGGACGCGACTTGCCGAGATAAACCTCCTGCACGCGCTCGTCGCGCCGAATGGCCTCAGGCGCGCCTTCGCAAAGGACGCGGCCGTAGTGCAAGCATGTTACGAAATCGACCAGGCCAAGTGCGAGGTCCATGTCGTGTTCAATCAGGATGAGCGTGACCTCCCTTGGCAATCCGCGGATCAGTTGCGCCATTCGGACCCGCTCCCCCGGCGACAGTCCGGCGGCCGGTTCGTCGAGCAGCAGCAACGCCGGTCTTGCCGCTAGGGCGAGAGCGAACTCAAGCTGACGCTGCTCACCATAGGACAAGGTGCGGGTGAGCCGCTTTCGTTGCTCCACAAGACCGCTGTCGCGCAGCGCCTGCTCGATGGCTTCGGCCTCTACGGCATTCGGTGAACCGGCGCCAAATAATGAGAACTTCCGCCACGACAGGCCCTGCACGGCAAGATGGATGTTTTCCTCCACGGTGAGACCGGCGAACAGATTCGTGATCTGGAAGGTGCGGCCAATCCCGAGCGCCGCGCGCTGGTGGGTGCGTCGCCGCGTGACGTCCTGTCCACGCAGCATGATTCGCCCCGAAGCGCTCGGGAGCAGACCCGCCAACGCATTGAACAAGGTGGTCTTGCCGGCCCCGTTCGGGCCGATAATGGCGCGCCGCTCCCCGGCTCTTACGGCGAGCGACACGTCGTCCACCGCCCGCAAGGCTCCAAATGCGACGACGACCGATTCAAGCGCGACCAGCGGCTCGTCAACCATAGTGCCGTCAGGACTCAGGCTTTCTTGATGCCCTGGAAGTCGCGGTTGTAGTTCGGTTGCTTGAGGTATTCCTCCGGGTTGTACTTCCAGAACTGCGATACCTGGGGATAGGTCTCGACGGTGACGTTCCATAGCTTGCCGTCGGGGCGGCGCTTCACCTCGCGGATGTAGACGTCCAGGATCGGGTTGCCGTAGTCGTCGAGTTGCACCGGCTGGCCGAGCGGCGAGTCGCGCAAGACCACCTTCGACATCGCCTGCACCAGCACGTTGCGGTCTTCGACATTGCCCTTGGCGGCGGCCAGCCCTTCCTTGAGCCACATCGCTCCGGCATAGAATGTCAGCGCATAGGCGCCCGGCAGCTTGCCGTACTTCTTCTCATAGTCGGCTACGAACGCCTTGGCGGCCGGTATGTCGCTTCCTTCCGAGAACTGCGCGGCGGAAATTACGCCCTCGAACTCTGCGCCGGCGGTTCGTATCACCGCCTGGTCCGGCGTATTGTTGCCGGCATAGACCGGGATCTTCCCCTTGAGGCCGAAGTTCATCCACTGCTGCATGAACCGGTTGGCGTCGGCGCCCGCCTCCATCGCGAAGATAAAGTCCGGGTTCATGCTCTGGATCTGGGTGATGTACGGGCTGAAGTCGGCGGTATTGAGCGGATGCCAGAACTGCCGCAAAACCTGGCCGCCGTTCTCCGTGAAGGTTTGTACGAGACCGCCGCACTGCTCGTGGCCGTAGGCGTAGTCCGCCGAAATCGTGACCAGCTTTCGGTAGCCCTTCTTCAGGGCGAAGTCAGCGAGCGGACGCGTGCACTGGCTCCCGGTAACTGCGCCGGCAATGCGCATCACGTTGGGGATGCGCTTGCGCTGGGTCATGTCGTCGACCCCGATGATCGGCATGAAATAGGGCACGCCGCTGTTCTTGGCGTATTCGGCGACGGCGAGACCGGTATTACCGATCAGGTTGCCGCAGAGAAAATGCACGTTGCGCTGCTCGACCAATCGCCGCGCCTTCTGCAAGGCGGTGTCGGGAATCGAGCCGTCATCTTCGAGGATGATATCGAGCTCGCGGCCGGCCACGGTCTTGCCGACCTGGTCCCAGTAGATATTGAACCCGTCGACGCACTCACGGCCGCCGGCGGCGACGACACCGGTGAGTGGCGCCATCAGGCCGACGCGGATGGCTCCGCCTTGTGCATGTGCTGCCCGCCAGGCGGAGCCGAGCGTCGAGGCCGCGCCGGCAGCGACGGAAGTCTTCAGGAAGTTTCGGCGATCCATGGCATTCCTCCTCTGGTTATTTGGTGCGGATCGATGGCGAGGCCGGCCGCGGCACGCGCGCCGCGAACAGCTGGCGCAGCTTTCCGATCGCACCCTCGGGCGCGAAGATTATGATCACGATGAACATCAGGCCCAGCACCATCGACCATCGCTCGGTGTACTCGCTCACGAACACCTGCAGCGAAATGATCACGATTGCGCCAATCAGTCCGCCGAGCAACGTGCCGGCGCCTCCCACCAGCGTCATCAGAAGGCCGGTGACCGATTGGTTCAGGCCCACGCTAGCCGGACTCACGAAGTTGTTAAAGAACCCGTAGAGCACGCCCGCGACGCCGGCGAAAAACCCGGAAACCACGAAGCCGATGAACAAGTGCAAGTGCACGTTGTAGCCCAGCGTGCGCATGCGTGATTCGCTTTCACGGATGCCTTGCAGCGTGCGGCCGAACGGCGAGTTCACGAAGCGCCACATGAGCGCAGCCAGAACGACGAAGATGATCAGCACGAAGTAGTAGAACGACGAGGGGTCGGAGAGCATTTCCGGGCGCACGCGTCCCCGGATGCCGTTCTCGCCGCCGGTGACCGTGCTCCAGCGCAGACATACTCCCCACACGATCATGCCAAGCGCCAGGGTGAGCAGCAGGAAGTAGACGCCGGTCGTGCGCACCGCGAGCATCGCGAAGATCGCCGCCAGCACGGTTGATACGATCACGCCCAATACGACGCCCCCCCACAGCGAGCCACTCAATTCGACGACGTGGTAGAGCAGCACATAGGCCGACACGCCGAACAGCGCGCCATGGCACAGCGTGGTGCGTCCGGCGTAGCCCTCGAGAATGTCGATCGACATGGCGAGCAGCGCGAAAATCAGCATCTCGGTGGCAAGCGTCGTCCTGTATCCCGGCGCCCACCATGGCACGAAAGCGAGCACCACCGCGGTGGCGACCAGAACGGCGCCGGTCGCAGTCTTGCTCATGCCCGTGCCCTGCCGAACAGGCCGAGCGGCCGGAAGGCGAGCAGCACCGCCATCGGTCCAAAGATCACGAAGTACGCGAGTTCGGGGAACCAAACCTGTCCAAAGGTCGCCAGCATGCCCACAAACAGACTGCCGAGCGCCGCCCCGATCAGGCTCCCCTGCCCGCCGATGATCACGACGGCGAGGCTGTAAACCAGGATCTCGACATCGGCGGTCGGATAAAGCGTGAGGAAAGCTCCGCCGAGGACGCCGGCGAGCCCCGCAAGTGCGCAGCCGAGCATGAAGGTCTGAATAAAGACGCGCCGGATGTCGATGCCCATGGCTTCGACCATTTCAACATCATCGACGCCGGCGCGAATAAGAATGCCCAGCCGCGTTCGCTGCAGCAGGAGCCACAGTCCGATCAGGATGAGGATGCCGACCAGCAGGACGAACAGTCGGTATTTCGGGTAAACGATGCCGCCGAAGAACAGCGGCCCTTGCAGGAAAGCCGGGACGGGTACGGTGAACACGTCGCCGCCCCAGATCACCAGCGCGAGATCGTTCGCCATCAGGCCGGCACCGAGGGTGAGCAACACCTGCTGGCGCTCGGAGCTGCGGCCGAATCGCAACAGCCCCTGGTCGAGCGCAAAACCGGCCACGGCCATCGATATCACAGCCGCGAGCGCCGCGACCGTGAAGCTTCCGGTCCACAGCGCGACAGTGAGACCGATGTAGCCGCCGAAAAGATAGATCGAGCCGTGCGCCAGATTGATGATGCGCATCAGGCCAAAAATGAGGGTGAAGCCGCTCGCCACGACGAACAGTAGCGCCGCGAAGGTCGCGCCGTTCAGCACCTGGTACACGGTCATCGACACGGCGCCGTCCCCCCCAACGGAAATTGTTTCTCTTCCCGTTGATCGATGAACCTCAGTGCCTCCACTCCGGCGGCGGAACGGGCGTCCAGGGGCGCGTCAGCTTGAGATCGTCTACGATGGCATTGGCCGCTATATAGCCCGGCGCGCCGTTGATGCCGCCGCCGTTGCCAGTCGAGGAGCCGCACAAATAGAGCCCCTCGATCGGTGTGCGCGTGCCGGACAGCAGCGGGTGCGGGCGATTGATGCCGAGCTGAGCGGGAATGTAGGCGCCCATGCGCACAGCGCCCTGGCGCATGTTCGCGTTGAGCCGCTCGACATCGAGCGGCGTGAAGAGGAAGGTGGCGCGCACGTTATCGTCATCCAGGTTGGCAGCGTATTCGCGCCACACCTCGAGCAGCCGCTGAGTGTATTTGCGTTTGTCCTTATCCCAGTTCTGCGGATCTCCCTCCACGGCATACGGGGCGAACGGCCACCAGAACGCCACGTGACCGTCGGCGGGCGCATAGGTCGGATCGGCGTGGCTGTTGCAAGCCCCGTTGCCCATCAGCACATCGGGAAAGCGTTTGACCGCGCAGTGCTCGAAACACTGCGCCACCTGATCGATGTCGTCCATGCCGAAGAAGATATTGAAGGCGCGATCGATGTCAGGGTCGAACTCGCGCGACCTGTAGAGCGGGCGCTCGCGCAGCGCGAGATGCAGCGTAACCAGACTGTGGTTACCCCAATGCCAACTATCAAGCTTCTTGCGAACCTCGTCCGGAAATAGTTCCTCGCCCGCCATACGCATGGTGGTCGGCGCGTCGATGGCACTGGCGACGAGCAAGCGAGCATCAATGGTCTCGCCGTTGTGCAAGCGAACCCCCGTCGCGCGGCCATTCCGCACGCGAATTTCTTTCACGTCAGCGTCTGCGCATACGGCGCCACCCGACGCCTCGACGATCCGCGCCAGCGCATTCGGCAAACTGGCGGCACCGCCGACCGGCAGGGTAAATTCCATCACGTTCGAGAAGATCGCCGGAAACACAATGCCGGATCCGCGCTCGTTCTCGGTCGTGATCACATGCATGTAGGACGTGAACAGCGTGCGAATGCGGTCGTCGTCGAAATGCTTGCGCACGACGCTGAACAGATCGTGCTGCGCGTGGGAGAGAAATTCGCGCGCCTCTGGCCCTGAAAGGCGGTCGCGCAATTGGTCGATTGGCAACGGCGCGTTGTAGAGCAGCGAGACCAGCAGCGGGCGCATCTTCTGGCCGTAGAGGTGATGCAGATCACGGAACGTCTGCGCGTCACGATTGGAGAAGCGCCCGAGCGAGGCGCAAGTTGCGTCCAAATCCTTGTGGATGACGACGCACGTTCCGTCGCGGAACGCGGCGGCCTGCTGCACCAGCGGCTCCACGTACGCGTAGCCGAATCGATAAAGCTCCAGATCGCGCATCAGCGGCGCGTGGCGAAAACCCATGAAAAAATTCGAATGAAGATTGAAGCGGTAGCCAGGCAAGCAGGGCTCATCCGTGCTGGTTCCGCCACCGATTTTCGAGTTTCGCTCAAGCACCGCGATTTTCAGGCCCGCGCGCGACAAGTAGGCAGCGAGCGTCAATCCATTGTGGCCAGCGCCAATGATAATTCCATCGTAGCGAGACATACGCTTAGCCCTATAGTCAGGGATGCAGCCAAACTAGAACTACCGCTCACGACCGGACGCGCCACGCGGTCGGCATTCTGCCCGAGTGTTTCTTCGCTCACCGTGTTAGTCAAGCGAACCCCGTTCTGAGCGCCGCCCAGGGCGCTGCTGTCTGGATGAGGTCGGCCGGCGGTAGAGCTCGCACCGCCTCGGAACGACTTTATGAGGTCAGGGACGGGAGCTCGGTCGGTGAGAGCTCCGACAAAAACTCTACACCGTTCTCCCTAACGACGAATACTTCCTCGACCTGGAACACGCCCGTATCGGTCTCGATCTTTGGCTCAAGATGCAGGATCATTCCTGCTTGGATTACTTCGGCAGAGCTTTGCATGATCGAGGGCGGCTCGGTCAAACCTATACCCGAACCATGCCCGATGCGCGCGGATCCAGCGAATGGCTGCCCAAACGCTCCGGGCGTCCACAGCCGCTCAAATTCCTTGACGATGTCAGGGCACGCCATGCCCGGCCGCACTCGTCTCGCCAGCTCGATCGTCAATTCTCGTACGAACCGGTAGGCACTGCGCTCAGCCTCGTTCGTCTTACCAGCCTTTGCAATTCGATTCAGGTCCGAATGGTAGCCGTTGAACACGCATCCCATGTCGACCCATATGAAATCATCGGATTCGAGCCGCTTCTCCGAGGGCGGACGGAGGTAGGCGAACTTTGATTTGGCGAATCGGGTGGGTAGAAAATCGATGGAATCCGCGCCCCGCGCAAGCATGTTGATCATGATCGCGCGAGCAAATTCCTTCTCGGTCTGGCCGAGCTTGAGATCTTTGAGGGCCGCGAAGAACGATTGCGGAGCGATATGGCAGGCACGCCGCTTCATCTCTATCTCATAGTCGCTCTTGATCGCACGCACCGACCAGATCAATTCATCTCCTTCCACCAGCTCGGGCCGGCGCGGGAGGTCCCGCAGGTCGCTCAGCATCAGCGAGCCGCGTCCGAACAAATCGTCACCGTAATCGAGTGCGATTTGCCTGGCCGCGGGCGCCATCCTGCTGACGGTGGCGAGTAGCGTGCGGAGGCCGTCCTCGAGGAACAGTTGGTAAAACACGAACTCGGAGCCGCCTACGTCGTACTCGGTGCTTCGCTGCTCCGACTGATGCACGATAATGGTGCTGCGGCTCTGCTCCGGCACGATGACAGCGTAGAAGGGTCGGGTTGTCGAAGCCCAAAACATGCTCCTGTAGCCAGTGAAATATTCGAAGCTTGCCTGTCCTGTCAGGATCAGAACGTCGATCCCTCGCCTTGCCATCTCCTCTTTGACTCGCCGCTGCCGCACTGGAATCTCGGCACGCAATCGCTCGTCTTGGGTCGCGCTCATGCAAATCCCCTGCTCAGGAACACCCACGGACTACAAACTAACCGGGTCGGGGGCAAAATCGAAACGCGCGAGGCGCATCGCAGAACTGCGCATCTGGTCACCCCGCTCAACCCGTCGGAACCGCCAGCCGGCGACAAGTGAAGCCTTGTGCCGTGGAACGGGCACATCGCAGCGATGGCCACGAACCTGCATTTCGTCCGCAAGAATTGCACGCGTTGACTCGCCACCTACGCACGGCATAGCGTCTGCGGGCAAGCGATACGGGGAGGGAAATCATGGCCACGCTCTACGCCCTGCTGGTCTCGGCTGCGGTCGGGGCGGCGTTCCTCGTCCAGCCTGCGTCCGCCCAGGGCACGTTGGAGGCGTCCAAAAAATCCGGCAAGGTGACGGCCGGGATCTACAATCAATCTCCCTGGGGAATTCAGACACCGGATGGCAAGGTCTCCGGCCATTCAGTCGACATTCTTCTGGCTGCCTTGAAGCGTCTCGGCATCAACGAGATCACACCGGTCGTTACCGAGTTCTCCGCGCTCATTCCCGGAATCCAAGCCAAGCGCTTCGACGTGATCGCGGCCGGCCTATTCATTCGGCCGGACCGATGCAAGCTTGTCGCCTTCGGCAATCCGGACATCAGGATGGGCGACGGTCTCCTGGTCCGCGCCGGTAATCCGCACAAGATTCATAGTTACGAGGACATCGCGAAGAATCCAGCGGTCAAGATCGGCACGGCGCGCGGGAACGTCCAGGCACAAACGGCCGTTGCGGCCGGCGTGCCGCAAGACCGCCAACTTCTGTTTCCGGACAATCAGTCAGCGCTATCAGGCTTGATCGCTGGCCGTGTGGATGCCGTGTCCGCGACGGCGGCGTCCATCATTACCCTGGCAAGAGATGCCAAAGGTTCGGGCGTTGAGCGCGCTCTTCCCTTCACCGGCGCTCGGGATGCGCAGGGCAATGAGCAGTTTGGCTATCCTGCGCTTGCCTTCCGACTGGAGGATGCCGATTTCCGTGACGCCTACAATGCCGCCCTCGCCCAGATGCGGGCGGATGGGACGATGCTGGAAATAGCAAAGCGATACGGCTTCTCCGAGAACGACCTTCCCGCAACCGACAAGACGTCAGAAGCGCTCTGCAATCCGAAATAGGCAGCAATGTCGGCCGGCGAGATCTTTCTCGGGATATTCGCCGGCGTTCAGGTAACCCTAGCCGTTGCTCTTTATGCACTGCTGTTTGCGGTGCCGTTTGCGTTGATCTTCGGCATCCTGCAATACCTGTCTCGCGGGTATGCGCGCTTCGCGGTCACCGCCGCGATCGAATTTTGGCGTAGTTCGTCTGCGATTGTCCTGTTGTTCGTTTTTTTCTACGTACTGCCGTTCGTCGGCCTCCCGCTGGGCCCCTATACGGTCGCAGCCATGGTGCTCGGCCTCAACATGGGAGGTTACGGCAGTCAGGTTGTGCGCGGCGCCCTGGCCGCGCTCGACCGCGGGCAGCTCGAGGCGGCGCGAGCCTTGGGGATGAGCCGCTTTCAGGCGCTGGTGACGGTTGAGTTGCCGCAGGCATTTCGCCAAATGTTGCCAACGTTCATCAACGAGCTGGTCGAGCTGATCAAGCTCACCGCTTTGGTCTCGCTGATAACGCTGGCGGACCCCACGTTCCGCGCCAAGCAGATCTTCCAGATCACGTATCAGCCTGCGGTGATCTACACTTGCCTGCTGCTCATTTATTTCATGCTCGGCTACCCGATCGCGCGCGTGGGCAAACGACTGGAAAGACGTTTCGCCAAAGCGAGCGTGGTGCCGAAATGAAGTTTGATTTTGCCTTCGCGCTTTCGATCCTCCCGGAACTCACGCGTGCTTCCTTCCTCGCGCTGGCGATAGCGCTGGTGAGCTCGCTGCTGGCAAGCGTCTTGGGCTTCCTCTTGGAACTCACTCGCCGGACCGGTCCCGTCGCCGACCACGCCATTACGTTTGCGATCGACTCGGTGCGGGTCACACCGCTCATTGTTCAGCTCTACTTCGTGTTCTTCGTTCTGCCTTACTGGGGGATCGTGCTGCCGGCACTCGTCGTCGGCATCGGCTGCCTGACCATCCACTACAGCAGCTACCTGGCTGAAGTCTTCAAAGCAGGCCTGGACGCAATCCCGCGCGAACTGCTGGATGCCGCCAAGGCGCTTGGCCTGCGACCTTGGCTCACGAATTTGCTGATCATTCTGCCGCTCGTTCTACGGAATTCGATCCCGGCCATGGGCAACTATTTTCTATCAATCCTCAAAGCTACTCCTTATCTCTCACTGATTGCTGTCAATGAGCTGCTAGGGACTGCGTTCGAATTCGCCTCGGACACGTTCCGCTATTATGAGCCTTTCGCAATCCTTGGCGCTTTCTTCCTAGGCTACAGCCTGCTGATTGCCGCAGCCGTTAGGCGAGTGGAACGATACTTCATGCGTTCCTTGGGCCAGATGAGGCGCTGATAAGCAAGGCCGTCAACTCCCGCCTCCGTTCCCACTTGGCCTGGGAGCGGTTGTCGCAGCTGCAGTTGGCTCTAGACGAAAGGCTGATGCTCCTGCGTGGCCTGGAAGTCCTTAAGAAACCGCCGCAGGGCACCGCTAGCCAGAGAGCGCCGAGTGGCGAGATAAAAAGGCGAACCATAGGATAACAGCTTCGGCAAGATCGGACGAAGATCGCTCGTCTTCACCCAAGTTGCGGCGTGATGAACCGGCAAATAGCCGATGTGCGTGCCGCTCAAGATCAGCCTGGTCGTGGCCTCCATGTGCACGGTCGTGGCCGTCGCGTTGAACCGCACGCCCAGCGGCGCCTCCCAGTGCGCAAGGTAGCCTCGTCTCGCGAAGGCCACGGTGGCGAGCTCCGATAACGCGATACGGTCGGGCGCGCGGCGGAAGAGCGGGTGGTGGCGACCGCAATAGAGTGACTGCTCCTCGACCAAAACGGGCGCATAAGCCAGCTCCGGCCGGCGCCGTTGCAACGGGCCGATGACCGCATGCAACCGGTTCTCAACAAGGCCCAACTCCAGGTCGAGCGCGGATCCCACGTGCAGATGCAAGTGGACATCGGGTGCCTTGTCGCCGAAACGTGCAATGGCCTCGTTGAGCTTCAGATTTGTGTTCGTGACCGTCGCGTCTGCCACGCCGACGTGCAGGTCGCCGACCAACCGCCCCCGCACGGCCCCGATCTCGGCGCGAAAGGTCTCGAGTGATTGAAACAGGTTCAGCGCGGCTTCATAGACGCGCTGACCCTCGGTAGTGAGCCGGAAGCCGCCACGGCCGCGCTCGCACAGCCGCATCCCGAGCCGCGCCTCAAGCTCCGACATCTTGGTGCTGATGGTAGGCTGACTGACGTTTAGTTCGGTCCTGGCGGCCGAGAAGCCGCCGCTGCGAACCACCACCAGGAATACCTTGAGGAGATTCAAGTCGGGATTTGCAAGTTTTGGCAGCACGATCGACACGGCGCTTACATCAGCATTCTGTTATCTAAAGTTCCTCACATTGCTATTTGCCGATGAAAACATCAACCCCAGAATTCGGTGTCCAGGCGTTTGGGGGCGATGTTGAACGACAAGACCGGTGCGCATGGATACGAAAGCGGGCGGCTCGACCTCCCCTTCGTCGGCCACTGCACCTTCGGCAAGCAGCCGCCTTGCCTGGACTGGAACAGCATCGACGCCGATGTTGCCATAGTTGGCATTCCGTTCGACATGGGAACGCAATACCGCGCCGGAGCGCGCTTTGGGCCGCGGGCAATTCGTGAGGCATCGACCCTTTTCTCATTTGGACACAACGGCGCCTACGACCACGAAGACGACATCGTCTACCTGCCGCGCGACAGGGTGCGCATCGTCGATATCGGGGACGCCGATATCGTGCACACCGACACGACCAAGAGCCTGAGCAACGCTGAAGCCGCGGTCCGCACGATCCTGAGTGCGAAAGCCCTGCCGGTCGCGCTGGGCGGCGACCACTCCGTTCATGCCGCTTGCATCAAGGCGTTCGAGGGCGAGCCGCCGGTCCACATCGTTCATTTCGACGCCCACCTCGATTTCGTCGATCAGCGGCACGGCGTGCGCTATGGGCACGGCAGCCCGTTACGGCGCGCGTCTGAAATGGCGCACGTGCGGGGCATCACCCACCTGGGCATCCGAGGCGTGTCATCTTCCAACAAGGGGGATTACGACGCGGCACGCGCGTTCGGCTCGAAGATCCTGTCCGTACGTCAGATCCGCAAGCTCGGCACAGCAGCGACTGTCGCGGAAATCCCGTTGGCACAGCGCTACTATGTGACGATCGATATCGACGGTTTCGATCCCTCGATCGCGCCGGGCACGGGGACGCCGAGTCACGGGGGTTTTCACTACTACGAGGTAATCGACCTGCTCAAAGGCCTCTGCAAGCGCGGCGAGGTGGTGGGTATCGACCTGGTGGAGGTCGCACCGGACTACGACCACACCGGAACGACGGCGTTCTTGGCGGCGCGCGTGCTGTTGGATTTCCTCGGCTTCATTTTCCACGAACGCTTCAAACGAGACGCCCGCTAGATGCACGCAAAGCGAAAACAAGCTGCGCGCTCAATCTCGAAATCCGCATCGTTCCGTGTGCACATCGAGAACGAAACCAAGCTCATGCCGGTCTTTACTGTCTATCCCAAGCAGTACGAGGCTGCGCTCCGGCGACATCCCGATATCGCCGGTGTGATCAAGACCACATGGGGGATCGATGGCGACGTGTTCGACGCGGCGATCAAGGATGCCGATGCCATGGTCGGCTACCGATTCCCACGCCAGCGGCTTGCGCAAAAGGCACCGCGCCTGAAGCTGGTCCAGGTGCTCGGCGCCGGTGTCGACTATATGCTGCCCTTCGATTGGGTGCCCAAAGGGCTTGCGTTGACCACCAATTGCGGCGCTCACGTCCCCAAGGCGGCACAATCGGCATTGATGGCCATCCTGATGGCCAACGCGCAGATCCCAAAACTGACTGCCGCGCAGCGACGCAAGGAGTGGAATCGGATCTTCACCCCGACGGTCGAGGGCAAGACTCTCCTGATCGTTGGGGTTGGGCACATCGGCGGCGGCGCCGCCGAAGAGGCCAAGAAACTTGGGATGCACGTCATCGGCATTCGCCGTAGCAAGCAGCCGCATCACGCGGTCGACCGGATGTATGGCGCCGGCGCGCTTCGCAGCCTGCTGCCGAAGGCCGATATCGTGCTCCTGAACACCGCGCTGACCTCGCAAACGCGATTCCTGATGGGACGCGACGAGTTCTCGCGGATGAAACCGGGCGCGGCTTTCATCAACATGTCGCGCGGAGGGCTGGTCGACCCCAAGGCGCTGGAGGAAGCTTTGCGCACCGATCGTATCGGCTGCGCGATCATCGACGTGACCTATCCCGAGCCGCTGCCGACAGACTCGAGCCTGTGGGACACGCCCAACTTGATCATCACGCCGCACGTGCTGTCCGACGATCTGCACCAATATGTGCCGCGCACGCTCGATATCTTCTTCGGCAATATCCGGCGCCACTTGGCCGGACAGCCGCTCACCAACGTCGTCGACCTCAAGAGAGAGTACTGAGGACTGAGTAAACTGCCGCAAGATCGCAGGTGCAGAGTCCTGATAGTCACAGGGGAGCTACTTCTATGAAGCCAATCTTGAAAGCATCGCTGTTGGCGCTGGCAATTTCCGCAGCGTGGTCGCTGCCGGTCGCCGCACAGAGGACCATCGTGGTCCAAACCTGGGGAGGAGCCTTTATCGACGCCTTGAACGACGTGAAGCCCGATATCGAGAGATCGACGGGCACTAAGATAGAGTTTGTCACGCAGGCAAGCTCCGTCGCCGGCCTGCAACGCCTGGAAGCGCAGCGCGCCAACCCGCAAGTCGATCTCTGGATGACGGCAGACGCGACCGCCGCTACGGCGCTGGCAAGCGGCATTATCGAGCCGCTGGCGGCCGACCTCGTGCCCAATCTCAAGGACATTCCTCCGGCGCTCGTTTATCCGGCGGGCCCGACCATCTGGTCCTCCCCGCGCGGCATCTTCTACCGCGTCGACAAAACGCCGTTCGAGATCAAGTCCTGGGAGGATCTCTGGGATCCACGGCTCAAGGGCTTGATCACCACCTCGATCGACCAGGACAAGGGGATGTTCATCATGATCGCCGCGCTGCTGGCCGGCGGCAACGAGAAGAACATCAATCCTGGATTTGAGAAACTCAAGGCACTCAAGCCCAACCTTGGCGTGGTCTACAAGGCGGACGCTGAATCGCTCAAGTTCATCCAGGCCGGAGAGGTGGCTGTCGCCGGGTACGGCGTGCTCGGGGTCGTCTACAAGCTCCTGGGGCCGGGCTCGAACTACCGGTTCGTCATGCCGACGAAGCCGCAATTCATGTCGGTCAATCTCATAACCATGGTGAAAGGCCGGCCGAACAAGGCTGAAGCCGCCAAGGTTTTGAATGCCATTCTCGATCCCGGCATCCAGGAGCGGATCGTAGAGCAGCTCGGCTCGATACCATCGAATAAGAATGCGAAGCCGCCCGCACGCATTCGCGACGTGATTCCACCGCTCGGTGATCTCTACGTACCGGACTGGGACTATGTGAATGCCAACTATGGCGCATGGGTGGAGCGCTGGAATCGCGAAATTCTGACGCGATGAATCGACGACGCGTTGGGCCTTTGCCAGCGGAGTGAGCGGCAAACAAGCTGAGGACCGGAAGAGGCAGGCGCACAATGGGGTACGCCATTCCGAAAGAGCGGAACGGAATGGCGCTGCTGCTGCTGCTTCCCGGCGCGCTCGTGATCGGCGTTTTCCTGGGTGCGCTGGCGATCACGGGTGCGACCAGTGTGCTTGATCCGCAAGGGGATTGGAGCCTGCGGCAGTACGCGCGTTTCCTATCTGACAGCTTCTATCTCAACTTTCTTGGGCGTTCGTTCCGCGTCGCCGCCTATTGCACGCCCATCACGTTGTTGCTCGGGTACCCATTCGCCTATGTCATGGCGCGCTCGTCTCCGCCAGTGCGGCTGACGCTGACCCTGATCCTGGTCGTGCAGTTTTTCACCAGCTACATCGTGAGGACCTACGCGCTCATCCTTGTTCTGGGCAACAACGGCATTATCAATCGACCCCTGCTGAGCCTCGGTATCATCGATCGTCCGATTCCGCTGCTGTTCAATGAGGTCGGAGTCGCGATTGCGCTTGTCCTGGTGCCGCTTCCGTTCATGATCTTCCCGATCTACAGCGTGCTCAAGAACATCGAGCCCAATCTGGAAAGCGCAGCCGCCTCACTCGGCGCAAGCCGCTTCAAGATCTTTCTTTACGTGACCTTGCCCCTGAGCCTGCCGGGAGTTCTCGCAGGGGTTGTGCTCGTGTTTCTTTTCGACCTGACCGCCTACATCATGCCCGGCATGCTCGGTGGCGGCTATTTCAACATGATTGCGAATCTGATCCAAGAGCAGGCGATGGCCGTGCTCGACAAGCGCTTCGCATCGGCCATCTCGATCATCCTCCTGATCATTACGCTGCTGACGCTCTTTGTGATCCATGTGCTTGGATCGCGCCTGCGCGGGGCAAGCGCATGAGGTCGGCTGGTTGGTTCGCACGGTGCATGACGGCATTCGTGGTGGTCTGCATGCTGGTGCCGTTGCTTGTCGTCATTGCGGCGTCGTTCAACGACAGCAGCGAGGTCGTCTTCCCGCCCAAGGGCTTCTCGCTGAAATGGTACGCGAATGTGTTCGAGCGCGAGCGATTCCTGAAGAGCTTTCAATTCAGCCTGCTGCTCGCCGTTATCGCGACCCTGCTTTCCCTGGCGATTGGTCTGCTGTGCGCGATTGCCTTGGTGCGCTATTCCTTCACCGGGCGGGACGCGGTTTCGACGTTTCTCAATTCCCCGCTCATGGTGCCGCAAGTTGTGCTGGGGATGGCGCTGCTGATTCTGCTATCGCAGGTCGGGCTCGTCAGCTCCTTGCTCGGCCTCGGTCTCCTGCACGTCATCCTAACGCTACCTTACACCGTCCGGGTGCTGAGCGCCGCACTTGTGCGCTTCCCGGTTTCGCTGGAGGAGGCGGCAGTGATCCATGGTGCCAACCGCTTGTCCGCGTTCATGCTCGTCACCATTCCATGCATCAAACCGGGTCTGGTAGCCGCCGCAATCTTTGCCTTTGTGACCTCGTTCGACAATTTCACCGCAAGTCAGTTCCTGGTTTGGGACCGGACAACGCTGCCGGTCGAGATCTTCGCCTACGCGGTGACCGAGACCGACCCGACCGTCTGCGCCATCTCGACGCTGCTGATCATCGCGACGATTGTGGTGGTGGTGTTCGCAGAACGGTCGGTCGGGCTGGAGACGGTGACCGAATGACCGTGCCGGCCGCAAGCTCGCAGGCCGTTCGGCTGGACCGGGTGACAGTCCACTATCGCGAGATCGTCGCGGTCCAGAACGTGAGCCTCACGCTCGCGGCCGGCGAGATCCTTGCGCTGCTCGGGCCGTCCGGCTGCGGCAAGACCACGTTGCTGCGCAGCATTGCGGGCTTTGTGCCGCATTCCGGCGAAATCCATGTCGGCGGGAAGCCGATGGCGCGGGTCGCTTCGCATCGCCGCAATATCGGAATGGTATTCCAGGACTACGCGCTATTTCCGCATATGACCGTGGCCCAGAACGTCGGCTTCGGGCTCAAAATGCGCGGGCTCAGCCGCGCGGCCATCGTATCCCAAGTCGGCGAGATGCTCGCGCTTGTTGGCCTCGAAGGCTTCCAGGAGCGCATGGTCCGGCAATTGTCAGGGGGCCAGCAGCAACGGGTCGCACTGGCGCGCGCGCTTGTCATCAAGCCTGCGCTGCTGTTGCTGGACGAGCCGCTCAGTGCCCTGGACAAGAAGCTCAGGGAAGAGATGCGTGGCGAGCTTAAGCGTATCCAGAGGTTGACCGGCGTGACCACCATATTCGTCACGCACGACCAGGATGAGGCCTTGGCTCTGGCTGACCGATTGGCGCTGATGCACCGGGGCACACTGCTGCAGTTCGGCGGACCCGAAGAGGTTTATCGACGCCCAGCCGGTCATTTCGTTGCGGAGTTCCTCGGCGCGGCGAACAGGGCGAGTGCGGCTTGTCGGGAAGTCGGTCCCGATTTCACGCTCCTGGAGTTGCCGGGAGCGGGGTTGATCAAGACCGCCATCCGGCCCGCCGAGGTCTCGGTCGGGCAAAGCGTGGTGCTCTACGTCCGGCCTGAGCAGATTCGCGTGACGTCTGAGGACGTCCGAGATCAGGGGCAAGGCTTGCCAGCCACGCTCGTCGGCCGAACCTATCTCGGCCGGCACCGCGAGCTCACCTTGCGGCTGCGCAACGGCGCGCACTGGATGGCGCATGTCGCCGATGATGACGCGCTTTCGAAGCTGAAAATCGGCGCGACGGTCGTTCTGCAAACCGATCCGGCTCGAGTCATCGTTTTCGGCGACGCCGAAGACGGCGCCTCGCAGGGCAGGCCTGCGCCGGTCTCTCCTGCATGACAGTTGCGAGAACCCGCATGAGCTCATCGCGCTTCCATATCCACTTCAACTCGCGACGCGGCGCCCACTCCGTCTTCCACATGACTGAGGATTTATGCAACGCGGCGCTCGCGCGCCGACCCGATCTGTCCGGCAAAGTGCGTTTCACAGTCGGCTGGGATCTCGAAGGCTTTGAACGGGCTATGAGAACCGCCAGCATGTTCGTCACCAGCACGCAGCTGCCGCGGGAAAATTTGCGCCAGATCGCGCCCCATCTGCAGGCGGTGCATTTCATCGGGGCGGGCATCGAGTATCTCCGCCCATTCGATTGGGTTCCCGACGGCCTGGCAATCATAAACAATCGCGGCATTCATCGGCAGAAAGCCGGCGAGTACATCCTGATGTGTCTACTCATGCTCAACAGCCGCATTCCTACGTTGATGAATGCCCAGTCGCGGCATGAGTGGCTCCCCCAGTTTACCGATCACATCAAGGGCAAGACCGTGCTGATCGTAGGGGTCGGTCACCTTGGCGGCGCCGGCGCTCAGCAGGCGAGACGGAGTGGGCTGCATGTCGTTGGCGTCCGCCGCAGCGGACGCCCGCACCGGGCTTGCCACCAGGTGGTTGGTCCGAATGAGCTGCATAAGATGATGCCCGGCGCGGATTTCGTTGTGGTGACAGTGCCCTCTACATCAGCGACCGACGGCATGATCGGTGAGCGCGAATTTAACCTCATGAAGCACGGCGCGGGTTTTCTCAACTTTTCGCGCGCGCAAACCGTCGACTATGGCGCCCTTGTCCGCAAGCTGCGGCGCAACGAGTTGGGCGGCGCAATCCTCGACGTCTTCGATCCGGAACCTCTGCCACCTGACTCCGAACTATGGGGAACGCCAAATCTGCTCATTACGCCGCATTGCTCGTCCGACGACTTGGATCGGTATATCCCGATGACACTGGATCTTACTTTGGACAATGCTGCGCGGGCAATCGACGGGCGCAAGCTGCGGAATCGGGTGGATATTCGGCGCGAGTATTGACGCAGTGGCGGCGAGCGCGGGGAACTGCCCAGACCATCACTGGCGTACCGCGGAGTCGATCGAAGGCGCGGCTTGCGCAAGCCCGGCGACGTCCGGGCAGGATGGGAGAGGCCGGCGCGATTGAAACCCGAGTGCGGGCGGAATAAGAATTGGCCTCGGACTTGCTCGATGATCGCATCGGGCGTGGGAACGAAGTTCGGGGTTGTGTCGGGCGATCGCTGTTGTGCGCGCAGTACCAGAAACGGGGCACGATGCGGCATAACCGACCGCAGAGAAAAAGCCGCGGGCGCAAGCAACGGCGGGCGGTCGTAATCGGCGGCTCGGTTGGCGGGCTTTTCATCGCCAACATGCTCATCCGCCGCGGTTGGGACGTGGACATCTTCGAACGCGTCGAAGGCGAACTGGCCTCGCGCGGAGCCGGTATCGCACGCCATCACGAGATGATCGCCATCATGGCCGCCGCCGGCGTGGACGACAATGGTGAGCTCGGTATCGCGGTTGACGGCCGCACGGCGTTCGACAAGTCCGGCCAGATTATCGCGCGTTTCGACTATCAACAGCATCTGACCGCTTGGAGCCAGGTTTACAATCAACTGCAAGCCGCATTCCCCCGCGAGCGTTATCACCTCGGCGAGGAACTTGTCGGGATTGATAGCTCCGGTGCGGCTGTCGTTGCCCGCTCCGCCAATCGCGCGAAAATCGAAGCCGACCTGATTGTCGGCGCGGATGGCTTTCGCTCGACGGTGAGGTCTTTGATCGCGCCCGAGACGGTGCCGCTTTATGCCGGATATGTAGCCTGGCGCGGCCTCATGGCCGAAACCGACCTGTCGGACCAATTCCGAAGTGATACCTTCAGTAGGTTCTCCTTCTGCTTTCCACTCAAGAGCCAGTTCATCGGATATCCGCTGTTGGGTCCGGACGATTCCACCCAGCCGGGTCGCAGACGCTACAGCTTTTTGTGGTACTACCCGGTCGAAGACGGCGATGCCTTGACGGATGTCCTCACCGATGAGGATGGCCGCCGCTTCGATTATTCAATTCCTCCGCCGCTTATCCGCCGTTCGCATATCGTCAGGCTGCAGAACATGGCGCGCGAACTGTTGCCGCCGCGATTCGCTGAGGTCGTCATGCGAGCAACCCAATACATGGTCCAGCCCATTTACGACGTTGAATCGAAACGCATTGGCTTCAAGAATGTCGCGCTGCTTGGCGACGCCGCGTTCGTGGCGCGGCCGCATGTCGGCGTCGGTGTTCTAAAGGCGGGCCAGGACGCACTTGCGCTTGCAGACGCTCTTTCTGAGAGCGCCTCAGTCGCGGAAGGGCTCGCGCGCTACGAAGCCATCCGGCTGCCGTGCGGACGCGAAGCCGTGCGCCTTGGCCGTCACCTCGGCGCCTTCATCGAGCGGAGGCTCCCGAGTCCGTGGGCGGATCCGAGCCTCCACCTGACGGTCGAAAGCATCATCCGCGTCAGCGCGCGCCCCGTCGATCAAAATACTTGGAAGCAAGGATTGCATTCATGACCGCACGCAGCCGCTCCGACAGCGCAAACCCCCTCCCCTTTGACGCGGCGCGTTTCGACGGCCTCCTGGAAGAAGCCGGGATCGATGTTCTGATCGCGACCTCGAAGCACAACGTGCAGTATCTCCTCGGCGGCCACCGATCCTTCTTCTTCGATTACATGGATGCGATCGGGATGAGCCGCTACCTCCCGATCTTCGTGTACCCCAAGGGCAAACCTGAGCATACCGCCTATATCGGAACCCGGTTGGAGCAATGGGAGCGTGAGCTCGACAGGTTCTGGCCGTCTACTGTCGACACTTCTACCTGGGTCAGCACCGATGCCATGTGGCTCGCAGTCGCTCATATCCGCGGCCTCGGTGACGGTATCAGGACGATCGGCATCGAGAGCGCATTCCTACCTGCCGATTGCGACGCCGTGATCCGCCAAGGACTGAGCAACTGCGAGGTCGTCGATGCCTTGTTCCCGCTGGAGAGGCTGCGCGCGCGCAAGACGCCGCAAGAGCTGATCTTGCTGCGGGAAGCGTCCGAGCGAGTCGTTGCATCGATGCTCGCTGTCTTCGGCACCTGCGCCCCAAACGATACCAAACGCGAGCTGGCGGAGAGGATGCGTCGGCACCAAGTCGGGTCCGGCCTGACGTTCGAATATTGCCTGATCACAGCCGGAACGGGACTCAACCGAGCGCCTTCCGACCAGCGGTTGCAGGCAGGCGACATTGTGTCGCTCGACTCCGGCGGCAACTATCGCGGATACATTGGTGACCTGTGCCGCATGGGCATTCTCGGCGAGCCGGACGCGGAGCTTGAGGATTTGTTGAGCGCGATCGAAGAGATCCAGCAAGCCGCGCGCAAACCGATACGTGCCGGTGCACGCGGCGGCGACATTTTCGCGGTCGGGAAAGGCCTGCTCGCCAGGTCGCCGCACCGCGAGTACACGGAATTCCTCGCCCATGGGATGGGCCTCGTAAGCCATGAGGCGCCGCGACTGACCGCGACCGGGCCGGTACCATATCCTGGATACGATGCCGACCGCGGCCTGGAATGTGGCATGGTGATCTCGATCGAAACGACTATGGCGCATCCGAACCGTGGGTTCATCAAGCTCGAGGACACCGTTGCGGTTACCGACGAAGGCTACGAGGGCCTCGGCGATACCGGCCGCGGGTGGAACCGTGCGGGCTTTGGCACCGCGCAGGCGAAGGCACGCGCGGCCGGATGAAGAACACTGGCTGAAGTTAAACAACGACGATCGGAGGAGGAAATCATGGGCGCTACAAAGACGGACGCGAACGGCGGCCACGGCCCCACGCGACGAGACATCATTCGCACCATTGGTGCTGCCGGTCTTGGCGCCGCCACCGCTGCGCCGCTCACGCGTCGCGCGTTTGCGCAAGCCAAGCCACCGATGAATCTGAGCCTGTGGACGTTCGAGAATCCGCAGCAGCGTCCTTGGCTGCACAAGCGGATCAGGATGTTCATGGAGCAGAACCCGAATGTAAAAGTCGACTTCCAATGGTTCACGTTTGGCGATCTCGGAAAGAAGATCAGCGTCGGGTTCGCTACCGGCACCGCGCCGGAAGGATTCGTCAGCCAGGACTGGTTCATGCCCACCTGGCTCGACAAGGCCCTGCTGGCGCCGCTGGACGTGCAGCGGCTCGGGTATTCTTCCGTCAACGCCTTCACTGACGACTTCGCGTCCGCCTTCGTGAAAGGCGCGGTGCACGACGGCAAGGCGTACGGCTTTCCGATGTGGTTCTACGGTTTCTGCAACTACATCAATACCAATCACTTCAAAGAGGTCGGCCTCGACCCCGAGAAAGACTGGCCGAAGACCTGGGATCAGTTCGGCGAGGTGGCGAAGCGTCTCACCATCAAGGATGGCAGCCGGTTCAAGCGCCAGGGCTTCAAATTCGCCATGCACGCGGCCCAATGGACCATGATCCAGTTCAATCCGATCCTCATCACCCACGGCGGCCAGTGGTTCGATGCCAGCGGCAAATGCGCCATCAACAATGAAGCCGGAGTGAAGGCGATGACTGCGCGCGCGTCGCTCGCAAGGCAGTATGGGGCCGAGGATCCGGCGGACTCCATAGCCACCAATCCTCTGCCGCAGATGGACTGGCTCAAGGAACGCTGTTCCATGTTTTGGTGCCACCCGATTCCGCCGGCGGCGATCACTTCGCAGAACCCAAAAATGCAATCGGATCATTATTACCGGCCGGTCCAGTACTGCGGTGTCGAAACGGGCAAAGGCATCTCGACCTCATATGGCTTCAACCTGGTCATCAACGCGCAAGCGCCAAAGGACAAGCAGGAAGTCCTGCACGATCTCTACAAGTTCATCATGAGCGACCTGGTCGATTGTTGGAAGGAAACGGCGCCGTTGACGCTCGCGCGCAAGAGCGGCTGGACCGACCACTCCACCGTCAAAGACTTTCCGTATGTGAACGAGGTGTTGCGGGCGAAGGACGAAGGCGTGTTCCTGCCGCGTACGGTGGTCTACAACGAGCTCGCGGACGCGACCCATCGCGGGGTGCAGAAGATCATGCTCAACAACGCGGACATCAAGGCGACGCTGGACGAGATCGCGGCAGAGGTCGATCGAGCCTCCACGGCCTACAAGAAAGGATAGTCAACGGCGCACGGGCCGTCTTCGCTGGTGGAGCTGTCTCGCACTGGTGTTGGGCAGCCGGTGAGCGCTTGAAATGACCAGGACGTCCACAATCGGTGGTCCGCCGCTGAGCAGTGTCGCGGCGGCGCGGACGGCGCGGCCGTTCTGGCGTCTGCACTACAGCCGCCGCATTCAACTGGTGGGCGTCGCCTTTGTGCTTCCCACAATTCTGTTCTTCGTCGTCTTCAAGTACGGGCCGATGGTGTGGGCGGTGGAGCTGAGCTTCACGTCCTACGATATGGTGTCCACTCCGCGCTGGACTGCTCTCGAGAACTACCGGAGCCTCGCCGTCGACCCAGTTTTTCGTGAAAGTCTCTGGGTGACGGCGGTGTACATCGCCGGCTCGACGATCCTGATCACGCTGGTAGGGCTCGGGCTTGCGCTCGCCGTCAATACGGCGGTGCCTGGTGCGCGCTACTGCATGGGCGCGATGTTCCTCACCAATCTCATGCCGGTGATCGCGGTTTGCCTAGTCTGGCGCTTCTTGCTGCATCCATACGGCCTGGTAAACCAGCTCCTGGCGCCGCTGGGCGTGGGCCGGGTCGATTGGCTGACCGACTCGCGTACCGCAATGCCTGCCATCATCGTCGTCACGGTCTGGCGCTTCGCCCCCTATTTCATGATGGTGTTCCTGGCCGGCCTGCTCGCGATCCCGAAAGACTATTACGAAGCCGCCCACATGGACGGCGCCCATGCGCTCCACCGCTTCCGGCACATCACGCTTCCGCTCCTGATGCCGATCATCTTCTTCGTGATCGTGGTATCGGCGCTACTGTCGGCCCGCATCTTCCTGATGCCCTACATCATCACTGGCGGCGGTCCCGGCAACGCGACGCGCGTACTTTCCATGCTGATCTACGAGACCGGATTCTCGTACATGAAGATGGGTCGCGCCGCCGCGATCTCAGTGGTGCTGTTCGCCATCATGATGGTGTTCACCTTCCTGCAGATGCGCATCTTCATGAAACGCGAGCAGTTCTGACCACCATGCAGCTCAGCCGAAAGATCCGTTTCCGGCCGCCGCGGCTGCGCCTGGTCTCCCGACACTGGCTGGGTCTCGCCTTGCTTCTCGCCCTGACGCTAGCCTTCATTTTCCCGATCCTGTGGATGCTGAGCACATCCTTTCAGGCAGGGGAGAAGATGTTCCAGCTTACGACCGAGTGGATCCCTTCCGAATGGCATCCGGAGAATTATCCAAACGCCCTCTCGCGTGCCGCCTTCGCGCAATACTTCCTCAACAGCGGCATCGTCTCGGTCGCAGTGATGGTCGGCAATATCGTTTTCGGTACGCTCGCCGGGTACGGATTGGCAAAATTCCGCTTTCCTGGCGATCGCTTCGTCCTTCTGGCCATCCTATCGACGTTGATGCTGCCGCTCGAAGTCACTCTCGTTCCGACCTTTCTCGTGGTCCACCATTTCGGCTGGCTGAACACCTATCAGGGCATCATCGGCCCGCTGCTGATTGATGCCTTCGGCATCTTTCTGATGCGCCAGTCGATCCTCTCGATTCCGTCCGACTACATCGAGGCCGCACGCATGGATGGCGCCGGAGAGCTGCGCATCCTGTGGCAGATCATCGTCCCGCAATGCCTGCCGGCTCTCGCGGTGCTCGCCATCTTCTCGTTTCGCGACAGCTGGGATCAGTTCCTGTGGCCCCTCACCATCGTTTCGGTCGACCGGATGCGGACATATCCGCTTGGCCTCGTTCAGTTCGGTGAAGACTATGGCAATCCGCCGACCGAGCAGATGGCGATCGCCGTTCTTGCGACGATTCCCGTCTTCCTACTGTTCTGGCTCTTGCAGCGCGGTGTGAACCGCGGTTTCGGGCTCAGCGGGTTGAAGTAAGCGAGCCCTCGACAGCTGCCGACAAATCCTCGCTTCCTGTTTCTCGCAAGACCACTAAATCTCTACCGTATCGCAACTGCATAGGAGCAGCCGTGGAGAAGATCAGAATCGCGATGGCGCATCGCGGCGCCGGCCTGGCGCCCGTGTTTGCCGCCATTGACGGCGGGTTTTTTCATGCGCAGGGGCTTGAACCCGAGCTCGTTGCCTGTCCTGGACATCCCGCTTCACTGGCCGCGCTCATCGCGGGGAGAGTCGATTTTACCAACTCGGTGGGCCCTGAGCTCATTCTCGCCAATCAACGTCATGACGGCGATGCGGTGATCATCGCGTCTGCCATCAGCCGCAGCGCGCAGCAGATCTCCGCGCGGCCGGGCTTGTCCTCGCGAGAGGAGCTGCGCGGCAAGCGTTGGGGCGTGGTCGCCCGCAATGACGCCGACGAATGCTCGATCGTCATGGCGTTCGAACGATGGAATTGGGACCGTGAGCGCGACGCGGAGATCGTCGTCGTTGGCTCCGATGGACCACGGCTCGATCTCCTGCTTGACCCGCGTCGAGTGGATGTCGCGATCATGCATGCGCCAGAGCCGTTCCAGGCGATGAAACGAGGCTGGGCTGTGGTGGAGGATCTTGGCCGCCTCGATATCGCCTTTCAGAACAGCTGTGCCGCGACGACCAGGCGGATAATGCGCGAGCGGAGCGATATCGCACTCCGCTACGTGCGCGCGTTCTGCCAGGGCGTCTACCGGTTCCGAACCGACGCGGCGTTCGGCATCGAGGTGCTTCGCAAGTACACCGGCGAGCCTGATCCGACGGTGATCGAGCAGACCTGGGTGCTGTTCTCGCGCCTCATGGGCGGCATGATGTTCCCCAGTCTCGAAGGCGTACGCACCGCAATCCACGTGCTAAACCGGCTGAGCGCCATTCCGGCGTCGATGGCGCCGGAGGGCGTTGTTGATCTTTCGCCGATCGCAGCGCTGGAGCGCGAAGGTTTCTTCGCGAAGCTCATGGGGGTGCACGATCTCGCCAAGCCACAGGTGCGAGATCATAAATCCGCGAGCGGTTCGGAGCGGGGAGTTTCTCGATGAAGATTGGAGTTGCGGGCTTAGGGAAGATGGGAACGGCGATCACCCAGCGCCTGATTGACGTCGGTCACGACGTAACTGTGTGGAACCGCTCGCCGGAAAAGATGAAGCAGCCGGTAGCTGCAGGCGCCACTCCAGCCCCCAGTCCGACTGCCCTGGCCGCGCAGGTCGAGGCGGTTATCACCATTCTCACCGACGCGCCGGCGATCAACGCCGTGTACGAAAGCGCGTCCGGCCTCCTCGGAGGCGACGTGACAGGCAAGCTCTTCATCGAGATGAGCACGGTACAACCGGAGACGTCTCAAGCCCTTGCGCAAAAAGTGAAGGCGAAGAGCGCCGATTTTATGGAATGTCCTGTCGGGGGCACCGTCGGCCCGGCACTTTCCGGCAAGCTGATTGGCCTCGCAGGGTGCGATAAACGCGACTTTGAGCGGGCGAAGCCGGTTCTCGATCAGCTCTGCCGCCGGGTTGACCACGTTGGGCCGGTCGGCGCCGGCGCAAGCATGAAGCTCGCAATCAATCTTCCTCTCGCAGTCTTTTGGCAGGCAATGGGCGAGGCCTACGCCCTATGCCGGCATCTTGGAAGAGATCCCGGCTGGCTCGTCGATCTGTTCGCCGACACCTCTGGAGGCCCCAATGTGTTGAAGGCGCGTGGCGCCGCCGTTGCGGCCGCCCTTGGCGCAAAAGAATCCGGTTCGGCCACTTTTGACTGCGACAGTATCCGGAAGGATCTCCGCACCATGGTGGGGGAAGCGCGCGTGCGAGGCTTCCAGTTGCCGCTGGCGGAACGCACGCTCGCGGTATACGACCAGGCGAGCGGCGAAGGCTGGGGTGGACGCGATTGTACGGAGCTGCCAGCCTACTGGTCGGCCCGCAAGAGCTAGTGCCAGAAATGGATGGGCAGCGTGTCTGAGCAAGAACGGCAATCCGTCGGGATGATCGGCCTCGGGATCATGGGGTCCGCAATGAGCAAGAACTTGCTCGACGCGGGCTTTTCCGTGGTCGGCTACGATATCCTTCCAACCGCGGTCGCGGCCTTATCCGAAATCGGTGGGGAAGCGGCAAAGTCTGTTTCCGAGGTAGCTGAGCAGACCGACATTCTGATCACGTCGCTGCCTTCAACCAAAGCGCTGCATGAAGTCGTGCGCGAACTCAAGGCCACGCCGCGTGCCGACCGCATTGTGGCAGAGACCAGCACGTTTCCCCTGCAGGACAAGGAAGCCGCGCAGCGAGAACTCGCGGAGGTCGGCACCGTCATGCTCGATTGCCCGCTATCCGGATCCGGCAGTCAAGCACGGGTGCGAGACGTAGTTATCTACGGCAGTGGAGCCAAAGACGCATACGAACGCTGCCTGCGCGTTTTCCACGGCTTCTCGCGCGCGCCCCGCTATCTAGGGAAGTTCGGCAATGGATCGAAGATGAAATATGTGGCCAACTTGGTGGTCGCCATCCATACGGTTGCCGCCGGTGAGGCATTTGCTCTGGCCCGCAAGGCGGGGCTCGATCCGGCACAGGTGTTCGAGATGATAAACGAGGGGGCGGGGCACTCGCGCGCGATGCAGGTGCGCGGCCCGATGTTGATCGCCGACAAGTATACGCCCATCCAGACGATGCCACTCGAACTCTGGCGCAAAGACATGCGCGTGATCTCGGATTTCGCGAATTCCTTGACCTGCCCTACCCCGCTCTTCTCCGCTTGCGTGCCGTTGTTCAACGCAGCTGTCGCATCCGGCTACGGCGACGAAGATACCGCTGCCGTTTGCGCAGTAATCGAGAGCATGGCCGGCCTCCCGCGCGGCTAGCTCAAGCTAGCGGTGCGCCTCAGGAAACGCGAAGATCACCGGCTCGGTACGATCTCCCGAGTTGTGCCAAGCGAATCCCGTGAAGCTTGGTCGATCGACGGTAGATGGGTGAAATCAATGGAAGCTTTGCGCGACGTCGAAGTTGGAGTCGATATCGGGGGTACGTTTACAGACGTCGTGTGCCGGTTGCCGGACGGAAGTCTGCAGGCGGTGAAGCTGCCCACGACGCATGCCGACCCGAGCCGGGCGGTGAGTCTGGCGCTCGCGCATCTGGCGCAAGCCTGGAAAGTGAAGCCTGGCCGCATCGCACATTTCAGCCACGGCACCACGCTGGCCACCAATGCAGTGCTGGAGCGAAAGGGCGCGCGCATCGGACTCATAACGACCGAAGGATTTCGGGATGTGCTCGAAATCGGCCGCCAATTCCGCCGCAGCCCCTACGAACTCGAACCACCCGCTGAGGCCCCAACGTTTCTCATCCCCGGAGCGTTGCGCAAGGAGGTGCGGGAACGAATTTCCCGCAACGGCGAAATCCGCATTCCCTTGGATGAAGAGGCCGTGCTGACGCGGGCAAGAGAACTTGTTGACGAAGGCGTCGATGCGATCGCAATCTGCTTTCTATTCTCGTTCATGAATCCGGCTCACGAGCGGCGAGCCCAGTCCATCATTCATCAGGCATTTCCTGAAATGCTGACCTCGATTTCCTGTGAGGTCGATCCCGCATTTCGCGAGTACGAGCGCACCTGCATCACGGCCTTCGATGCCTACACTAAGCCGGTGCTTGATCGCTATCTGTCGCGCATGGAGCAGAATTTGTCGGATGCAGGGGTCGGCGGCCCGCTGCTCGTGATGTTATCCCGCGGCGGCAAGTGTTCGGCTCGGGTCGCGCGGCAACGCCCGGTACGGCTGTTTCTCTCCGGTCCGGCGGCCGGAGTGATCGGGGGCTGTGCCGCCGGTCAAACGGCTCGAATCGGCGACCTCATTACCTTCGATATGGGCGGCACGAGTTGCGACGTGGCGCTTGTGGCTGATGGCCAGCCTATGATCAGGACCGAGGGCGAGATTGCCGGCTTTCCTGTTCGAGTTCCGCTGGTCGACGTTCATACAATCGGTGCAGGCGGCGGCAGTGTTGCCTGGCTTGACGGCGCCGGAACCTTGCGCGTCGGCCCCCGCTCGGCGGGATCCGAACCAGGACCCGCCTGCTATGGGCGGGGTGGCGACGAGCCGACGGTGACCGATGCGTCGATCGTTCTTGGTTATCTCGACCCAGAGATGTTTGCCGGCGGCGCGTTGTCGCTGGATGCGAAGGCCGCCAGGCGAGCCATCGCGGACAAGATCGCACGCCCGCTCAACCTGACGGTCGAAGAAGCCGCGCGCGGCATCCACCGCGTCGTCAACGCACAGATGGCCGAAGCAGTGCGCTCAGTGTCGGTCTACCGAGGCACTGATCCTCGCCGCTCAACCTTGCTGCCGCTGGGTGGCGCGGGTCCTTTGCACGCGATCGCCTTGGCTGAAGATCTTGGGATCGAACGCGTATTGGTGCCACCGTGCCCCGGGGTGCTGTCGGCGTGCGGCCTGCTCGTCGCGCCGGTGGAGCATGAGCGTTCGGCGGCGTTCCTGCGTCCACTCGAAGGGCTTTCACTGGCGGAGGTACGGAATGTGCTCGACGAGCTTGACCGCGACTGCGCCGCGCTCATGGCGGAGGAAGCGGTCGATACATCCGCCTGCGCTGTGCTGCACTTCGCCGACATGTGCTACGTCGGCCAATCATATCACCTTGAAGTCCCCTTCCCGCGGGCCGGAGCAGGCACTCTTGCTCAGTTGTACGAGAGCTTCTGCTCGTTGCACGAGCGCGTTTATGGACACGCGACCAAAGGACCGGCAACCATCGTCAATCTGCGAGCGGTCCATCGCACGCCGCAACTTCCGGAATTTGGTCGCGCAGGCATGCCGGAAACCGTACGGGCGCCGCGCCGGCGAATGATCATCCCGCACGCAAGCAGCAGTCCGGTCGAAGCGACCATCCATGACCGCTGGTCTTTGCGACCCGACGATCGCATTCAAGGTCCTGCGATCGTGGAGCAGGAGGATACCACCACTGTGGTTCCGGCCGACTGGCACGCGAGCGTCGACGCCGGAAGCAATCTCGTGATCGAACGGGGGTGAGAAAGAGGCGATGGCGACGAAGTCAATAACCGAAGGACTGCTGTCCGGAGCCATGATCGATCCGGTTACGGCGGAAATCGTGCGCTACAAGCTCGAAGGCGTCGCCAACGAGATGTGCACGACAATGCTGCGCAGCTCGTTTTCGCCCATCGTCAAGGAAGGGCGTGACGCTTCCGCGGCACTTTTTACCCCGACCGGCGATTCGCTGGCGCAATCAAGTTCGATCCCAATTCATCTCGCGACGCTGATCCCGGCAGTACGGCAGATTCTTCGCGCCTACCCCCTCGGCACGATGCGGGAGGGCGACGTGTACGTCCTCAACGATCCGTATTTCGGCGGGACTCACCTGCCCGATATCGTCGCGGCCGTGCCGGTGTTTCACCGCGATCGGGCGATCGCGATCGGCGCCACAATGATGCACCACCAGGATGTGGGTGGGGTCTCCGCCGGCTCCGTGCCACCCACGGCGACCGAGATCTTTCAGGAAGGAATTCGTATTCCGCCTCTCAAACTTCGCGATGCGGGGCAGCCGAATGAAACGTTGCTGGCCATGCTTCGACAGAATGTCCGCGTACCAGAAATGTTCATGGGAGATCTCAATGCCCAGATCGCGGCCTGCAACCTGTGCGACCGTCGCCTCCGAGAGGTGGCCGACCGTTATGGCTACAACCTGCTGGCGGCGATTTACGACGCGCTGCTCTCCCGCTCGGAAACACTAACTCGTCAGGCGCTGCGCACGTTGCCGCAGGGCACGTTTAGACATGTGGATTTTCTGGATAACGATGGTATCGAGCTCGACCGTCGAGTGCGAATAGAAGTCGCCGTCACCATCGGCGATGGCGCCATTCACTTCGACCTTTCTGGCACCGATGGCCAGCTCCGAGGGCCCTTCAATTGCGTTCCCTCGGGCATTCATGCGGCGGGGTACTACACCGTGCGCGCATTGACGGGCTCGCATATTCCAACGAATGCCGGGTGTTTCCGCCCTGTGAGCCTGCATCTGCCCGAGGGAACCCTGGTCAATCCTGACGAGCCCGCGGCGGTCAACTCGCGCACCGCGACAGTTATCCGGATTGCCGGCACGATGATACACGCGATCGGCAAGGCCGCGCCCGACCGCGTGCCAGCGGGCGCCTCCGGAGAGCTTCTAGTCATGGCGTTCGGAGGCAAGGGGTATGATGGGCGGCGTTTCGTGGTGGGCGATATGGTCGCGGGCGGCACGGGTGCGAGTGCGCGCCGTGATGGGGTGGATTCCCTCGATGCCTATACCAGCAATTCAATGAACCTGTCCGCCGAGGCTCTCGAACTGGAGGCGCCGATCAGCGTTCGTCGTTTCGCGCTAAGGCCAGACTCGGGCGGGGCCGGAAAGTTCCGCGGCGGACTGGGCTTGCTGCGCGAATACGAGGTGCTGGACGGAGAAGTGTCCTTCACCCATCGCGGCGAGCGGCATTACACCGGCGCGCCTGGACTGGCAGGCGGGCACTCCGGCATGACCGCGCGCTCCTCAATCGAGCGTGCGCGCGGCGCCGAAGAAACCATTCCCTCCAAAATTGTCACCGCGCTTTACAAAGGTGACAGATTGCGGGTGGAGACGGCTGGAGCCGGCGGCCACGGCGACCCGCGGCAGCGCGACCGCGCCGATGTCGCCGCTGACATCCGCAACGGCAAAGTCACTCTACACGCAGCACGCGAAATTTACGGTTTCGTTTCCAACTGAGCGCCCGCCGAGTGACGCGCAAGTGCATCGGCTTGTGTTCGAGAGGGTAAACAGGGATAATTTTTGCATGGAAGCGAGCTACGCTGACGCGTTGCGGGCAGCGCCATAGGGGAGAAGGACGCATGAACGCTTTTTCGCGACGTCGGTTCCTTTCCATGACGGCAACGTCTATCGCCTTGATCGAGAGCGGTAGGCTGACTCCCGCCTGGGCGGAGGAAAAGTTCACGATCGCTTCGACCGGCGGAAGTTGGGGCGAAGGGGTGCGCGAATCGTTCGTCGTCGGGCCGAAGTTCGTTGAGACGTCCAGCACGCCCGTTGAGTACTCGCACCAACTCGAATCGGTCGCCGCCGCGAAGATCATCGCACAGCGTGGAAATCCACCCTACACGGTCTCTGGGCATGGCGAGGCGGAAGCCATTCTGATGGCGGACGCCGGGGCGATCGATCCCTACGATCTCAATATCGTGACCAACTACAAGGATATCTACGACACCGCGAAACTCCCGCCTCGGGCCGGCATGAACGCGTGGTGGGCGTCGTTCCAGATGCTGATATGGGGTCTTGCCTACAATACCAAGGAAGCAAGCAAGCCGGCGTCGTTCCAGGACCTCTTCAATGACAAATACAAGAACAAGATCGGCATCCCAGCCTACAGCTGGTACGGCATGTACTGGCTACACGCATTCAACAAGACGCTCGGCGGCAATGAGGACAATATTTCTCCGGGCATGGAGGCTATCGCGCGCCTCGTGAAGAAGAATGGTGCGCTCATTGTCGAAAACGTCGATCAAGGCATGAAGGCATTCACGCGCGAGGAGATTGTGATGGCCCCGTTCTGGAACGGCCGCACATTTGCTTTGCAGGAAAACGGCGTTCCGCTCGAGATGGCCTATCCGCCCGGGACCATCCAGGTCGGCAATGGCGCGCTCATCTTGAAGGGCACAAGATTCCAAGAGCTTGCCCACCGCTACGTCAACAACACCCTCAATGGCGAATTCCAGCTCGGCATGACGTCACGTTTCAAGTATCCGCCCACCAACAAGACCACCAAGTTGCCTCCCAAATTTGCCGGTTACGCAGTTCCGGAGGCCAGCCTGGCCAATATGGTCGCGCTCGACTGGACCAAGATCAATCAGCACCGCGATAAGTACCTCGACCGTTGGAACAAGGAGGTTCTGAGCTAGCCGAACGTGCGACGCGGGGCGGGGGCGGTGACGCAATGCCAGGGGTCGAGCTTGCAGTAACTGGTCTCGTCAAGAGGTATTCCAGCCACGTCAGCGTCGGCCCGATCTCGTTCGAGGTCATGGAGGGGGAGTTCTTCTCCCTGTTGGGTCCGAGCGGCTGCGGCAAGACCACCACGCTGCGGTGTATAGCCGGGTTTGAAGCCACCAGCGAAGGCGCCATTACGCTCAACGGCAAGCGGCTCGACCACATGCCGCCGAACCGTCGTGACGTCGGTTTGGTGTTTCAAAATTATGCCTTGTTCCCGCATCTCACGGTTTTCGACAACGTCTCGTTCGGATTGCGGCTGCGACGGCTCGCGAAACGGGAAATCGAAGAGCGTGTCGCACGGATCCTCGAAGTGGTCGGTCTACCGCATCTCGCCAGCCGCTATCCGACGCAGCTCTCCGGCGGCCAGCAGCAGCGTGTTGCCATTGCGCGATCCGTCGTTCTTGAGCCGCGCCTCCTGCTGTTCGACGAACCGCTTTCAAATTTGGATTTCAAGCTGCGGCTCCAGATGCGCTCCGAGCTGCGCGAGCTTCAGCGCCGGCTGGGCAAGACCTCAATATACGTCACCCACGACCAAACCGAAGCCCTCGCGCTGTCGGATCGAATCGCGGTGCTTTCGCAAGGACGCATCGAGCAGATCGGCCGCCCCGTCGATATCTACGAGGCGCCGGAGACTGCGTTCGTCGCCGACTTCATAGGCAATTCGAACATGATGGAGGTGAGCGTCGAGGCCAAGACCCGTTCAGGAACGGTCATGCGCGCCAAATCAGGGCTGCAGCTCACCGGGCCGGTGATCTCGGAAGGGGTCGGCTCAAGCCTGCGCGTCCTCGTGCGTCCTGAGCACATCCGTTTGCGCGCCACGCGTGAGGATGACACACCCAACTGCATGACGGCGGAGATTGTCGACTTCACGTATCTCGGCGAGGACGTCCATTTGCGCGTCGCAATTGCCGGCGGCGGTGAGCTTCTGGTCGCGCTGAAGAGCGGCCGGGCAACGCGCAACCTGGAGTGCGGTCGATCCATCGAGCTGGCGATCGATCCCAGCGACGTTCACGTGCTTCGCAAATGAGGGGAGGTGCAGATCGCTTCCCGACGACCTTGGTGGTTGCTGTTCGCCGGCCCGTACGGGCTGTATCTCGTGATCCTTCTTGTCATCCCGATCGCTCAGATTGCCGCGTTCAGCGTTCTCACCTACTCGCCCACGCGGATCGTCGCTCGCGAACTGACCGCTGGCAACTACACCAGGCTGCTCGACCCCTACTTCGTCCAGCTGTTCCTGCGGACGATGAGGCTGGCGCTGATCACCACGGTCATCTGCGCGGTCCTCGGTTATCCGGTTGCCTATGTGCTGGCCAGGGCGCGGCCGAGCGTCATGGCGGTGGGCTTGTTTCTGCTCGTGGTGCCGTTGATGGTCAGCACCGTCATCCGCACTTTCGGCTGGACTGTTATCCTCGGACGCAATGGACTCGTGAACCAAACGCTGCTGCTGCTGGGCTTGGATCCGATCCGGATCATGTACACCGAGACCGCGGTCATCATCGGTCTGGTCAACGTATTCATCCCGTTCATGGTGCTGCCCCTGATGGCGGCGATCGAACGCATTCCACCCAGCTTGGAGGAGGCGGCAACGAATCTCGGCGCAAGCTGGGTGCAGATGTTCGCGCGCGTGATCCTTCCGATGAGTTACCCGGGCTTGGTTTCGGGCGCGCTGCTCGTCTACACCGTATCGTTGAGCGCGTTCGTCACTCCCGTGCTGATGGGAGGTGCGCGCGTCCGCGTGGTGGGGTCGCAAATCTTCGACGAGGTACTGGTCTCGTTCAATTGGCCGGGCGCGTCCAGCCTGGCCCTGGTCGTGATCGCGGTGACGCTGATCCTGGTCTTTCTGGCTCTCAGGCTGACCAGAAACGTGGCGCGCGGGGAGAAACCATCTTGAGCGTGAGGCGACCGGTCGTTCTGCCCGTGGCGGTGGTCCTGGTCTATACCGGATTGCTTGCACCGCTGCTCGTCGTGATCGGCGTATCGTTCAACGCGGGCGGCGGTTTCGACTTTCCGCCGCGTGGCCTATCTCTCCGCTGGTACTCTACCTTCTTTGCCAGTACACCATTCGTGACCGCGTTCTTTCGCGTCAGTCTTGTGGTCGGGGTGCTGACCGCTATCGGCGCCACTATGCTGGGAGCGCTGGCCGCGATCGGCGTTGTGCGATTTCGCTTTCCGGGGCGTGAGGCGCTCGAAGCTTTCTTCCTGACGCCGCTGCTGGTGCCGCATATTCTGCTCGGCGCCGCGCTTTATCTATACTTCGTTCGCCTCGGCATGAAGCCGTCGCTGCTCACGATGACGCTTAGTCACCTCGTGATCTCGACGCCCTACGTGATCCGCAGCGTCACCGCCGGGCTGGTCGGCATCGATCCTCGGCTGGAAGAGGCGGCGATGAGCTTGGGGGCAAGCCGCGCCCAAGCCTTCTTCAAGGTCACTTTGCCGTTGCTGCGCTCCAGCCTGATGTCGGGGGCCATCTTCGCCTTCATCATTTCGTTCAGCGACATCAACTTGTCGCTGTTCCTGTCGGGCCCGGGAACCACGACCTTGCCCATGCACATCTTTTCGGAGATCCAATGGGGCGGCGATCCCACCATTGCGGCCGCGTCTGCGCTGCAGATCGTTATCGTCGGCCTGCTGATCCTCCTGGTACAGCGGGTATTTCGCCTCAGACTCATGATCTAGCGCGCGGGGAACGTCCGCTATGGCCTCATATCGCATTGGCATCGATATCGGCGGTACCTTTACCGACTTCTCTCTCCTGGACGAGGCGACGGGCCGCATCCATGTCCTCAAGACCTCGTCAGATCCGAGCGAGCCCGAGCGGGCGGTATTCGATGGACTGTCACGGCTGTTCGCGGATTATGGCGTCAAGTCGGAGGACATCCGATACTTCATCCACGGCACGACGTTGGCAGTGAACACCGTGATCCAGCGCGCCGGCGCGCGCACCGGTTTCCTGGTGACCGAGGGGTTTCGCGATATCCTGAACATTGGGCGCCACCGGCTTCCGGACGTGTTCAATTTCTTTACCGAACTGCCGAAGCCGTTGGTGCCCCGCTCGCTCGTGTTCGAAATCCCGGAACGATGCTCCGCAAAGGGCCAAGTGCTGCGCGCGCTCGATCAGGAGGCCGTGCGCGCCGCGGTGGCACGCATGCGGGCAAAAGGCGTTGAGGCGGTGGCTGTCTGCTTTCTGCACAGCTATCGCAACGATGCGCATGAGCGGCAGGCGCGCGCCGTCATCGAAGCCGAGGCCCCCGATCTTTACGTCTCGCTCTCATCCGAGCTGTGGCCGCAGATGCGCGAGTATGAGCGCGGCCTGGTTGCGGTGATGAATGCCCACATCGGCCAGAAGATGAAGACGTATTTCGCCGGCCTTGCGCGCGGCGTGCGCGAGCTCGGCATTAAGGCACACATTCTGTCCACCAAGTCGAACGGCGGCGTCATGCATGTTCACGAAGCCGGTGAGCGGCCAGTCGAGACGTTGCTCTCGGGACCGGCAGCCGGCGTGATCGGCGCCTCTTTCGTCGCGGCTGCGACCGGCCAGCGGCATCTCGTAACGTTCGACATGGGGGGCACCAGCGCGGACGTCGCCGTGATCGAGGGCGAGCCACGCTACTCCACCGAGAACCAGGTCGGCGATTTTCCGGTCATCATGCCGGCGATCGACGTGACCTCGATCGGCGCGGGTGGAGGCTCTATCGCGTGGGCCGACGGAAATGGCGTGCTCAAGGTCGGGCCATCGAGCGCCGGAGCCCGGCCAGGCCCGGCCTGCTACGGGCTAGGCGGCCAACGTCCTACCGTCACGGATGCATATGTGTGCCTCGGGATCGTGAACCCGAGGCGGTTTCTCGGTGGCACAATCGACATTCAACCCAAGCTGGCCGAGATCGCTGTCGGCCAAATTGGCGAGAGCCTGGGGCTCGGAACGCTGGCGGCGGCGGAAAGCATCTTGCGGGTGGCGACGTCGCAGATGTATGCGGCCTTGGTGCCGCTACTTGCGCGCAAGGGCATCAGCTACGACGATTTCGCATTGCTGCCGTTCGGAGGCGCCGGACCGACCCACGGGTTTCTGCTGGCGCGCGAGGTCGGCATGCGGCGCGTGGTCGTGCCGCGCCATCCCGGCGTGCTGTGCGCCGCCGGCTCGCTCGCCGCAGATGTCCGCCGCGACTTCATCCGTACAATTCACATGGCCATGCAACCCGGCGCCGAGGCAGCGCTGGTAACCGCGATGCGCGCCGCGCTCGAGGCGCTTTCGAGCGAGGGAACCGGCTGGCTCGACGAGCAGCGCGCGGCTTTCACGGATCGGCGTATCGCCTGGTCGGCCGACATTCGCTATCTCGGCCAGTCGTTCGATCTGACGGTTCCGCTCTCCCCCGATGTGCTGGCCGACCATTCGGGGGCCGTACTACGCTCCACCTTCAACAGGGTCTTCGAACAGGTCTACAGCTATCGCGATGACCTCGCCACCCTGGAGGTGCTTGACGTGCGCGCGACCGCGATCGGCATTACGCCCAAACCGAAAATTGCCGAGGTGGAAGCGGATAGGGAAGTCGCCCGCGGCCAATCAGAGCCGCAACGACGGCGCATCTTCCTCGACGGTCGGTTTTGGGAAGCGCAGGTTTTTGACCGTGCCGCGCTGTCGTCCGGCACCCGCTTTGCCGGACCGGCGATCGTAGAGCAATACGACACCACGACGCTCGTTCCGCACGGATTTGCGGTCACCGTGGATCGTTTCGGCAATCTCGTTGGAGAGTCCGCCCATGCCGGCTGACAAGATCCTACTGGAGATCCTCAACAATCGCTTTACCGGCATCGTCGAGGAAATGGGGTATGTGATCCACCGCGCCTCCTTCACGGTTTTTGTGAAAGAGACTTGGGACTTCGATTCCGCATTGATCACGCCTCGAGGCGAGGTTTTTTGCTATCCCCGCAACATTGGCGTCACCAACATGCTGGGCATCGACATGGGCCCGGCGATCCATTGCATCGACCACTACGAACCGGGAGACGTCATCGTCACCAACGACCCGCATATGACGCGCGGAATGTCCACGCATTTGCCCGATATCATGCTGTTCAAGCCTTTGTACTTCGAGGGCCGGCTGCTGTGCTTCGCTTGGTGCTTCGTGCACTCGTCCGATGTCGGTGGGCTGGTCCCCGGCAGCATCGCGCCGACCGCCTACGACCGCTATCAGGAAGGCCTTACGATTCCCCCGACTAAGCTGGTGAAAGCCGGCAAGCTCAACGAAGAGCTGCTGAGAATCATTCTCGCCAATTGTCGCATCCCGGAGCAGAACTGGGGTGACATCAAGGCCTTGCTCGCTGCCCTGAACATTGCAGAGCGACGTATCGGCCAGGTCGTCGCGCAATACGGCGTGCAGTCCGTCGAGAACGCAATTAACGCCCTGATGGATTACGGGGAGCAGCGCGCCCGCGCGATTCTTTCCGCGGTACCGGACGGGGAGTATCGCTTTTCCGACTACGTCGAAGCCGACTTCGTCTCGAAATATTTCGTGCGCGTCAACGTCCGCGTCGTGGTCGAGGGCGCCGATTTGCTGCTCGACTTCACCGGCACTGACGCCCAGATGCGTGCGGCCATGAACCTTCCGACCTATGGTAAACCCAACCAGTGGGTCGTGCTCGGCATCGTCAACTTCCTGCGGACCTCCGACCGGGCCCTGCCGCTGAACCGCGGCATCCTGCGCTCCGTCAAGGTCAATATTCCAGAGGGCAGTTTTCTCAACCCGACGCCCTTTGTCGCAACTGGGGTGCGGCATGCGACCGGATACCGGGTTTCGGATGCGGTGCTCGGGGCCTTGAGCCAGGCCGTTCCGGAGCGCATTCCGGCAGCGGGCGCGGGCCAGGTCGCAATCATTCTCTATTCGCATCTCGACCCGCGCACCGGCGGCTACAGCGTCAATGTCTTGCAACCGATGCAGGGCGGCTGCGGCGGTCGACCCACCAAGGACGGCATCGACGGCGTCAACTTCTCGGCCGGCTCGCTGCGCAACGTGCCGACCGAGAGCATCGAGCTTGAAGCCCCATTGCTCGTGAACCGGTACATGCTCACCGACCAGGCGGCGGCCGGGCGCTTTCGTGGCGGTTCTGGCGTCACTATCGAATTTCAGTCGCTCGCACCGAACGCAATCGTAACGGCGCGCGGGATGGACCGTTTCAAGCTGCGTCCCTATGGCCGCAAGGGCGGCCATCCCGGCTCCTTGGGTGAGACGCTGCTCAATCCCGGGACTGCGACCGAGACCAACATCGGCAAGGTCGATATCCTGCGGCTCACTCCGGGGGACGTCGTGCGCATCACGGCGCCGAGCGGCGCCGGCTACGGAGACCCGCTCGATCGTGACCCGGAAATGGTCCTCACCGATATCGCGAACGGGTTCGTGCCGATCGCCGAGGCCGCCGATGTCTATGGCGTTGTGCTTTCCGAGACTGGCATCGATGCCGAAGCGACACAGAGGCGACGCGCGACACTGCGCACGCGGCAGCCGGGCGAAGAGTTCGTCTTCGGCAAGGAGCGTGCGGCCTATGAGGCGCGGCTGCCGCCGCTTGTTCAGGACCTGGTCGCGGAACTTCTCAGCGAATGCCCGGCCGCGACGCGCCAGTTCCTTCGCGACCGTCTCTACGCCCGGATCGAGGCGGATGAGAAAGTCAGCCGCTACCCCGCGGTCGTGCTTCGCCGCGAGTTGCAGGCCATGCTTGCCGACATCATGGAGCGTGGGCCCCGGGCGATCGCGGCCGAATAGCATCCGCACAGCTGAGCAGGGAAACAATATGAAACGAACCAATTTCGACGGCGCGTGGCAGAAGGCGCGCGGCTACTCCCCGATGGTCGCGACGGAAGGCGGTCGCATCTTGTGGCTCTCGGGCCATGTGGGCGCCTCGCCGGACAGCGGCGGCTGGGGCTTCTCGCCGGATTTCAACGAGCAGGTGCATCAGGCCTTTCGCAACATGGCGGAAACGCTCGCACGTGCCGGCGGACGCTTGGCGGATGTTGTGACGATGACGGCATTCATCAACGACGCGAGTTACAGCGAGCGGTTCATCGCGATCCGCAAGGAATACTTCCCGGAGGGAAATTTTCCCTGCAGTGCGCTGCTCACGGTTGCGGCCTTCGGGAAGCCGGCAATCATGGTCGAGATCCAGGCCGTGGCGGTGGTGCAGGAGCAGCCGATTTAACTCGTGCTTTGGCCGGTGGCGTTTGCACGATCGGCCGCACAAGCCTTTCCACCGCCGGCAAGGGAGCAAGAAGCTCGCGCGAAATCAGGGAGCCACGGCAGAGCGATCATCGCCGCTGACGCCGGGCGATTCGGTCACGCAATCGAAAAAGGATGGAGTCCTTGGTACACGCAGGCGCGCACTGCGACGTCGCGCAGGAGATCGGTTAGCTTCCGGGTCTTGTTGGGATTGAGCGGCAGGATTTTCACAGCGTTCTCGGCGGGGCGTTGCGCATGCGCGCGCCACCATTTGTCGAACGCTGTGCGCGGTCGTCAATGCACTCGAGCCGATTCTTCAACCAATCCGAGTACACACGGCCGTGCATGCGATAGAGCGACGGTTCGCTCGCAACCCTGACGCACTTGAATGGCTGCGGAGAATTGTGGAGAGTCCTGGACCGATCTTGCCGTCCGGAATTCAGCCGGTTTGGCTCGACGCTTGCGGAGGGGGACACGCTATGGCGGACCTTGATCTTGCGATCCGGGGCGGAACGGTCGTCACCGCAGCCGATGTCACGCGCTGCGACGTCGGCGTCGCCGGGGGGCGCATCGCCGTGCTGGCGGAAAATGTCACCGGCGCCCGGCAAACGATCGATGCCGGCGGGCTTCTCGTCATGCCCGGCGGCATCGACAGTCACGTGCACCTCGCGCAGGTCGCCTACGGGGCCAAAATGGCCGACGACTTCGAGAGCGGCTCGCGCTCGGCGGTCGCCGGCGGCAACACCACGATCATCCCGTTTGCGCTGCAGCCGCGCGGTGCCTCGCTGCGCCAAAGCGTGATGGATTACCACAAGCTGGCGGACGGAAAGTGCCACGCCGACTACAGCTTCCACCTGATCGTGACCGACCCGACGCCGACCGTGCTCGGCCAGGAACTGCCGGCGCTGGTCGGCGACGGCTACACGTCGTTCAAGGTGTTCATGACCTATGACGACATGGTTCTCAACGACCGGCAACTGCTTGAGGTATTCGAATGCGCGCGGCGCGAGCGCGCGCTTGTCATGGTGCATTGCGAGGGCTACGACGCCATCAAGTTCATGACCGAACGGCTTGAAGCCGCCGGCAAGACGGCGCCGTACTACCACGCCGTCTCGCGTCCGGAGACGGTCGAACGCGAGGCCGCCCACCGCGCCATCTCGCACGCCGAACTGCTCGATGTGCCGATCATGATCGTGCACGTTTCCGGGCGCGAGGCGATGGAGCAAATCCGCTGGGCGCAGCAACGTGGACTGAAGGTCTATGGCGAGACCTGCACGCAATACATCTCGCTGACCGCCGACGATCTCAAGGGCATCAACATGGACGAGAGCGGCGGCAAGTACGTGTGCTCGCCGCCGCCCCGCGATCGCGAGAGCTGGGAAGCGATCTGGGAGGGCATCACCCAGGGCGTCTTCACAATCTTCTCCTCGGATCACTGCCCCTATTTCTATGAAGGATCGGAAGGCAAGCTCAATCCGAAGGCACGCACGTCGTTCCGGTGGGTGCCGAACGGCATTCCGGGCGTGGAGACGCGGCTGCCGATCCTGTTTTCGGAAGGCGTGGTGAAGGGCCGAATTTCGCTCGAGCAGTTCGTTGCCCTCACATCGACCAACCACGCCAAGATGTATGGCCTCTATCCCAAGAAAGGCTCGATCGCGGTCGGCTGCGATGCCGACCTTGTGATCTGGGATCCGAAGCGCAAGGAAACGATCCGACAGGAAATCCTGCACCACGGCGCCGACTACACGCCGTGGGAGGGTTACGAGGTCACCGGTTGGCCGCTGAAGACGATTTTGCGCGGCCAACTTGTATACGACGAAGGCAAGGTCCTTGGCCGACGGAGCGACGGCCAGTTCCTCAGCCGCGCACTGTCGCCCTATGCCAAGCCGCGCGGGGCTGCGAGCGCGGCGCAGATGTCTTGATCCTGGCGCAGCCGGAAAAATGATCTCCAGACACCAGGCGATGAGATGAGCCTCGACCTCATCTTGCAAGCGATCGTCACTGGCATTCTTCTGGGAGGGGTTTACAGCCTCATCTGCGTGGGGCTGACGCTGACATTCGGGGTGATGCGGATCATCAACTTCGCGCACGGCGAATTCCTGATGATCGCGATGTACGGCACCTACTTCTTCAGCCAGACCTTCAAGCTCGAGCCGTACGCGGCGGTCATCGTGACGCTGCCGGGATTGTTCGTCCTCGGCGTGCTCATTTTTCACACCCTGATTCGTCCAATTCTCGGTGCCGAGCCGCTCAACCAGATGCTGCTCCTGGTCGGGGTGTCGCTGGTGCTGCAGAACGGTGCGCTTGCCCTGTTTTCCCCGGATACGCGCAGCGTTCAGTCGGCTCTTCTGTACTCCAAGATCGAGCTCGGCGAAGTGATCATCAGCATGCCGCGGCTGATCGCGTTTGCGGTCTCGATCGCCATCACGCTCGCGCTTTACTGGCAGCTTCGCTTCACCGAGCTTGGCCGCCGCATCCGTGCGGCCGCTTCCGATCGCGAGACGGCGGCGCTGATGGGAATCAACGTGAACCGCGTCAACCTCATCGCCTTCGGTATCGGCGTCGGGTGCCTCGGCATAGCCGGTCCGATCATGATGCCGGTGTACTACATCGTGCCGAACATCGGCACGTTCTTCATTCTCATCGCCTTTGTTGTCGTCGTACTCGGCGGCATCGGCAACTTCATGGGCGCGCTGCTGGCGAGCTTCATCGTCGCAATCGCGGAATCGCTCGGCGCGCTGTTCATGCCGGGATCGACAGCTCCCGTCCTTCCATTCCTGCTGTTCGTGCTCGTCCTTCTGCTCAAGCCGGAGGGACTGTTCGCGGGCCGACCGCAATGAGCGTGCGCGCCCTCCTCACCGCCCTCGTGGCTGGCGTCGTGCTGTTGGGGCTGCCGCGCTTTCTCGGCGAGCACCATATGCACGTCATTATCCAGATTCTGCTGTTCGCCTATTTGAGCCTCTGCTGGAACATTCTTGGCGGGTTTGCCGGCCAATTGTCGTTCGGTCACGCGCTGTTCATGGCAGCCGGCGCCTACACATCGACGTTGCTGCTGCTGCACGCCGGGATCAGCCCGTGGATAGGCATGATCGCCGGCGGCGTTATCGCCGCGGCGTTGGGACTTTTCATCGGCTACCTCAGCTTTCGCTACGGCATCAAGGGAACGTACTTCGCGCTGGTGACGCTGGCGTTCACCGAGATTGCGCGCATCGTGGCGCTCAATACCCCAGCAATCGGCGGCGCGTTGGGCCTGTATATCCCGATCCAAACCGACGATTTTTGGCACCTCAAGTTCATCCAGAAATCCCACTATTATTATGTCGCGCTCGCCTTTCTGCTGGTGGCGCTGGCGGTCAATGCCTGGCTCGAGCGTAGCGCGTTCGGCCATCGCCTCGTCGCCATCCGTGAAAACGAAGACGCGGCGCAAGCGCTCGGCATCAATCTGCTGCGCTACAAATTGCAGGCCACCGCGCTGAGCGCGTTCCTCACCGCCCTCGGCGGCACGCTTTTTGCTCATTACGTCACGTTCATCGATCCCCACACCCTTCTCAACATGAACATGGCGTTGGAGCTGACCATCTACGCCATCATCGGTGGCGTAGGTACGCTATGGGGACCCGTGCTCGGGGCGCTGTTCCTGGTACCGCTGGCCGAAGGCGTGCGCGCGGCGTTCGGTCAGAGCTATGCGGGAATCCACTTGGTGATCTACGGGGCCGTCTTGATCGGCGTCATTCTGTTTGCGCCCGACGGCTTTATCGGTGTCCTGCGGTCGATTCGGGAGTTGCGGCCGCGCCGCGCGCCGGCCGCGCAATCAAGCGAGGCACGGTCGTGAGCCTGCTTGTCGTCGAGGGACTGACCAAAACCTTCGGCGGTCTTCGTGCCGTGTCGAATGTCAGCTTCGCGGTCGAGCCCGGCGCCATCGTCGGCCTGATCGGACCCAATGGCGCCGGCAAGACGACGACCTTCTCGCTGATGTCGGGGTTTCAGCGGCCGACGGCGGGCGACGTGTTCTTCATGGACGAGCGGATCACCGGCCTATCTCCCGATGCGATCTGCCTGCGCGGGCTCACCCGCACGTTTCAGATCATGCAGTCGTTTCCAAAGCTGACTACGCTTCAAAACGTGATGATCGGCGCCTATGCGCGCCACACCACTGTGACGGCGGCCCGGCGCCACGCCATGGACATCATGAGCAGGCTCGCCATGGTGGAACGGGCACAGGAGCTGGCACGCAACCTGACGCTGGCCGACCTGAAGCGCCTCGAGATCGCGAAGGCGCTCGCGACCTCGCCGCGCGTGCTGCTGCTCGATGAAGTCGTATCCGGGCTCACGCCGACAGAAGTCGATGAGCTGGTCGTGCTGATCCGCAGCATTCGCGACGATGGGGTGACAATCGTAATGATTGAACACGTGATGCAGGCGGTCATGGCGCTCTCGGACATGATCGTGGTGCTTCATCACGGTGAAAAGATCTTTGAGGGCGTTCCGCAAGACGCCGTGAAGGACCCGCGGGTCGTGGAAGCCTATCTCGGCGAGGAGCTGTTGCTTGCTTAGCGTCGTCGGCATCTCGGCTCAGTACGGGCGCGCGCGCGTGCTGCACGATGTCTCCTTCGATGTGGCGGAAGGCGACATCGTTTCGGTAGTCGGAGCGAACGGCGCCGGCAAGACCACGCTTGTGCGCGTTGTGTCCGGCATGATCCGGCCGACCGCCGGACGCGTGTTGTTCGAGGGCGAGGACATCACTGTGTTGCCGGCGCACGAGATCGTGCTCCGCGGCATCGTCCACGTTCCCGAGGGACGGCGCCTGTTTGGCGACATGACCGTGCTCGAAAATCTGATGCTCGGGTCCACTCATCCGGCTGCGCGTGCGCGCAGGGCGGAAGGCCTGGATCGAGTCTATGGGTTGTTTCCCCCGTTACGTGAGCGGCGTGACCAGCTTGCTAGGACGCTCTCGGGCGGTGAGCAGCAAATGGTCGCGATCGCCCGTGGCCTGATGGCGCTTCCGCGATTGTTGATGCTCGACGAGCCTTCGCTGGGTCTGGCGCCGCGAATTGTCACCGAGATTTTCGACGTGATCGCGAAGCTCAACGAAAGCGGCCTGACCGTCCTGCTGATCGAACAGAATGTGAAACACTCGTTGGACATGGCGGATCACGGGATCGTGCTCGAAAATGGCAGGATCGTGCTGGCCGACACCGGCCCCGCCCTGCTCCAAAACGATCATACCCGACGCGCCTACCTGGGACTGTGACGGAACAGGAACCGATGAGCAAAGAGCCGAACGCGCTCGCCTACGACAAGATCGTCGCCAGCCACCCATGGATTGTCGGCGTGCGGCCGGCCGCCGAGGTGATGCCGCGCATGAGGCGCAATCTGATCCTGCACGCGGCCCCCCCGACCACTTGGGACCGGATGAGCGACCTGATGCGCGGGGGAATGATCGGCGCCGCATTGTTTGAGGGGCTCGCGCGCTCGCCGGAGGAAGCGATCGCCAAGGCGCAGTCGGGTGAGATCGAGTTCGACGCCGCGCAGAATCACGGGGCCATGGCGGGCGGCGTTGGCTCGATCACCGCCAGCCTGCCGGTAATGGTCATCGAGGACAAGTCCAACGGCAACATCTCGACCCATTTCCTGATGGAGGGACTGGGCAAGACGCTGGTCTCGGGCGCCTATGACGATGCGGTGATGGATCGGCTGCGCTGGTTTCGCGACGGTTTCGGCCCGTTGCTGGACCTGGCGATCCGCACCTTGGGCGGAATCGACCTCCGGCAGATGATGGCGGAGGCGCTCATGCGCGGCGACGAACTGCACAACCGCAACCGTGCCGCGACTTCCATGTTCGTCAACCAGATCGCGCTCGGGCTCCTGGAGGCGTCGGCGCCGCGCGATGACCAGCGCAAGGCGTTGCGCTTTCTGCTCGATAACGGACAGTTCTTCGTCTGTGCCGTATTGCCCGCAACGGAATTGATGCTACGCGCGGCGCGCGACATTCCCAATTGCAGCGTGCTCACCGCGATCGGCGCCAATGGCACCGAGTGCGGCCTGCAGCTGAGCGGAACCGGACGCCGCTGGTTTACGGCGCCCGGCGACGTGCCGCGCGGCGTATTGCAGCCGAACGTCGATCCGGCCGATGTCGCTCCCGGTTGCGGCGACAGCTTCCTGGCCGAATGCGCCGGCTTTGGCGCCAGCGTTCTTCCGACGTCCCCCGCGCTCGGCCCCGTGATCGGAGCGAGCTTGGCGGACGGCCTGCGCTTTGCCGAAGGCGCGTATGAAATATCGCTCGGCGAGCATCCCCACTACCGCATTCCGGCGCTTAACTTCCGCGGGATTCCCGTCGGCGTCGATGCGCGCAAGGTGGTCGAGACCAAGACCCTGCCGGTTATCGACATCATGATGGTGCACCGAAGGCCGGGATTGGGGCTCGTCGGCATGGGAACGGTCAGTCCGCCGATGCGGTGCTTCGAGGACGCGGTAAGGACATTGGGTGGAGTGCAGGGCTAACGCGAGGAGACCAAGATGAAGCGGAGACTTGGAAGTCTGTTGACCGTCGCCGCATTGGCCGCGGTATTTGCCGCAGCCGCGACGACGTCGGAGGCGCCGGCGCAAACGGGCAAGGTTCGGATCGGCGTCGTGTTGCCGCTGAGCGGACAATTCGCGCTCGGCGGTCAGAACGCCAAACGCGGATACGATCTGGGGGTCGAAGACATCAACAAGGCGGGCGGCATCAAGGCGCTCGGCGGCGCGCAGATCGAGCTCGTCTACGCGGACAATCAGGGCAAGCAGGATGTGGCCATCGGCGAGACCGAGCGCCTGATCCAGCAGGAAAACGTCGCGGCGATCATGGGCTCGTGGCACAGCCCGACCACGGTCGCCGGTACCCAGGCCGCCGAGCGTCATCGCACGCCCTGGATCATCGAAGTCGCCTCGGCCGACGTCATTCTGGAGCGCGGCTTCAAATACGTTTCACGCGTCAACGTGAAGGCGAGCTGGTACGGCGAAGCACCGGTCGACTATCTGGACTATGCCAAATCCAAGTTGGGCCAGAAGGTCGAGACCGTTGCCATCATGTATACGGATGACGATTGGGGGCGCTCGTCCGTCGGCAAGGGCACCAAGGACGCGCTGCTCAAGCGCGGTTACAAGATCATCGAGGAGATCGCCTACCCGTCGGCGACGCAGGACGTCACGACCTACATCAACAAAATCAAGGCCTCGCGCCCCGATGCGCTCGTCATCACCTCGTTTCCCAATGACGCGCTGCTCGTCGGTCGGACGGTCGAGCAACTGAGCCTGCGGGTGCCGATCGCGATCGGCGTCTCCTCCGGCTACGCGCTGCCGTCGTTCCGCAGCAATCTTGGCCCGGCGGCGGAGAAATGGTTCATCGTGGGCGGCTGGAATCCCGACATTCCCGGTGCGAAGCCGCTAGCTGATCGCTTCAAGGCGAAGTTCGACGTCGACATGAACGAACACTCTGCGCTGTCTTACCAGACCGCGATCGTGCTGAAGGAAGCGATCGAGCAGGCGGGCAGCGCCGACCGCGAGAAGGTCGCCGAGGCGCTGCGCCGGTTCAAAATGGACCCTGGTCCGCAGATGGTGATGCCCTATACGAAAATCGAGTTCGACCAGACCGGGCAGAATCCGCACGCGCGCGAGCTCATCATGCAGGTGCGGCAAGGTCAGCTAGTGACCGTATGGCCGGAACAGTACGCTTCCTCGAAAGCCGTGCTGCCGTTCCGTTGACCTGCGACCGGCTTTCGGCTTGTCCCATCGTCCGGCAGAGGAAACCCTCTGCCGAACGACCCCTCGGGTGAAGCGCCCACCACTTTTGAGGAAGCTACAATGAAAGATGCCATGAGCGCCGAATTGATCGAGACGATCAATCGCGAGCTCCAACACATCCCGATTGCCGCAAGCCGCTGGAAGGAACTGTCGGTCGAGCTTACGCAGTTGCGCGCGGCCGCGGCGGCGACCAAGCCCAGCCATGACTTCGACCGCGATCCGACCGGCTTCATGGATGTGCTGCGTGCCAACCGGTGACGCAGCGCCGAGGAGCGACCACAACCATGACCACAGCTCTTGCGGAACAACTGGGGAACCACTCGCTGTGCGAGATCGCGGCGCTCATCGCGCAGGGGGAAGTATCCGCGGTTGAGACGCTCGAGGCGGCATTCGCGCGCATCGACCGGCTTGACCCCATCCACCACGCTTTCATCTGGCAAGACCGTGAGAGCTCGATGACGCGCGCCCGCTGGCTCGACGCCGCGCGCTCCGCGGGCGAGACGACGGGCCCGCTGCATGGCGTGCCGCTGGCGCACAAGGACATGTACTATCGCGAGGGCCGCGTCTCAACCTGCGGCTCGCTCATTCGCCGAAACGAGCCGGCGAAAACCACCGCCACCGCCCTGCGGCGGCTGGATGGGGCCGGCGCCATCGACATCGGCGGGCTCGCCATGGTCGAGTTCGCCATGGGACCGCACGGGTTCAACGGGCACCTTCCGCGCGCGCTCAATCCTTGGGGCCACAACCATGTGCCGTGCGGATCGTCGAGCGGCTCCGGCGTCGCAGTCGCAAGCCGCATGGTCTATGGCTCGCTCGGCTCCGACACCGGCGGCTCGGTCCGTTGTCCCGCGGCCGCGAATGGCCTGGTCGGTTTGCTGCCGACCTACGGTCTGGTCAGTCGGCACGGCGCGATGCCGATGTCCTGGTCACTGGACGTGGTTGGCCCGCTGACTCGAACCGTGCGCGACGCCGCCCGCATCCTGAAAGCGATCGCTGGTCCCGATGCTCGCGACGAAAGCGCGACCGGCGCGCCGATACCGGACTACGAAGCTTCGCTCGAGCATGCGCTCGGCGGAATCCGTATCGGCATTCCGGAAGGTTATTTCGACGAGGATCTCGATCCCGACGTGGCGTCGGTCGTAGCAACGAGTCTCGGCGTGTTTCGGTCGGCAGGAGCGACGCTGGTCAAGGTGAAAATCCCGGATTCAGTATCGGTCGCGTCGGCGGTTCACCCTTTGGTGATGAAGGCCGAAGGGGCAGCCAACCATCGCAAATGGAAGGAGGCGCGGGCAGCCGAGTATTCCGACGAGGTCGGCAAGCGACTCGAGTCCGGCTACTTCATCCTCGCGACCGATTACATCAACGCGCTGCAGTATCGCGCGTACGCCTTAGACGAATTCCTTGACCAGGTTCTGTCCAAGGTCGACGTGCTTCATGCGCCGGTGCTGCCGATCCCAACTCCGACGCTCGAGCAGACGACGTACAGCGATGGTCCGGCTTACCTGAAAATGGTCGTATCCCTTACGCGCAATACGCGGCCGATCAACTTCCTGGGCCTACCCGCGCTCAGCGTCACGTGCGGGTACACGCGGAACAGGATGCCGACCTCCTTCCAGCTTATCGGTCGTCCGTTTTCGGAGCGCCTTCTTCTGCAACTCGGCCATCGGTATCAACAGGAGACGACCTGGCATCGCGAGCTACCGACTGAATTGCGCGCCCCGGCCTGAGTCCGGAGGCCTTGACCGTCGTGACCGTCCGAACTGCATGAGGGCAACTCCCAGCACAGCTTGGGCGGATGCCGGGACAGATCTCCTATCCGCGAGGCTGGTATCCGAGCAGCGTCTTCGGAAGGTAGAGTGTGAGCTCCGGCCAATAGGTGATCAGCAGCACGGTCGCGATCATCACCGCAAGCAGAGGCAATAGCGGGCGGAAAACCGCTTCCAGAGGCGCCCCGCTGATGCCGCACGCCACAAAAAGGCACACGCCCACGGGCGGCGCGACGAGCCCGACACCCAAATTGGCCGTCATTACAACTCCGAAATGCACCGGGTCCACATTGTACCGGGCGAGCAGCGGCATCAAGATTGGCACCGACATGATCAGGAGCGCGGTTTCCTCGAAAAAGGCGCCGGTGACCAGCAACGTGATGTTGACCAGGAGAAGGAAGAACCACGTTTCGGTCGAAATGCCTGCCAGCCAGTTTGCCAGCGCCAACGGAACCTGTTGGCTGGTGAGCAGCCACGCGAAGATTCCAGCCATGCCCACAACTAGCATTACGGCCCCGGTCGTCGCGCCGCTTTTGACAAGAACCCTCTGCACATCCGACCAGGTGAGTTCGCGATAGACGAACTTGGCAATGATGAAGCCGTAAACCACGGAGACGACTGCGGCTTCCGTCACAGTGAATATTCCGAGGAGAATGCCGCCGACGATGATCAGCGGCATCAGGAGCGCCCAACCTGCCCGGCCGGCTGCCTTTGCGACGGCGCGAGCAGAAAAATGAGCTTCGACTGGCAAGCCCTGTCGCATCGCCATCCACCACACGGCTACCATCATCGACAAGCCCATCACCAGGCCGGGCAAAACTCCACCGAGAAACAGGGCCGCTACGGACGTGTTCGTGAGCAAGCCATAGATAATCATGAGGATGCAGGGTGGGATAAGGATTCCTGTCCCCCCGGCCGCCGCGACCACTGCTGTTGCGAAGGCAGGTGAATAGCCTCGCCGGATCATTGTTGGGATCATGGTCGAACCAATTGCAGCGGTGTCCGCGGTCGAGGAACCCGAGATGCCGGAAAAGATCATGGTGCCGAGCACGACCACCATCCCCAGGCCACCCCTCACGTGCCCGATGAGCGCGCTCGCCAGATGCGTGATGCGCAGCGAGATGCCGCCGGTCTCCATCAGGCCGCCGGCGAGGATGAACAGCGGTGCCGCCAGTAGCGGAAATGAATCGAGACCGACATAGATTCGCTGCACGATGAGGGTTATGGGCAAATCCGTGTAGACCAGAAGTGCCAACGCCGACGCGCCGCCGAGCGCGACCGCGATCGGGATGCCGAGCATCATGGCGAGGAGCAGCGACAACAGCAGCGTCAGTGCCACGGACGCGCCCTCAACCTGTTGGTCCGAACCAGATAACCCACGCGCGGCGCGCCGCGATCGCAGCCATGAGCGCCGCACCCAGCGGAATGGCCAGATACGGGACGCTCATGGGGATCTCGAGGCTGGGCGATTCCTGCAGACGGACCACGCCAAGCGTCCTGACGCCGGCTAACACGACAAGGGCATAGAACGCCGCTTCCACCACCTTGGTTGACACGGCGGCAATCCGAAACGCGCTCGCCGGCAGCGAGCGTTGAGCAAAGTCAACGACGAAATGTTGGCCGCGCTGAGCCGCGACCGCCGCACCTAGCAGGCACAGCCATATAAAGACGTAGCGCGCAGCTTCCTCGGTCCAGGCCAGTGGCTGGTATGTCAGATAGCGGACCAGCACCTGGGTGAACACCAGCGCCACGAGCGCAGTCATGAGCCCCGCGACGAGCCATTCCAGGATGCCCGATCGTCTCCCCATGGTGCTGGTATGGCGCGTTACTTGGTCGCCACCACAGCGTCGATCGTTGCGCGGCCGCCGACGTCCGCGGCGAATTTATCCCATACCACCATCGCCGCATCGGCGAACGGCTTGGGATCCGCCACTTTGGTGGTCACCCCCTTCGACCTGAGGCGATCGAGGATCGTGCTGTCACCCTCGCGAAATGCCGCGCGCTGATAAGGAATGCTCTCGGCGCCGGCTTCCATGACCGCCTTCTGGAGATCGGGCGGAAGCTTCTGAAGGAACTTATCACTGATCATGAGCGCGCCTGGCGTCTGGAAGAGCTGAACGCCGAGGGTCAAATACTTCGCGACCTCGTAATCGCCCATCGACTCATAGAAGGCGAGTGCATTGTCCAGCCCATCGAGCACACCCTGCTTCAGAGCGCTGTAGACTTCCGGCCGCGCCATCGGCACCGCCCTTGCTCCGAGCACTCTGTAGGTTTCCAAATGAATGGGGTTCTCAATGGCTCGGAACTTCAGGCCTTTCATGTCCTCCGGCTTCTCGACCATGCGCTGGGAGTTGTGGAGATATCTTGCCCCCATCTCCGTGTACCCTACCACCCGGATTCCTTTCTTGGTCATCTTTTCGCCAAGGGACTTTCCAATCGGCCCATCGAGAACGGCGTCCAGGTGCTCGGACGATCGGAAAAGGAACGGCAAGGTGAAAAGGCCCATCGACTTTTCGAACCCGACCAAGGGACCAATGCTTGTCGCCGCCATCTCTACGGAGCCGAGTTGAAGGCCCTCGATGTAGTCTCGCTCTCCGCCGAGTTGCTGGCTGTGGAACAGCTTGATTTCCACCTTCCCACCCGTCTTCTCCGCGACCTTCTGGGCAAAAAACTCCATGCCCTTGTGGAATGGGTTTGTCGGCTGAGCCACGTAGGCGAGTTTGGCGGTAAAGTCGGCTGCATTTGCCGACATGCCCCAGATGACCGTCGCAACGGCAATGCCGATCTTCGCAATCGACTTGCAGAGCATCGTCATGTTCCTTCCTCCTTCGATCTGTCATTGGGGCCGATTACGATGCACCGGCGTCGAGAACAGCCCATTGATGTTCACCGCCGGCGCGCGGACTAGTTCATTGAGCAACGCGCAAATCGCGACATGCGTGGATTCCTGCATTCCGTCCGACAGCGGTACGGGACGACAGGTGAAGCCATCAACTGCGCCTGCATCAATGCATCTGTGCAACATGCGGCTTTCAGTCGCTGTGTCGTGCATGATCTCGGGCTTACCAAGCAATGCGGCGAGCGTCGCTGCTATGCCACTTGCGCCCCAGTTTGAAACCGCGGCCGTCACCAGGATGTCGACGGTGGTGTTGTCGGTCGCATTCTCGCCGAAGGGCAGCACTCGGCGAGGCACGTCGGCGATCGCGCCAAAGCCGATCTCGTTGCCGCGGTCACCGATCCCGACGGTCAATACGTCCCGCCGCTGCGCCTCTTCAAAAAGCCGGGCGGCTTTTGCGACGCAATCGGAATTATCCGAGCCGTCGACCATGCTGTAGCGGCCCTTGCTATTCGGACCGTTCTTTTCGATGGCTACGAGAGCCTTCGGCCCATAGGCGTCGAACAACCGGCGCGCTTCGTTCACCGCCGCAGCATCGTCAATCGGGAACGGCACGATGATGCAGTGCTGGAACCTCGGATGGGGTGGCCGAGGCGCCTGGGCCAAGTCGCTCTCTGTAAGCACACTCAACCCCGCGGCGCGGCAAGCCGCCGTTGTGCATTCGAGCATGCGCTCTTCCGTCAAGACGACCATTCGCGCGCCGAACGCCAATCCAAGGGCCCGTCCCAAGGTCGCAGCCCCAATCGGTCCGTCCGTTTCTCCATACGGATAGGTTCCGGGCATCACCCACCCGGATGTCACAAAGAAGGTCCCGCCATTCCTTAGCCGATCCAGAAGCTGTTGAGCGGCCACGAGAGTGATAGGCCGATCGTGAAGAGAGCGCGCGGCTTCATAGAGATGCCCAATCACTCCATATCCGCTGATATCGAGGTTGATCAAACGATCAACATTGTCAGCAATCAGGTCGATGAGCGCGCTGCCGCTCTTCGAATCATCAGGCATTGTGCGTCTATTCATTTCAAAGCTGCCAGGGCCTCAATTTCAATCATCCACTCTGGATTGGCGAGCCCGGCCACGACAACAGCGCTCGTTGCAGGATAGGGTCGCGTGAAATATCGCCTTCGAACGTCCATCACGGTAGGCAAGTGATCCCGCGAAATCATAAAGATCGTTATCTTGCAAATATCGCTCAGCGCACCGCCCTGCTCGCTCACCAGTGTCTTGATATTTTCGATCACCTGAACGGTCTGCTTTTCGATGTCGCCGGGCCCGACTGTCTTGCCTGTGGCGTCTTGGGCGACCTGGCCGGAGATATGCATAAGCCGTGCTGTATCCGTTATCGTCGCCATCGAGAACGGCGCCGGGGAGGCGAATAGCTTGGAGGACCGAACTTCAGTGAAGGGCATGAACATCTCCTGGCGGCGCGCCGGATGCGCGAAGGCAACCCAGCCACCCCTGTACCCTGCGGGATATCTTGCGCATGGCCAACGATGATGCGTCCAGAAGCCTATCGTGTTGGGCGCGCCGCATGCGAACGTTGAGTGATTGCGCATCCGTGCGCCTCGCCTGCAGGGAGGCACACGGCACCGTTTCTCCCGGCTTGTGACCGAGCTGAGGATCGGGCGAGGTGCAATCGTTAGGCCAACAGCTCGAGCCGACTCCCTTTCCAGATCGTCATCGAATAGTCGTCCGGGCTGAGCGCCTCGTGCCGGTCCGCGGAGAACGGCTTGGCGTACTTCTTTATCAAGCCGTCGTAGGTATCGAGGTTCTCCAGTGCGGCTTGCACCTTGGGCCCGTCGGCACTGCCGGCCTTCTTGATCGCGAGCGCGACCATGTGGGTGGCCTCATAGGCATTGGCGACGTAGCTCGGGAATGGAAGCGCATTCTCGTCTTTCACGTCCCTGTTCTTCTCCGCCAACCGCTTGAACAGCGCTTGTGCCCGCGGATTCGTGTTCGCTACGAATGTGAAGGTCTGCATCACCATCACGCCGTCTGCGAGCGGCCCAGCAAGCGACGGGAAGGTCGGGTTGGCCAGGCCCCAGGCACTAAGGACGCGCGGCTTGTAGTTGATCTTATTGCCGGCCTTGAGCGCATTCGCCATCTCGACGGCATTCGAGAACGTCAGAATGGTATCGGCGCCGCTGTCTCTTGCCCGCAGCATCTGCGGCGTGAATTCACTATCGCCGACCTTCATCTTGTCGGCGGAAGCCGGTTCGAGATTTTGCGCCTTCAGCGCGGCTCGCAGATCCTCGATCGCTGGAACCCCCCAGCCGGTATCCTCGTTGAGGATGGCGAAGCGCTTTCCACCGACCTTCTGGCCATACGCGACGAGGAACTTCGCGACCTCGCGATCATTGGTCGCGACCCGGAACATGTAATTCGGCTTGCGATTGTTCTCGATAATCCCGACGCCGCCGACCGCCAGCGCGAACCATGGAATCTTCAGCTCGTGAATGGTGTCGATAACCGCAAGCCCGATGAAGCTTCCCTGCGAGCCGAGGATCGCCACACAGCGCTCACGCTCGATCAGCTCTCTGGTCTGCGCAACCCCACGGTCAAGCTTGTGTTCATTGTCGCGGATGACGAGCGTCATCTCGCGACCGAGAACGCCACCCCCCTTGTTGATCTCTTCGAGAGCAAGGTCGGCGCCGCGCTGCAGGGCTTGGCCCGCGGTCGCATTGGGACCCGAGAACGCGGCGGAGAGGCCGATCTTGATCGGGTCGGCGGCGCGCGCCGGCCAGCCGATCGCGCTGCCCGCGGCGGCGGCGCCGAGGATCTTCAATGCCGCGCGGCGAGACCCGGTCGCACCACTCCACTTGTGACTCTCGCTCATGCATTCCTCCTGCCTGATGTGATCACGTGATCCTTTTGCCCGGCGGCTCGCCGGCATCCGCGTTCTTGCCGGCGAGACGGCCGAGATAGCCGCGCGCGACGTCGTGATTGCTGAGTAGCGTCTTGGGCGTCCCCTCGAGAATGACCCGCCCGTGCTCAAGGATATACGCGCGATCGGCCACCCGCAACGCGAGAGAAGCCATCTGCTCTACGAGCAGAATGGTTTTGGCACGTCGCAGGTCCTCAATGATGCCGAACACCTGCCGGATCAGGAGCGGTGCGAGTCCGAGCGACGGCTCATCCAGAAGCAGCAGCCGGGGCGCGGCCATCAACCCGCGGGAGATGGCCAGCATCTGCTGCTGCCCGCCGCTGAGGCGGGCGGCAGGCGCGTTACGCCGCTCGCGCAGGATCGGAAACCGACTGAGGCATTCCTCGACACGAGCGCGCATGCCGCCGCCGTGCTCGTTACCCCGGCGCCGGTAGGCACCCAGCAGCAGGTTGTCCACCACGGTTTGGTCGCCGAACAGCCGCCTGCCTTCAGGCACGAGCGCGACGCCGCGCGAGACGATGCGGTGAGCCGGCTTGGTCGCGATTTCCTCGCCACCCAGCCGAATGCTGCCCTCGACCGGCCTGAGAATTCCCGTGATCGCCTTGAGACAGGTACTCTTGCCCGCGCCGTTGCTCCCGATCAGCGCTACCAGTTCGCCCTCGCCCACCGACAGGCTGACGCCCCGCAGCGCCTCGATCGAGCCGTATCGAACCCGCAGATCGCTAACCTCGAGCATGGCAGAACTCATGGGGCGACGGCCGCCGCTGCCGGCGCCTCCTCCATCGGCTCCGTTCCCAGATACGCCTGGATGACGAGCGGATTTGCCTGGACTTCCGACGGCGGACCTTCCGCGAGCTTCTGCCCGTAGTCCAGCACGGTGACGCGACTGGAGATTCCCATGACCAGATCCATGTGGTGCTCCACCAACAGGATCGCGACACCGCGGGTGCTGATGCGGGTAATCAAACGGTCGAGCTCTTCGATCTCGGCCGGGTTCAAGCCGGCCGCCGGCTCGTCCATCGCAATCAGGGTCGGATCCATCGCAAGCGCCCGCGCGATCTCGATCAGGCGCTGGTGGCCGAACGGCAAGGAGTTGGCGGTCGCGTCGACGTCGCCGCGATAGCCTACGAAATCGATCAGCTCGCGGGCGGAGGCGAGGCGGCGCGCCTCTTCGCGCCGCAGCCGCGGGGTGATGACCGCGCTGTCGAACAGGCGGGCGTCGGTTTGATCTGGAAACCCGACCAGTACGTTCTGCAAAACCGTCATTCCACCGAACAGCTGCGCGGTCTGAAATGTGCGCGCAACGCCGAGCCGCGCGATCGCATGCGGAGCGAGCCCGGTAATATCCTGGCCGCGCAGACGGACCCGACCTTGCGTCGGGCGATAGTAGCCGGACAGAACGTTGAGAAGTACGGTCTTGCCCGCACCATTCGGCCCGATGAGCGCGTGGATCGCCCCTGGAGCGACCGCAAAGCTGACGCCATCAAGCGCCCGCACGCCACCGAACGCCATTCCGATGCCGTCGAACTCCAGCACCGTCGCCACCTCGGCGGTCTCGCGAGCTGCCGGCGTCGCCGGCACGGACTGCTGACCGGCTTCGATCGGGGCAGGCGCCGGCGCCTCGACGTTTCGTCGCCGGAACAAGGTGCCGACGATACCCGCCGGAAGCGCATACAGGAAGGCGACGATCAAGGTGCCGTAGATGATGAGGCGGTAGTCGACAAATCGCTGCAGCAGCTCCGGCAGGAAAACCATGATCGGCGCTGCGACCAACGGCCCCCCGAGGGTGCCCGCGCCGCCCAGGATCACGATCGTCAGGAAGAAGACCGAACTCTCGAACTCGAAGGCCTCCGGGCTGATGAAGCCCTGGAAGTACGAGAAGAGGTGGCCGCCGAGGCCGGCGGCCGCCGCGCTGAGCGTGAAGGCGACCGTCTTTACTCTGCGGCTGTCGAGGCCGACCGCATCGGTTGCGATCGGGTTTTCGCGCACCGCCAGGAAGGCGCGCCCCCAGGGCGAACGCACCAGGTTTCGCAGCAACAGGGTCGTCAGCGCGAGAATCGCAACGATGAGCACGAATTGCCGCTCGAGCGGCAACCGGGCTCCGAGCACCTCGGGACGTGGGATGTTGAGTACGCCCTGAGTGCCGCCCGTCAGTTCCGCCCACTCGACCAGAATGCTGCTGACGATGATGCCGAACGCGATCGTCACCATCGCCAGATACGGGCCTTCGAGCTTGAACGACGGAACGGCGACGAGAACTCCCGCCGCCGCCGCCGCGAGCATCGAGATCGGCAGCGCCGACCAGAATCCGAGGCCAAGTTTGGTGGCCAGAAGCGCGCCGCAATAGGCACCGATCGCATAGAAACCGGCATGGCCGAGCGACACCTGCCCGGTATAGCCCGCCAGCAGGTTGAGACCCTGCGCAACGATGGCGTAGATCGCGGCGAGCGCCAGCATCTGGGTGTAGTAGCGCCCGATCAGCTCCGGCAGAAACCAAGCCACGATAAGGGCCGCGACCGCGCCAATCAGCCAGATGCGGGTTGTAATGGCTGCAGACACCCTAGACCCTGCGCAGCGTGGTGCGCCCGAACAGCCCCGACGGGCGCAGGAACAGCACGAGAATGACCAAACCGAACCCGAAGATCTCCTTGACCGAGGACCCGAAATATCCCCCGACGAGGCTCTCGGCGACGCCATAGACAAGGCCAGCGACGAGAATTCCGACCGGATGCTCGAGCCCGCCGACGATCGCCACCGCGAACGCCTTGAGGCCGATGAGAAAGCCCATATGGCTGCTCACTCCGATCAGCGGCCCGATCAGCGCGCCACCGACCGCCGCCAGCATGCTGCTTCCCGCATAGGACAGCCCGACCATCCAATTGACGTTGATCCCGACGGCGAGCGAGGCCTCGCGGTCGAAGGCCGTCGCGCGCAGTGCGCGTCCGAGCATGGTCGTGCCGTAGAACAGCCACGCGCCCAGCGTGATCGCCAGCACGAAGGCGGGAATGAGGAGCTCGAGCGGATAGATGCCGGCGCCGCCTACGAACACCGGATCCTGCGCCAAGGCGTTCGGAAGGCCGCGCGGGGACTTGCCGAAGGTCAGCTGCACGATGTTCTCGATGATGATGCCGACCGCGAGCGTACTCATCACCCACGCCACCGACCCGCGACGCACGAACGGCCGCACCGCCACCCGCTCGAGGATGAAGCCGAACACACCGAGCAGCAGGATGGCGGCGATCGCCGCCGGTACCATCGGCCAGGCGAAGTCGACGACCAGGATCAACGTGATCACCGCGCCGATCATCATCGCCGACCCTTGCGCGAAATTGAGGGTTCGGCTGGTGACGAAGGTGATGTGGTAGCCGAGCGCCACCAGGCTGTAGACGCAGCCGAGCGCCAATCCGCTCAATACAAGCTGAAACATTGATCAACTGCTCCGATCACGCCTCGAGCACGCCTACAGCGCGGATCGGGCAGCCAGTGCCGCCGACCAGCCGCAGCGGGAAGCCGATGTAGAGAAACCGCCTTCCAACCACGCGATCGAGATTGGCGAGATTCTCGGTATTGAGGATGCCGCGGTCGCGGCAGGTGCGATGTGCGGGAAACGCCGGGTTGGCATCGAACGGCATCGCCATGCAATTGTCGATGCTCGCGCACTCGCAGCCGATATTGACCACGCCTTGATCGGCCAGCCATTGGGCGGCGTCCCAGTCGAGGCCGGCGAACTCGTGCAACCAGTTGGGCTCGTGCGATCGCGAGTAATAGTCCTGCCAATACAAGAACGTATCGCCGCGCTCGAGCGTCAGATTGGCTTTGCCAAGGCCGTTCTTGAGGTCACCGACGGTAATGAAGCTGCCGGGCTTGACGTGCGACACGTCGACGCAAACCGCATCGGTCATGAACAGGTCCAACGGCAGCTCCGAGAGGCAGGGCGCGCTCGCCCGCGGATCGTAGTGGCAGAGCGCGTCGACGTGGGTGCCGACATGTTCGCCGATCAGAAAATCGCGGATGTGGAAGGAGATGTCGGCATTCGCCCACTTGCCTTTGCTCCCCTCGTGCGTAAGACGGTCCCAGAACGCGGGCACTTGGTTGATGTGCGGATTCGCCACCGGCATCATGTGAGCGATCTCGCGACTCAGATCGACGAGCTGGCGTGCCATTTCGGGTACCTCCGGTGCCTGCCGTTCAGTGCGCTTTCTTGCCAAGATACGCTTCAATTACCCGCGGATTTGCCGTCACCTCGTCACGAGTTCCGCCGAACGCGATTTGTCCGGCCTCCAGCACATAGGCACGGTCACAGATCTGAAGCGCGGCCCACGCCATCTGCTCGACCAGCAGAATCGTGAGGCCCCGCGCCTTCAGTTCGACGAACGCCTGAAAGATCGTCTCCACCAGCCGTGGGGCCAGCCCAAGCGAGGGTTCGTCGAGAACAAGGAGCTCCGGCCCTCCAACGAGTGCGCGTGCTATGGCGACCATCTGCTGCTCGCCGCCGCTCAACAGGCCGGCAGGCTGGCGGCGGCGTTCTCGCAGAACTGGAAAAATCTCCATTACGCGCTCGAGTTCGGCCTCGAACGCGTGGCGATCGCCGCGAACGAGGCGGCGATAGCCGCCGAGTTCCAGGTTCTCTTCGACCGTGTGCTCGGGAAACAGCTGGCGACCTTCGGGGACCAGCGCCAGATTGAGCGCCGCAACCTCATGCGCATCGAGTCCCGCGAGGCTGATGTTGCCGAACCGAATCGTCCCGCTCACCGGCTTCAGCAGTCCAGCGATCGTGCGCAGCGTCGTGGTTTTGCCGGCGCCGTTGCTGCCCAGCATGGCCACGATCTCGCCCGCTCCGACCTCGAAGGACACGCCCTTGAGGACGTCAAGGGGGCCATAGGCAACCCGCAGCCGTTCGACGCTAAGCAGCGGCATGGGCCGTGCCGAGATAGGCCTTGATCACCTTCTCGTCCCGCTGGATCGTCGCAGGCGTGCCGTTCGCGATCACGACGCCGTAGTCGAGCACGGTCACGTGGTCCGAGATGCTGACGACCAGGTCCATATGGTGCTCGACCAGGAGCACGGTCATACCCGACGCCTTCAGTCGACGGATGACCGCGGCCAATGCGCCGATCTCCTCCCCGACCAGTCCCGCGGCCGGCTCGTCGAGCAGCAGGAGCTTCGGCATCACCGCGAGGGCCCTGGCGATTTCGAGCAGCCGCCGATGCCCGTAGGGCAACACGTTTGCCGGCCTGTCTTCCAACCCTTCCAAGCCGACGAAACGGATCAGCTTGCGCGCGTCCACGAGGTTCCTGTGGGCTTCCTCCTTCGATCGCCGGCTGCCGGCGAGGGCCGACCAAACACCGGACCGCGAGTGGCGCGCGAAGCCGACCATCACATGTTCCAGAACCGTCAAGTCTCCGAACAGCTTGATGGTCTGAAACGTTCGCACGAAGCCATGGCGCGCGGCGGCGCTCATGGAGCCGACTGCGACGACGCGGCCGTCGGCGAGGATGCGTCCGGCATCGGCCCGGTAGAATCCCGTGATGACGTTGATGAGCGTGGTCTTGCCGGCCCCGTTGGGGCCGATCAATGCGTGGATCGTCCCAGCCTCTACGCGGAAGCTGACGTCGCGCAGGGCCTGCAGGCCGCCGAACGCCCGCGACACGCGATCGAGTTCAAGCGAAGCTCCCGCGCCGGTGAGCTCAGGCTCACTTCCTTCGGCCGGCTGCCCCATCTGCTGAAGCGCGTCGGTCGGCAGACTCAGTCGCGAAGGCCGCACGCCGCGCTCGAACAGACCCATGACGCCGGTCGGCAGGAAATACAGCGTCAGCAGGATGAAGGCCCCGTACACGATCAGCCGGAACTTGTCGAAATCGTGCAGCATCTCGGGAAGCAGTGTCAGGACGGTGGCGCCGATCACCGGCCCCATCTGCGTGCCCGCTCCTCCGAACAGGATGGCAAGCAGGAAAAACACCGAGCTGAAGAACTGAAAATTGTCGGGGCTGATGTAGTTCTGCTGATGCGCGAACAGGGTCCCGCCGAAGCCTGCGAATGCCGCACTGATGACGAAAACCAGCACCTTGAGGCCGTACACGTCTACGCCGACGGACGCGACGCCGAGCTCGCTGTGCTTCATCGCCCGGATCCGCATCCCGAATGCGGAGTGGACGAGCCGGTGCTGAAAGATCAGTGCGAGCACGAAGAACCCCAGCGCCATGTAGTAGAAGTGATGAGTCTGCAGCTCGAACGACCCGATCTGGACCTTGGGGATCGAGGCCAAGCCGAGATCGCCGCCGGTAACGGGGACCCATTCCTGCAGGATCTTGAAAATGACCCAGCCGAAGGCGATCGTGACCATCGCGAGATATGGCCCGCGCACGCGGAGCGCGGGCAGCGCCAGCAAAGCCCCGAAGATCGCCGCCATCACCGTGCCGGCCGCCATTCCGATCCAGATGTGAGCTCCCGTCGCCTGGAAAAACGGCAACGGAGCCAGCGCCTTGGTGAGGAGCGCGGTGGTATAGGCCCCCATGGCCATGAGCGCAGCGTGACCGAGCGAGAACTGTCCGGCGTAGCCGGCGAGAATGTTCAATCCGACGGCGACAATGCCGTAGATGAAAACGATAATTCCGAGGTACTGGTAGTAGCTGCCCTCGATCGAGGCCGGCAGCGCGAGCAGTGCCGCAAGCGCGAGCCCCTGCGCGTAATGCCGCACCCGGCTCACGCCCGCTCCTCGACCGGCCTTCCGAACAAGCCTTCCGGCTTGATCGCCAAGGCCAGAATCATCAGCGAAAAGCCGAGGATGTCGCGGATACCGGTGTAGAGGTAGCCCGAGATCAGCGCTTCGAGCCCGCCGTAGATCAGGCCGCAGAACAGAATACCGCGCGGCGCGGCGAGGCCTGCGATGATCGCGATCGCGAAAGCCTTGAGGCCGAGAACCGTTCCCATCTGGGGTTCGGCGAGCGTGAGCGGCACCACCATGAACCCGGCGAGGCCCGCGAAGGCGGCGGCGGCCGCATAGGAGGCGGCCTGGACGCGCCGCGTGTTGATCCCCATCAGCGCGCTGACTTCGCCGCTATGTGCAACCGCTCGGAACGCCTTGCCAGTCAGCGTGCGGCGGTAAAAAAGATCGAGCGCGAAGAACACCACGCAGGCGATTGCGATGATGAAGAGCTGCTGCGGCAAGATCGACAGCGGTCCGAGCCTTACCGGCGTGTTGCCCAAGAACGACGGCACAGGCGTCGGGCTGCGGCCCCAAATGATCTCGGCGAAGTCGATCATCAGCAGGCCGACGGCGAGCGTGCTCATGACCCATACGTCGCTTCCGGCCCGCAGGAAGGGCGCGACCGAAAAGCGCTCAGCCACGAGGCCGAGCAGGAAAAGTCCCGCGACAATCATGGGGAGCGCCACGAGCGCGGGCACGCCATACTGGACCGAAAGCGAGAACGTCAGCATGCCGCCAAGCATCACCCACATGCCGAGGGCGAAATTCAGCGCTTTGGTCGTCATGAAGGTGAGGCTGTAGCCGACGGCGATGAGACCGTAGATCGCGCCGGTCGCTATACCGCTCAACGCGATCTGGAAGAAAAAATACATCCGAGAGGGTGATCTGGGTCGTCGAAAGTCGCGGCGGCCCGCGGCCGCGGCTCCTTGGCTGGAGCGCGGCCGCGGCGGCAGGAGATCACATCAGGGCGAGGTTCTTCTTGTCGAGATACTTCTTGGTCTTTTCGTCGATATCGACATATGGCCCTTTGTCGTCGTACTTGATCTCGAGCATCTTGCCGTTCGTCCACCGCGTCATGATCATGTCTTCTTCGGTGATCGCGTTGTGGCGGTCCTTCGTGAACACCGGCCGCTTGAAGTCCTTGATCATGCCCTTGAAGGCCGGAACGTTTTCGAGACCGGCACGGATCGCTTTCGGATCGACGCCATCGCGTTCCATCACCAGAGCGTACAGGAAGACGGCATCGTACCCCCCGAAGAAGCTCGACGGCGCATCCATCTCCTGTCCGTAGCGTTTGCGATACGTGTCGATCAGCCGCAGACGCTCGGGCGACTGCGGGCCATCGATGGTGATCGTCGTGCTGGTGAGCACTCCCTCGGCTGAAGCTCCGGCCGCCTTCCAGAACGCTGGACCCGCGATCCCCCAAGCCGACGCATAGGGCGTATCGTCGCCGAGCTTCTGCTTGGTCTGCACGACCAGCGTGTTCTCGCGCACGAGCGCGTAGTTCACGATGCTCTGGGCGCCCGCATTCTTGATCTTGATGATCTGCGGGGTCATGTCGGTGTCGCTCGAGTCGAAGGTTTCGTCCGCGACCGGCGTAAGCCCGTTTTCCTTCAGGCGCCGCTGCAGTTCGGTGCGCCCGGTCACTCCCCAGCCGCCGGTCCAGTTGAGCAGCGCAACCTTGGTATGGCCGAACTTCTTCACCATCGTGTCGACGATGAAATTCGCCTGCCCGGTCCCGTACATGCCGATACGGAACAGATAGTTTTCTTTGCCGGCTTTGGCGGCGTCGTTCTCGGTGATGGCGGTGGCATCGGTTGCGGGGCAGATCACCGGCACCTTCAATGTGTCATTGACGATCGGCGTGACCGCGAGCATCGAGGCGCTGTTGGTTGCGCCGATCATGGCGACAACCCTCTCGCGCTCGACCAGTTCGCGATACTGCGCCACGGTGCGGACCGGATTGTGCTCGTCGTCGCGCGAGACCAGGACAAGCTTGCGGCCCTTCACGCCGCCCTTCGCGTTGATCTCTTCGACCGCAAGTTCGGCGCCACGCTTGATGTCGAGCCCGGTGAATGACGCCGGGCCGCTCAACGCGCCGGAATACCCGATCTTGATATCCTGTCCGGATACCGGACTGACAGTTGCAAATAACGCGGCCGCGACCGCAGCCAGACTCGAGCCTGCCAGCTTGCGACTCATGTAGCCCTCCCAAAGAATGCGAAATTCTCGGCCGCGCGGGATCATGCGATGCGGCCGAATTCAGCCTAGCGCAGTCTGCGACTCCAGCGCAAACGATCATACCGATCAGAACGATCGGCGCGCTACGCGGGAGTTGCATCGTGCTTCGCATGCGCCGCCTGGATGATTCACCATGGTGAGCGCGACCATAAAATGTATTGATCCTGTCCGTGATCGACCCTTAGGCTGCCGACGATCGGTTTGCGCTCGTCACAACGGAGTAGGGGCATCATGGAAATCATCGATCTCAGCCGGGAGATATTTCACCGCACCGCTACGCATCCGATGCATCCACCGGTGATTATTACCGTCTGGAACGACCACGACGAGAAGGTGACGGCCGGCAAGACCACGGTCAGCTCGAAGGCCCTGTCGATCTCCATGAGCGATCACTCCGGGACGCATGTCGATGCGCCGGTGCATTTCGATGACAGGCCCGGCGCCGCGACCATCGATCAGGTGCCGCTGGAGAATTTCTATACCTCGGCCATCTGTCTCGACCTCTCGCATGTGCCGCTCAAGCACGCGATCACGGTCCCGGAGATGGAGGCGGCGTTGAAGAAATCGGGGCAGGAGATCCGGTCGAAGGATACGGTCCTGATCTACATGGCGACCAACGAGCGCCTCTACGGCAAGCCGCGCTATGTGCACGATTTCCCCGGCCTTGCGCTCGAGTCGGTGCATTGGCTCGCCGACAAGGGCATCGGGATGTTCGGCGTCGAAGCGGTGAGCCCGTCGCCGGAAGGCGAGCTCAATTTCCAGGCCCACCGGGCCTGTGCCGAGCGCGGGATCACCCACATCGAATGTCTCGCCAACCTCGACAAGCTGGTCGGCCGCGGCCGCTTCCGGTTCGCCGGTTTCCCGCTCAGAATCAAGGGCGGCACCGCCAGCCCGATCCGCGCCGTTGCGATCTTCGAGTGAAGCCCAGCACGCGCGCAAGCTCGCCATGACACTACCGAAGCCCCATCAGAGTGCCGAAGCATCAGCGGCGGAGCTCTGGCGCGAGGAGGCCGCGACGCTTTCGGCGCTGCTCGACGCGCGACAGATCACGCCGACGCAATTGCTGGACGTCTATCTCGAGCGCTGCGATCGGCTCGAGCCGAAGCTCAACGCCTTCACGTTGATCGATCGTGAGGGCGCCGCACAAGCCGCCAAAGCCGCCACCGAGAGACAAAAAACCGGCCGCCGGTTGGGGCCGCTCGATGGCATCCCGGTGCCGATCAAGGACAACCTGTATGTCGCAGGGATGCCGGCCCGCTGGGGCAGCCTCATGCTTGAGGATTTTGTCCCAGACCGCGACGACATCTGCGTCGAGCGCTTGCGTGCCGGGGGCGCGATCATCGTGGGCAAGACGACGACCCCGGAGTTCGCCCTCTCCGGGCGGACCGAAAGCCGTCTCTCCGGAACCACGCGCAACCCGTGGAACCTCGACCTCACGCCGGGTGGGTCGAGTGGCGGCGCGGTAGCGGCGGTGGCGGCCGGGCTGGCACCGCTGGCGGTTGGAACCGATGCCGGAGGCTCGATTCGGCTGCCTGCCAGTTACACCGGGCTCGTCGGCTTGCGCCCATCGAACGGGCGGGTTCCCCGCCGCTATGGCTTTCCGCCGATGGCGCTCGACTTCCAGGCCATCGGTCTCGTTGCGCGCACGGTACGCGACCTCCGGCTCCTGTATGGTGCCGTTGCCGGCCCTGACGCGCGGGACCCGATCTCGCTGCATTCGACGCCCACGCGCCGGCAAGCTGCGCCGCGCAGGCTCGGTTGGTTCACCAGCATTGGACATGAGGGCGCTTCCGCAGAGGTCGTCGCTTCTCATGCCGAGGCCCTCGAGCGCCTCAAGTCCCTCGGCTATCTCGTTGAACCCTGTCCGCCGCCTTTCGATCTCGCCGAAATCCGCGGAATTTGGGACACGCTCACGTCCGTGGGCGCCGCCCGCGCCGCCGCACGTTTCGGCGAGAAGTGGAAGACCGTGGCGACGCCGCAGATCGCCAAGCTGGTGGAGAACGGCCTTGCGGTGCCGGCGACGAAATATGTCAACGCCCTCGATCGGCTGCAGAGTTTTCGCGCCGACACCTCGGCCCGCTGGGGCGATTTCGACGCACTGGTACTGCCGGTCAATCCGGTTCCCGCGTGGCCGGTCGAGACCGATCACCCGACCGAGATAGACGGAAGATCCGTAGGCCCAGCCACTCAGGGGATGTTCTGCGGCTGGGTCAACGCCATGGGCTATTCGGGCCTGAGCTTTCCCGGTCGGCCGAGCGCCGCCGGGCTTCCGATCGGCATCCAACTTGTCACGACCGCGGGAGCCGACGAGGTCATCCTCGAGATCGCGCAGCGCATCGAGGACGCGGCGCCCTGGAAGGATCGCTGGCCGAAACTGGCCCTAGCCTCCTAGACCTGCGAGTGAAGCGCCGGGCAGGCCGCCGAGAACGACGTCAAGGCAAGCGTTGATCGGGCTGTCGGCGGCACTGCCTTGCTTGGGGAATCGTAACGCATTCCTGGCGCCACCACGCGCGTTCGTAGCACGTCGCCGCTTTGATCAACGCAGTGGCAATGGTGGCGTAGGGATCTGTACCGAAAATCAGATCCGGCCGTACTTGCGGAGAATTGGCGACCTTCGCAATGTCAAAGCCCCGACCGATCTCGCTGGCTGAGAAGTTCGCTCGGATATGCAGACCACCGCGGCTCGGGTGTATAGCCCATAGCGCGTTCGGCCTCTGCCCGCTTCAGACGAAGCTGTCGTTTGGCTTCCAGCTTGGCAATTTCCCTGGCCCGCGCGGCGCGCTCTCGCCGCGCGGCCGCCTCCTGTTGTTCGGCGTTACGTCGTTCGGCCTCGCGTGCCAGCACAGGCTGCTCGGACGCGCTCGGGATGCTCATCCGCAGCGCCTGCAGCCGTTCCTTCTCGGCAATCGCAGCAGCCCGCTCCCGCTCCACAAAGGCCCGTTCTTCGGCCTTCCGGTCCAGCCAGGCCTGAATGCGCGGCGCTGCCACCGACGCCTCTTGCGGGACCGGTGCCATTCTGGCCGCCGAGCCCGCACCCTGGATCAAAACGCCTGCCGCACCACCGGCAACTGCGCATATGGCGATGACATACGAGAGCACGACGGTCAGGAGACGCATGGCACCCACGACCCTTCGACAAGTGCCCAGATGCCCTGTGGGCGGTCGCAGAGGCGGACTGGCGCTACCTTGCACGGCAGCAAGTGTTTCGGATCGCCTGCACGTGCGGACGCGACCGCGGTCACGAGCACCAGAGCCGCAACGGCCGATGCATGGACGATCTCCCCTTGCGTTGCCGGTGGTTTCGGGACGGCGAATGCCGAGCCCCGGCAGGCCGTCTCAGCGGACACTGGAGCGCGCGTTGTCCGTAACGGTGGCGGGTTGCCCGGTCTTGACCACGAGCCGGTCGCGCTCGACTACTCCCGCCGTCACCGCTCCCGGGTCGGTGCTCCGAGCAAAAATCCCGACCGTCACCACGACGATGGCGGCAACGAGGGCTACGGCGACGATCCTAATGTGCGTGCTGCGGTCGGCAGACAGGAGTGACCCGCTCATTGGCGTCCCCCTGCGTATCGGCCAAAACTCCTCTCGTATTCCGCGATCAGAGGAGCGCGATGAAACGATCGCACCATTTGATCCTGTGGGCCGATCATGCTCGGCGCCGGCGGGTGCTCCCCTGCCTGACCGTCAGCGATGCCAATCAAAGCCGCCGAAGGACCGGTCGTTGCCGTCCTCTTCAACATGGTCGACCTCCGTCCTCGTCTCTTCTGCCTTGACGATAGGTGACCGTACCGAGGTTCAAAATTGAACGTACGGAAGCCACTCGTG
>Ga0209382_10000030_pt1 | contig 174341 bp, 167 predicted proteins | sample SoiMetdeltSBSDD5_FD_187599 | JGI IMG/M metagenome (GOLD analysis project Ga0209382, IMG submission 187599) | Bulk soil microbial communities from a Populus tree surrounding site in Tennessee, USA - Soil MetaG P. deltoides SBSDD5 (SPAdes) (version 2) | ecosystem: Environmental > Terrestrial >...
CCCCTGTGCGAGCGTGCGCCAGCCCCACGTCTCGAAGCACCGGCCGACATCTTCACGGCGGGCCAGGCTGTCGGGCTGCGCGCCTGCCGCCTCGCTGAACCGGTCACAGGCAGGGGCCAGCTGACCGGCGGCATAGAGCTGGATCGCGTCGTCGCTCAACGCGGAAGCGTCATCCGCGCGTGTGATCGGGACGGCGGCGTCGGGCGTCGGCGGCTGCTCGACCGTCCACCAGGCGACCGCGCCGAGCACCGCCGCGCCGACGACAAGCGGCGACAGGAAGCGATGCGCGCTGGCCCGCGGCGTCACGTCGGACGCGCTCAGCGCGGCGGCTCGAGCAGGAAAAGCGGTTGCCCGTACTCCACGGGCTGGCCGTTCTCGACGAGGACCTTTACGATGCGCCCGGCGGCCTTGGACTCGATCTCGTTCATCAGCTTCATCGCCTCGATGATGCAGAGGATCTGGCCCTCTTTCACGACGTCGCCCTCACGGACGAAGGGGTCCGCGGTCGGGGCCGAAGCACGGTAAAACGTGCCGACCATCGGGGCCTCAACGGTCAGGGCGGCGGGCGCCGCGACGTCGGCGACGATCGCCGGCTCCACCGTCGGTGACGGTACGCTGGCCACCGCGGGCGCGGGTATCGCGTGAACGGCGGGAGCCATGGGCGCGACGGTGCGCTGGACGCGTAACCGCGTGCCTGCCGATTCGACTTCGATTTCAGAGAGTCCGAGCTCCGCGGCGATGGCGGCCAGCCGGCGTGTCAACTCGATGAGCCGATCGTCGCGACCGGCATCGGGAGCGGGCGCGGCGTCTCGCCTGGCCATCAGCCGGCCGCCGCCACCCGGCCGAGATACTCGCCTGTGCGCGTGTCGACCTTCACAACGTCGCCCTCGTTGAGGAACAGCGGCACCTGGACCACGGCGCCGGTCTCGAGCGTCGCCGGCTTGGTCCCGCCCTGCGCGGTGTCGCCGCGCACACCGGGATCCGTGCGGGCGATCGCCAGCTCCACGAAGTTCGGTAGCTCGACCGTCGTCGGCGCGCCATCGATGTAGAGCACGTCGACCTCGGTGTTCTCCTTGAGATACTCGCGCGCCTCCCCGACCTCTTCGGCGGACATCGAGACCTGCTCGTACGTGTCCATGTCCATGAAGTGATATCGATCGTCCCGGTAGAGGAACTGCATGTGCTTCTCGTCGTACTCGACGAGCTCGACCTTTTCACCCGAGCGAAATGTGTTGTCGATGACCTTGCCGAGCCGCATGTGCTTGAGCTTGGTCCGAACGAACGCGCCGCCCTTGCCGGGCTTGACGTGCTGAAAATCGACGATGGCGTACGGCTGCCCGTCGAACACGATTCGCAATCCCTTCTTGAAGTCCGCCGTCGAGACCTGCATGGGACGATCTCAGCCTTTCCGTCGCGAGCGGGCGCGCAGCGCAGCCTCCAGCCGCTCTCGCGCGTCGGCGTTGTCAGGATCTTTCCGTAACAGCCGCGTGAATATGATCGTCGCCTCGTCGGCCAAGCCCTGGTCGAGGCACAGCATACCGAAGGCGATCGTGACGAAGGTGTCGTCCGCCAGCAACCGCGCCGTCACGGAATCGCCGAGCGGCGCCTCGGCCCGCAGCAGGCCGAGCAGCGCTCGAGACTCCCGATCGCCCGGGTCGAGGCTCGCCGCCCGCTCGAGGTGCCGGGCGGCATCGTCGATGCGGCCGAGTCTACGGTGGACCTCCGCGGCGAGCCGATGACATTGTACGTCGTTCGGGCTGACGCGGAGAATGGCCTCGATCTCGGTCTGGGCGGCGCCGAAGTCTTGCCGGCTCATGAGCGCCTTCGCCAGAATGAGGCGAGCGGTCGCGTAGTGGGGGTGCCGAAGGAGCCCATCGCGGCACACAGCGATGGCGTCGTCCACGCGCCCCGCCTTGCGGTACAGGTCGGCGAGGAGGGCGAAGCCGAGCGACCCCGGGTCCTTTGCTACCCGCTCCTCGTACCGCCGGATGGCGGCCGCCAGGGCGGCCTCCGGTGGCGACACGGTGGCGCCGGTCGGCTCGTCCGCCATCACACGCCCTCCGTGATGGACGCCAGTGCGGCGCGGACGTCTGCCGGCGGTACGTCGTACACGACGCGGAAGGCTCCGATCGAGGGCGCGAGTACGAACGGAACGCGTCCGTCCCGCGCCTTCTTGTCGTGGGTGATTGCGGCGAGGACCGCCTCGGAATCGACCCGCGCGCCGCGGATAGGCAGTCCCACCGCGCGCAACAGCGCTTCCTGTCGTCGGCTCGTCGCGGCGTCGGCCACGCCCAGGCGTTCGGCGAGCCGGGCCTCGGCGGCGATCCCGAGCGACACCGCCTCCCCATGCGTCCACGTTTCGAAGCGCGTGGCCGCCTCCAGCGCGTGTCCGATCGTGTGGCCGTAGTTCAGCGAAAACCGCCACTCGCCCTTTTCTTCGGGGTCGCGCTGGATCACGGCTGCCTTCAGACGGCACGAGCCGCCGATGATCCGTGCCAACGTCGCGAGGTCCCGGCCGACGAGCGCGGCGGCCGAGCGCTCGACGTCGTCGAAGTAGCCGGCATCCAGCACGATCCCGTGCTTGACGATCTCGGCCAGGCCGGATCGAAAGTCGCGATCGGGCAGCGTGAGGACGACCGCCGGGTCGACCACGACGAGGCGCGGTTGGTGGAACGCCCCGATGAGGTTCTTGGCCTTGGGATGATCGATGGCGGTCTTGCCGCCGATCGAGGCGTCGACCTGGGCGAGAACGGTGGTCGGCAAGGGGACGAAGTTCGCACCACGCATGTACGTCGCCGCCACGAAACCCGCCAGATCACCGACGGCGCCGCCGCCGAGCGCCAGAATCGTCGACGTTCGGTCGGCGCCGGCGGCGAGCAAGCGATCCCAGCAGTGCTCGGCCACGGCCAGCGTCTTGGCGGCCTCGCCCTCGGGCACCTCGAGCACGGTGACCGACAAACCGGCGGCCTCGAGTCCGGCGACGACCGCCGCTCCGTGTGCCCGGAGAATTACCGCGTCGGTCATCACCACAGCGCGCGAGCCGACCCGTAGCTCGCGCAGTCGCGCGCCCACGCGCGAGAGTGCGCCGGGCTCCACCACGATCGAATAGGATCGGTTGCCGAGGTCGACGGGTATCACCATCGCGTGTCGATGATAGTGCCGCGAAGGCGCTACCAGCTCTTCAGACTATCCAGATAGGCGTGGTAGTTGTGGCGGATCTCGTCGAGGCCGTCGCCACCGAATTTCTCGAGAAAGGCGTCGGCCAGAACGATGGCCATCATCGCCTCGCCGACGATACCCGCGGCCGGCACGGCGCAAACGTCGCTCCGCTCGACCACGGCCTCCACGGCCTCCTTGGTGGCGAGATCCACCGATTTCAGCGGTGTCCGCAGCGTCGACAGCGGCTTCATGGCCGCGCGCACCACGACCGCCTGGCCGTTGGTCACGCCGCCTTCCAGACCGCCGGCGTTGTTCGTCGAGCGTCTGAAACCCTGGCTCGCGTCGAACAGGATCTCATCGTGGACGCCCGAGCCGGGACGACGCGCCGTCTCGAAGCCCATGCCGAACTCGCAGCCCTTGATCGCCTGGATCGAGCAGAAGGCCTGTGCGAGGCGGCCGTCGAGGCGGCGATCCCACTGCACATAGGAGCCGAGTCCAACCGGGCAGCCGAGCGCGACGACCTCGAAGACGCCGCCGAGTGTGTCGCCTTTGCCCTTGGCCTCGTCGATCGCGGCGATCATTGCCGCCTCGGCGGTTGAGTCGGCGCAGCGGACCTCAGAGCTCTCGGCGCGCCGGGCAAGCTCGTCCCACGAGATGTTGAGGTCGCCGATGCGGGCTCCGCCGATCTCGGTGACGTGACTGAGCACCGTGATGCCGAACTCGCCGAGGAGCCGTTTCGCCACACCCGCGACTGCGACACGCGCGGTCGTTTCGCGCGCGCTGGAGCGCTCGAGCACATTCCGGATGTCGCGGTGGCCGTATTTCATCGCCCCGGCGAGGTCGGCATGGCCGGGCCGGGGGCGCGTCACCTCTTTTTTTGCCGCGCCGGGGTCGGGGACGGCGACGCCCATCGTGGCCATCCAGTTTTCCCAGTCGCGGTTGGCGATCGTCAGGGTGATCGGGGAGCCGAGCGTGGTGCCCCAGCGGACGCCGGACAGGATATGGACCTGGTCGCGCTCGATTTTCATCCGGCCGCCGCGGCCGTACCCCCGTTGGCGGCGGGCGAGATCGGCGTTGATGTCCGCCTCGCCCAGCGGCAGGCCGGCGGGAACGCCGTCGATGACGGCCGTCAGCGCCTCACCGTGGGATTCTCCCGCAGTGAGGAAGCGGAAGACTCCCCCCATGGCCGGCTAGCTTACCGCGAAGTGGTGCCGCTCTGCAGACTTGCCCGAGGCGCGTCGCGCCGGACGATGCTCGGGGTGACGAAGATCACCAGCTCGCGGTTCGGGTTGGTCTGCGTAAGCTTCGACTTGAAGAGCCAGCCGATCACCGGGATGTCCCCCAAGACCGGCACCTTGCGGACCGTCTCCGTGTCGGTGCGCTGCGTGATGCCGCCGACCACCAACGTGTCGCCTTCCTTGACGAGAACCTCCGTCTCGGTGCGGCGCTTGTTGATCGTCGGGACGAGCGCGCCGCCGCCGAGGTTCACGAGGTCACCCGCGGAGTTGTCGTCGACGGCGAGCTTCATCTTGATTCGGGTCACGTTGTTCTGCTCGTACACGACGGTCGGCGTCACGTCCAGCCGCAGCGCCGCCTCCTTGAACTGGATCTGTGTACCCGCCGAGCTCACGGTCGCGTACGGGATTTCGCTGCCGAGCACGATCGACGCCTTGGCGTTCTCGACGGTCACGATTTCGGGCTTGGACAGCGAGCGCGACTTCGTCTGGTTCTCCAGCGCCTGCAGCGCGAGGTTCAGGTTGAAATTCGTGCCGATGATGCCGAACGAGAGGCCACCCGTCGGAAGGTTCGTCGGGAGCAGATTGACGGCGTTGCCGCCCAGCGGAAGGCCTGTCAGGAAGCTCACCGGAAGCAATGAAGTGAGCGGGAAGTTCGGGTTGGTGATCGGGCTGCCGAGACCGCTCGAAGGCGCGCTCGGGAACAAGGCACTGGGCGTGAGGACGCCGGTGCCGGTGCTTATGACGTCGCCCGCCTGACGGACGACTTCGGCCGAGCCGCTTCGCGACAGGGGTGCGAACCCCTGGCCGACGAGAATATTCGAGCCATCACGACGTGTCCCGGCGCCGCCCCACTGGACACCGATCTCGAACAGATCCGTCCGGTTGATCTCGTTCAGCCGCGCCTCGATCTTCACCTGAGGTAGCGGGATGTCGAGATTCTCCCGGATCAGCTTTTTGATTCTCTCGACATCGTTGGCGTAGTGGCGGATGAAGATCGAGTTAGTCGGCTTGTGCGCGCGGATCGTGATGCCCTTGGAGAGCACGTCCGCCGACGGCGTGACTGCGGACACCGGCTGCGGGGTGGCTCCCGGGCCGAACACGGCCGAGAACGGCGGCGCGGGGATGGGCGCGACCGGGGGCGCGGTCGCCTGAAGGGAACCTCCCTCCGGGATGCCGAGGATGCCCGACAAAGTCTTGGCCAGATCCTCGGGATCGGCGTAGGCGAGCCGGATCGTCTCTTCCTTCAGAGGACCCCGCGCGACGGCCTCGGCAGCCGCCGCCTCGGCGGCCAGCTGCTTGCCACGCGCTTCCGCCTCTTTCAGCGTCGCCTCGGCGACCTTCGTGCGTACGTCCGCCTCGGCCTTGAGCTTGGCCTCCTCGACGCGAGCCTTCGCCTCGCGCTCTTTCGCCAGCTGCTCGGCCGAGACGATTCGGATGACGTTGTCGCGCTCCGTCTTCACCAGGCCGCGCGATTCCATGATCGTGTCGAGCGCGAGCTCCCAGGCGACATTGCGCAGGGAGATGGACATCTTTCCCTTGACGTCGTCACCGATCACGATATTGCGGCCGCTCTCGGCCGCCAGAATGCGGAGCAGGTTCACCACGTCGGCGTCCTTGAAGTCGAGCGAGATCAGACGCTGCCCGTCGGGAGGCGCCGTCGTGATCGGCGCCGGCGGAGTCGCCGGCGCGGCCTGCGCGACCGGACCCGGTGCGTTTGTGACCGTCGGCGGCAGGGTCGCCGCCGCGACACGGGCCGGCGCCTGGGCCACGCGAACCTGCGGCGCCGGCTTGGCAGCCGCAGGCCTGGCGGGCACCTTCGACTCGGCGTCCGCAGGCTTGTCGCCGATTCCGGCGACGGCGGTCGATGCTGGTGCGTCGGCGGGCGCCTTCGCCTGCGATGACGTCGGGATCACGATGGCAAGCCCGCCGTCGTCCTCGCGAATCGCGTAGCCGACCTTGCGATCGAGCTGCATCACGACGCGCGCGACGCCCTTCTTGTACTGACTCCCGCGAATCTGCGCCAGCGGCGCCGCCGAAACGTCGAGGGGCATCTTCCGCCACGCGTAGTCGGTGTTCTCGAAGTCGATCACCAGGCGGGCTGGAGTGTCGATGAGCTCCGCCTGATACCTGGCAGGCGCCGACGTCCTGACGAACACGGTGACCGCGTCGGGCTGCGTCGCGACGGTGATGTCGCTGAGCTTGACCGTGGCTGCCGTCTGCTGCGCCGCCGCCGGACGGCTGGCGACGAGAAGAAGCATCAGCACGAAAACCACAACGCGCCGTGTAGTCATGTTTAGTTGGCCGCCAATCGTAGGACGACACGCTGCGCGGCGGTGCCGGCCTTCGGCGCCACCGTGAAGACCACGTTGTCGGCGCCGATCTCCATCAACCGGCCGTCGCCAAGCGTGTCGCCAGGTTTGAGGATGTAACCGATGCCCTCTTGGGTTTCGAGCAGCGCGAGCGTCGAGCGCCGCCCCCGCACGATGCCGGTGAGCCTCGTCGTCGACACCGCAAGGCCCCCCGTGGTCGCCGAGAGCGACACTTCCGTGAAGGGGTCCTTACGGCCTCTGTCGTCGTACTTCGGAACGTCTGCCCCCGCGAGCGTCGGGGCGACCGGAACGAGCGGCGAGCCGGGCTGGCTGGCCGGTCCGGACGGCGCGGTCTGCTCGGCCCGTGTGGCGGCGACCGGAGCGGGCGCTGCAGGCGCGGCAATCGGATTGGGAATCGTCGCGGTCGGGGTCGGCGCCGGCGCCGGCGGCGTTCCGCCACATGCCGAGAGCGCGACGCAGATCCCGCCGAGCGTGCCGAGCGCGAGTGGCAGCTTCACGAGCTGGCCTCCTTGGCGGGCAACGCCGCCGCCGGCTTGGGAGCCGCCGGCGCGCCGGGTTTCGGCGCTGGCGGCGCGTCACGATACATGTAGGTGGCGAGCGTGAGGTCTGCACGGAGAGCGCTGCGGTTCTTCGTGAGCCCGGTGAGCTTCATTTCGCCGACCTTGACGACGCGCTCGAGGCTGGCCACTCGCTCGAAAAACTGCCCGAGCTGGTGGTAGCCACCCTCCGCCGTGATCGTGATCGGGATCTCGGAAACGTAATCCTTCGGTTTGGGATCCCGCGGCTGAAAGAGCGAAACGCCGAGGCCCGATGACTGCGCGGCTTCGGAGACCGCGCGATAGAGTCCCGGCGTCTCCCTCTCCGTCGGCAGCTTCGCCTTGAGCATGTCGAGCTTGGCCTGCAGGTCCGCCAGCTCGCGGCGGAAGCGCTGCAGCTCAGCGACCTGGGATCGTGACTGCGCCAGCTCGGTGGCCAGCTGCTGGCGCCGGGCTTCGAGCGACGTGATCTCGACTTGCAGCGGCGCCAGGAGAAGGAACCATGGGCCGCCGACGATCACGACGAGACCGAGAACGCCGAGGATGATCTTCGGAAGCTTGGGCCCGTCGACGAAGCTCTGGAGGAACGGCGGCATGGCCATGCCTACACCTCGAACCGGCAGGTGACCTCGAAGGTCACCAGGAGGGGACTCTTGTTCAGTTCCTGCCTCGAGATCACGATGTCGACCTCCTTGAACTTCCCCGACTGTCGAAGGTTGCTCATGAGCTGCGACACCGCACGCGTGGAGTACGCCGTGCCGACGATCTTGAGGGAGGTGCCGCGGTCCTCGAACGACGTGATCCACAAGTCAGGCGGCACGGTGTCTACGAAGGCGTCGAGGAGCTGGACCGGCCGCCCCTGGCCCTGCACCAGCTCGTCGATCACCTGAACGCGCTTGCGGACGTCTGCGAGCTGGGCCTTGATGTTTGCGCCTTGGCCCAGCGTGGCCTTGAGCGTGTCGATCTCCTTCGCCGTGCGGTCGTTCTCGGCGATGAGCCGCGATTTCTCGGAGGCGAGGCTCCACCACCCGTACCCGACACCGAGGGCGCAGGCGACGTAGAGAATGGCGAAGAGCAGGCCGAGGCCGATGGGCAGCGAGGGCATCGTGAAGCCCGGGCCGCGGCGTCGTCGCGTCTCGACGGGCGCGAGATTGATCCTGATCACTTCGCTTGCTCCTTGTCTCCGGCGTGCCGCAGGCCGAGCCCGACGGCGACGGCCAGCGCGGGGGCCATCGCCGTGGCCTCCTCGGCATACGCGGGGGCCACTTCGATGCGCTCGAAGGGCCGCGCAAGCTCGACAGGAATTCCCCAGTTCGATGCAAGGTACTCATTGAGGCCGGGCAGCTGCGCGCAGCCGCCGGCCAGCACGATCTTGCCGATGCGCTCCGATTCCGCCGTCGAGGCGAAGTAGTCGAACGTGCGCTGAACCTCCAGGGACAGCTCGCGGGAGATGGCCTCGAGCGGCGGGACCAGCGTCTCCCACTTGACGCCGACGTCCTTGCCGAGCTTGGCGTCCTCGGCCTGCTGGAAGGATATGTTCAGCCGCTGAGCGATCGCCTGCGTGTAGTTGTTGCCGCCGAACGGAATGTCGCGCGCGAAGATCGTCGCGCCGCCCCGCACGACGTTCGTCTTCATGATGGCCGCGCCGATGTCGATGAGCGCGACCGCTTCGTCCGCCTCACGGGGGAAGTTGAGCTCCCACTGGTTGCCCAGGGCGAAGCCGTCCACGTCGACGATCAGCGGATTGAAGCCCGCCTGGTCGACGACGCCCATGTACTCGTTAACCTTGGACTTCTTCACGGCCACGAGAATGACGTCCATCTGGCCCTGGGCGCGGCCGAGCGTGTGATGGTCGATGAAAACCTCGTCGATCGCGAAGGGAATGTGGTGCTCCGCCTCGAGCATCACCACGTCGTGAACTTCCTTAGCCGGGACCTCGGGGATCTGGACCTTCTTGATGATCAACTCGCGCCCGCAGACCGCGATGGCCGCCTGCGTGCTCTCTATGCCCGCCTTGGCCACCGCCTCTTTGATCGCGTCGGCCACGGTTTGTGTGTCGCGAATCGAGCCGTCGGCGATGGTGTCGGCGGGAAGGCCAACGGACGCCATCCCGGTGACGCGGGGTGTGCCGCCGCCATTCTGGAGCTGAGCAACCTTGACTGCGCTGGTCCCGATATCCAGTCCGAACGTGTCGGAGCTCTTACGCAGTCTCCTCAAGATGTTCAGCACGTCATTTTTCCCCTGTCGAGTCAGTAGTATAAAAGTATCTATCGTCGCGACCAATCGTTTTCCGCTCTCCAGCGCTCCTCACGCACCCCTTTCGGCGCTCGGCGGCTAGGTCTCGCGCCAGTTGGTGATCGAATGCAGCGCGCGCATCGCCTGGACCATGTCGACGTTTTGCTTGCTGGCTCGAATGGAGACGATGCCGGCGGCAGCGCGAATCATGAATTCGGACGCCGCACCCTGGGGACTCGATTCGGATGCGATCGCGGCGCCGCGGATGATCGTCCGGCCGCCCCCCGTCAAGGTCATTGCGGTGGAGCGCCCGGCGACCACGACCAGGCCGTCCCACTCGAGGTCACCATAGTTCGTCAACTGCCCGTCCTGCACGACGAGAACCCCGGCGCCTCGGAGCCGCTGGTCCAGGGCGAGGTCGCCGCGGACGAAGACAAGCCGAGGATCCTGTCGCGAGCCGAGGTACGCCGACGCCGTCAACCCGCATCCGTTGCTGATGCTCGGCGCGTTGGTCGCGCTCGCCGCGCCGCCGGTGACGACGATGGGACACGCCGGCGTGCTTTGAAGCACTCTCGTCGCCGGGTTGGTCGCGACGGCAGCCACGAAGTCCTCCATGCGCGCCGTCGTCAGGACGTCATCCCCAGCCACTGTGTCGCGTCCGGTCGTGTATGGGCCGCTCGCAGCGGTCCGGTTCCTGCCTTTGACGGCTTCGTTTTGGGCCGGCGTGGCGAGCGCCGACTCCACCGACCCTTCCGCGCCAGGACGCACAGCGATGCCGTACTTGAGCGGATTCGCAGTGAGGGTCCAGTCGGACGCCGTATTGCAGCCGTCTACGCCGCCCGCGCACGCATAGTCGCGGCCGTCGATGTCGAGCGTCGCGGCCTCGAGGACCGTGTCAAGCGCAAGCCCGGGAATGTTGACGGCGCCCGCGAACAGCGGCACCTCGGCGCGGCGGACCACCACCTCGATCGTCCGGATCAGGCCGCTGAACGTGCCCGCCGACCGCATGATGAGCGTCCCGTTGACGTCCACGCTCGGCGACGTATCCATCGCCGGAAGAGTCGTCGCGCTGAGGCCGGTGAGGGGGGTGTCTGCGACGCCATTGTCATTGCGGATCGTCACGGTGAAGGTTCCAGCCGTCCCGCCGCCCAGCGCGATATTCGTGAGGCCGGCGATGGCGACCCATGGACGCGCCGTGGTCGCACCATCGAGCAGGGCGCTCCAGCCCCCGCCGGCTTCCGCCGTCGCGATCAGAACGTTGAATCCCCGCTCGATCCCGGCCTCCGCGAGATAGCGCGCGCGCGAGGCGGCGGCGAGATTGCGCGAGATCTGCGGCTCGAGTCTGCTCACCGCGAGATAGGCCGCGACGAGCCCGCCCAGGCCCAGGAGCAGCACGAGCACGAGGATCAGCGCGACGCCTCGTTGACGGCAGGGTCGGCGCGGGCCTTGCCGCAGCGGCGAGGTCACGCCCGGCGCCCCAGCACGGTGACCAGGTCCACCGCGCGTGACTGGTCCAGCGTGCCGGTGCTCGTCACCGGGCGATAGCTCACTCGGACCTCGACCTGTTTGCACGACAGGGGCGTGACGGGGCAGCCTCTGTCGCCCGAAAGATCGGTGATCGTCGTGGTCCGCGTGTACAAGGAGCCGGCGGCAGGCGTGTCCTGGCAGGTCGAGGTGCCGCCCACGACGTGGCCGGCGACGCAATACTCCCGCATCGCCCCGGCGGCCAGGATCGGCGCCGAAAAGTCGAGCATCGCTTGCGCGCGTAGCTGCTCGATCCGGTGCTCGGCGAGGAAAACCGCCGCCGTCTCGCCGCCGCTCGTTGCCACGCCACTGGTGGCGAGCTGGAAACCCGTGATGAGGGCGAGCAGACCGACCGTCACGAGGGCGGTGGCGATGAGCACTTCGGTCAGCGTGAAGCCGCGAGCCCGGTGGCTTATTGCACGGTTACCCGGCCGGAGGCGGCCACGACGACGTTGCGGGTTCCGCCGTTCGGATTCGTCACGGTGAACGTTCCGGCCAAGGCCGCGGCGCCGAGCTGCGTGAACACGACGGGGCCGCCGGACGCCTGCATGTTGTTCGACAGCTGGATAACGCCGTTGGTGTCGGTGCCGGTCCCCGTCCAGATCGCGCCCGCGGTGCAGGTCGCGTTGGTGTTCGACCGGTAGCGCATGCTCGTTCCGTTGACTTCGGCGCAGTAGAGCTGATTTCCAGAAATCGCAAGCTGGCGCGCTCGATTGACGACAGTGGCGAGCTCGGTTGCGGCGGCCGTCGTCGCAGAGGTGCGCCAGTAGGACATGAATTGGGGCCCCGCCAGGATGGCGAGAATCCCGATCATCGCGACGACGACGCTCAACTCGACGAGCGAGAATCCGGCTTCGTGCTGTGTCATATCCGCAGTCCGCTGACGTACCATTGCACGACTCCTTCGCCCCAGAACAACGCGGCGGCTCCCCCAACTGCAAGGAAAGGGCCAAAGGGGATTGCGTCCTTACGGTTGCGGGCGCCGAGGGCCATCAGAGCCACCGCCGACACACCCCCGAGGACCACGGCGACCATCAGTGCGAAGAGTGCGATCTTCCAGCCGAGAAAGGCGCCCAGCATTGCGCCGAGCTTCATGTCGCCTGCGCCCATTCCCCCACGACTGGCGACGATGATAACGAAAAAGACGCCGCCGCCCAGGACGATTCCGAGGGCGACGTCTGCCCAGGAGAGGTGGCGGGTCGCCACGTTGGCAGTGATGCCTGCCAGAATGCCCGGCAGCGTAATCGCGTCCGGAATGATCTGATGGCGGAGGTCGATGGCTGTGATCGCGACGAGGGCCGCAAGCAGCGCCGCCGCCACGACGAACTCCAGCGTCGGTCCGAATCCCAGCCATGCGAGGCCGAACAGCGCCGCCGTGACCGCTTCGACGAGCGGATAGCGCCACGGGATCGGCGTCGCGCATGCGCGGCATCGACCGCGCAGCAGCGCGAATGACAGCAGCGGGATGTTGTCGTACCAGACGATCGGCGCGCCACAGCCCGGACACGCTGAGGGGGGCGCCCAGAGGCTGCGGCGCTCCGGCAGGCGCGCAATGACGACGTTGAGGAAGCTGCCGAGCACGAGCCCGAACACGACCACGACCATGAGCGCCATATCAAAGCTGGTGTTTCGCGATCATGTCCCGTGCGAGGCTCGGATGCAGCTGGCGAAGGATCGTGAGCTGCTTGTGCATCTCTGCCGTGTTTCCCGCGGCTTTATAGGCGCGGACGAAGGCAATGCGCGGCTCGGGAGCGAATGGCTGCTCGTCGGCCGCGCGCCGCAGCTCGCGGAACGCCTCGTCGAACCGCCCAAGGCCTGCGAGAGCTTCGGCGAGGTTCGTGCGCGCGATGTAGTTGTGGGCGTCTTTCATCTCGACGGCCTGCCGAAAGTACGGTTCGGCCTCGGCGAATCGCTTCTGCTGACTCAGTGCGAGGCCGAGATTGTTGTAGACGCCAAGCTCGACCGGCCGAAGGTTCAGTGCGCGGCGCAGGGCGATCTCGGCGTCGCGTGGAAGCCCGAGCTGGAGGAACGCCAGACCCAGGCCGCCGTACGGTTTGTCCCGGGTGGGATTGAGCGCCAGAGCCTCGTAAAAATGCTGGATCGCGATCATCTGAGGCCGCGGCGGCACGAGTGTCGCGTTCACGAGAATTGCCCCGTAGTTATCCTGACAGATGGAGCACTCCGGGGTCGCATACGTCGCGTGCGTCCAGAGCGACTCCGAGTTGCCCCACACCTGGACCTGCAGCCAGGTGAGCATGCCCAGGGATGCCAGCAGCAGCGCCGTCGCTGCGCAGGCCGCGCGAAAGAATGGCCGACGCACGACTCCGGTCGCATGCGCACCGATCAGCCACATGACGGCCGCGCCGAAGAGGATGGCGAACGGCAGGCATGACAGATAGCTGTAGCGATCATGCGCCAGCTGGAAGCCGGCGTGGACGAGGCCGCCCACCGGCGCCAGCAGGATCGCGTACCATGCCCCGGCGGCCAGGCCGGCCGGCCAGCGGCGGGCCACGGCCACCAGCGCCACGGCCACCACCGCCACCGCGACGGCGGCGCTGAGAAACTGCGGGTCGAGCGGATCCACACGCGGCGGCGCTTCGTACAGCGGCGAGAGATTGATGGGCAGCACCGTCTTCGAGAAGTAGAACACAAGGCTGTAGAGCGCCATCGCGACTCGTGACGGTAGCGGGTATTTGCTCGCCGGTGTGAGGAGCTCCAGGTGATCGACTGCCCAGTAGGAGACCGTCCCACCGGCGACGCCAACGATCACGAACGGCATTTTTTCCAGGAGGAGGCGCCGGTTTTCGGCCGTCCACCACGGTTGGTGGAGTCGACGAAGTGGATACCAGTCGATGACCACGAGCAGCAGCGGCAGCGTCATCACGATCGACTTCGCCAGGACCGCGCCGGCGAAGGCCGTCACGGACAACGCCAGCAGTCGTCGCCGGTGCGCGCCCGCGGAGGCTACGGCGCGCAGGTACGTCGAGACGCACGTGAGGAAGAGCAAGCCCGAGAGCACGTCACGGCGCTCGGTCGCCCACGCCACCGATTCTGCTCGCAGCGGGTGAATCGCGAAGAACAACGCTGCGACGGCGGCACCGACCCGAAGCGCCGTCTCGGTTGCGGCTGGACGCGCGGCGTTCAGGACCCGCTTGGCGAGCCAGTAGAAGAGCGCGGCGTTGGCGGCGTGCAGCACGAGATTCGTGAAGTGATATCCCGCCGGCTGCATGCCCCAGATGACGTAGTCGAGTCCGAACGTCATCCACGTCAGCGGGATGTAGTGCCCCATCAGCGTCGTCGTGAACATCCAGGCGATCTGCCGGGGTCCGAGACCGCGGAAATTGAGGTTCTCGACGAGATTCGTCTGATCGTCCCACCGAACGAAGTCGTTGCGAAGACCGATGGCGAACACGGCGACGACGGCGAGCACGATGGCCAGCGGAATGATGCGTTCGGGGAGCGCCAGCGCCGCCACACGGCTGCGGATGCGCGCTCTCAGGTCGGTGAGTCCTGCGGCCGCCGTTGCCTCGTCGAGCAGTGTCGGAGTCTGCATGTGGTCAAAGGTAGAGGGAGGAGGTCAAGAGACCTCCTCCCTCCATCCAGGCCGCACCGCCTACACGGCGCAGCCCAGCTCTCCCGTTAGGGCAGGCTGACGGTGGTGTTGTCGCCGCTGGCCGTGATCACGAACACGCCCGACGCCGTGGTCGAGTTCAGCACGTACTGGCTCCAGCCCGACGGCGCCGTCGGCGTCCTCGACATGAACGGACCGGCCACCTGGCCCTGACCGTTGGTGACCTGGACGGACAGCTGGTCGAGGTGCGTCGCGACCACGCCCATGTGAGCACCATAGATCGAGACGGCCGAGGCAAGCGCACGGGCGTCGGCCTGGGCCTTGGCGATACGAGCGCGCTGCTGCACGTTGGCGTACAGCGGCACGGCGATCGCGGCCAGGATGCCGATGATCGCCACGACGATCAGGAGCTCGATCAGCGTGAAGCCGCGCTGACCGCCCAGCGTGAGGCGCTTACGGAACATCATCATGGTTCTGCCCCCCTAAAGATGGTTCGCGCGTCCGCGCGTCGTGCGTCTTTCTGACCGCAGGACGAAGTGCAGAGTCGATGCCAGATCCACAGGCGCTGCGCGCAACGCGATTCCAGGGGCTTACAACGCACCGTGACTCAGGAGGCAGCCAGTTAATGGCCGGGTGATGCCAAAAAACGTCAGTGTCGTGTTGCGGATGTCACGTGTTGCGGATGCCAAAGGACACCGGACGTCTACGGTACTGAAACGGTAGTCGCATCACCCGCGGCGGAGATCGTGAACACACCCGTCTGGGTGTCGGACGTGAGGCTGTATGGGCTCCAACCCGACGGCGAGGCCGGGACCGAAGACATGAATGGGCCTGCCACCTGATTCTGGCTGTTGGTCACCTGTGAGGTCAGCTGGGTCAGGGCGGTCGCGATCACGCCCATGTGGGCGCCATAGATCGAGACGGCCGACGCGAGTGAACGGGCGTCGGCCTGGGCCTTCGCGATCCGAGCGCGCTGCTGCACATTGGCGTACAGCGGCACGGCGATCGCGGCCAGGATGCCGATGATCGCCACGACGATCAGGAGCTCGACCAGCGTGAAACCCTGCTGACTACCGACGACGGCACGAGTTCTGTTCCAAACGTTGACCATTGAGCCCTCCGGCAGAATTGATTGCGACCGGGGAGCAGTGGAGCAGAAGTTGTGCCGCACATGCCGGAGTCGTCGCAGAAACGAAATCAACGCTTTAGTGCGTTGATGGCAGGCGGCGCCGACACGCCGCGTGGGCGCACTGCCCAGCGCCGTTGGCTGTGGGGAAGGCTCAGCTCTGTGGGGGTGGCTTCGGGCCTCCGCGGCCAGCACGCAACCCGTGCTTCTGTAGCTTGTAGCGGAATTGTCTGAACGAAAGGCCGAGGAGCTCCGCAGCGCGAACCTGCAACCAGCCGGAGCGCTCGAGGGCGAGCCGGATGTAACGATGCTCGATGCGGGACAGCGTATCTTCGAGGTCCATACCCGCGGGTGGGATCTCGACGCTGACCGCTTGCTCATCGCGTGGCGCGCGCAGGTGTGGTGGCAGCGACTCCGGCGACAGGAACTCACCGCTGCCGAGAACAATGGCGCGCTCGACGACATTTTCGAGCTCTCGAATATTGCCGGGCCAGTGATAACGCTCGAGGATCGCAAGCGACTCGGGCGAGATGGCCTGCACGCGCTTGCCGACGTCCTTGGTGATCCGCGCGACGAAATGCGCGACGAGCAACGGGATATCCTCGACCCTCTCGCGCAGCGGCGGCATGTGGATTGGAATGACGTTGAGGCGATAGTAGAGATCTTCGCGCAGCACGCCGTCGGCGACGGCTTTCGTCAGGTCGCGATTCGACGCAGCGATCAGCCGCACGTCGACCTTGATGTCGCGCGTGTCGCCCACGCGGCGGATCTCGCGCTCCTGGGTCGCCCGCAGCAGCTTGACCTGCACGGTTTGCGGGATCTCTGTGATCTCGTCGAGGAACAGCGTGCCGCCGTCCGCCGCCGCGAACAGTCCTTCCGTACTGGCGACGGCGCCCGTGAACGCGCCCTTGACGTGGCCGAAGAGTTCCGACTCCATCAGCGTTTCCGGAATCGCGCCGCAGTTGACCGAAACGAACGGTCCCGCCCGGCGCGCGGACTCCATGTGCACCGCCCGGGCCACGAGCTCTTTACCAGTACCGCTCTCACCCGTGATCATCACCGTGGAGCCGCTGTCGGCCGTCTTGCGGATCGTTTCGAAGACCTCGAGAATCCGCGCGCTCTTGCCGATAAAGCCGTCGAAGCCGTGCTCACGACGGAGCTGGCGCTTGAGCTCCCGATTTTCGTCCTGCAGCCGCTTGCGCTCGAGGGCATTCGCGATGGTGAGACGCAGCTCGTCGAGCTTGAAGGGCTTGGTGACGTAGTCGTACGCGCCGAGCTTCATCGCCTCCACGGCCGTTTCCGTCGAAGCGAACGCGGTCACCACGAGCACGACGGTCCGTGGGGAATGTTCCTTCGCCGCGCGGAGGACGGCGAGGCCGTCGACTTTCCGCATGCGAAGGTCGGTGATGACGAGGTCGAACGCCTCGCTCTTGAGAGCTTCCACTGCCGCTTCGCCGCCGTCGGCGAGCGTGACGTCGTAACCGACCTGCTTCAGCATGATGCCCAGCAGCTCACGCATGCTCTGTTCGTCGTCGACGACGAGGACGCGGGTCTCAGCCACGGATGTATGGGAACCTCAGCGTGAAGACGCTCCCGGCGCCTGTCGCCGATTCCACGTAGACGTCGCCGCCGTGGTCCTGCATGACCCGGTGCACGAGCGACAACCCGATCCCGCTGCCGTCGGACTTCGTGGAGAAGAACGGCTCGAAGATGTGCGAGAGATTTTCCTCGGCGATGCCCTCACCGGTGTCGGCGATACGCACCTCGAGGGTCCCGCCGGTGGTCACAACCGTGACCCTGAGCTCGCCGCCGCCGGGCATCGCTTGCACGGCGTTGAGGCAGAGGTTCCACACCGCCTGCCGGAACTGCTGTCGATCGATGACCCAATCCAGAGCCGGGGGAAACTCGCGCACGATCTTCAGGGTGCCGGGGTCTGCGCGATGGTCGAGCAGCACCAGGACCTCGTCGATCGATTCGATGACGTTGTTCCGCGCACGCGCCAGCGGGGCCGGTCGAGCATACTCGAGGAAATCGCGCAAGATTTCGTTGAGGCGGGCCGATTCTTTCAGAACGATCTCGGCCAGCCGCTGCCGCACCTCGCCCGCCGTTCCGTTACTCGCCAGGACTTCGATGGCACCCGTGAGGGACGCGAGCGGATTGCGGATCTCGTGCGCGATGTTCGCCGACATGCGTCCGAGCGTGGCCAACCGATCGGCCTGCCGTAAGCGCTCTTCCATCACCCGGATCGTCGTCAGGTCTTCACACGCGCAGATCACACCGAGCCGCTCGTGATTTCCGACGGTGTCCCGAGGCGTCGTCGGCGGCGCCTCGCCCGCATCGAGCGGCCAGAACGTCAGCCGCACGGGAACGCTGCCGGTGCCGGAACGGGACAGCACCGCCTCCTGTCGGCTCGATGCTCCCTGCCCTGCCACCAACTCCGCTTCGATGTCGTCGAGTGAGACGAGATCGCCGAAGAGGTTTCGCCACGGCCGTCCGATTGCCTCCGTCGCGGGGACACCGGTGATCGTAACCGCCGCGCGGTTGAACGTCGTGATGGTGTGGGATCGATCGAGCGCAATGAGGCCGGTTCCGACCGATTCGAACACCAGATCCTTGATGGCGCGCAGGTCCCGCAGCGTGCGGCTCTGGATCTGAAAGCGCTCCGCCAGGCCGCCCGCGACGATGGCCACGACGAGAAACGTCCCGGTGTTGGCGAACATCGTCAGGATTTCGAGCGCCGTCGTCTCCCCCGGTGTCTCCCAGAATGACGTCAGAGGGAAGACGGTCCGGCCGAAGACGAGCGCGCTGTAGAGGGCAGCCCCGGCGGCGGCGATCGTCAGACCGCCCGTGCGGGACAGCGTCACGCAGGACGCCGTCACGAGCATCACGTACAGGAAGGTGAAGATCGAGCGCGCGCCGCCGGTGGCGGCGACGACCGCGGTGACGAGCACGACGTCGAGCAGGGCGACGAGCCAGGCCGTCCGTCTCGGGTGTGTCAGCGGGGATCCGAGCAGCAGGCCGCCTGACGAGATGACCACCGTGAGCAGCGACATGACGAGGACGCCGTGATTGATCCCCGGCATCATCGCGTCGGGAAGCGCGGTGCCGAGGGGCAGCAGCAGAGCGGCGACGCCGAGGCGTGCCCAGAACACGCCCCGTAGCAACCGCTCGCCGTCGACGAGCGTCATCGAACGGTCACGCGATCATTTGACGAGCGTCACCATCTTGAAGATGGGGAGATACATCGCCACCACGATGCCGCCGACGACCACACCGAGGAACACGATCATCATCGGCTCGAGCAGTGAGGTGAGCGCGCTCACGGCGGCGTCGACCTCGTCATCGTAGAAGTCGGCGATCTTGCCGAGCATGGCGTCGAGCGCGCCCGTGTTTTCGCCGACCGAGATCATGTGCACGACCATCGGCGGGAATACCGGCGTCGCCTTGAGAGGCTCGGCCAGCGTGCCGCCCGCCGTCACGTGCTGCCGCGCCTGCATGACCGCCTTCTCGACCACCCGATTACCTGCGGAGCGGGCGGTGATCAGCAATCCCTCGAGAATCGGAACACCGGACGAGATCAGCGTGCCGAGCGTGCGCGTGAAGCGCGCGACCGCCACCTTCCGGATCAGCATGCCGATGACCGGAATCTTCAGCGCGAACGTATCGATCACCATGCTGCCGTTCTCGGTGTTGTAGTACCGCTTGAGGGCCCAGAGCGCGGCGCCGACGCCGGCCAGCATGAAGATGATGTACTGGCGCGTCATGTCGGACATCCACATGACGATCTTGGTGGGCAGCGGAAGTTCTGCGCCCATGCTCCTGAACATGTTGGCAAAGGTCGGGAGCACGAAGATCATCATGAAAATGATGACCAGGCAGGCCACGCTGACGATCGTGATGGGATACACCATGGCGCTCTTGACCTTGCTCTTCAGCTTCGCCGCCTTCTCGATATAGCCGGACAAACGCTGGAGCACGACGTCGAGCACACCACCGGACTCGCCCACCGCGAGCATGTTGGTGAACAGGTTGTCGAACGTCCGTGGATACTTGCCGAACGATTCCGCCAGCGTGGCGCCGCCTTGGACGTCGACGGCGATGCGGGCCGTCACGTCGCGCAGCGTCTTCGAATCGTTCTGCTCGGAGAGGATCTGCAGGCATTGCGCGATGGGCAGCCCGGCGTCGACCATCGTCGAGAACTGCCGGGTGTAGATCGCCAGGTCCTTGTCCCGGACGCTGCCGCCGAACTTTTTCGGCGTCGCAGCGGCGGCCGCCTTGACGGCCTTTTCCTGCACAGAGGTCGCGATGACCCCTCGCGCCCGTAAGGCGGCGACGGCGGCGGGGCGGTTGTCCGCTTCGATGTCGCCCGTCACGGCGCTGCCGCCGGCGCGCCCTTTGTACGCGAACACAGCCATACACGCCTCCCGCTAAGACAGCGTGACTCGGAGGATCTCCTCGACCGTCGTGGTCCCCTCGATCACCTTCAACAACCCGGCCTGCCGCAGGGTCTTCATGCCGTCCTTTTGGGCCTGCTCACGGATGTCTGCGGTCGCTGCATTCTTTAGAATCATGTCACGAAGTGCCTCGGTGACTGGCATCACTTCATAGATCGCGACGCGACCCTTCATTCCCGTGAAGTTGCACGTCGCGCATCCCTTGCCCCGGTAGAACGTCACGTTGGTCAGCCCCTGCGGCGTGTGCCCATAGGGAATGAGGTCCTCCTCCGTGCCGGCCACCGGCTGCCGGCAGTCTTTGCAGATCCGGCGGCCCAATCGTTGGGCGAGGATGAGCAGCAGCGCGGAGGAGAGCAGGAACGGTTGAATGCCCATGTCGAAGAGCCGCGCGACCGTGGACGGACAGTCGTTGGTGTGCAGGGTCGTGAACACCAGATGGCCCGTCAGCGCGGCGCGGATCGAGATCTGCGCGGTTTCCAGGTCGCGTGTCTCACCGACCAGAATGACGTCGGGGTCCTGTCGCAGGAAAGAGCGGAGAACGGAGGCGAACGAGCGGCCGACGCCCTCGTTCACCTGGACCTGGTTGACACCTTTGAGGTTGTACTCGACCGGATCCTCGGCCGTCATGATGTTGTGCTCGGGGGAATTGATCGTCGAGATCGCAGAGTAGAGCGTGGTGGTCTTCCCCGAGCCGGTCGGTCCCGTGATCAGCACCATGCCGTACGGCTGGTGGATCGCGTGGCTGAACTTTTCGTAACTCCACGGGTCGAATCCGAGCTTGGTGAGATCGAGTTGCAGCGAATCCTTGTCGAGGATTCGGAGCACCGCCTTCTCCCCGAAAATCGTGGGGAGGATCGACACGCGAAAGTCAATTTCCCGATTGCTGAACCGGATCTTGATCCGCCCGTCCTGCGGCACCCGTCGCTCTGAGATGTCCAGGTTCGACATGATCTTCAGGCGGGAGAGGATGGCGGGCTCGAGACGCTTGGGGGGCGACAGCATCTCGTGCAACACGCCGTCGATCCGGAAACGAATCCGGAAGTGCTTTTCGTACGGCTCCCAGTGCAAGTCCGAGGCGCCCTTACGGATCGCGTCCACCAGAACCATGTTGACGAGCTTGACGACGGGAGCCTCGTCAGCCGACTCTTTCAGCTCAAAGACGTCGACGCCGGTCGATTCGGCCTCGCCCTCGAGCAACTCGACGCTTGCGTCGGCGGTGATCTCCGTCAGCATCTCGTTCATCGCTGACTGCTGTCCCGCGTCGTACGCCTTCTCGATGGCCGCCCGGATCGCCGCCTGTGGCGCGACGACGGGAAGAATCTGCAGGCTCGTCATGAACGCGACGTCGTCGAGGGCGAACACATTCGTCGGATCTGCCATCGCGAGCGTGAGGGTGCCCCCGATCCGTTTGATCGGGAGCACCTCGTATTTCCGGGCAATCGGCGCGGGCACGAGACGCAGCGTCTCTGCGTCGACCTCGATGTTGTTCAGCGTGATGGACGGGATCCCGTACTGCCGGGACAGAAACCCGATGAGCTGCTCTTCCGTGATGAAACCGCGGCGCGCGAGGATGGCGCCAAGCTTTTCGGTCTTGCCCTTCTGTTCGGAAAGTGCCTGCTTGAGCTGATCCTCGGTGATGAGACGCTCAGCCACCAGGAGGTCCCCGAGGCGACGCGTCTGGGGCTGGCCGAGTTTTGCGTGCGCCATCTAATTTTTTTACTGTATTCCACCCACCCGCTTCAATGTGTCACTAAAGGCTCGGTAAGCGTCATCGAGGTACAGGACGAAAAGAACCCGCTTCAACGCGGTCTTACCCGCCTTGAGGTGTGTCGCCACGGCTGGAATCATGGCCTCCGCGGCGGCCGCGGGCGCCACGTGGCCGACTCCCGTCCCGAGAGCCGGCAGCGCGATCGAGGTCAGCCGGTGCTTGTCGGCCACGGCAAGGACCGCTCGGGTGGCCCGGCCGACGACGTCGGCGTCCGTCTTGAGGTCGGGACCCATCACGACCGCATGGATGACGTGAGTCGCCTGCAGATTCCCGCCCGGGGTGAGCACGGCTTCGCCGACCTCGACGGGGCCCTGGCGCAGGGCCTCTTCCTCGATGATGACGCCGCCCTTGCGCTTGATCGCCGCCGCGACACCCGTTGTCATGGTGAGCGCCGTGTTTGCCGGGTTCACCAGCGCATCGACTTCACGGTCGGTGATGTCACCGCGCTCGACGGAGATCGATGCATTGCCCACCTTCGCCTTCATCGCCGGCGCTCCTGCGCCTTCACCGCCTCCCACGAGCGCTCGAGCTCGTCCTGCGACACACTACCGAGCGTCTTGCCCTGCGCGGAGAGCTCGTCCTCCATGCCGGTGAACCGGCGTCGAAACTTCTCGATGGCGCCTTGCAGCGCTTCTTCCGCGTCGATGGACGCCAGCCGCGCCACGTTCACGATGGAGAACAGGACGTCGCCGAGCTCCTCCTGGAGCCGGCCGCGATCATCCGCATCGAGCGCCGCTGCCGCCTCGTGGCATTCCTCCTCGACCTTGCTCCACGCCGCGTGCGCATCGGGCCAATCGAAATTGACGCGTGACGCCTTCGACGTCATACGCTGAGCGCGCAGCAGCGACGGCAGCGATCGCGGCACCCCATCAATGATGGAGCGTTTTCGCCCGACCTGACGCGCTTCGCCCTGCTTGATCGTCTCCCACTGCGCCAACGCCTCGCCAGGTGTCTCGACGCTGGCGTCACCAAAGACATGTGGGTGTCGGCTCACCATCTTGTCGGCGAGCCGCGCGAGAACCGTCGCGATGTCGAACTCGCCGCGCTCGGAGGCGATCTGGGCGTGAAAGACCACCTGGAACAGCAGGTCGCCGAGCTCCTCCTGAAGCGCCGATGCGTCGGCCGACTCGATGGCTTCGAGGACTTCGTAGGCTTCTTCGACGAGGAAGGGCTTCAGGGACACCCGGGTCTGCTCACGATCCCACGGGCACCCGCCAGGTTCCCGGAGCCGCCTCATGATCTCGAGGAGCCGTTCGAACTGAGCGCCGGGCGACTGGGTCATGATCGGTTCCTGAGGGTGAAGCGATTATACAGACGGGTTTGCGCGTGTGCTAGGTTCGGCCCGTGGCCGAGGCACCGGATGGGGGATTTAGAGTGACGGACCGCCGCCAGCAGGACGCCTCTTCCGACGTGGACTCGCCCAGCGCGCCCCCGGAGCGGAGTCTCATCGCGCTCGGCGACGCCAGACCCGCTCACCGGGAAACAACAGCGACAACTGGCGCACGCCTCCGACGTCATCGATCTCCTGTCGTTGTGCGTGACAAGACAGAAGGGCATCGATCTGCAGAGGAGACCCGCGCGCTCGACGATCTCATTTACGACCTGCAACTCAGGTACGTGAAGGCGGTGAAGTCGCCTGCTGGATAATCACGCGCCCGCGCTCGATCCGTACCGTCTGTACCTCCGACGGTAACGCAATGCGCATCAGTCGCAGGCTTGAAGGATCGAGCAGGAGACGAAGGACGAACGCCGGTACGCGCTGACGTCCGATCAGGAGACGTCGCGGCTCGAGACGCAGGATATGCCGACGTTCTGTCGAGACCGTGGCGCCTGCAGCAACAGTCAGCCAGACCGGCCGCGCGAGCCACCACGCCGGGAGGATTTCTGCAAGGGTGGCGAGCGGCGACTCGCGCATGAGCCGACCGAGCGCCACGGTGCCGATGATCTCGAGAGAGTCATCCCCGCGCAGCCGGATCACCGGGTCGCGGACCGGGAGCTCGGCGGGATCGAGATGGCGAGCGACGAAGGCGTTCAGTTCTGCCTCGGTGAATAGGACAGGACCGCTTCGCGCCCGGTGGAGCGCCAGATCCACGATTTTCTGCTGCGCCCGAACTCCGTCGTCTCGTGTGAAAGGGATCGGCTCGACGACCGGCGCCTGGAGCATGCGTGTCATCGCCCAGCCGCCGACAGCGACTACCGCGGTAACCGCCATGAACGCCAAGACAGTGGACGAGCAGCCCCCGCACCCCATCCGCACGGCCCGAAACACTATCACCGGGGCGATCGATCGGGGTTGTATTCGGCCTCTCTGGGCATAAGTTGACACTCATACACTCAGCTGATATAAGAACTGCGTACTCAATGCCGGCCGATATCAGGGGAGACCGGCGAAGGTTATGAAGGAGGACATTTGATGGCGACGGAGCGTTGGCGTCCGTTCGGGCTTCCGACCATCGATCGGTGGGAGCCGTTTCGCGTATCCGATATCCAGACCGAAGTGAATCGCCTCTTCGACAACTTCTTCGGTCGTTCCACGACCGCGGCGGGGCGCAGCTGGACGCCGCCCGTGGATATGTACGCCACCAAGGACGATCTCGTCCTGACCCTGGAGCTTCCCGGCGTGAGTGAGAAGGACGTGAGTGTGTCGATCACGGGCGATCTCCTCACGGTCAAGGGTGAGCGCCGGTTCGAGAACCAGATCGAGGAGCAGGATCTGCTTCACGTCGAGCGCGCCTACGGCAAGTTCGAGCGGCTCGTTCAGCTGCCGATGGCGGTGCAGGCCGACCGCGTGAAGGCAACGTACCGCGACGGCGTTCTGGAGATCAGGCTGCCGAAGGCGGAAGAGCTCAAGCCCAAGGAGATCAAGATCGACGTCCTCTAAGAGGGGAGGCTCGGAGGGACGCCTTCCCTCCGAGCTTGAAATGTGAGGGCCCAGGGCCCAAGGAATGGAGCAGACGGTTATGCCTAAGGTCATCGGCATCGATCTCGGAACGACGAACTCAGTGGTCTCGGTCGTCGAAGGTGGCAACCCCACGGTGATCGCAAACCAGGAGGGTAGCCGCCTGACGCCCTCGGTCGTCGGGTTCACGAAGGACGGAGAGATTCTCGTCGGGCAGGTCGCCAAGCGACAAGCCATCACGAATCCCGAGAACACCGTCTTCTCGATCAAGCGATTCATGGGCCGTCGCTACGACGAAGTACTGCAAGAGATCAAGCTCGTGCCCTACAAGGTCGTCAAGGCGTCCAACGGCGACGCACGTGTCGAGGTGCGCGGTAAGCAATATTCGCCGCCCGAGATCTCTGCCATGATCCTGCGCAAGCTCAAGGAGGCCGCCGAGGCGTACCTGGGTGAGAAGGTCACGCAGGCGGTCATCACCGTCCCGGCCTACTTCAACGATGCGCAGCGCCAGGCCACCAAGGACGCGGGCAAGATCGCCGGTCTCGAGGTCTTGCGCATCATCAACGAGCCGACGGCCGCCGCGCTGGCGTACGGGCTCGACAAGAAGAAGGACGAGACGATCGCGGTCTATGACCTGGGTGGCGGGACCTTCGACATTTCGATCCTCGAGATCGGTGAGGGCGTTTTCGAAGTCAAGGCGACCAACGGCGACACGCACCTGGGCGGCGACGACTTCGACCAGCGCGTGATGGACTGGATCGCCGAAGAGTTCAAGAAGGAGCACGGGATCGATCTGCGACGTGACCGCATGGCGCTGCAGCGGCTGAAGGAGGCCGCCGAGCGCGCGAAGATCGAGCTGTCCACGACGGTGCAGACCGAAGTCAACTTGCCGTTCATCACCGCCGACGCGAGCGGACCCAAGCATCTCGTGCTGACGCTGACGCGCGCCAAGCTCGAGTCGCTGGTGGCCGATCTCGTCGACCGCACGCTCGGCCCGTGTCGCCAGGCGATGCAGGACGCCGGCGTGAGCGCCAAGGATGTCAACGAAGTCATTCTCGTCGGCGGCCAGACGCGCATGCCGAAAGTACAGGACGTGGTGAAGGGTATGTTCGGACGGGAGCCGCACAAGGGCGTCAACCCTGACGAGGTGGTGGCCGTCGGCGCCGCGGTGCAGGGCGCGGTCCTCACCGGTGAGGTCAAGGACCTTCTGCTGCTCGATGTCACACCGCTGTCGCTCGGGATCGAGACGCTCGGCGGCGTGATGACGACACTCATCTCGCGTAACACGACGATTCCGACGAAGAAGAGCGAGCGGTTCACGACGGCGGCCGACAACCAGCCATCGGTCGAGGTTCACGTGCTGCAGGGTGAGCGGCCGATGGCGCGAGACAACCGTACGCTCGGCCGCTTCCACCTGGACGGCATTCCGCCTGCGCCGCGCGGCGTGCCGCAGATCGAGGTGACGTTCGATATCGACGCAAACGGCATTTTGAACGTGTCCGCGAAGGACACCGCGACGGGCAAGCAGCAGCACATCACCATCACCGCGTCGTCTGGGCTCAGCAAGGACGAGATCGACAAGATGGTGAAAGAGGCCGAAGCCAACGCCGCCGAGGACGCGCGCCACAAGCAGGCGATCGAAGTCCGCAACCAGACCGACTCCCTCGTCTACTCGACCGAGCGCACCCTGTCGGAGCATGGCAGCAAGCTGGCCGAGGCTGACCGCAAGGCGATCGACGACGCGCTCGCCGAGGCGAAGGAGGCGCTCAAGACGGAAGACCTCGACCGCATGAAGCGGGCGCAGGAGACGCTCTCGAAAGCCGCTCACAAGCTCGGTGAGATCATGTACCGCGAGGCGCAGTCGCAGGGCGGGCAGGCATCCGGCGAGGGTGCGGGCTCGCAACCGGGCGGCACCGCCGGACGCCCCTCCGGTCCCAAGGAGGGCGAGGTCGTCGATGCCGAGTTCGAGGATCTCGGAGAAAAGAAGTAGCTCATGAGACGTGACTACTACGCGGTGCTCGGCGTGGCCGCCACCGCGGCGCCGCGCGAGATCCGGCAGGCCTACCGCCGGCTCGCGCGGCAGTACTCGCCCGACGTCAACTTTTGGGACACCACGGCGCGCGCGCTGTTCGACGAGATCGCCGAGGCGTACCGAATTCTCATCGATCCCGACGCGCGCTCACTGTACGACCGGTTCGGTGCGCAGCCCGATCCGCTGGCCGCGGCGCGCCGCGGGGAGGACGTTCACGTCGCAGTCGAGCTCGGCTTCGCCGATGCGGCGCGCGGCAGGACCGTCGAGCTCACCGTGCCTCGGTTTTCACCCTGTACCGCCTGCGACGCGCACGGGCGGACGGCTGATGAGGTGTGCGACACGTGCGCGGGTCGCGGCGTGCGCCGCCAACAGGACCGCGTGAGTGTCCCCATTCCCGCCGGCGTCGACTCCGGCATGCAGGTGCGCGTCCCCCGCCAGGGCAGCGCGGGGCCATTCGGAGGACCGAGAGGTGACCTTCTCGTGAGCACGCGTGTCCGCGAGCATCCGTTCTTCGTCCGCAAGGGTGAAGGGGTGCATTGCGAGCTGCCGATCAGCGTCTGGGAGGCGCTGCGCGGGACCCGCGTTCGCGTCCCGACGCCGCAGGGCGAAGCGGTGATCGTCGTCCCCCCCGCCACGCAGCCCGGTCAGGTGTTTCGGCTGCGCGGGCAAGGGCTCCCACGACCCGGCGACGATGCGGCGGGCGACTTGTTTGTGACCGTCCGCGTCGAAGTCCCGGGCGGGCTCGACGCGCGCACCGACGAGCTGGTACGCGAGCTGGAGCGGTTGGTGCCGCACGCGGCGCGGGTGGATCTCGACCGCTACCGTGGAGGCGGCACATGACCACGGACCGCGGCAAGCCGCTGTACATGATCGGCGTCGTCGCCGAGATGTTGAAGGTCCATCCCCAGACGCTGCGCTTCTACGAGAAGAAGGGGCTCGTGCGGCCGAGTCGTACGGAAGGAAAGACGCGCATGTACTCGGTCGAGGATGTCGATGAAATCGCGCGGCTCCTGCGACTCACGCGCGACCTCGGCGTGAATCTGGCTGGCGTCGAAATCATCTTAAAGATGAGACGTCGGATGATCGATATGCAGAAGCAGATCGAAGACCTCGTCGCCTACGTCCGCGACAGCGGGCCCGGCGAATCTCGCCCCGACCGCGGCGGCGAGCCCCGTGAGGCGCTCGTGCGGGCGGCCTCGGGGCAACTCGGTTCCGTCGATCTCTTCTGAGAAAGCTGGTTCCCTGATGACGGACATCAAGCGCGACACCGATCGACCGATGCCCGATATGGTGGGAATCCTGCCGCTGCGCGGCACGGTGCTCTTCCCCCAGGCTGTGGTGCCGCTCGGCGCCGGCCGCGCATCCTCGCTGCGATTGATCGAGGAAGCACAGCAGGGCGGTCGTCTGGTCGGCGCGGTGACGCAGAAGGACCCCAAGGAAGATTCGCCACGCGCCGAGGGCCTGCATTCGGTGGGAACGATCACCCTGATCCACAAGGCGCTGAAGCAGCCCGACGGCACGATGCGGCTGGTCGCGCAGGGCGTCGCACGCTTCCGTCTCGTCGAGATCGTCCAGACGGAGCCGTACCTCAAGGCGCGCATCGAGCCGATCGACGAGCCTGACACGGCCGCCGACCTCGAGCTCGAGGCTCTCGTGCGCAGCGTAACGTCCCTGTTCGGCAAGGTGATCTCGCTGTCGCCGACGATACCCGACGAGATGGTGACCTTGCTCGACAACGTCGACGGCGCCGGCGCCATCGCCGACATGATCGCGGCCTCGCTGCCGACGCTGCCGATTGCGCTCAAGCAAGAGCTGCTGGAGACCGTGAACGTTCGCGAGCGTCTGTCCAAGCTCGCCGGCGCGCTCAGCAAGGAGGCCGAGGTTCTCGAGCTGGGCAGCAAGATCCAGTCCGAGATTCAGTCGGGGATGAACAAGACGCAGCGCGAGTACTACCTGCGCGAGCAGCTCAGGGCCATCCAGAAGGAGCTCGGCGAGGCCGACGACCGCACGCAAGAAGTCGACGGACTGCGGGCGAAGATCGAGGCGGCCGGTATGCCCGACGAGGCGAAGGCCGAAGCGTTACGCGAGCTGGATCGGCTCGCCAAGATGCCGCCGGCGGCGGCGGAATACACCGTGGCCCGGACGTATATCGATTGGCTCGTTTCAATGCCCTGGCAGCAGGAGACGACGGACGCGGTGGACATCGGACCGGCGCGAACGATCCTGGACGAAGACCACGAGGGACTCGAAAAGATCAAGGATCGGATCCTCGAGTACCTCGCGGTGAAGAAGATCCGACCGGGTGGAAAGGACCCGATCCTCTGCTTCGTCGGTCCTCCCGGCGTCGGCAAGACCTCGTTGGGGAAGTCGATCGCGCGCGCGCTCGGCCGCAAATTCCACCGGATCTCGCTCGGCGGCATGCGCGACGAGGCGGAGATTCGTGGACATCGCCGCACGTACATCGGCGCCCTTCCCGGTCAGGTCGTGCAGGGGCTCCGGCGTGCTGGGACGAAGAACCCGGTGCTCATGCTCGACGAGGTCGACAAGCTCGGGATGGATTTCCGGGGCGACCCCGCGTCGGCGCTGCTCGAGGTGCTGGACCCGGAGCAGAACGCAACGTTCCGGGATCACTATCTCGACGTGCCCTTCGATCTCTCGCGCGTTCTGTTCATCACGACCGCGAACGTGATCGATGGCGTGCCGGCTCCGCTCAGGGATCGGATGGAAATCATCAACCTCGCCGGTTACACCGAGGAGGAAAAAGTCGCGATCGCGCAGCGTCACCTGGTGCCGAAGCAGGCGCGCGAGCACGGCCTGAGGCCGAGCGCGGATATCGTCTTCGAGCCGGAGGCGATTCGACTCCTGGCTCGCGGCTACACGCGCGAGGCCGGTGTTCGGAGTCTCGAGCGAGAGATCGCCTCGGTCTGCCGCAAGGTCGCGCGGCGCCGTGCCGAAGGCGACAGCGAGCCCGTGCGGGTGACGCCCGACGTGGTGGTCTCGTTCCTTGGCGTGCCGCGGTTCGAGCTCGAGGAGGTCGAGCAGCGCACGCGCGTGCCGGGCGTCGTGACCGGGCTCGCGTGGACACCGGCCGGCGGTGACGTGCTGTTCGTGGAAGCGACACGGATGCGCGGCGGACACACGCTGACCCTCACGGGTCAGCTCGGAGACGTCATGAAGGAGTCCGTTCAGGCGGCACTGTCGTGGGTGCGCTCGCACGCGGGAGAGTTGGGCATCGACCCGGAGTTCTGGGATCGATCGGACGTGCACGTCCACGTACCCGCGGGCGCGATTCCCAAGGACGGCCCGTCGGCCGGAGTCACGATGGCGACCGCTCTCGTGTCGCTCCTCACCGGTCGGCCCGTGCGTTCCGATCTCGCCATGACCGGTGAGATCAGCCTCTCCGGGCGGGTGCTGCCCGTGGGCGGCGTCAAGGAGAAGGTGCTGGCGGCTCACCGTGCGGGCCTTCGCACCGTGGTGCTGCCGCGGCGCAACGAGAAAAATCTCGTCGAAGACGTTCCGCCGGCGGTGCGGCAAAGCTTGACGGTTCACCTCGCCGACACGATCGGTGACGTGCTCGCGGTGGCACTCGAGTCGGCACCCACCGTCAGCCACGGGGTACTCGCCGGCCTGTAAAACCCTATGATTCCGGCGGAATCGCTTCGCCGCGACACTTGCAGGGCGATTCGGCTAAGATCGGGTCATCGTGACTCGATCGCTTGCGGTGATTGTGGTCGCGGCCGCGACCCTGCTCGCACCTCCGGCCGGCGCTCAGATGTACAAGCTCAAGGCGCCGGACGGCTCGACCCATTTCACGAATGCGCCGACCGATCCCCGCTATCAACGAATGGGGTTCAGCACCGGCACTCAGGCCGGTTGGCTTCGACTGCCGCAGGGAGACACGAGGCCTTACGCCCAGGAAATCACGGATGCGGCCAACCGGTACGGGATCCCCGAGCGTCTCGTCACCGCGGTGATCCGGGCGGAATCCGGTTTCAATCCGCGTGCGGTCTCGCGCAAGGGCGCGCAGGGGCTCATGCAGCTCATGCCGTCGACGGCGTCCGTGCTCGGCGTGCGCAACTCGTTCGATCCTCGCGAGAACATCGACGGCGGTGTCCGCCATCTCCGCGGCCTCCTGGACCGATTCCCCGGCAACCTCTCATTCGCGATCGCCGCCTACAACGCAGGGGAAAAAGCCGTCACCGCGTACGGGGGAATCCCGCCGTATCCCGAGACGCAGGACTACGTCGTGCGAGTCCTCCGCTATTACGGTATGGAGGGCATCGACACGCCGCAGACGCGCGTCTACCAGACGATCGCCCGCGACGGGACGATCACGTACACGAATATTCCGCCGCGCGGTCGCCCGTAACCGCGCCACCCGCCCGACGCCTCACTTCAGCAGCTTGCTGATCTCCCTGAACGCCTCCGTGTCCGCGCTGCCGAGGAGCTGGAACACCACGGTCTCCGTCGAGGTGATGATCGCCCCCGCCTGACGGGCCTGCGCCAGCCCGAGGTCCATGTTCGCCACGCGCCGCGAACAGACGGCGTCGGCGACGAGCGCGACGCTCGTTCCGCCCGCGAGCAAGTCGAGCGCGGTAAGGAGCACGCACACGTGCGCCTCAATCCCGGTGAGGATGACGGGCCTCGCGTCGAGCTCGCGCAAGCGCGAGCCGAACCCCGCCGCGCCGCATGCGGAGAACGCCGTCTTTTCGAGCGGCGCCGCGTCGTCGAGAAGGACGCGCAATTCGGGGAGCGTGCGACCGAGCCCCCTTGGATACTGTTCCGTGACGATGACCGGAGCGCCGAGGCGCCGCGCCGTCGCCAGCAGGATCTTCAGATTGCGAACCATCTCGTCGCGCCGCTCGGCGTCCATCGCGCCGAACAGCCGTTCCTGCACGTCGGTGACGACGATCACGGGTTGCGCCATAGCTGACCTCCGGACCCCAGAAGTGGCGGTTATTGTGCCACGGCCCGGCGGCGGTCTGATCGCCGAAGCGACGCCCAGTCAGGCGCGCCAGCGACGATCGAGCCCACGGTATTGGAGCGCTTCCGCGCAATGCTCGGCGGAGATGTTGTCTACGCCGGCGAGGTCCGCGATCGTCCGCGCGACGCGGACGACGCGATCATGGCCGCGCGCAGACAGGCCGAGCCGGGTCATGGCTGTGGCCAGCATGGCCTGCGCGTCCGACGGAATCGGACACATCCGTCGTAGGGCCCGACCGCCGATGTCCGAATTCAGGCGCATCCCCGCCCACGCACCTCGCTCGCGTTGACGCTCGCGCGCGGCCATCACGCGCGTCCGTACGGTGGCCGAATCGTCGCCTGCCGGTGCCGTGGCGTACTCCTCTCCGGCCAGCGCCGGCAGCTCCACGTGCAGGTCGATACGATCGAGCAGCGGTCCCGACAATCGCCCGAGATAACGATCGCGCTCGCCGGGTGTGCACAGGCAACAGTCGAGCGCCGGGCAGCCGCGGCGGCAGGGATTGGCGGCCGCGACGAGCTGGAATCGCGAGGGAAAGTCGCCGATGCCGCTCGCGCGCGCAATGGCCACCCGGCCGTCCTCGACCGGCTGCCGCAGCGACTCCAGCACGTGCTGCTGGAATTCGGGCAGCTCGTCCAGGAAGAGCACGCCTCGGTGCGCGAGCGTGACCTCGCCCGGTCGCGGCGGGCTGCCGCCGCCGATCAGTCCGGAGACGGAGATCGTATGGTGCGGCGCGCGGAATGGCCGGGCGTCGACGAGCGCGCCGCGGCGGGGCAGCAATCCGGCGACGGACCAGATGGACGAGACCTCCAGCACCTCCTCGCGCGAGAGCGGTGGCAAAATCGCGGCAAGCCGCCGCGCGAGCATTGTCTTGCCCGCGCCGGGCGGCCCGACGAGCATCACGTTGTGGCCGCCTGCGGCGGCGATTTCCAGCGCGCGCTTGGCGTGCGCCTGGCCGCGAACGTCGGTGAAGTCGGCGTCGTCGACGACGCGTTCGACGATCGGCGTCGGCGGCGCGACCGGCGAGGCATCGCCGTTGAGTACCGCCACCGCGTCGCGCAGGGTGCGCGCGGCGAGGACCCTCACGCCGTCCACCGCGGTGGCCTCGGCGGCGTTGTCACACGGAACGAAGAGCGTCGTGATGCCCTTGCGCCGACATGCGAGGCCGACGGCGAGGGCGCCGCGCACCGGCTGGATCTGGCCGTCGAGGGCGAGCTCGCCGACGACGGCGAAAACGCCGAGCCGGTCCTGGTGCACGAAGCCCGTCGCCGCCAGGATGCCGAGCGCGATCGGCAAGTCGAAGGCGGCGCCCTCCTTCCGAATGTCGGCAGGCGCGAGGTTCACGGTGACGCGATCGTTCGGAAACGCGAAGCCGGCGTTCCGGATGGCCGTCTTGACCCGTTCTCGGCTCTCGCGCACGGCGGAATCGGGAAGCCCCACCGTCGCGTACTGGGGCAGACCGGACGCCACGTCGACCTCGACGCGCACCAGCACCGCCTCCACGCCGAACAACGCCGCTGAAAGAATGCGGGCGATCATGGCGTGATTCTTGGTGCGCCGATCGGCTCGGTCAATGTCCCGAATCAGAGACGGACGGCGTGTGCCCCCGGAAGGGACAGGGGGATCCCGGGTAGGGCCGGGTTTCCGCACGCCGACGTCTCTGATAGAGTGCTCCGGCGCATGAGCGGCGACGACGTGCTCCGCCCCGTGGCGCTCGTGGTGGACGACGAGGAGAGCGTCCGCGAGTCGTTCCGCTTGGTCCTCGACCAGGACTACGACGTGCTGGACGTGCCGGACGGTGCGCGCGCGCTCGAGATCGTCCGCTCGCACCACGTCGACGTCGTCCTCCTCGACATTCGCCTGCCCGAGATGGATGGCATCGAGGTCCTCGAGCGTCTCAAGGCGCTCGACGACGGTCTCGAGGTGATCCTCGTGACCGCGGTGCGCACCGTGCGTACCGCCGTGGCGGCGATGAAGCTCGGCGCCTTCGATTACCTCACCAAGCCGTTCGAGGACGAAGAGCTGCTCTCGCTCGTACGGCGCGCGGTGGAGAAACGCTCGCTCGAGCGCGAGGTGACCTTCTTGCGCGGCGAGCTCGCGCGAGGTCGCGACCACGACCAAATCATCGGCGACCATCCGGAGATGGAGAAGCTCGCGCGCCTCGTCGCCCAGGTGGCCCGAACGACCACCACCGTGCTGATCACGGGCGAGAGCGGCACCGGCAAGGAGCTCATCGCGCGCGCCATTCACCACCGCGGACCGCGGCGTGACAAGCCGTTCGTGCCGGTCAATCCCGCCGCGATTCCGGACACACTGGTCGAGTCCGAGCTGTTCGGCCACGAGAAGGGTGCCTTCACCGGCGCGCATCAGCGCAAGCTGGGCCGTTTCGAGCTCGCGCAGGGCGGCACGCTCTTCCTCGACGAGATCGGCGTGCTGCGCGCGGAGGTACAGGCCAAGCTCCTGCGCGTGCTGCAGGAGCGTGAGATCGAGCGTGTGGGCGGCACGCGCTCGATCAAGATCGACGTGCGCATCATAGCGGCCACCAACGTCGACCTCAAGCGCGCGGTCGCGGCCGGCGCGTTCCGCGAGGATCTCTACTACCGTCTCAACGTCGTGCCGATCACGGTCCCGCCGCTGCGCGCCCGCATCGAGGACGTGCCGCGCCTCGTCGATCACTTCGTGCGTCGCTACAACGACGAGTTCAAGAAGCACATCCGCGGCTTCACCCCGGAAGCACTCAGCCTGCTGGCGTCGTACACCTGGCCCGGGAACGTCCGCGAGCTTCAGAACGTCGTCGAGCGCACGATGGTCCTCGTCGAGGGGCCGTTCATCGGGCCCGCCGACCTGCCGCTCGACGTGACCGTCGCCCCCGGACGCTCCGGACCGGGCGGGGCGCCGGAATCACTGCGGATGGACCTCAACCAGGCGAGCGATCGCTTCGAGCGGATCATCGTTCAGCGGGTGCTGGAAGAGGTCGGCGGCAACGTGAGCGAAGCCGCCCGTGTGCTCGGGCTGCACCGCAACTCGCTCAAGATGAAGCTCGCCCGCTGGAAGCTGGTCGGCGGCGAGCCGGAGGAGCCGGGCGCCCAGTAACGGGCCACCCTGCGGCGCCGTATGCACAGCCACAGGCCAACCGTCGGAGCGCTCACCGCGCTGCTCTCTCGACAATTCGGGCGCTTGAGGCGGGTCACCCGCGCCCGCCGGCCTGGCGGTCGAATTGCCTATACTCCCTCCCCAACGGCGGAACGGCCCTCCCATGGTGGGAGCCGCCAGCCGCCGAAAAGGGGAAAGGCAAATGGCGAAGCTTCTCGCGGTCGCGCTGGCGCTGGTGTCATTACTTCTCGTCGCTCCCGTCATCGAGTCTGGGACGTCCGGCTCTTCGCAGCTCTTCGTTGCCGTCGGCAACGCGGATGGTGGCGGCGGCGAGTAAGCGCTCTCGAACCGCCTGCGGCGTCGAGAGCCGGCATCGCGTATGTCGCGCTTCTCACGCTCGTCTTCCTGCTCGCGGCCGCCGGCCAGGCGCCGGCCGATGACGGCGTCTACCGGCGGCCGATTGCCAACGATCCGTCCACGCTCGACCCGGCCGTCATCAACGACATCTACGGACGGTCGGTGGCGCAACAGATCTTCGACGGCCTCGTCTCGTTCGATCAGAAGCTCGAGATCACGCCCTCGCTCGCGGAGTTCTGGCGCGCCTCCCGGGACGGGCTCCTCTGGACGTTTACCCTCCGCAAGGGCATCCGCTTCCACAACGGCCGCGAGGTCACGGCGGACGACGTCGTCTACTCGCTCACCCGCGTGCTCGATCCCCGGCTCAAATCCACCGCGGCCGATTTGTTCACCAACATCCGCGGCGCGCTGGAGTTCCAACAGGGCCACGCGTCCCGCGTCGCGGGCCTCGTGGCGCTCGACCGCTACACGGTTCAGGTGTCGCTCACCGAGGCGCGCGTGCCGTTCGTGAGCGTGCTGGCGATCGGCCAGGCCAAGATCGTGCCGCGCGACCTGGCCGAGCGCGATCCCGCGGGCTTTGGTCTCAAGCCCGTGGGCACGGGCCCCTTCCGGTTCGAGCGCTGGGAGCGAGGCCGGGAGATCGTGCTGGCGGCGAATCGCGACTACTTCGACGGTCCGCCGCATCTGTCGCGTCTCGTCTACCGGATTTTCCCCGGCGGCGAGCTCGATCAGATGTACCAGGAGTTCGCCAAGGGCGAGCTGGACGACACGCAACCGCCGACGCGGGACTACCGGCGCGCGATCGGGGCCGGCCGGCACGTCTATATGCGCCGCCCGATGTTCAGCGTGCGCTTCTACGGATTCAACACACGGACGAAGCCGTTGAACGATCGGCGTGTTCGGCAGGCTCTCGTGGCTGCGGTCGATCGCGCGGCGATCGTGGACGGCGCCCATATCGGCAAGCACACCGTGGCCCATGGGATCGTGCCGCCGGGAACCCTCGGCTTCAACCCCGCGCTGGTGGCGCCCGGCTACGATCCAGAACGCGCACGCACGCTGCTCGCCGAGGCCGGGTATCCGGGAGGCCGAGGACTGCCCAAGATCGAGATCTGGTCCAACGTGACCAACACGGCCATCCAGGTCGAGCACGACCTGATTCGCCGCGAGCTCGGCGCCGTCGGCGTCCAGGCCGAGTTCAAATACCTGACGAGCTGGGAGGGGTTCTCCCGAGCGCTCAACGAAGGCCGCCTTCCGGTGTTCCTCTACGCCTGGTTCGCCGATGTCCCCGATCCGGACAACTTTCTGACCAAGCTGTTCCACTCGCTCAGCCCGCGGAACTATGCACGGTATCGCAACCCGGTCGTCGATCAGCTGCTGGAAGCCGCGCGCATCGCCCCCGAGACGAAAAGCCGCGTGGATCTCTTTCGTCGCGCGGAGCAGGTGATCGTCGACGACGCCGTGATCCTTCCGATCTGGCACTACAACTATGAGCGGCTCTTCCAGCCATGGGTGCGGTCCGTGGAAGTCAACGGGCTCGGTGACCCCTACATCCCGATGCGCAAGGTCTGGCTCGCGCGATGATTCGCGTTCGCCTTCGCACGCTGCGCGCACGCCTCATGTGGGGCTCGGTTCTGGTGATCGTTCCCATCATGGCGGGCGTGTTCTTCCTCGTCGAACGCCACCAGCGCGCCGCCATCGTCGAGGAAATGCAGCGCCGCGGCGAAGTGATGGCCGGGGGCCTCGCCGCGGTGTCGCGCGAGTCGCTGCTCCTCTACAACTTCACCGCGCTCGAGCAGAACGTCGCACGCGTGGCCGGTGAGCCCGACGTCATCTACGCCATCGTGCTGGACGTCGACGGCAAAGTCGCCGCACACAGCCGCTACCCCGATCGCGTGGGCCACCTCCTGAAATCGAAGGTCGACGCCGAAGCGGTGCGCTCCAGGGTGCCGCTCATGCAGGAGACGACGGCCTATCGTCAGTCGGTCCTCGACTTCGCGACGCCCATCGTCGTGAACGGCCAGAAGTGGGGGACCGCTCGCGTCGGCGTCTCCAAGAAACGCATGGAAGCGGAGATCGGCCGCACCCGGACGGAGCTCGCGGCGCTCACCCTCATCATGTTGACGTTCGGCGCCGTGAGCGCCGCCTTCATGGCGCGCCGGATCTCCCGGCCGGTGCAACAGCTGGCCGAGGGCGCGGCCGCTCTCGCGCGCGGAGAGTGGAAACAGCGCATCGAGCCGCCGACCGACGACGAGATCGGCAAGCTGGCCACCGCCTTCAACCACATGGTCGGCGAGCTCACCCAGCAGCGTCTCGCGCTGGAAGACGCCAACGCGGAGCTGAGACGCGGCTTCGAGGAGCTCGCCGACCTCAAGTCGTACACCGACAACATCCTCGCGTCGCTCACGAGCGGTATCGTGACCGTTGACCTCGAGGGGCGCGTGGTCACGCTCAATCCCGCCGCGGAGCTGATGACGGGGTTCTTTGCCGGCGAGGTGCGGGGACGATACTGCACGGAAGTCTTCGCCCATACGCCCGATCTCGCCGAGCTCCTCATGGAGACCCTCGCCACGCGCACACCCGTGCCCGGCCTCACGCTGACGCTGCGCCGGCGTAATGGCCGTACGGTACCCGTGGAGCTCGCGGCGGCGCCGCTGCGCGGCGGCGAAGGCAAAGAGCTCGGCGTGATCGGCGTCTTCCGCGACCTCACGCGGGTGCAGCAGCTGGAAGACCGGCTGCGCCGCTCCGATCGCCTGGCCGCCATCGGTGAGCTCGCGGCGGGCCTCGCTCATGAGATCAAGAACCCGCTGACGTCGCTGCTGACCTTCAGCCGGCATCTGACACGGCGCTTCGAGGACGCGGAGTTTCGGCAAAAGTTCCTGTCCGTCGTTCCCCGCGAGCTGGAGCGGATCAACACAATCGTCGAGCGGCTGCTCGAGCTGGCGCGGCCGGCGCGGCTCACCTTCAAGCCGCTACGGGTTCCTTCGCTGCTCGAGCGGGTCCTGGAGCTCTACGAAGATCGTCTCGAGGCGCAGGCCGTGCGTGTCGTCCGCGATTGGCGCCGCGATGTGCCCGTTCTGTGGGCCGATCAGGAAGCGCTGTACCGGGCTCTCGTCAATCTGGTGGCCAACGCGCTCGATGCCATGCCTCGCGGAGGCACGCTGACGCTCCGGGTCGGCTGCAGCGACGGCGACACGCTCGCGGGCGCGCGGATCACCGCGCGGCGCCTGGCCATCGAAGTCGAGGACTCCGGCGCCGGTATCGCGCCGACTGATCTGGATCGCATCTTCAATCCGTTTTTCTCGACGAAGGAAGGCGGGACGGGGCTCGGGCTGGCGCTGACGCAGAAGATCGTCGAGGACCACGGCGGCTTGATCGACGTCCGCAGCGTGCCTCGAACGGGCACGGTGTTCCGTATCGTGTTGCCGCTGATGCCCGAGGGGCCGACCGAGGTGGGGCATGACGACCGCGTCGCCTGACGACTGCCGACCCCGAGCGTGCCCGCTGAACGCGAGCGCGCCTACTGATTGAGGCGCCGGCGCAGGAAGCCGAGCAGGCCCTGCGGCAGGAAGATCACCATCAGCGTGAAGATGACGCCGACCGGGATCAGGTAGTACTCGTAGAAGATCCGCGAGAACGCTTCTTTCATCAGCAGAAAGAACGCGGCGCCCGCCACCGGTCCCACCAGCGTTCCCATGCCGCCCATGACGTTGAAGATGACCGTCTCTCCCGAGATGAGGAACAGCACGAAGTCGGGAGCCGCGAACTTGTTCTGGACGGCGTAGAGCGAGCCCGCCAACCCCGCGAAGAGACCCGACAGCATCACGGCCACGATCTTGTAGCGCTCGACGTTGTAGCCAATGGCCCGCGTGCGCGGCTCGTTCTCACGGATCGACTGCAGGACCATGCCGAACGGCGATTGCGTGATCCGCCGCAGCAACAGGTACGACAGCGTCACCACCGCCAGCACGAACCAGTGCAGGCCGTTGCGCGTGAACGGAACCGAGAACACCCCCGGCACGCCGAACGGCGGCTGTCGGAACGTCAGCCCGTTCTCGCCGCCCGTGACCTCCGTCCACGTGAAGATGATGACGTAGAAGATCTGCGAGAAGACCAGCGTGGTGATCGAGAAATAGATGTCGCGCAGCCGCGTCGAGAAGTAGGCGACGAACACCGCGACGACGGCGGCGGCGACGAGTCCCGCCGCGAGCGCGAGCCACAGATTCGGCGGCCGCACGGCGAGCAGGGCCGCCGCCGCGCCGTACATGCCGAGGCCGAAGAACGCGGAATGGCCGAAGGACACCATGCCGGTGTAGCCGATGAGAATGTCCGAGGACATCGCCAGGAGGCCCCAGATCAGGATCTCGGTGGCGAAGCGCTGCCAGAACTCCGAGAGAACGAACGGGCTGACCGCGAGCGCGCCGACGACCACCACGAAGCCGGTCCAGTAGGCGACGCTCGGTCCGTCGCCGCGGGCTCTCGTGTCGAGGTCGCGGTCGGCGGCGGTGGTCGGACTCAGGGCGCTCATGGCGGCGACTATTTGGGCGTCGGCACGAAGAGACCGGTGGGGCGAACCAGCAGCGTGAGGATCAACGCGACGAACGAGACGATCACCGCCTGGGCCGGGCTCACCCAGATCGTCGCCAGCGACTCGAGCAGGCTGATGAAGATCGACGCCAGAATCGAGCCGCCCAGGTTCCCCATGCCACCGACCACGACGACGACGAAGGCGCGAAGCGTGAAGTCGAATCCCATGGCGTGATTCACGCCGACGGTCGGCCCGAAGAGCACGCCGCTGGCGGCGGCCATGGCGGCGCCGATGGCGAACACCACGGTGTGCACCCACGGGACCGGAATGCCCATCGCCGCGGCCATGACGCGATCCTGCGTAGTGGCGCGGATCCAGATGCCGTGCTTGCCGTACTTCATGAAGAGGTAGAGCGCGCCGATGATGGCGGCCGACATCAGCGCGATCACGATGCGATACCACGGGTACTCGACGTAGAAGAGGCGAAAGTGTCCGGTGACGGGCTCGAGGATCTTGCGCGGCACGGGTCCGTACTGCCAGAGCGCGTAGTTCTGGATGACCAGCGAGATCCCGAACGTGGCCAGGATGGTCGTGAGCGGATCACGGCCGACGAGCGGCCGCAGCGCGGTGATCTGCAGGGCGGCGCCCAGCACGGCCATCACCAGCACGGACACCAGCAACGCGATCCAGAAGTTGCCCGTGGTGAGAAAGGCCGTCGTCCCGACGTACGCGCCGAGCATGAAGAGATCGCCGTGCGCGAAATTGACGATGTCCATGATCCCGAAGATGAGCGTGAGGCCCGAGGCCACCAGCGCCAAGATCATGCCGTTCACGAGGCCGTTGACGATCTGCACGAAGACCTGGTCGAAGGGAATCATCGCGGCTCAGACTCCGAGATACTGATGGATGACGGCGGAATCCGCGCGCAGCGCGGCCGCCGGCGCGTGGTGACGCACCATGCCCTTCTCCATGATGTAGATGCGGTCGCAGACGTCGAGCGTGAGGGGCACGTTCTGCTCGACGAGCAGGATCGCCACACCCTCGCGGTGCAGCACGTCGATGATGGCGCGGATCTGACCGACCATTCGGGGCATCAGGCCTTCGGTCGGCTCGTCGAGCAGGATGATGCGCGGCTCCAGCATCATCGCGCGCGCGATCGCGAGCATCTGCTGCTCGCCCCCGGACAGCGTGCCGCCGGCCTGGTTGCGTCGTTCGGCGAGGATCGGAAAGCTCGCGTAGACCTTGTCGAGCAGCGCCTGGCGGTGCGACGGCGAGACCGTCGGGCGATCGAGGCCCGTCCGGAGGTTTTCGAGGACCGAGAGCAGCCGGAAGATCCGCCGATCCTCCGGCACGTAGCCGATGCCAAGCCGCGCCAGCCGGTAGGGCGGCAGTCCCGCGATGTCGCGGCCGTCGAACGTGATGCGCCCGCCGGCCGGCCGGACGAGCCCCATGATGGTCTTCAATGTCGTGGACTTGCCGACGCCGTTGCGTCCGAGCAGGCCGACCACCTCGCCCCGGCGCACCTCCAGCGACACGCCGTGCAGGATGTGGGATTTCGCATAGAACGTGTTGACGGCGTCCAGCGTCAGCATCAGGTCTTGAGGTAGACCTCCTGCACCCGCTGATTGGCCTGGATGGCGGCCGGCGTCCCTTCGGCGAGCACCTCGCCGTAGTGCAGCACGGTGATCGTCCGCGCCAGGCCCATCACCACCTCCATGTCGTGCTCGACGATCAGGATGGTGAGATCGGCGGCGATGCGTCGGATCAGCTCGACGGTGGCGTGCGTCTCGGTGACGCTCATCCCCGCCGTGGGCTCGTCCAGGCAGAGCAGCTTGGGCTCGGTCGCCAGCGCGATCCCGATCTCGAGGTTGCGCTGCTCGCCGTGCGAGAGATTCGCGGCGAGCTCGGCGGCCTTGTCCGCCAGGCCCACCGAGCGAAGCACCGTGCGTGCGCGGGCCACCACGTCGTGGTAGCTCCGGTAGTGGCGCAGCAGGCTCCACGAGTGATGACGCGACTGCACGGCGATGCGCACGTTCTCGAGCACCGTGGCGCCCGGCAGGATGTTCGTGATCTGGTACGAGCGCGCAATGGCCTTCTTCGAGACCCGGTGCGGCGGCAAGCCAGTGATGTCGTCGCCGTCGAACACGATGCGGCCGCTCGTCGGTGTCAGCACGCCGGTGATGCAGTTGAAGAAGGTCGACTTGCCCGCGCCGTTGGGACCGATGATCGCCCGGATCTCGCCGCGCGGGACGGCGATGGAAACGGCATTCAGCGCGGTGAGCCCGCCGAAGCGCATGGTGAGCGCTTCGGTGCGGAAGATCGCGGCCTCAGCTGCCGACCGGCCCCGGCCATCGGCCGGGGCCGTCGCGCCTTCTCTCCGCGCGCCCGTCACGCCTTCGGGAACGTACAGGCAGGCGGGACGATCGTCTTCTCGCGCGCGATCACGTCCAGCAGGCGGTGCTTGCCCTGGTGGATGTCGAAGATGAACTCGCGTAGGAACACCTGGTGGTCCTCCCGGCGTAGGGTCTTGTCGCCCTGCGGGAAGTCGTCGCTCTCCTTGACCTCCATGCCCTCGAGCGCTTCGATGAGCTTCATCGCATCCTCGCGCCCGCGGAACCCGGACTTCTGAATGCCGAGCTTGAGGAAGTTCATCGCCTCGAAGTTGGACTGCACGTAGCGATCAGGGTCCGGGCTGGACGGGTCGATCTCCTTGAGCAGCACCTTCGACTCATCGAAGAATTTCTTGTGATACGGCGTGTCCAGCGGCTTCGTCATCACGGGGATGTAGCGGTTGACGCCGACGAAGCCCTCGACCTTGTGACCGAGCGCGGTCAGATGCGTCGACTCGGCGACCGCACCGTCGCCCGCGTACTTCCGGTTCTTGAACAGCCCGAGGTCGTATGCCTGGTTGGTGAAGGTGACCGCGTTGGCGCCGAACATGATGGCGAGGACGCCATCGAACGTTCCCGTGATCTTAGAGATGAACGCTGTCATGTCCGCCGCGCCGAGCGGAATGCCGGTGGTGCCGACGATCTCGCCGCCGTTCTTTTTGATCTGCTCGATGTACGCGTCACGCGTGGACTGGCCCCACGCATAGTCGAGAAAGACGATGTGCCACTTCTTCGCCAGATTCTTGACGATGTATGGCGACAGCGCCACCGCCTGCGCCGGTGCGTAGTCGAACGGCCGGAACACGTAGCGACTGCACTTCGTCGTGGTGATCGTGGTGTCGAGGCAGACGCCGATCATGTAGACCGTCTTCTGCTCCTCGAACACGGGCATGCAGGCCAGGCAGACGTTCGAGAGGTAGCCGCCCTCGCCGACATCGACCTTGTCTTCGAGGAGCAGCTTCTCCGCCTTGCGGCGTCCGACATCGGGTTTCGATTCGTAGTCCGCCACCACCAGCTCGACGGGTCGGCCGTTGATCCCGCCCGCCTTGTTGATGCGGTTCGTCGCCAGCTGCGTGCCGACGAGCGCGGTCTTCCCACCGGCGGCGGCGGTGCCGGTCAACGGCTGGAGCACGCCGACCTTGTATGGCTTGGCCTGGCCGAATGCCTCGCGCCATGGCGCAGGCACCAGCATCGCCGCGCCCAGCGCGCCCGCCGTGGTCGCCGAGAGGCCGAGAAACCGCCGGCGCGTCGTCTTGCCGCTCCACCACATGTCCTTCGCCCAGGGTTCGTCGTGCCAGCGTTCGGTCATGGCAAAACCTCCTGATGTGCCCGGGGAACGGGCACTCGTAAACGGGGCAAATGTGCGCCTTTCTACACCGAACCGCCAAAGGGGCGCAAGCGGTTCCGGCGCGCGGTCGGGGCGTCCCGCGAACGTCGGCGGGAGGAAACCTACCGGGTGAGACCGGCGGCCGCCAGCGCGCGGCGGATCGACTCGCGCTCGGCCGCCGGAATCGGTGTGAGCGGAGGCCGCACGTGGGCGGCCGGGATCCTTCCGAGCAGGACGAGCGCTTCCTTCATCCGGTTGTGCATGTCGACGAACGGCGGCGCGTAGAAGACGCCGACGAGAGGCTCGAGCCGGTCGTTGATGCGTCGGGCTTCGTCGAGATCGCCTTTCTGGCAGGCCGAGAAGAGCTCCGCCTGCAGATCCGCGGTGACGCTGCCCATACCGGAGATCGCGCCGTCGGCGCCGAGGAGGAACGAGGCCATGAGCGACATCGTGAACGACGAGAGGATCGCCACGGGTCGGCCCGTCGCGCGCACCGCGCGCAGGTTCGCCTCGAAGGCGACGATCTCGTTCGACCAGTCTTTGATTGCCACGACCTGGGGGATCTGGGCGAGCCGCGCCAGGGTCTCGGGCGCATATCCGATGCCGGACACGGGTGGATACTCGAAGGCGACGATCGGCAGCCCCACCGCGGCGACCTCGCTGAAGTGGCGGATCGCCATGTCCGGCTTCAGCTGCGCGCCCCACATGAACAGGGTCGGCGGGAACAGCAGGATGCCGGCGGCGCCGGCAGCCTTCGCGTCCCGGGCGAGCTCCACGGCCTCGGCCGTGCCGTCGGTGTACACGCCGGCCACGATTGGGCAGGCGCCGGCGACTTCATCGAGCGCCACGGCGAGCGCTTGCTTGCGCTCTTCGCGCGAGAGTGAGGCGACCTCGGCGGCGTGGCCGTTGGCCACGATTCCGGTCACGCCCGGCGTGTCCGCCAGCCAGCGCAAATGTCGGCGATACGCGGCCTCGTCGATCGACAGGTCCGCCGCGAACGGCAGGATGTTGGCGGGCATGATCCCGGAGAACGTCAGCATGATGGCGCTCCTGGGTCCCGGGCCGATCGTCGGGGACCTGCTTGGATGATACGACGCGATCATGGGCCCGCGCGAGCCGCGGATCAACGGTCCGCATGGCCCAGGCTCTTGCCGGGCGCGATGGCGTCGCGAACGAGCTGCTTGAGCTCCTTGATGTCGGGGAAGCGGCCGCGCTGGTGGCGCGACCAGAGTCGCGCGCCCTCGACGCGCACCTCGAACACGCCGCCCGCTCCAGGCACCAGCGCAACTTCGCCGATCTCCGCCTCGAACGTTGTCAGGAGCTCTTGCGCCATCCACGCCGCACGCAGCAGCCAGCGACACTGCGTGCAGTACTCGATCTCGACGCGCGGACGCGACGTCCCGGCCACCGCTCTAGCGTACCGCCGAGGGCGGCTCCGCATCGAGTCTCGGCTCAGCGCTGGGCGGCGTTCGTGACCCAGCTCTTCTTCGGATCCGCGAAGAACATCTCACGCCGCCGGGTCTTGAAGGCGAGCGGAGCGAAGTAGCGGCAGCCACTTTTCGCCCGGAGTGGCGGCGCCCACCACCGTGCGTTTGAAGCCGAAGCCCATGAGGCCGTGCCGGGCTTGCTCGGCGCAGTCCAGCGCGATCAGCACCGTGTGCGTGCCGGCGATCGCTCTGACCTTGAAATGCCCCACGGTCTTCGGCGGTGCTCGCATGACGCACCTCACGATGCTTCGTTAGTGGCAACCGGGGCTCAGCGGAGCGCGGGCAGGATCTCCCGGGCGATGATCTCGACCTGCTCGGGCTGGTAGCGATAGGGAATCAGGATGAGGCGGTCCACGCCCGAGGCGACGTGGGCGTGCAGCTGCTCGACGCACTCCTTGACGCTGCCGCGAATCGCGTGCTCGATCGTGGACTCGCTCCACGCCGCGACATCCCACTCGGTCGACAGCCACTGCCGCATCGGCGCTTCCGTCTCCGCGCGCGAGGCGCCCACGAGGATCGCGAGCTGATTGGTGCCGGTGAGCGTCTTCGGATCACGGCCGGCCTCGCGGGCGAAGCTGAGGACCTTGTCCCACGACCGCCTGTACGACTCCGGCGTGTAGAAGTACGTCAGCCAACCATCCCCTTTCGTGGCGACCCGCTTCAGCACCGCGTCGACGTAGCCGCCGATGAGAATCGGCGGGCGCGGTCGCTGCACCGTCTTTGGGCGCATGACGGCCTCGCGCAGGTTGAATTCGTCGGCCTGCAGGGTCACGCGCTCCTGCATCCACAGGCGCGTGAGGATGTCCAGGTTTCGCTCGAACAATCGGCCGCGCCGCTTGAACGGCACGCCGACGGCGTCGAACTCGCGCGCATACCAACCCGCCGCCACGCCGAGGATCAGCCGGCCGTTGGAGATGACGTCGAGCGTGCCGATCGCCTTTGCGGCCACCGTCGGGTTGCGCAGCGGCAGGACGAGCACGCCGGTGCCGAGGCGGATCTTCGACGTCCGCGCGGCGATGGCGGTCAGCGTGCCGACGGCATCGAGGATCGGAAACGACGGCTCGACGCCGAGGATGACGTGGTCCCACGCCCAGAGCGACTCGAAGCCCAGGGCTTCCGCGCGCGCCGCGTAGCGATAGAGCGCGTCGATGTCCGGCGTCTCGGTGGGGCCGACGAAGTTCTTGATGGCGAGACCGACCTGCATCGGCCTATCCGAGGAAGCGCCGCTCGGGATCGAGCGCACGCAGCATCGCCAGCTCGTCCGCCGACGGCGGCTCGGTGACGGTGACCGTGGCGGCTTCGAGGAGCGGGAAGCCCGTGTGCTCACGTACGTGCTCGCGCGTCACGCCGGGGTGCAGCGCCTCCAGCCGCATACGCCGCGTCTCGGGATCGAACCCGAACACACCCAGCGTGGTCACCACACGGGAGACGCCGCCGAACGGCAGACCGGCCCGACGTCGCGAGTCGCCGCCGCCGAGCCAGGCGGGGCTCGTGACGAAGTCGACCTTCGGAACGAAGCGCCGCTTCTCGTGCGCGGTCAGGATGATGACCTCCTTGCAGAGCGACGCGATGTCGTTGGCGCCGCCCGTTCCGGGCAGCCGCACCTTCGGCTTCCAGTAATCGGCGCCGAGGACGCTGGTGTTGACGTTGCCGTGCTGGTCGATCTGCGCGCCGCCCATGAAGCCGTAATCGAGAAAGCCGCGCTGCGCGAAGAGAAACGTGTCCGTGATCCCCGGCAGCATCTGGGCCCGATGACCGGCGCGCATCTCGTTGGTCGAGATCGGCAGCCGGCCCGGCTTGATGCGGGGCCCGATGATGCCGCCCTCGATGACCATCGTCAGCTTCGGCGCGTGGCGCTGCTGCGCCAGCGCCGCCGCCAGCAGCGGGACACCGACACCTGCGAACACGGTGGTGTCGTCGCGGAGGACACGCGATCCCTGTACGGCGAGCAGCTCGGAGGCGGTGACGGTCACTGTAGCGAGTGCCGCGAGGTCGGCTCGCGCCGAGGGTGGCCTGCGCTAGATGCGCGTGGCGCCGCATGCCCGATCATTGCGTGAGCTCCCGCGCGCGCTTTTGCTGCTGCGCCAGCCGCTCGCCGCCGAAGAGCTCGAGGTAGTCGTCCCAGCTCGGCGGCGCGTAGACGTAGCGGGCGAGATAGTCGGCCACCGCGGGCTCGGGCCCGCGGGCGTCGATGGACGCCGTGTACGTGCCGAAGTGATCGAAGTCCGCCTCGTAGAGCCCGTAGCACTCGTGAGGGAACGAGCCGAACGGCACGTGGACGAGCGCATCCACGAGGAAGCCGGGGATGACCGTGCGATCGGGATGGCGACGAATCTCCTCGTCGGTGATCAGCTCCTCCGTGGTCACGAGCACCGTCGCCGCCGCACGCGCGATGTCGGCGTCCATGTGCGGATAGCCGTCGATCTGGCAGTTGCCGAAGCGATCGGCGCGGTGCACGTGCAGCAGCGCGACGTCGGGGAAGAGCGCCGGCACCGCCGCCAGCGTCTCGCCGGAGTACGGATCGGCGACCGTCTTCATGCCGCCCACCGCGACGAGGTCGGAGCCCAGCATCGTCAGCGCGGGAACGAACGGCACGCCCATGGCCGCCGCACGGAAGCGCAGGCCGAGCGCCAGGTGACTCCATTCCTCGAGCGCGACGGCACCCGACTCGACGTAATGTCGCATGACCTTCGACACGCCCCACGGCAGGCCGATCGACATCCACGCGGTCATCACGCGCTCGACGGCGCCGGCGGCCATCATCAGCTCGCCTTCGGTGCACACGAGGTTGCGCACCAGCGTCAGGCCGCGTCGCCGCATCCTGAGAGCCTCGCGCACGAGCGCCAGCGGCGTGCGCGAGAACAGGCAGCCGCCGACCGCCACGCGATCGCCGTCGGCGACGCGCGCGGCGGCATCGTCGATCGAGGTGAGCTTCTCGCCGGCCGACTTGGGCTTGTCCTCCAGGCGCCGCCGCGCGGCGATGAAATCCCACTCGGCCGATCTCAGCGCAGGATCTCCCACTTGGACTGCCAGCGATCGAGCTCGCGGCGCGTCTTGTCGTCGATGGGATGCGCGCGCTCGGGCACGTCGACGTGCTTGGCCTCGCCGCAGAGCGCGGTGGTGAAGTACCGCTGGCCGGTGTCGTTCGCCATCGTGACGATCGACGGCAGATCGGAGTGGCGCGCGGCGAGCTTCAGCGCCGCGGCGACGTTGCAGCCGCTCGAGATGCCGCAGAAGATCCCTTCTTCCGCCGCCAGCCGTCGCGCCATCGCCAGCGCTTCCTCGGTCGAGGTCGTGATGACGCCGGTCAGCAGTGAGACATCGAGGTTGTCGGGAATGAAGCCGTCGCCGATGCCCTCGATGCCGTGCGGTCCCCAGGCGCGGCGCGAGAGCAGGGCACACTCGTCGGGCTCGACGGCGTAGAGCCGCACGGCGCCGTCGCGCTCGCGCAGGTAGCGGCCGACGCCGGTCAGCGTGCCGCCGCTGCCCTGCGACGCGACGAACGCGCCGACGATGCCGCCCGACTGCTCCCAGATCTCGGGGCCCGTCGTTCGCACGTGCGCCTCGACGTTGTCGGTGTTGTCGAACTGTCCCGGCACCCAGTAGCCGGTGGGATCGCCCGCGCGGATCTCCGCGAGACGCTTGAGCGACAGGTCCACGTCACTCTCGCCGCCGGGCGTGAACACGAGGTCGGCGCCGTAGGCGCGCATGATCTTCTTCCGCTCGTCGCTCATGCCCTGTGGCATCACGATCGTGCAGCGATAGCCCTTCACCGCGGCCACGAACGCGCACGCGATACCCGCATTGCCGGTCGAGCATTCGAGCACACGCATGCCGGGCTTCAGGTCGCCGCGCGCCTCGGCCTGCTCGAACATGTGCAGGTAGATGCGATCCTTGAGGCTCCCGCTCGGTCCGAACCACTCGAGCTTGAGGTAGACGGCTGGTCGGGCGTCGCCGACGACGCGGTTCAGCCGCACGAGCGGCGTCCGTCCGATGGCTTCGACGATGCTCGAGAGCGCGGAGCGATGCGCGTCCCAGCGGACCGGCATAAGGAACCGAATTGTACCCGACGCGTGGGAAAACTTCTTCTCGTCCGCGCTCGGAGCTCCTGATCGTCACTCGATCGCATCGAACGCGTTGCGCACGTGGCCCATGTCCGCGCGCCCGTCGGCGTCGACGGTCACGGACACGACGTCGAAGCGGCAGCGCACGCCCTCCAGGCGGCGCCACTTGAGGTAGTGTTGCGCGAGGCGCGTAAGCCGGCGCTGCTTGTGCCACGAGACGGCGGCCGCGGGCGGATCACCCCAGGTCGCGCGCCGGCACTTGACCTCCACGAACACGAGGACGTCGCCGTCGCGGCACACGAGATCGATCTCGCCGTGCCCGAGGCGCACGTTTCGCTCGAGGACGTTGAAGCCGGCGCGCGTGAGGTAGTCGGCCGCGGCGGTCTCGGCATCGCGGCCGACAGTCTGGCGTGGATCAGCTCGTCCCTTCACCGCGCCGGTTATAGCGCGGTTCGCTGGCAGCGAGGAATGTCCTAAGTCCTGGACGCTCGCCGAGCGCGATCGCGCCTAATCCTCCTCCTCCAGCACGAACAGCTCTCCCTGCCGCCACACGCCCGAGAACGACCGCCGATGGATCGGACACGCGCCATGCCGGTCGAGCGCGGCGAGATGATCCGCCGTCCCGTAGCCTTTGTGCTTCGCGAACCCATACTCGGGGAATTGCCGGTCGGCCTCCAGCATCAGGCGGTCGCGTGTGACCTTGGCCACGATCGACGCCGCCGCGACGGTGGCGCAGCGCGCGTCGCCATCGACGAGATTGCGCTGCGGGCAGGGCAGCGTGGGCAGCGCGACGAAATCGGTGATGACCAGATCGGGCACGACGGCGAGACCGGCCACCGCCTGCTGCATCGCGAGGATCGTCGCGCGCAGGATATTCACGCGGTCGATCGTGAGGTGATCGACGATGCCGACGCCCACGGCAACGGCACGCTCCTGAATGAGCGCGTAGAGCTCCTCGCGGCGCTCGGGCGTGAGCAGCTTCGAATCCGCGAGGCGCTTCACCCTGCGCGCGGGATCGAGGACGACGGCCGCCGCGACGACGGGACCGGCAAGCGGGCCGCGCCCCACCTCGTCGACGCCGGCCACACGCGCGACGCCGGCCCTCCAGGCCTGGGCCTCGTAGCGGTACGGCGCCGACGGAGGCGGCGTCACGCGGGGACGGGCTAGTTACTCGGTTTCCGGCGCGGTGGTGGGAACGACGTTGACCCGCTTCTCGCGCAGGCGCGCCGCCTTCCCGGCGAGCGAGCGGAGATAGTAGAGCTTGCTGCGGCGGACCTTCGCGCGGCGCACGACGTCCACGCGGTCGATCCTCGGCGAGTGCAGCGGAAACGTGCGCTCCACGCCGACGCCGTACGAGATGCGGCGAACCGTGAACGAGGCGCGCGCTCCCTCGCCGCGCTTGCGGATGACCGTGCCGTCGAAGATCTGGGTGCGCTCCTTCTCACCCTCGATGACCTTGACGTGCACGCGGACCTGGTCGCCGGGCTCGAAGCCGTGCCGGTCCTTCTTGAGATGCGCCGCCTCAACGATGCGAATCGCGTCCATGACTCTCGTCCCTCTCTGTGTGCGCGGGCGCCGTCGGCGCCTCACCGCGCTTGAATCGCTCGATCAACTGCCGCTCCTCGTCCGTCAGGCTCGCCTCCGCGAGGAGCTCGGGGCGGCGCTTCCACGTCAACCACAGGGCCTGCTCACGCCGCCAGCGCGCCACGCGCGCGTGGTCGCCGGACAGCAGCACGTCGGGGACCTTCGCGCCGCGGAACTCCTCCGGCCGCGTGTACTGCGGCGGCTCGAGCAGTCCCGCGGTGAACGACTCGCGCTCCGCCGCGCCCTCACCGCCGAGCACGCCCGGCAGCAGCCGCGCCACCGCGTCGGTCACCACCAGCGCCGGCAGCTCGCCGCCCGTCAGCACGTAGTCGCCGATCGACAATCGCTCGTCGGCGACGATCTCTCCCACGCGCTCGTCCACCCCTTCATACCGTCCAGCCACGAGCACCAGATGGGTCTCGCGCGCCAGCTCGGTCGCGACGGCCTGGGTGAACGTTCGCCCGCGCGGATCCATCAGAATCACCCGCGTCCGCTCGCCGCGGAGGGCCTCCACCGCCGCCGCAATCGGCTCGGGCTTGAGCACCATTCCGCCGCCGCCGCCGAACTGATAGTCGTCGGTGACGCGATGCTTGCCCGTTGCGTAGTCTCGGAGATTCACCACACGGATGTCAACGAGTCCGCGCGTCCGCGCGCGGCCCAGCATCGACGTCGTGAGAACCGGGTCGACCATGGCCGGAAACAGCGTCACGATGTCGATCCGCACGGTCGGGCCCTACAAATCCAGTAACCCGTCCGGCGGCCGGATCACGACCCGCCGAGCCCTCAGATCCACGTCGCGCACGATCTCGGGCACCGCCGGCACCAGATGCTCACGCGCCTCGTCGCCGATCACCCACAGATCCTGCGCCGGCGCCGGTTCGATCCGCAGAACCCGACCGATCTCTCGCCCGTCCTCCGTCAGCACCCGGCACCCTTCGAGCTGCCAGGGATAAAAATGGCCTTCGGGCGGCGGCAGCGCCTCCGCTTCCGGCACCGCGAGCAGTCGACCCGTCAGCGCCGCCGCGGCCTCCGGCGTCTCGCAGCCGGCGATCGCGACGACCAGCGTGGCGCCTTGCCGCCGCGTTGTCTTCAGACGGCACGGCTCCTGCCGATCCCGCGCGATATCCCACAGCACGCAGTCGCGCAGGGTTTCGAAGCGTTCGGGCCGATCGGTGAGGGGCGTCACCCGCACCTCGCCGTCGAGCCCATGCGGCCGGCCGATCTCGCCGATCGCGACGAGTCGGGTTTCAATCACAGGCTCGCCTCGGACGGCGGGGACTCACGCAGACTCGCCTCGCCTGCGGCTCGTACTACGGTCCCGCGACGTCCTGCGGCTCGCACTGCCGTCATGCCTATTCCACGATCTCGAGCACGGCGCGCTTCTTGAGCTTGGTCGCGTTGGCGTTGAGGATCGTCCGCAACGCCCGCGCCGTGCGTCCCTGCTTGCCGATGACCTTGCCCAGATCGTTCTGAGCCACGCGCAACTCGATGACCGTCACGCGCTCCCCCTCGACCTCGGTCACGTTCACCTGCTCCGGCTCGTCGACCAGCGCCTTTGCGACGTATTCCATGAGGTCTCTCAACAACCACTCCCACTGCAGCTGCTTGCAACAACTGCATCCGCCCCATTACGCCCCGGGCTTCGGGGCTTTTGCGATCAGCTTCTTCACGGTGTTGGAGGCCTGCGCCCCCTTGGCGATCCACGCCTGCGCCTTCTCGCGATCGATGGTCACCTGCGGCGGGTTCGTGATCGGGTTGTAATGCCCGATCACCTCGATGAAGCGTCCGTCACGCGGTGCGCGCGAGTCGGCCACCACCACGCGATAGCGCGGTCGCTTGCTCGAGCCTTCGCGTCTGAGCCTGATGGCTACTGCCACGTCCTCACCCCCTTGGCATCGGAAAACCGCCCAGGCCTTTCAGCTTGCCCAGCCGGCCTTCCATGGTCTTGAGCTGCTTCATCATCTTCTTGAGCTGCGCGAATTGCTTGAGCAGCCGGTTCACGTCCTGCACGGTCGACCCGCTGCCGCGCGCGATACGCTGGCGGCGCGACCCGTTGATGACTTCGGGATTGTGGCGCTCCTGCGGCGTCATCGAGCTGATGATCGCGTCGAAGCGCGTCAGATCCGCCTGCTCCCCCGAAAGCTCCTTCGGCGCGCCCTTGAGCATCTTGCCGAACGGCAGCATGTTGAGCACCTGGTCGAGGGGACCGAGCGCCTGGACCTGCTTGAGCTGGGCGCGGAAGTCCTCCAGTGTGAAGCTGTCCTCGCGCAGCTTCTTCACCATCGCCTCGGCCTCGGCCTGGTCCACGTTCTGCTGCGCCTTCTCGACGAGCGAGAGAATGTCGCCCATGCCGAGGATGCGGGAGGCGAGACGATCGGGATGGAACGGCTCGAGCGCGTCGGTCTTCTCGCCGGTGCCGACGAAAGCGATCGGCCGGCCGGTCACGTGGCGCACGCTGAGCGCGGCGCCGCCGCGCGAGTCGCCGTCCATCTTCGTCAGGATCACGGCGTCGATGCCGACGGCCTGATTGAACCGGTCGGCGACGTTGACGGCATCCTGGCCCGTCATCGCATCGACGACGAGCAACACGTGATGCGGCTTGACCGCCGCCCGGATCTGCTTCAGCTCGTCGAGCATCGTCTCGTCGATGTGCAGACGTCCGGCGGTGTCCAGGATCAGCGGCGTGAGACCGCGCGCCGCCGCGGCATCGAGCGCCGCGCGACAGATTTCGACGGGCGTCCGACCTTCCGCAACGACCGGCACGTCGAGCTGGGTGCCGAGCGTCTTGAGCTGGTCTTGCGCGGCCGGCCGGTAGGTGTCGGCAGCGGCGAGCATCGGATGCTGGCCCTGCTTGGCGTACATCCGCGCGAGCTTGGCGGCCGTCGTCGTCTTGCCGGAGCCCTGCAGGCCGATCAGCATCACGACGGTGGGCGGATGCGCCGCCGCGGCCAGCCGATGGCCGCTGCCGCCGAGCAGCTCCACGAGCTCATCGTGCACGACCTTGACCACCTGCTGGGCCGGCGTCAACGACTTCAGCACATCCTGACCGACCGCTTTCACCTTCACCCGGTCGATGAAGCCGCGGACGACCTTGAAGTTGACGTCGGCCTCGAGGAGGGCCACCCGGACCTCGCGGAGGGCCTCGTGGATGTTGTCTTCGCTGAGCCGGCCCTGGCCGCCCAGACGGTCGAAGATTGTGGTCAGTCTTGCGCTCAGCGAGTCGAGCATGGAATGTCCGAGTCTACGGAACTACGCGGAACATTTCAACTCGCGACCGGTCAGGCCTCGGCGGCCGCGCGCAGCTCGCGGATGACTTTGGCGGGGTCCGGCGCCTCGAACACGGCCGAGCCGGCGACCAGAATCGAGGCGCCGTGGTCGGCAAGGGGCCGCGCGTGCTCGACCTTCACCCCACCGTCGATCGAGACGTCCACCGCGCGGGCGCCGAGCATCGTCCTGATCTGTCGGATCTTCGGATAGACCGCGGGAATGAATTTCTGGCCTCCGAATCCCGGGTTCACCGACATAACGAGCACGAGGTCGAGGTCGTCCTTCACCCATTCGAGCGTGTCCGGCGGTGTCGCCGGATTCAGGCCCGCGCCCGCCTTCACCGGAGCGCCACGCCTGGCCGTCAGCTCGCGAATCGACGTCAGCGTGCGCTGCAGATGCGGGCACGCCTCGACGTGCACCGTCAGCATGTCGGCGCCGCGCGCGGCGAATTCGGCGAGATATTTCGCCGGCTCGACGATCATCAGATGCAGGTCGAGCGGCAGCCGCGTGCGCTTGCGGATCGCGTCGAGGATCGGGAATCCCATCGTGATGTTGGGCACGAAGCGTCCGTCCATCACGTCGATGTGGATCTGATCCGCGCCGGCGGCCTCGACGCGCGCGATCTCCTCGGCGAGCACGCCGAAGTCGGCCGACAGAATCGACGGCGCGATCTTGATCATGAGCACTTCCTTATATCACGCGCGATATCACGCGCGCGTGATGACGCGAGGGCACGCGCGCGACCTCACGTGCGCCGCAGTCGGACTGCGGTGAACGCGTCGGTGCCGTGGCGATCTGGCCGCGTGCGCAGATAGCCGTCGCCGTCCAGCGGCAAGGGAAACTCGACCGGCGGATCGAGCCGCCACGCGGCCTGCGCGGCGAGGAATGCGGCAACCACCGTCTCGTTCTCCTCGGGCTCCAGCGAGCACGTGGCGTACACGAGGCGGCCGCCCCGCTTCGCGAGCGCAGCCGCGGCGGTCAGGATCTCGAGCTGACGCGCGGCGCTCGCCGGGATATCGTCGGGGCGGCGTCGCCACTTCACCTCGGGATTGCGGCGCAGCACACCGAGGTTCGTGCACGGAGCGTCGACGAGCACCGCGTCGGCCTGCGACGCGTACGAGCTCACCAGCTGCTGCACGGTGCCCTCGATCGTCTGCACGACCGCCACGCCGAGACGCGCGGCCGCCTCCGTCACGCGCCCGAGCCGCGCCGGCTGCGGATCGACTGCGATGATGCGGCCGCGGTTGTCCATCAGCTGCGCGAGATGCGTCGTCTTGGTGCCGGGCGCGGCGCACGCGTCGACCACGGTCTCGCCGGCGCACGGCTCGAGCAGCCGCGCGACCAGCATGGATGCCTCGTCCTGCACGACACACGCGCCGTCGGCGAACGCCCGCCAGCGCGCGGGCGTGCCCGCCGCGCGCTCGGCGATGAGGCCCTCGGGCGCCCAGGTCGTCGGCCGGGTCGCCACGTCGTCGTCGGCGGCCAACCGGGTCGCCAGCGCCTCGCGCGAGACATGCAGCGTGTTTGCGCGGACCGCCAACGGCGGGCGCTCGTTCATCGCGCGCATCAGTGTCTCGGCCTGCGCGGCGCCGTCCCGCGCCGCCCAGCGCGCGGCGAGCCACGTCGGGAACGAGCAGCGCGTCGCCAGCGCGTCGATCGGCTCACGCGGCGGCGCCGGCTCGCGCTCCCGCGCGCCGCGCCTGGCGAAGGCGCGCAGCACGGCGTTGGTGTACTCGGCCGCACCGCGTGCGTCCGCGCGGGCAAGGGTGACGGCGTCGTTGACCGCGGCGAATGTGGGCACGCGCGTGAGAAACACCAGCTGATAGGCGGTCATTCTGAGAATGACGCGCACGCGCGGATCCAGGGTGTCGAGCGGCCGGCGGGAATGCGGGCCGAGAATCCAGTCGAGGTACCGCTGCCAGCGCAGGGTCCCGTACACGAGCTCGGTGGCCAGGCCGACGTCGCGCGGCGCCGCGCGCGAGCGCGACGTCTCGGCCTCGAGCGCGAGATCGGCGAAGGCTGCGTCCGTCTCCACGCGCTCGAGCACGCGTGCGGCGAGCACACGCGCCGGTGCCGCGCCGCTGCGGGCCTGGCGTGCCGCAGCGCTCACGATGCGCCCAGGCGTGCGCCCTCGGCGAGCCGCGCGCCGCGCAGGTAATCGGCCCACGCCATCGCGCGGCGATTTTCCGGCTGCACCTCGACGGGGCGGAGCACGCCATCACCGGTCGCGATCGCGAGCCTGCCGTCGTCGGCGATGAGCGTGCCCGGCGCGGCGCGTCCTGCGCCGGCGCTCGCTCGAGCGCGCCAGATCGTGAGCGCGCCGCCCGGTGTGGACGCGGTCGCGCCCGGCCACGGATTGCAGCCCCGCACGAGATTGACGATCTGCACCGCGGGCTTCGTCCAGTCGATGGCGCCATCATGCTTCTTCAGGCGCGGCGCGGTCGTCGCCGCGGCGTGGTCTTGCGGCGTCGGCGTGAGGGCATCGAGTCGCTCGAGCGTCTCCACGATGGCCTCGGCGCCGAGACGGGCGAGACGCTCGGAGAGCTCGCCTGCCGTTTCTTCCGGGCCGATCGGCGTCGCGCGCGTGAGCAGCAGGTCGCCCGTGTCCATCCCCGGGTCCATCTGAAAGATGGTGATGCCGGTTTGCGTTTCGCCCCGGATGATCGCCCACTGGATGGGCGCGGCGCCGCGATACTTCGGCAGCAGCGAGGCGTGGATGTTGATCGAGCCCCGCCTCGGCGCGTCGAGCACGGCCTTCGGCAGGATCTGTCCGAACGCAACGACGACCGCGATATCCGCTCTGTACTCGACGAGGCGCTCGGGCCAGCCGGGGTCGCGCAGTCGCGGCGGTTGCAGCACCGGGAGCCCGGCGGCCACGGCAGCATCCTTCACAGGCGGCGACGTCATTCGCTTCCCGCGGCGTGCCGGACGATCAGGCTGGGTGACGACGGCGACGATGTCGTGTCGACCCCGCAGCGCCTCGAAGGCGGGCAGCGCGAAGACGGGTGTGCCGTAGAAAAGAAGCTTCAGCGGGTTACAGCGCGAAGGCGCGGTGGGAAGCGGCGTCCTCGACGAAGCCGTCCTTCTTGATGCGCCGCTTGATCCGATCCCGCGTGACGGGGTCGAGTCGGTCGATGAACAACACGCCGTCGAGGTGATCCATCTCGTGCTGGAAGACGCGCGCACGCAGCCCCTGCGCGGTGAGCGCCACCGCGCGTCCCTCGGGGTCCTGCGCCTCGAGGCGCACCCACTCCGCCCGCTTCACCGGCGCGAAGACTCCTGGAATGGACAGGCACCCCTCTTCCGCCACGACCTCGCCGCCCTGCTCGGTGATGACCGGATTGAGCAGCGCACGCGCCTCGCGGCCTTCGTCGTCCGCGACGACCATGAGCCGCAGCGACACGCCGATCTGCGGCGCGGCGAGACCCAGCCCGACCTCGTCATACATCGTGTCGATCATGTCCGCGATGGTCTTGCGGACTTCCGGCGTGACCGCCTCGACGCGCGCGGCGCGACGACGTAACACCGGATCACCGTATTTTCGGACACTCAGGATGGCCATTCGACCGGATCCACCTCGACGTCTATGATACCGCGGCTCTTGGGGCGCGGCCGGCGGAAGTCGCCCATCGCGTCGGCCAGGCGAGTCGCCAGGTCGGCGTGACCCTTGACGACGATGCGCCGTGCGCGGCCGCGCCGAGCCTCCGTCGGCCCGTAGACCACGAGGTCGGACGCCGGCGACAGGGCCGCGGCGACGTCGTCCGCGAGGCGCTGCATCTCGATCGGAGACGGCGCGCTCACCGTGATGATCGCCACTCGGCGAAACGGCGGATATCCGAGCTCGCCGCGGAACTTCATCTCGTGCCGATAGAACGCGTCGAGCTCGTGCTGCGCGCACGCCGCGAACACGTAGTGCTCGGGCGTCTGGGACTGCACGACCAGCGCGCCGCCTGCGGCGACGCGCTCGGCCGCGGCCCACAGCAGCGCGAACAGCCGCTCGCCGGCGCGGAAGTCGGGCACGCGCAGGAGCTGATCGGGCGAGACGAAACCGGCAACGCCGGCGGAGCCGGGGCCGAACAGTCGCAGCGCGCCGCGCGTGCCGATGACGATCTCGGCCGTCGCCGCCTCGGCGCGCTGGCGCTCGGCCCTGGGACCCCGCGTGGCCTCGGGATCGTAGCGGGCCACGCGTGCCTTCGGAAAGCGGCGCCGCACGGCATGCTCGACGCGCTCGACCCCCCAGCCGAACGGGGACAGGCGGCGGCCCCCACAGCCGGGGCACGTCTCCGCAGCCGGCGTCTCGCGACCGCACACGCGGCAGCTCACCGTTCGCGCGGCGCGCGCATATGCGACGGCGACGTCGCAGATCGGACAGCGCACGATCGCGCCGCACTCGTCGCACGCCAGCGCCGACGTGAGACGGCTCACGACGAGCAGCGCTCGACGTCCCGCCGCGAGCGCCTCGCGCATCGCGCGCGCCAGCGTCGGCGTGAGCGGCTCGACCTTGAGGATCCCGCGCGTGTCGGCGATCTGCACGATCGGCCATGCCGAAACCTCACCGGCCACGAGCCGCGCGCGGCCGCTGTCCGCGCGCCACCACGTCTCGACGCTCGGGGTGGCCGACGTCAGCGCAGCGCGCAGCCGGGCGCGCGTCGCGCGCCCGAGCACGACATCGCGGGAATGCATGCGCGGCGGGCCGGGCGGCTTGTGCGCCGCTTCGTGCTCGTCGATCAGCGCCAGCGTCGCGCCGGTCGGCAGCGGCGCGAGCAGCGCCGAGCGCGTCCCGACGGCCAGGCGCGCGTTGCCCGCAGCCAGCGCGGCCCACGCATGCGCGCGGGTTTCGTCGTCCACGCCCGAGTCGAGGCGCGCGACGGCGCCATACTTCTCGAGCCGCTGCGTCCAGCGTCCGGCGGCCTCGACGTCCGGAACGATCACGAGCGCCGGCGCGCTCGCGGTCGCGACGCGCTCCAGCAGTCGGCGCTCACGGCCGGCGCCGATGAAGACGTCCGGCATCGGCACCGCGTCAGCCGGCGCATGAGCTTCTGTATCGGAGCGCGAGGCCGGCTTGAGCCGTGGGTGGCCTGACATAGAAGGTCCCCGGCTCCGTGCGCCGTCTACTTGGCGCTGCGATGCAACAAGCATGGCCGGCCCGGTCAGCGCGGCGAGCGTCGAGCCCAGTGATGAGAGCGACTGCTCGGCGATCCAGCGCGCCAGCCCGAGTGTCTCGTCGCTCACGGTCGCCGCCGCATCGATGACGCGCAGCAGTGGCTTGAGCCCGGCCGCATCGCCCTCACGCAGCGCGACGACGAATCCGACCCGCTCGGCGCGCCCGAGCGGGGCGCTGACACGCTGCCCGACGGCCACGCTCACGCCGGGCGGGACGACGTACGAGAACGGATGCTCGACGGGTGTGTCGAACGCGACGTCGGCGAGTGTCACCGCGTGCGACGCTTGTCGTACTCCCGACGGGCGAGCTTGAGGTCTTCCCAGGCCATGCGCTTGTACTCGGGGCCGGGATTGCGCAGCAGGAACGCCGGATGGAACGTGGGAATCAGCACGGCGTCCCCGTAGGGATGCACGCGCCCGCGGAGCTTGCCGATCGCTTCCTTCGTGCGAAGCAGCGCCTGCGTCGCGACGCTGCCGAGCGCGAGCACGACCTTCGGCTGGATGACGGCGAGCTTGTCGGCCAGAAACGGCGCGCACGCGGCCAGCTCGTCCGGCTCGGGATTGCGGTTGCCGGGGGGCCGGCACAAGACCGCGTTCGTGATAAAGCAGTCCGTCTCGCGCGACAGGTCCACGGAGGCGAGCATCTTCGTCAGCAGTTGTCCGGCGCGGCCGACGAACGGCAGTCCCTGCGCGTCTTCGTCGGCGCCCGGCCCCTCGCCGATCACGACGAGCTCCGCCGTCGGATTGCCAGAGCCGAAGACCACGTGCGTGCGCCCTTCGCAGAGCTTGCACTGACGGCAATTCTGGAGCGCCTGCTCCTGACGGCGCAGCGTCTCGGCAGGGGTCAAGAGATAGTCGCCCTCGAGCGCCAGCGTGTCGACGCCGAGGTCACGATGGAAGCGCAGCGTCTCGGCCAGGGCGCCGAGCGCTCCGGCCAGCGCGTCGCGCGGCGCCTCGCTCAGCGGGGCGCCTTGCCGGCGACGCGCGCGGCGGCGCGCCGCAGAGTGAGGATCTCGGTGAGGATGGCGTCCGCGACCGCGCTCTTCGTCATGCGTGGCAGAGCGCGATTGCCGCCCCAGCGATCGATGAGCAGCACCTCGTTGTCGTCCGCATCGAAGCCGATGCCGGCCTGACTCACGTCGTTGGCGACGAGGAGGTCGATCCCCTTGGCCTCGAGCTTGGCGCGCGCGTTGGCCGCCACGTCGTTCGTCTCGGCGGCGAAGCCGACGACGAACGCGCCCGAATGCCCGGCCGCGACCTCGGCCAGGATGTCGGGATTCGGCGTGAGCTCGAGGGTGAGATCGCGCTTGCCCTTGATCTTGATCTCCGAGGGACGGCGCACGCGATAGTCGGCGACCGCCGCCGCCTTGATCACGATGGTGGCGCCCGCCAGATGATGCAGCACCGCCTCGCGCATCTCCTCCGCAGTCTGGACCGGGACGAACGTCGCTGCGGCGGGCGGCGTGAGGGTGGTGGGCCCGGAGACGAGCGTCACTTCGGCGCCGCGGCGCAGCGCGGCGGCGGCGAGGTTGTAGCCCATCTTGCCGGAGGAGCGATTGGAGATGTAGCGCACCGGGTCGATCGGCTCGCGCGTCGGCCCTGCGGTGACCAGGACTTTCTCGCCGGTGAGGTCCTGCGCCGGGGCGAGCGTCGACATCAGCGCGGCGACGATCACCTCCGGCTCCGGCAGGCGCCCGCGTCCGGTCAGCCCCGATGCGAGTGCGCCGCTGTCCGGCTCCATCACCGTTACGCCGCGCGCGCGCAGCGTGGCGACGTTGGCGACCACCGCAGGGTGCTCCCACATACCGCCGTCCATCGCCGGCGCGATGAGCACCGGACAGCGCGCGGCGAGCAGCAGCGTCGTGAGGAAGTCATCGGCCACGCCGGTTGCGGCCTTGGCGAGGAGGTTCGCGGTGGCCGGCGCGACCACGATCGCCGCCGCGCGCTCGGCCAGCGCGACGTGCTCGACGGCGTCCTCGCTCTGCGGATCGAACAGGTCGGTGAGGACGGGGCGGCCGGAGAGCGTCCGGAACGTCAGCGGTCCGACGAAGGCGCGCGCGTGCTCCGTGAGACAGACGGTGACCTTCGCGCCCAGGCGGGTCAGCTCACGGAGCAGGAGCACCGCCTTGTACGCGGCGATCGAGCCCGTGACGCCGAGGACCAGCTCCCGCCCGTCGAGTCTCACCACTCAGGCCTTCGGCGTCTCGTCCGTTTCCTTGATGCGATATTCCACCTTCGCGGCCGCGATCTCCTCGAGCGCCGAGCTGGTGGGCTTCTTGTGCTTGCTCTCCACGCGCGGCGGCGCGCCGCGGTTGAGCTGCCGAGCCCGCTTGGCCGAGAGCACCACGAGCAGATAACGGTTGGACACCTTGTTCAGCGCGGACTCCAGCGAAGGAAACGACATCACTCGGGCACCTCCAGGTCAGGGAGCGTGAGCGACAAGCGCGTGGTCCGGCACCGCTCCGCCTGGATGACGGCGAGCAGCTGGTCCATCGCTTCCTTCACGTCCCGGTTGACGATCAGGTAATCGTACGTCCGCCACAGCTTGATCTCTTCGCGCGCGCGCGCCAGGCGTCGGGCGATGTCACCCTCGGCGTCGGCGCCGCGCTCTCGCAGCCGCTGCTCGAGCTCGGCGATCGACGGCGCCACGATGAACACGAGCACCGCTTCGGCATACCGGCGCCGGAGCTGCGCCGCGCCCTGCGTATCGATGTCGAGGAGCACATCCTTGCCGTCGGCCAGCGCCGCCTCGAGCGGCTTCGCCGGCGTGCCATACAGGTTGCCGTGCACGGTCGCCCACTCGGCGAGTTCCTGGCGCTCGAGCATGGCCCGGAAGTGAGGCTCGCTGACGAAGCGAAAGTCGACGCCGTTGACCTCACCCGCGCGCGCCGGACGCGTCGTGGCCGAGACGGAGTAGGCGAGATTCGGGATGACGAGCCGCGCTTCGCGGCAGAGCGTGGTCTTGCCGGCGCCCGACGGCGCCGAGACGACGAACAGCGTCCCGCGGCGGCCGAGCTGTGCGCCGCGGCGGCTACTCAAGATTTTGTACCTGCTCACGGATCTTCTCGAGCACGCCCTTCGCCGCCAGCGCCGCCTGGCTCATCTCGAGGTCGTCGGCCTTCGAGGCCACGGTGTTGACCTCGCGGTTCAGCTCCTGGATCAGGAAATCCAGCGGCCGGCCGACGGGCCCGCCTTTGTCCAGCAGCAGCGTGAACTCGGACAGGTGCGCGCGCAGACGCGCCATCTCCTCCGTCACGTCGCTCTTGTCCGCCCAGATGGCCGCCTCGGTGACGATACGCGTCTCGTCGATCATCGTCTCGGCCAGCAGGGCGCGTAGCCGCTCGCGCAGCCGCTCTTCGCGACGCACCGCCGTTGCCGGCGCGCGCGCGGCGATCAGATCGACCGCCGTGGTGAGCTCGGCGTGTAGCGTGCGGAGCGCGTCGACGAGCCGCTCGCCCTCCGTCGTGCGTCGCGCGACGAGCTCGTCGAGCGCGCGACCGAGCGCGTCGACCAGCAGCGGCCACGGTGCGGTCGGCTCGGCGGGCTCCGGCTCTTCGAGCCTGACGACACCGGGCCGCTCGAGAACCCAGCTGAGATTCGGCGTACCCTCGAGCGCCAGCTCCATGGCCAGCGCGCGGGCGCGCGCAACGTACTCGCGGGCCAGCGCCGCGTCGATCTGCACGCGCTGCGAGGCCGCGCCAGCGAGCGGCGTCAGCTGCACGTTGACATCGACACGCCCGCGCTCGAGCCGACTCTGCACGACGCGCCGCGCATCGAGCTCGAGCGCCGCCAGGGATCGAGGCAGACGCAGGGCGACATCGAGGTGTCGGTGGTTGACGGACCGGGCTTCTACGGTGACGACGATCGACTCGCCTGTTGCTTCCGCCCGTCCGAACCCGGTCATGCTCCGGACCATTAGGATCACTCAGCATCGCCGAAATTCTCTGTAGTGTCAATATGTTGCGGTTGACAGACGCGTCGCGGCGAGCGTACGCTCGGCTTCCCGACGGCCGGGCGCGCCCGCAATCGGCCGCGATTCTAGGAGGATCCGATGACGTGGACCCGCCGTCGATTCCTGACCGCCACGACCGCCGCCGCCGTCGCGGCCGGCCGCCACGGGCAGGCGTTCGCGCAGGCGCCGAAGACCATCACGATCTCGCACAGCGTGTCGACGTTCGTCTATGGCCAGCACCTCGTCGCCAACGAGAAAAAGTTCTTCGAGGAAGAGGGCGTCGCGGTGCCGTCCTTCATCGTTCCCGGCGGCGGCGCCAAGGTCGTGCAGGCCCTCGCCGCCGGCCAGGCGATGTTCGCGCTCGGCGATTCCAACCATCCGCTGAAGATCACCGAAAAGGGCAAGGACGCGCTGATGCTCTTTGCGACCGACACGCGATGCTCGTACGCGAACGTCGTGGTCCGCAAGGAGCTCTTCGACCGCGGCGTCAAGTCGGTCGAGACGCTCGGTGACCTCAAGCTGGTCGGCCGCAAGCCGGTGGTGGCGGCCACCGCGATCGGATCCGGCACCTACGTGTACGGCGTGTACGTGCTCAAAGGCTTCAAGGCCCCGGACGGCAAGCCTGTCCACGAGCACGTCGAATGGGTGAGCGGAGGCGCGTCGACGACGATGCTCGGTGGACTGAAGGCGGGGAAGTTCGACGCCATCATGGCCGTACCCGAATGGCAGTGGGCGGCCGAGGAGGAAGGTTTGGGCCACGCGATCTTCGACGTCCAGGACGAGAAGGCGTGGACTCGCGTGTTCGGCGGGCCGATTCCGGTCACGGTCGGCTACGCGCTGCGCGAGACGATCGAAAGGTCGCCGGATCTCGTGCAGGGGTACGTCAATGCGTGCTATCGAGCCCAGCAGTGGATCCACCGGGCGAAGGACGAGGAGATCGTCGAGCTGCTCCACAAGCCGTATATGGACACGTTCAGCCGCGACATCGTCCTGCGCTCGGTGAAGTACTACAAGACGATCTTCGACTGGGATCTCATGATCGACGAGCCGTCGTACACGAACGGCATCAAGGTCTGGGTGCCGCTCGCGGTCGACAAGCCGGTCCCGTACGCGAAGGCGGTGGACATGACCTTCGTGAAGAAGGCCCGGGCGAAGTTCAAGTCCTGAGCGTCCGCCGCGCCCGCGTCGTCGTCCGGGACCTCACCAAGACCTTCCGCGCCGACGGTCGCGAGGTGGCCGCGGTGGATCGCGTTGCCTTCGAGGTATTCGAAGGCGAGTTCGTGGCCGTCGTCGGTCCTTCCGGCTGTGGGAAATCGACGGTCCTCAACATGATCGGCGGGCTCGTGACGCCGTCGGCGGGCGCGGTGCTCGTCGACGACGTGCCGGTGAAGGGCGCGGCGCCGGCCAACGTCGGCTACGTCTTCCAGAAGGACACCGTCTTCCCGTGGCGCACGGTCGCGCGCAATATCGCGCTCGGCCTCGAGTACCGCGGCGTGGCCGGTGCGGAGCGTTCGCGTCGTGTTCGCGAGGCGGTCACGCTGGCCGGTCTCGAAGGCTTCGAGGATGCGTTCCCGGCCACGCTGTCGGGCGGCATGCGCCAGCGCGTGGCGCTGATGCGCACGCTCGTCGTCGATCCCGAGATCCTGTTGATGGACGAGCCGTTCGGCGCGCTCGACACGCACACGAAGCTCACGCTGCATGCCGAGCTCCTGGCACTCTGGGAAGCGCGGCGTCGGACGGTGATCTTCGTCACGCACGATCTTTCGGAGGCGATCACCCTGGCCGATCGGATCGTCGTCATGACGCGTCGCCCCGGCCGCGTGAAGGTGGTGCACGAGGTCAAGCTGATCCGACCGCGCGATGTCATTGCCCTGCGAGAGAGCGACGAGTACGCGCGGGAGTACGGCCGCCTGTGGCACGTCCTCGGCGAGGAGCTCGCGGCCCCGGCGGTCAGGTCGTGACGGAGCGCATGCGCGTGACGCTCTGGCGCGTGGCGATTCTCGTCGCGCTGCTCGGCGCGTGGGAATGGCTGACCGGGATCAAGGCCATCAGCCGGACGCCCGGGCTCCACTGGATCGATCCATTCTTCATCAGTCGGCCGTCGGCGATCGCCCGACGCTTCGTCTATCTCACGTCCGCGGACGTTCGCCTGAGCCTCCCGCAGATGGCGCTTTCGACGGTGCAGTCGACGCTCTGGGGCTTTGCCGTCGGAGTGTCGACGGGCTTCGTGGCGGGGCTCGTGCTCGGCCGCCACGATCGTCTCGCGCGCGTGCTCGAGCCCTACATCGTTGCGTTCAACTCGTTGCCCCGCATCGCGCTGGTGCCGCTGGTCACGATGATCTTCGGCTTCGGCCTGCTCGCGAAGGTCGTGCTGGCGTGGACGATCGTCTTCTTCATCGTGTTCTTCAACACGTTCCAGGGCGCTCGGGCCGTCGACGAGGATCTCGTCCATTCCGCGCGCTTCCTCGGCGCCGACGAGCGCCAGATCCTCTGGACGGTGATCGTCCCGTCGGCGCTCGCGTGGACGTTCGCCGCGCTCACGCCGTCGATCTCGTTCGCCCTGATCGGCGTCGTCGTGGGCGAGCTGCTCGGCGGCGAATCGGGCGGCGGCCTGGGCTATCTGATCACGCAGTCGCTCGGGACGCTCAACGCCGCCGACATGATGGTGGCGCTGGTCTCGCTCGGGCTCATCGGCATCGTGATGGCGCTCGGTATCAAGCAGCTCGAGCGGCGATTGCTTCGCTGGCGGCCGGAGTATCGCGCGGAGCGCGCGTGACGCGCTGGACCGTGGCCGTCGGCGCCGTCCTCGTGCTCGGCGCGATCGCGACCGTGACGGTGGCGCGCGCGCTGGGGTGGTCCGGCTCGCGGCTGTCGATTCTCGGCTCCGTCGTCGCGCTCTGGCTCACGGCCTACGTCCTCTGGGGATTCGCCGGCGGCCTCGCCGCGCACTATGGTCTGCTCGCGCGTTACGACGGCTCGTTCTTCGCGGCGCTCGCCGTCGCGGGCGCCGCCTGGCAGTACCGGATCCAGGTTCGGAGCGGCCGGGAGCGCGGGCTCACGGTGTTCGTCGCCGGCCAGCTGTTGTGGCTCGTCGTGGTCATGGCGCGAAACGGGATGCTGACGCCGTGACGCGGCCTGGAGGGCTCCATGGACATCCGTGACATCGCGCGCTACCGCGGGGAGTTCTTCCGCGTCCTGCAGCAGACGGAGCGCAGCCAGACGGCGGTCATGACGATCGCTGCCGGCGAGGATGCGGGGCCCGAGGAAACGCACCGCGCCGACCAGATCATCTACATCGTCGAGGGCGAGGCGGTGCTGCGTGTGGACGGCGACGAGCGCCGGGCCGCGGCCGGGGCACTCGTCGTGATTCCGGCCGGCGCCCGCCATCACGTCCGCAACCCCGGCCGCACGCCGCTTTTTCTTGTCACCGTCTACGCGCCTCCCGAATACTGAAGGGCACAGGAGGCCGTCGCATGCGAGGACACCTTTGGATTTCCGGACTGGCGCTTGGAGCCATGCTCGTCACCACTGCAGTCACCGCGCAGACGCCGCCGCCCGCCCCGGCGGCGCCGCCACCACAAGATCAGCCCCGCCCGAAGCCCGGACGCCATCCCCACATGCTCGCGGCCACGCGCGATCTCGAGCGGGCGGAGAAGCAGCTCGAGAAGGCGGCGCACCATTACGACGGCCACCGCGCGAAGGCGCTCGAGCTCGTGAAGCAGGCCGAAAAGGAGCTGCAGGAAGGGCTCAAGTGGGCTGAGGCTCATCCCGAAGCCTTCGCTGCCACTCAGAAGAAGCCGTAGTCACGTGGGGGCTCCCCCGGCGCTCCCGGCCTTCTAGCTGCGGCTGCCCGGCTTCACCGCCCGACTGCCCGTCTTGCAGAGCGGACACGACTCGGGCGCCCACGTCGTCGCGTTCACCGTCGCGAGCGCCACGCGCGTGACGTCGAACGCGGCGCCGCCGCCGCTGCGGTCGATGAGCGAGCCGACCCCGACGACATCGCCTCCGGCCGCCCGCACACAATCCATGACCTCGTGCGTGGAGCCGCCCGTCGTGATGACGTCCTCGACGACGAGACAGCGCTCGCCTGCCGTCAGCGCGAAGCCGCGCCGCAGGCGCATCACGCCCTCCTCGCGCTCGGTGAACAGCGCGCGCACGCCGAGCGCGCGCGCGACCTCGTGAGCGACGAGAATGCCGCCGATGGCCGGCGCCAGAACCGTCTGGGCGCGGGTGCTGACGAACGGCGCCGCGAGCGCCTCGCCCAGGCGCGCCGCGTGCTCGGGATGCTGTAAGACGAGCGCCGACTGCAGATAGATGTCGGAATGCAGACCGGACGTCAGGCGGAAATGGCCGCGCATGAGCGCGCCCGTCTTCTCGTAGAGATCCAACGTCTCTCGCTCCGTGAGTGTCGTCATGTCCTCATGATATGTCAGGGCGCCCCGGCGCCGCCGGCCGCGGGTCAAGCTGGCGTGCCAGACGTTCCGCTCGTGCCAGCGCGGCCTCGCCCTGACGCGCCGCTCGCGGTCGGCGGACGCTGTCAGACCCGCTAACGTCCGGATTGCAAACACCGATCACGTCCGTCGCCCTGTGGCAGCGCCGTTGCACTTCTGGCCCGCACACGCCGCTCTGGTAAGGAGGCTCGCTTTCATGGCGAAGGTGATGGTGGTCGACGACGCGTACTCCGACCTCAAGCTCATGGAATCCATCCTCAGAGCTGCCGGACACGACGTCGTCTCGCTCAGCAACGGTGAAACGCTCGAGGATCAGATGCAGGCCGAGCATCCCGACGTGGTGCTGCTCGACATCGTCATGCCGAAGCGCAACGGGTACGAGATCCTGCGCGCGCTCCGCCGCGACTCCCGCACCAAGGCCACGCCGATCGTTCTGGTTTCCTCCAAGAACCAGGAGAGCGATCGTCTCTGGGGCAAGAAGCAGGGGGCCGACGAGTATCTTGCGAAGCCGTTCACGTCGGACGAGCTGCTGAGCGTGGTGAGCCGGTTTGCCCGCTGACGACGCCGTCGTCCCCGGTCCCGCGCCGTTGCCCGTCGCGTCGGGCAACGGCGCGGCGGCCGCGAACGACGCGACGCCGTCGGCCGATGTCGTTCTGCCGGGTGCGCATCGCCGCCGGGCGTGCGTGGTGGCGATGAGCGGCCGCACCCTCGCCGTCGACGTGAGCGAGGCGCGTGAGATCATGACGCTGGACACGATCGGCGCCGTGCCCGGCGCCCCCCCGCCGCTGGTCGGCGTCACGAATCTGCGCGGCGCGGTGCTGGCCGTCGCCGACGCACGCTCCCTATTGGCCCTGGCGCCGAAGCCGACGAAGGCCGGCGCCTCTGCCGTCGTGCTGGCAGCCGGCGGCCTCGAGGCGGCGGTGCCGATCGACGGCATCCTCGGCCTCGAATGGTTCGACGCCCCGCTGCCGGCCGACGACATGCCGGACAGCCCATTGAAAACGTTCGCCGCCGGCCTCGTGCCGCGGCCGGACGAACCCGCCATCCTGCTCGATGCCGCGCGGCTGCTCGAGGCGCTTCGCGCGCCGTGGGCGTCCGACGGCCCGGAGGCTCAGCAATGAATCGACGACGGTTCCTCGGCTTCCTCGCCGGCACGACGGCAGCGCTTGCGACGGCGCGCGCGGCGTCGGCGCAACCACGCGGCACGACCGCGCCGCTGCCCGCGGCGCCGCGGCCGGTCCCGACCGGTGGCACGGCCCCCGGCGTGAGCGCCAGCGAGATCCGCATCGGGATGAGCGCGGCCTTCCGCGGCACCGCCGCCGGTCTCGGCACGGAGTTCTACCGCGGCGCGCAGGCGTATTACGACGAGACCAACCTGCGCGGCGGGGTGCACGGCCGTCACATCACGATGATCGCGCTCAACGACAACTACGAGCCGAACCCGTGCATCAAGAACACGATCCAGCTCCTCGAGAAGGAGCAGGTCTTTGCGCTCTCGAATTACGTCGGCACGCCGACGCTCACGCGCGCGCTGCCGGTGATGAAGCGCTACGCCGATCAGCAGGTGGTCCTCGTCGGGAACTTCACGGGCGCCCAGCCGCAGCGCGAGGCGCCGTACGCCGACCAGGTCTTCAACATCCGCGCCTCGTACCGGCAGGAGATGATGGCGCTCGTCGAGCGCTTCTGGTCGCTGGGCGCGCGCAGCTTCGGCGTCTTCTACCAGATCGACGCGTATGGCCGGAGCGGCAGCGACGGCGTGGCGCGGGGGCTGGCGCTGCACGGCGCCCGCATCGCGGCGGAGGCGACCTATCCGCGCGGCGCGACGTTCACCGACGACATGACGCCGGCGGTGACCGCGCTCCAGAAGGCGGGCGTGGACGTCGTGCTCTGCACGGGCGCGTACCAGGGCTGCGGCGCCTTCGTGCGTTCGGCGCGCGACGCGGGGTTCCTGGCGCCGATCTCCAACCTCTCGTTCGTCGGCTCCGACGCCATGCTGGCGCTGCTCGTCAAGCACGGCCGCGCCAACGGACGTGATTATACGCGGGCCCTCATCAATTCGCAGGTCGTGCCGAGTTACGACGAGGTGGCGCTGGCCGGTGTCGCCGAGTACCGCACGCTCATGGAGCGACACAACCCCGCGGTGCCCGACACGCTGCGCGATCCCAGCTACACCGTGCAGCGGCTCAGCTTCATCAGTCTCGAAGGGTTCGTGAACGCCAAGGTGGTGGTGGAGGCGCTGCGCCGCGTGGGGCCGCAACCCACGCGCGCGGCATTCCGGCAGGCGTTGGAGTCGCTGCGCAATTTCGATCTCGGCATCGGCGCGGCGCTGACGTTCAGCCCGGAGCGACACCAGGGACTCGACTCCGTGTACTTCACGCGTGTGGCCGGTGAACGCTGGGTGCCGATCGCCGACTGGGCGGCGGCGGTCCAGATTTGAGGGGAGCGTCAATGATCAACTTTCGCCTCCGGTTCGGCCTGCTGACCAAGATCATCGTCTTCCTGACCATCGTGCTCGTTCCCCTGGCGGCCATCACCTGGTATGCCTCCGTGCGCACGCTGCGCAAGGAGATGACGGACGAGTTCACGTCCAAGGGGACGGCCATCGCGAACAGCCTTGCCTCGTCGGGCGTCGACCTGATCCTCAACCGCGACGCGTCGACGGTGCAGGCGCTCATCGATCAGTTCGTCACGATCGGTGGCGTCGCCTACGTCATCGTCTACGACCCGCAGAAGACGCTGATCGCGCACACATTCCATCCGATCGTGCCGCCCGACGTCGTCGACAAGAACCTCGTCCCCGGGGACCTGCCGAAGCAGGTACGCGACATCACGTACGTGCACCCGGTCACCGGTGCCACGCGCTCGATCATCGACGTCGGCGTGCCGATGCTCGGCGGTCAGCTCGGTACGGTCCGTGTCGGCATGGACAAGGCGAGCATCGAGGCCGCCGCGGCCAAGACGGGCTGGTACCTGCTTGCCGTGTTCGGCGGCGTGGCGCTCCTGGCGGTCATCGCCGGCACCGTGTTCGCGCGCCGGCTCACGAATCCGCTGGGCGAGATCGTCCGCGTGGCCGAGCGCGTCGGCCGCGGCGACCTGTCCCAAGTCGTCCGCGTCCGCTCACGGGACGAGATCGGCCAGCTCGCGCGCACCTTCAACGATGCCGTCACGCGGCTGCGCACACAGGTGACCACGGAGGCGGAGCGCGACGACGAACGCAAGCGGCGCGAAGACCTGCAACGCAACATCGCGGTGTTCCTGGAGACGGTGACCCAGATCGCGCACGGCGATCTGCGCCGGCGTGGCGAGGTCACGCCGGACGTGCTCGGCAACGTCGTCGACGCCGTCAACCTCATGGTCGAGGAGATCGGCGCCCTCCTGGCGGATGTGCGCCACGCGGCGTTGAGCGTGGCCGCCAGCGCCAACGACATGATGGGCGCCACCGACCAGATGGCGAGCGGCGCGGAAAAGCAGGCGCGGGAAGCCACGACCGTCAGCCGCGAGGTCGAGACGATGTCGCGTTCCGTGCAGCTGGTTGCCTCGAACGCGGCCTCGGCCGCGAACGCCGCCGGCCAGACCCTCGACGCCGCCACGCGCGGCGAGACAGCCGTGCGCGACAGCCTCGCGGGCATGCAGCGGATCCGCAACGAGGTGCAGGTCATCTCCAAGCGCATCAAGAGCCTTGGCGACCGCTCGCTGGAGATTTCGGAAATCGTCAACACCATCGAAGAGATCTCCTCGCACACCAACCTGCTCGCACTGAACGCGGCGATCGAGGCGGCCGGCGCGGGCGAGTCGGGCGTGCGCTTCGCCGTCGTCGCCGACGAGATCCGCAAGCTCGCCGAGCGCGCCGCCAAGGCGACGAAGGATATCGCCGCGCGCATCCGTGCCGTCCAGGCCGAGACGCAAGAAGCGGTGGTGGCCATGGAAGAGGGCACGCGGGAAGTCGAGGCCGGCTACAAGGTCACGGTCCGGGCCGAGGAGAGCCTGAAGTCGATCGCCGGCATCTCGAAGACCTCGTCCGAGCTCGCGCAGGAAATCTCGGCGTCGTCGCAGCAGCAGGTGCGCGGCGCCGACGGCGTGGTGCGCGCGATGCGCTCCATCGCGGAGGTGGCCGTGCACACCGAACAGGCCGTGCTGCAGACGCGCCGCACGGTCGACGACCTGGTGAAACTGGCGGACGAGCTCACGCGAAGCCTCTCGCGGTTCAAGCTGGCGACGAACTGAGAGGACGATGGCCGAGCCGGCCGAACAGGAGTTTCTGCGCACCATCTTTCTGATGGAGGCGTGGGACACCGTGGCCGCGCTCGAACGCGCGGCGACGATGCTGGCGACTCCCGGCGGCGTCGACGACCTCTTCGTCGTCACCCACCGGCTCAAGGGCGCCGCCTCGCTGCACGGGTTTCCCCACATTGCCGAGCTCGCGGCCGAGGTCGAAGCCGCCTTGGGAGTGCATCCGCCGGACACACGCGTGCTCACCACGCTGCTCGGTCCGCTCAAGCGTGCGCTCGACGCGGCGGCGGGCTTGCCGGCCCCGCCCGGTGCTCCCGCGGTCGTACGACCGACCGCCATCGCGCCGCCGCCCGCCGACGATCCGCCGGCCGCTGCCGATTCGCGCCCGGACGTCGAAGGTGTTCGCGCGTCCGACACGCCCACGGAGGTGTCCGGCGATCCGTTGAGAGCCGAGCTGGACGCCTTCTTCTCGGGAAACGCCGACGTCGCGGCCTACTTCGTGCCCGAGGCCACCGAACATCTCGAGGCCGTGACGGCGACGCTCGGAGCCCTCGAGCAGGGCGGTGACGCCGAGACGCTCGGGAGATTGTTCCGCGCGGTGCACACGCTCAAGGGCGCCGCCTACGTCGTCGGCTGCACGCGCGTCGGCGAGGTGGCGCACCGCATGGAGGACGTGCTGGTGGCCGCGCGCGAGGGCAGCCGCCCTCTCACCCCCACGGCGATCGAGACGCTGTTCGCCGCCGATGGCGTGCTGCGACTGATGCTCGGTCTCGCTCCTGATCACCGCGCGAGCATCACAGAGCTCGTGACCCGTGTGCGCGAGCGTCTGGATCTTCTCCTCGACGCGGCCGCGCCCGTCGCCGACGCCGGCTCGCCGCCCGTGGCCGAGGCCGCGGCCCCGGCGGCCGAGACGCCGGCGCGTCCCGAGCCTGCGGTGCCGTTGCCGTCGCCGCTGGCGGCGTTGCTCAGCGTGCCGCGACCGTCGGCGCCGCGTGTCGAGCCCCGCCGAATGCCGCGCCAGACGATCCGGGTCAATCTCGAGCGCCTCGATTCGCTGATGGACCTGATCGGCGAGATGGTGATCGGACGCGAGCGGGTGGAGCGGCGGCTGGACGAGGCGGACCGCATTGCCGCCGCGCTGCTCGCCAGCCGCGCACGGCTCGCTCAGTGCGTGGCCGACTTCGAGCGACGACAATTCGACGCCCGACGCCCGGCGGAGCCGGCGAAGGCCACAAAGACGCCGGGCGCCCTGTCCGTCTCGGAAATGTTCGCCGAGCTCGAGTTCGACCGCTACGACGACGCCGGAATCTTCGCCCGAACGGTGGCCGAGATCGCGGCCGACATCGCGGAGCTGCAGTCCGAGCTGACCACGCTGACGCGGGTGCTGCGTGACGATACGGCCCACGTCCACCGCATCACCGCCGCACTGCGCAGGGAGATCGGGCGCTCCCGCCTGGTGCCGATCGGCAGTTTGTTCGGCCGCTTCGTGCGCCAGGGACAGGAGGCGGCGCGCAACGCGGGCAAAAGCGTGCGTTTCGAGACGCGCGGGGAAGGCGTCGAGCTGGACACGTCGATCATCGAGCAGATCGTCGATCCGCTGCTGCACCTCGTGCAGAACACCATCGCGCACGGGATCGAAGCGCCCGACGAGCGCCGCGCGCTCGGCAAGGACCCGGCCGGCACCGTCACGCTGGCGGCCGCGCACGAAGGCGGCGCCGTGCTCGTGGAGGTCGTCGACGACGGTCGTGGCATCGACCCTGACGTTCTGCGCCGCCGTGCCATTGCGCAGGGCTTCGTGCCGGCCGACGCCGCCCTCGACGACGCCCAGGCGCTCGACCTCATCTTCCTTCCCGGCTTCAGCACTGCGTCCGCGGTGACGACGTCGGCGGGCCGCGGCGTCGGCATGGACGTGGTCCGCACGAACGTCCGCCGTCTCAACGGCGACGTCGAGGTGCGCAGCGTGGTCGGTGAAGGTACGAGGTTCACGCTGCGTCTGCCTCTGACCCTGCTCGTGTCCGAGGCGCTCATGGTGATGCTCGGCGACGAGCGACTCGCCGTGCCGCTCAACGCCGTGCAGCTCGTGATGGAGGCGCGCCCGGAGGATGTTCGCGAGGGCGCGCGCGGCCGAGCACTGCTCGTCGGCGAAGACGTTGTCGACCTGCTACCGCTCGCGGACATGCTCGGCCTGCCGCGCGGACCCCACCGCGCGCGGCGACCGGTGCTCGTGGTGCGCGGCGCGGGTCGTGTCGCCGCCGTCGAGGTCGACGAGATCTTGAACAAGCAGGACATCGTCATCCGGCCGCTCGGCCGTTTTCTCCACGGCGTCGGGCCGTACGGCGGCGCGAGCGTCGGCGCCGACGGCCGCGTGACGCTGATGCTCGATCCGGGCACTCTCGTCGAGACGGCCGGCCGCACGAGCGTCCCGCACCGCGCCGCGGCGGGCCGTCGACTCGAGGTCTCCGACATGGAGCGATCCGGTCCGCGCCGCGTGCTGCTGGTCGACGACTCGGTGAGCGTGCGGCGATTCGTCGGGCAAATGCTGGAGAAGGCCGGCTTCCACGTCAGCACCGCCGGCGATGGCGCGGATGCGCTCGTCCGGCTGGCCGAGGCCGCTTACGACGTCGTCGTCACCGACCTCGAGATGCCGCGCGTGAACGGCTACGAGCTGATCGACGACCTGCGCCGCCGCCCGGCGACGCGCGATCTGCCCGTGATCGTCCTCACGACCCGCGCGGGCGAAAAGCACGTGGCGCTGGCCAGGAGCCTCGGCGTCGAGCACTACGTGACCAAGCCCGTCGAGGAGCATGCATTCGTCACGCTCGTCACCTCGCTGGTGCCGGCATGAAGGCGCTCCTGGTCGATCCCGATTCGCAGCGCGCGCCGGTCCTGGCGCAGGCGCTCGGCGCCGCCGGCATGGAGGTCTCGATCGCGGCGAGCGGCTCGTTCGCGCTCACGATGCTCGAGTGGAACAAGCAGGACGTCATCATCAGCCGCGCGCGTCTCGACGACATGGAAGGCCACGAGCTCTGCGCCATCGTACGCAGCGACCCGTCCACCAAGGAGGTGCGGTTCGTCCTCGTGGTGGGGCCCGGCGAGAACGCCCCGCGCCAGACGGCCGCCGCGGGCGTCGACCTGTTGCTTCCCGACGCGCTCAGCAACGCCACGCTCGTCACACGCGTCATCCAGCTCGTGCGCCGCCAGGAGGACACGACGCCGGCGGTGTCCGCGCCACCACCGCCGCCTGCGGTGATCATGTCGCCACCGGCCGTGGCGCCGCTGCCGACGCCGGCCGCGCCGCCTCGAATCATTGCGCCACCGCCGGCCACACCTCCGCCGCCGCCGTCGCCGCCACGAATCGCGCCGCCGCCGCCCCCGCCGCGGCCGACCACGCCGCCTCCACAATGGTCGATTCCGCCGATCGTCCGGCCCACGCTCGCGCCCGCGCCGTCCGCGGCGCGGCCGACCCAGCCGGCACCCGCGGCCACGTCTCCGGCGCCGGCGCCCGCCGCGCCGACGATGGCCGGTCTCGACACCGTCGGCACGCACAGCGGTGCTCGCACGTTTCAGGGCGCGCTCGGCGTCCTCGAGATCGAGGAGCTCACGCAGGCGATCGCCGTCGGCGGCAAAACCGGACGACTTCTGCTGGTTCTGAACAGCGGTGGCGGGCTCATCGTGTTCGAGGACGGGCGCGTCACGCACGCCGAGTACGGCGGTCAGGCGGGCGAGCCGGCCTTCAGCGCCCTGGTCGCCGCCTCGCATCGCGAGCCCGGCGGCAAGTTCTGTTTCATTCCGGTTCAGCAAAACGAGCTGCGCACCCAGCCAAAAACCATCGTCCGGGGCGTCGATCAGTTGTTGCTCGACGTCGCGAGGGCGATGGACGAGGAGAAACGTGCATGAGCAAGGTGCTGGTGGTGGATGACAGCCTGAGCGTGCGAAAGGTGGTCGAGCGCGCGCTGGCGGGCCGGCAGATCGACGTCGTGTGCGCGGCCTCGGGCAGTGAGGCGCTCGAGCGGCTGGAGCGCGACACGCCGGACATCGTCGTCTGCGACGTCGTGATGCCGGACCGTGACGGCTACGAGATCTGCGAGTTCATCAAGCGTCACCCGCGGCTCGCACACACACCGGTGCTGCTCATGTCGGGCATCGTCAACGACGAGGTTCGCGAGCGCGCGGCACGCGCGCAATCCGCCGGCATCCTCGCCAAGCCCTTCGCCGCCGACGACCTGATGCGCCACCTCGACAAGCTCCTCGCGGAAGCGCCCGCGCGACCGGCTGCGGCGCCCGAGGTCCCGCCGACGGTCGAGGCGTCCACGACTCAAGCCACCGCGCTGCCCGTGCCCGAGGGCGCGGGCGCGATCCTCGCGCAGTTCGTCGCGATGGACGGCGTGCAGTGGGCGGTGCTCGCCGACCGTGAAGGCTTCGTCGTCGAGGCGACCGCGAACGCCGGCGTCGACGCGGACGTCGCCGCCGCCCTGAGCGCCTGTCTCGCGGAGTCCTCCGATGGCCTCGGCCGCGAGCTCGGCCGCGGCGCGCTTCAGGGCGCGATTCTCGAGTTCGAAAAGGGAATGGTCGTGATCTACGGCATCGGCAGCTCGGGACTGCTCGCGGTGGGCATCGGTGAGCCGAGTGTGCTCGGCAAGGTTCGCTACTACGCGCGGAGGGCCCTGCCCGAGTTGGCGCGAGGAATGTGACATGAATCGCTTTCGGCCGTCGGCGCTGGGGCGCTGGCTCACGGCACTCGGCGTGGCCGCGGCCTACGTCGGGGTCGCGACCGGGCTGTTCTGGCTGGACCTCGGCGATGCGGGAATCGCCCCGATCTGGACGATCCTCGCGGTGCCGCCGTTCTACGCCGTGCTGTCAATGTTCATGCTGCGACGGGCGTCACCCAGGCGGCGCTTGAGCTGGACCGGTGGCGCCTGCATCACCCACGTGCTGCTCGGAGTCGCGGCGGCCGCGGCGTTTTCGATCGTCGTGGACGTCACGCCCGCCTCGGCGCTCGCGCAGGCTTTCGCGCGACTAGGCCCCATCCCCGCGCTCGCCCTTGTCGCGACGCCGATGGCGCTGGCGCCTTTCCGCGGCCGCGTGCTGGCGCCCCGGCCCGCCTCACGCTCGATGCGCACGCGCCGGCCTGGCGTCGCCGCGCCGCCATTATCGTCTGAGGTACCGTCTGAGACGCCCTTCGCGCGCGAGGCGCGTCGCCGGGATACGCAGGCCGAAGCGTCACCGTCGGCGGCAGCACCGCCGGCGGCGCCAGCACCACCCTCAACGACGCCCTCCGTTGCGGCGGCCACATGGACGCCCGCGCCGCCGCCCCCCGTATGGACTCGTCCGGAGTCGCCGTCGGAAGTAGACTCGCCGCGCGCGCTCGACTACGAAGTCTCGGACGACGCCGTCGTCCGTGTGCGCTTCGAGCGTATCGCCAGCCAGCTGCCTCGCGACGCGTTCACGCTGCCGCTCGACCGAATCTCCGAGGGCCTGCGCGAGCCGCACTGGCTGACCGTTCCGCGGCGCGTCGTGCTCGCGCTGCTGCCCGAGGGCGCGGTGCAGATCGATTGGGCCATCGTCGCGTCACAGTTCCCGTCGCTGGTCTTCGCGGGATCCGATGTCGACTTCCGGCGAAGATATCCGGGCCTCAAGCTCACGCTGCCGCTCGACGATGTGCTGCCTCAGCTGCCGGCGGGCACGTTCTCGCCCGGGCCGACGTCGAATCACATCGCCGGGCTCGACGCGTTTCCGCCGCCATTCCAGCCGCTCGAAGTGCCACGTGAGGTTCCTGAGACGACCGCGCCTGCGCCGAACGCCGGCCCGGCGCCGCGGGCGCCGGTGATGGCCACTGCGGCCGCGACGGCGCCGCCGCGCCCGCGTACACCGGCGCGCAAGCCGCCTGATGCCGCCGCCCCGTCGCCACCGCGGGTGACAGCGCCGCCGGTTGCTCCCGCGCCGAGCGTCGCGCAACCATCGCCGGCGCCGGCTCCCACGCCACCACCGCCACCGCCACCGGTCGCCGCGCCGCCGCCGCCAGCGCTCCCGCGGCCGGCGCCCGCCGCCGTGACGCCGGCCGAGCGGACGGTTCCTGACGCGGTGCCATCACCACCGGTCGCAGCACCATCTCGCGCACCGGCCGCCGCTCGCGAGGTCGCGCCGGAGGTCATCAGCCGCGACGCGCTCACGCGGCTTGCGGCGTGTCTCGCCGGCGCCGGGACGTTCGAGTCGTGGTCGGGCGTCGTCGACCGGACCGCGCTCGTGGCGTTCATCGCGCCCACGGTGCCGCGCGACGCCGTGACGGCCGTCGCCGCGCGGGTGGCGGGCTTGCTCGGCGCGGCGGCCGGTGAGCAGGTGACCGTGCGCACCGCGCGCGCGGCCATCATCGTCAGCGCAGCGCCGACGCCGATCGTCGTCGCCGCGCGCCGCCCTGGGGCGCCAATCGCCCTGCTCGAGCTACGGGCCGCGCGCGCCGCGGGGTTGGCGGGCCGCGCGAGCGAAGGCGCGGACCTGCCGCCGCGCTCGCTCTCGTCGCTCACGGTCGAGCCGCGCGTAGCCGGCATGGCGGACACGCTCGGCGCTTTCGGCGTGGTGGAGCCCGCGGTGCTCACCGACGCCGGCGGAAGCGCCCGCATCTACGTCTTCCGCGAGCCCGGCCGCGAGGCCGAGCGCCTCGGCGCGCTCGCGCTCGCGGTGTGGGAGGCGGTGGGACGCACGCGCGACGGAGAGCTCGGCGGTCTCGTGTCGGTGATCTTCCGGCAGGGACGACGGCGCATCCTCGTGCGCCCGATCGGCGGCCGGGGAACGACGCTGCTCGCCGCCGCGGGGCCGGTGGCCCAACCGGGCCGGGCGTGGCGCGAGGTCGACAGGGCGGCGGCGGTGCTGGAGACGCGCTGAGTGTCGATCATCAACTACGCGGCCAAGGTGATCAACTTCAAGATCGTCTATTACGGCCCCGGGATGGCGGGAAAGACCGCAAATCTCCAATTCGTCCACCGGTGCCTGCCCGACGACAACCGCGGCAACATGATCTCGCTCGCGACGGGCGACGATCGCACGCTGTTCTTCGACTTTCTGCCGGTGTCGGCCACGAGCGTGCGCGGGTTCACGACCAAGTTCCAGCTCTACACCGTGCCGGGCCAGAGCCGTTACAACATGACGCGCAAGCTCGTGCTGCGCGGCGTGGACGGCGTCGTCTTCGTCGCAGACTCGCAGTGGGATCGCCTCAAGGAGAACGTCGAGAGCCTGCGCAATCTCAACGACAACCTGCGCGAGTATCGCCTCGACCTCGCCTCGGTGCCCTACGTCGTGCAGTACAACAAGCGGGACCTGCCCGACGTGGCCCCGCTCGACTATCTCGAGTACACGCTCAATCGCGGCGCCCGACGCGTGCCCGCGTTCGAGGCGGTCGCCGTGACGGGCAAGGGGGTCTTCGACACACTGAACATGGTCTCCCGGATGGTTCTCCTGCGGGAATTCGGTCACGTCCAGGAAGGAGCTTCATGATGCGACACGATCTCGTCATCCACGAATCGGACGCGGCGCGGATCGAGGCCGTGCTGGAGCGCTTCCTCGCCGACTCCGGCTCCGCCGCCGTGCTGCTGATCGAGCGAAGCGGCGAGCCGCTGGCCATCGCCGGCGCGGCCCGCACGCTCGACACGGTCTCGATCTCGGCCCTCGCCGCCGGAGCGTTCAGCTCGACCGCCGCCCTCGCACGCCTGCTGGGCGAGAGCGAGTTCTCGGTACTGTTCCACGAGGGCGCCAAAGAGAGCCTGCACGTCAGCACCGTCGACGACGACACGATCCTTCTCGCGATCTTCGACGAGCGGACCACCGTCGGCATGGTCAGGCTCTTCGCGCGCGAGGCGAGCCAGAGCCTCGGCGCGATCCTCATCGAGGCCCGTCGGCGACCGCGCCACACGGGCGTCCTGGCCGCGCCGCTCACCCCGGAGGAAGCGCGGAGTGCCATCCGGCAGCGGCCGTCCTGACGGGGGCGAGGAGCGAGAGCTCCGCGACAGCGCCGAGATGTTCGAGGCGGCGCTCGCGGACAACCCCGAAGACCTGACGGTGCTCGAGGCGCTTCGGGAGATCTACACCCGACTCGGTGACATCGAGCGCTTGATGGAGACGGCGGAGCGCATCGGGCGCCTCGATCCGGGTCAGGCGGCCGGCGGCGGCCGGCGCCGCCGGGGCGCTCAGTCGCCGACGACGGCCGCGTCCCCGCGCACTGCGCCGCCGCCGCGCACGGCTTCCGCACCGCGAGCACCCGCGCCGCCGTCAGTGCCGTCGGCCCCGGAGGCCTCGATCACGCCGGCCGCGCCTCCACCGCCGCCGCCACACACCACGCCGGCCGCGCCTCCACCGCCGCCGCCACACACCGTGCCGTCCGCGCCGACCATCGCCGCGCCCCCCGCGGCGCCGCCGGCGCCGACGCTCCCGCCCGTCTCGAGCACGCGGGCGCGGCTCGCCAACACACCCGCAATGCCGGACTCGGCCGCCCCAGGTCGGCCCGGCGTCCCGCCGGCGACACGCAGGCGCCCGAGCCGGGCACGGCTGGGCGAATTGCTCGTGGCCGAGGGCATCATCTCGCAACAGCAGCTCCACGAGGCGTTGCGGGAGCACCGGCGGTCGAAGGAGCGACTCGGGGCGGTGCTCGTACGCCGCGGCCTCGTTACCGAGGAGCGACTGGTGGAGGTGCTGTCGCGGGAGCACGGGTTGCCGTCGGTCGACGTGCGCAGCCAGTCGATCGCCCCCGACGTCCTTGCGCTGGTGCCCGCGCACGTCGCGCGCAAGCACGAGGTGCTGCCGCTCTCCCGCGTCGACGGCACGCTCACGGTCGCCATGTCGGATCCGACCAACGTCGTGGCTATGGACGAGATCGCCGCAACCACGCGGCTGAGCGTGCTGCCGGTCATCGCCGGCGGCGCCAGCATCCGCGGCGCCATCGACCGCCATTACGCCAAGCCGGTCGCCACGGACTCCATGGACGACGTCCTCTCGGAGCTGGCGGACGCCACCCTCGAGGTCGTGGACGATAACGATGCCCGCGTCCAGGGCGAGGTTGTCGACCTGCGCGACGCGGCCGAGGGCGCGCCGGTGGTGAAGTTCGTCAACAAAGTCCTCCTCGACGCGATCCGGCGCGGCGCCTCCGACCTGCACTGGGAGCCGTACGAGAAGCAGTTCCGCATCCGGTTCCGCATCGATGGCGTCATGCACGAGATGGTGTCGCCGCCGAAGAAGGTGGAGCCGGCGGTGATCTCGCGGCTGAAGATCATGGCGAATCTGGACATCGCGGAGCGGCGCCTGCCCCAGGACGGCCGCATCAAGCTTCGCTACGGCTCGCGCGAGATCGACTTCCGCGTGTCGATCCTGCCGACGATCTTCGGTGAGAAAGCCGTCCTGCGCATTCTCGACAAGGAATCGCTGCAGCTCGACCTCACCAAGCTCGGCTTCGACGCGTGGAGCTACGAGAAGTTCAACGCGGCGATCCACCAGCCCTACGGCATGATCCTGATCACGGGACCCACGGGCTCCGGAAAGACGACGACGCTCTACTCGGCGATCTCGACGATCAACTCTCCCGACCACAACATCATGACGGCGGAGGATCCCGTCGAGTACAACCTCAAGGGCGTCAACCAGGTGCAGGTGAACGAGGGCATCGGGCGCACGTTCGCGGTGGCGCTGCGCTCGTTCCTGCGCCAGGACCCCGACGTGATTCTCGTCGGCGAGACGCGAGACCTCGAGACCGCGCAGATCTCTGTCCGCGCGGCGCTCACCGGTCACCTGGTGTTCACGACGCTTCACACCAACGACTGCCCGTCGACCGTCGCGCGGCTCGTCGACATGGGCATTCCGCCGTTCCTGCTCTCGTCCGCGCTGCTGATGATCCTCGCTCAACGGTTGGGCCGTCGGATCTGCAAGGATTGCCGCCAGCCCGTGGAGGGCAAGGAAGAAGATCTCGTTCGCTACGGCCACGTGCCTCAGGGACGCGGCCCGGTGACGTTCTACCGCGGCGCGGGCTGTGCCAGCTGCAATGGCACGGGCATGAAGGGCCGCGTGGCGATCTACGAGGTCATGCCGATCGGCGAGACGCTGCGCGACATGATCCTGGAGGAGGCGTCCACCGCCGAGCTGCGCGAGCAGGCGCAGAAGGAAGGCATGAAGACGCTCCGCCAGGCGGGCATGGCCAAGGTGGTCGAGGGCGTCACCACGGTGGAAGAGGTGCTGCGGGTGACCCTCGCATGAGCGGAGCTTCCCCGTGCCGCTGCTGAGGCGGCTCTGGAAGCCGGCGGCGCACCGCGCGCCGCTGACCGTGCCCGAGGCGCTCCGCCGCGCCGAGCGGCACCGGCGGGAAGGCCGGTACGCCGAGGCGGGTGCGCTCGTGATGCGCGCGCTGGAGCTCGACGGCGACAACCTTCACGCGCACCTGCTCGCCGCGTACCTCCACGCCGCGCGGCGCGCAACCGCGTCGGCCAAGGCCGAGTTCCGCTGGGTGCTCGGCCACGATGCCCACCACGCCCGCGCGCTGCTCGGGCTGGCCCGCGTCGCCCTCGAGGAAGGCGATGGCCCGGCGTGCGACGAGCTGCTCGGTCGCGCGCTGCGGTTTTATCCTGAATTTCCCGAGGCGGCCGCGTTGCTGGACGCGCTGCATGCGGACGAGCCGCAAACCCCGCCCGCCGTGACTCCGGCGCTGCGCGTGGACCGTCTGCGAGTGCCGGGGACCGGACGCGCGCTGATCGTGGGCGGCGCCGACGGAGGCTTGATCGCCGCGCAGCCCGCGACCGACGAGGCCAAGCACGTGTCCGAGACGCTGGCGCGCGCCCTGCGTCTCGCCGCCGCGGCCTTGCGGCGCTGCGGCCTCGGGCCGCTCCACCGCGCCATCATCGACGACGGACGGGACGCCGTCTTCACGCGAACCGACGGCGACCTGGTCGTCTCGCTCGCGCTGCCCCGCGCGACCGACCCTCCCCAGGGCCTGCTCGACGTGAACCGGCTCTGGTCCGCCACGCTGCACGAGCTGCGACTGGCGGCCGCATCGCCGCCGATCGCGCAACCCGCTACGCCGGTGAGCACGCCGGCCGCCGCCGACCCGACCAGGAGAGTCTCATGAGCGGACCGCGCCTGAAGCTCGCGCTCGAGCACGACAACGCCACGCGAGGGCGGCACGTCCGGGACATCGTTCAGGAGCTGCAGCGCCTGCAGTGGGTGCGCGGCGCGATGATCGTCGCCGCCGACGGCTTCGTCATCGCCGCCGAGCTGCCGTCCACCGTCGCGGTCGATTCCCTGGCGGCGCTCACCGCCACGCTCGGTCGAGAGCTCGAGACGAGCGCGGCGCGACTGGGACGGCCGTCGTTTTCGACGGCGATGTTCTCGGCGGACGACGGCACGATGTTCCTCGCCGGCAGCCGCATCGGCTATCTCGTGGTCCTCGCTGATCAGCAGGCCAACGTGCAAGCCATTCGCGGCGCGCTCGCCGACGCGGTCGGGCTGATCGACGCCGCCTGGGGAGACGTCAGACCCGCGTAACACCTCGCGACGCGCGCGCCATTTCTGCGAGGATCGCGAGCGTGGCGGCGTGTGGATCGGGCGCCGCGGTGATGGGGCGACCGACGACGATCGCGTCGGCGCCGGCGCTGATCGCCATGGTCGGCGTCGCGATCCTCCGCTGATCGTCTTCATACCGGGGGGCCCCTACGGCTCCCCCCGGACCCCCCCGTAGCGTCGCGTCCAGTCCCTCTTGAAGTCGAATGCCCGGGGTGACGATCAGCCATCCCGGGCCGAGCGCACGCCGCAGCAGACCGATCTCCTGCGGCGACGCCACACAGCCCTCGAGCCCCGCATCCCGCGCGCGCTCGGCCAGCCGAAGCACGTGCGCCTCCACGTTGACAGCGACGCCGATCTCGTCCAGACCCTTGCGATCCAGGCTCGTCAGCACGGTGACGCCGATGCAGACCGGCCGCGCGACGCCGAAGTCCTTTGCGGCCCTGCTCGCCGCATCGCTCGCCGCGCGCATCATGGCCACGCCGCCGGCGGCGTGGACGTTGAGCATGGCCACGCCCATGCGCGCGGCTTCACGAACCGCACCGGCGACCGTGTTGGGGATGTCGTGAAACTTGAGGTCCAGGAACACGGCGAAGCCACGCCTGAGCGCTGTCTCTACGGCGGCGGGCCCGGCGGCCGTGAAGAGCTGCGAGCCGATCTTGGCGCCGATCTTTTCGAGCAGCGCGGCGCCGGCCAGCCGCTCGAGCAGGCCGTCGGCCTCCTTCAGTGTCTCGACGTCCAGCGCGACCCAGAGCCGCTCACGCATCGGCGTGATACTCCTGCAGGCTTCGCACCTGGTGCTCTCCTTTGAGCAAGGCCTCGATCGCGCCGATCGCCGCCTGGGCGCCGTCCACCGTGAGGTAGTAGGGGATGTTCAGGGTGATCGCGGCGCGGCGGATCGCCGCCGAGTCCTTGCGCGCGCGGCCGTCCTCCGGCGTGTTGAAGACGAGCGCGATGTCGCCGCGCTTCATGAGGTCGACGATGTTGGGGCGATGGCCATCGAGCACCTTGTGCACGAACTCCACCGTCATGCCGTGGCGCTCGAGCACGCGCGTGGTCCCGCTCGTCGCGACAAGCGTGAAGCCCATCTCGACCAACCGGCGCGCCAGCGTGGTGACCGCGCGCTTGTCGCGGTTCTTGACGGACATGAAGACCTTTCCGCTGGTGGGAAGCGGCGAGCCGGCCGCGATCTGCGACTTGAGATACGCCTTGCGGAAGTCACGATCGAGGCCCATGACCTCGCCGGTCGATTTCATCTCGGGTCCGAGCACGATGTCCACGCCGGGGAACTTGATGAAGGGGAACACCGACTCTTTCACCGCGATGTGGCGTGGCTCGCGCTCCTCGATCGAGGCGATGGCGGCGACCGACTCGCCGAGCATCGCCCACGTCGCGACCTTGGCCAACGGCACCCCGATGGCCTTGGAGACGAACGGTACCGTCCGCGAGGCGCGCGGATTGACCTCCAGCACGAAGATCGTCTCGTTGCGGATGGCGAACTGCACGTTGATCAGCCCCACCACGCCCAACGCCTTCGCCAGCGCTTTCGTCTGCGCGCGCAGCGTCTTCACCTGGCCGTCGTCGAGGCTATACGGCGGCAGCGCGCAGGCGGCGTCGCCGGAGTGCACGCCCGCCTTCTCGATGTGCTCCATGACGCCGCCCACCACCACCCGCTCGCCGTCGGCGACGGCGTCCACGTCGATCTCGAGCGAGTCGTCGAGGAATTTGTCGATCAGGATCGGAAGACCCGGCGCGACCTCGACCGCCTCGCCGACGAACTGGACCAGATCCTGGTCGTCGTACACGATGCGCATCGCGCGGCCGCCGAGCACGTATGAGGGGCGCACGAGCACGGGATACCCGAGCCGTTGCGCGACCTCACGCGCCTCGGGCAGCGAGCGCACCGTCGCGCCCGCCGCCTGGTTGAGGCCGAGCGCGTGCAGGAGATCGCTGAAGCGCTGGCGGTCCTCGGCGCGGTCGATCGCGTCGGGTGAGGTGCCGAGGATCGGCACGCCGGCTCGCTGCAGCGGCACCGCCAGCTTGAGCGGCGTCTGGCCGCCGAACTGGACGATGACGCCGAACGGGCGTTCCTTGTCGACCACGTTCAGCACGTCCTCGAGCGTAAGCGGCTCGAAGTAGAGCCGGTCGGACGTGTCGTAGTCGGTCGACACCGTCTCGGGGTTGCAGTTGAGCATGATCGCTTCCACATCGCGCTCGCGGAGCGCGAAGGCGGCGTGGACGCAGCAGTAGTCGAACTCGATGCCCTGCCCGATGCGGTTCGGTCCCGAGCCGAGAATGATGACCTTGCGGCGCTCGGTCGGCGGCGCTTCGTCCTCCTCTTCGTACGTCGAGTACAGGTACGGCGTGTGGGCGACGAACTCCGCCGCGCACGTATCGACGGTCTTGAACGTGACGCGGATGCCGTGCGACAGGCGCAGTGCGCGGATCGTGGCCTCTGCGCTGCCCGTCAGGCGCGCGATCCAGTGATCGGCGAAGCCCAGCTGCTTGGCGCGCCGGAGGATGCCGGGGTCGGTCAGCGCGGCGCGACGAATCTCGGGCTCGAACTCGACGAGCTCGCGCATGTTCTCGAGGAACCACGGATCGATGCGCGTCAGGCCGTGGATCTCGGCGGTGGTCATGCCGCGCCGGAACGCGTCGCCGATCGCGAACATCCGGTCCGGGTTCGGCACGCTCAGCAGCCCGCGCAGATCCTCCTCCGAGACGTCGCGGTCGAGCGTCAGCGCCCAACGGTCCTGCTCGAGCGAGCGCACGGCCTTGTGCAGGGCTTCCTTGAAGGTGCGGCCGATGGCCATCGCCTCCCCGACCGACTTCATCTGGGTGGTGAGTGTCCGGTCCGCCTCCGGGAACTTCTCGAAGGCCCAGCGCGGGAACTTCACCACGCAGTAGTCGATGGCGGGCTCGAACGAGGCGGGCGTCTCCCGGGTGATGTCGTTACGCACCTCGTCGAGGCGATAGCCCACCGCGAGCTTGGCGGCGATCTTCGCGATGGGAAAGCCGGTGGCCTTGGACGCCAGCGCCGAGGAGCGCGAGACCCGCGGATTCATCTCGATGACGACCAGGCGGCCGTCGTCGGGGTTCACCGCGAACTGGATGTTGCTGCCACCGGTCTCCACGCCGATCTCGCGGATGATCGCGACCGCGGCGTCGCGCATGAGCTGGTATTCCTTGTCGGTCAGCGTCTGCGCCGGGGCCACGGTGACGGAGTCGCCCGTGTGCACGCCCATGGGGTCGACGTTCTCGATCGAGCAGATGACGACGACGTTGTCCGCGAGGTCGCGCATCACCTCGAGCTCGAATTCCTTCCAGCCGATCACCGACTCCTCGATGAGCACGGTGCCGAGCGGTGACATCTGCAGTCCCCAGCGCACCGCCTCTTCGAGCTCGTCGGGGTTGTAGGCGATCGAGCCGCCGGTGCCTCCCAACGTGAAGGAGGGCCGGATGATCGCCGGGTAGCCGGTCGTGCGCACGATGCTCTTCGCCTCGTCGATCGTGCGCGCGTAGCCCGAGCGCGGCAGCGTGAGCCCGATCGATTCGGTCGCGCGCTTGAACAGGTCGCGATCCTCCGCCTTGCGGATGGCGGGGATCTTGGCACCGATCAGCTCGACGCCGAAGCGGTCGAGTGTTCCGTCCTCGGCCAGGGCGACGGCGAGATTCAGCGCCGTCTGGCCGCCCAGCGTGGGCAGCAGCGCCTGTGGCCGCTCGCGCTCGATGATCCCGGCGACGAACTCCGCGGTGAGGGGCTCGACGTACGTCCGCGCGGCCATCTCCGGATCGGTCATGATCGTGGCGGGATTGCTGTTGACGAGGACGACCTCGTAGCCCTCTTCCCGTAGGGCCCGGCATCCCTGAGTTCCGGAATAATCGAACTCACAGGCCTGGCCGATGACGATCGGCCCCGAGCCGATGATCATGATCTTCCGGATGTCGGTCCGCTTCGGCATCCGCTACTCTTCGACCAATCCGTAGACGATCGAGGTGTCCGGCGCCGCCTCCTCACGCTTGTAGAGGACATCGTCGATGCGCCCGGCGCCGACCCAGACCGTCTGCCCATCGCCCCAGAGCTGCTCCCCCAGCACGCTCATGCGGCGCTCCACGCGCTCCTTGATCGCGTGCGCCTCCAGCGAGGCCTCGCTCTGCGTGGTGAACGAGGCCCATTCGGGCTTCTGTCCCGCGCTCTCCACCTTGCGATACGAGATGAGGTATTTCGGCATGGAAGATCAGCCTCCCATCAGCTCGGTGAACCGATGGAACAAGTAGTTAGCGTCGTGAGGGCCCGGCGACGCTTCCGGGTGGTACTGCACGCAGAACGCCGGCCACTCGGTGTGGCGCAGCCCCTCGCACGTCGCGTCGTTGAGGTTCAGATGGCTCGGCTCCCACCCGCGGCCGGCGAGCGACGCCGGATCGACGGCGAAGCCGTGATTCTGCGAGGTGATCTCGACGCGCCCGGTCGCCAGGTCCTTCACGGGATGATTGGCGCCGTGGTGGCCGAACGGCAGCTTGTACGTGCGACCGCCGGCCGCGAGCCCCATGATCTGATGCCCGAGACAAATGCCGAACACGGGCATGCGTCCGAGCAACGCACGTGCGCTCTCGACGAGATACGGCACGCCCTCGGGATCCCCCGGCCCGTTGGACAGGAACACGCCGTCCGGCCGCCGCTCGAGCACGGCATCGGCCGGCGTGTCGGCGGGCACGACGGTGACCTCGCAGCCGGCCGTGCGTAGCTGACGCAGGATGTTGAACTTGATTCCGGCGTCGAAGGCGACCACCTTGAAGCGCGCCGGCGGCGGAGGCCGATAACCCTTCGCCAGGTCCCAGTCGCCGGTCGTCCACGTGAACGGCGCCGACGCCGTCACCTCCGCCACGAGATCACGGCCGACCAGACCGGGCAGCTCCCGCGCCGCCTCGCGCAGCCGATCGACATCGAGGTCGGTCGAGGAGATGATCCCGTCTTGCGCGCCGTGGTCGCGGAGGTGGCGGGTGAGCGCGCGCGTGTCGATGCCCTGCAGCCCCACCAGGTCGTGCGACTTGAGATAGTCGTCGAGGCTCACGCGGCCGCGCCACGACGACGGGCAGACCGAGGCTTCCTTGACGATGAGTCCATTCGCCCACGGCCGGTGCGACTCCACGTCCTCCTCGTTGAGGCCGTAGTTGCCGATCATCGGATACGTCATCGTCACGATCTGGCCGCGATACGATGGATCCGTGAGGATCTCCTGGTAGCCGGACATGGCGGTGTTGAAGATCACCTCACCGTGTGTCTGACCGATCGCGCCCAGAGCCTGGCCGCGGAACACACGGCCGTCACGCAGCACCAGCACCGCGTCCCTCACGACGTGCCTCCCTGCCACACGACGGCTCCGCCGACGATGGTCTTCCACGGCCGGCCCGTCGCCGTCCATCCGGCGAACGGCGTGTTGCGGCTCTTCGACTGAAACACCTTCGGATCGACGGTCACCGTGCCGTCGGGATCGATCAGCGTGAGATCGGCCGGTGCGCCGACTCCCAGGGCGCCACCCGGCAGCCGCAGCAGGCGCGCGGGGTCGCGCGACAGCCGCGAGACCAGTGTGGCGACCGGCAGCACGCCCGGACGCACCAGGCGGTCGAGCAGCAGCGCCACCGCGGTCTCGAGGCCGACGATGCCGTTGGCCGCCCGATCGAACTCCCCCTCCTTCTCGCTCAACGCATGAGGGGCGTGATCCGTTGCCACGCAGTCGATGGTGCCGTCCGCCAGCGCCTCGATCAAGGCTTCGGTGTCCCGCTTGGTCCGCAGCGGCGGCGCCATGCGCGTGTTGGCGTCCCACGAGCGGACCGCCTCCTCCGTAAGCAGCAGGTGGTGCGGCGTGACCTCGGCCGTGACGCGCACGCCGCGCGCCTTCGCGTCACGCACGAGGCGGACGGCGCCGGCGGTGGAGAGGTGCGCGATGTGCACGTGCGCGCCCGTCAGCTCGGCCAGCACGATGTCGCGCGCGACCATCACGTCCTCGGCCGCGGCCGGAATTCCGGGTAATCCCAGCTCCGTCGAGACCACGCCTTCGTTCATGCAGCCGCCGCGCGAGAGCGCGTGATCCTCCGCGTGGCTGATCACCGGCGCCCCGAAGGGCAGGGTGTATTCCATCGCCCGGCGGTAGAGCTCGGCGTTCATCACGCATCGGCCGTCGTCGGAGAACGCCACGCAGCCGGCTTCGGCCAGCTCCGCGAGCTCCGCCAGCTCCTTGCCCTCGAGCCCGCGCGTGACGGCGCCAATGGGGTAGACGCGGACGACGCCTTCGCTGTCGGCTTTCGCGCGAATGTAATCGGTGACCGCGCGGTTGTCGTTCACCGGCTGCGTGTTGGCCATGCAGCAGACCGCCGTGAAGCCACCGGCGGCGGCGGCTCGCGTGCCCGTGGCCACGGTCTCCTTGTACTCGTGGCCCGGCTCGCGCAGGTGCACGTGCATGTCGATGAAGCCGGGACACACCCACTTGCCGGTGGCGTCGATGTCCGTTGCGCCCTGCGGCGCCGTCAGGCGCTCGCCCACGCGCGCGATCTTGCCGTCCTCGATCAGCACGTCCAGCACGGCGTCGACTGAGAGGGCGGGATCGATGACCCGTCCACCGCGGATGACGAGCGCGGTCATTGGTGGGTCTCCGGACTCCGGCCGCCGGCGAGCAAGAGCAGCACGGCCATGCGCACGGCCACGCCCTTGGCGACCTGATCGAGGATCACCGAATACGGGCCGTCCGCGACTTCGGGCGACAGCTCGACACCGCGATTCACGGGACCGGGATGCATGATGAGCACATCCGGCCGCGCGTGGGCGGCGAGACGGTCGAGCGTCAGGCCCCAGTAGCGCGAGTACTCGCGCAGCGACGGAATCAGGCCGGCGTGCATGCGCTCCTGCTGCAGGCGCAGCATCATGATGACGTCCACGTCGCGGATCGCGTCTTCCAGGCGGAACGAGACCTTGCAGCCGAGCTCCTGCGCGTACGGCGGAATCAGCGTCGGCGGCCCGGCCACCGTGACTGTCATGCCGAGCTTCTTCATGCCGTGGATGTTGCTGCGCGCCACGCGGCTGTGGGCGATGTCGCCGACGATGGCGACGCTGAGTCCCTCGAAGTGGCCCTTCTTGTCCCGGATGGTCAGGAGATCGAGCAGCGCCTGCGTGGGATGCTCGTGCGCGCCGTCTCCCGCGTTCACGATCGCGCAGGACAGCTCGCGCGCCAGCAGCGCGGGGGCGCCCGACGACGAGTGACGCACGACGACGACGTCGGGACTCATGGCCGCGATGTTGCGCGCGGTGTCGACGAACGACTCGCCCTTGGCCGCGCTGGAGCCCGAGGCGGAGAAGTTGATGACGTCGGCCGACAGCCACTTGCCCGCGATCTCGAACGACGTCCGCGTCCGCGTCGAGTTCTCGTAGAACAGATTGACGATGGTCTTGCCGCGCAGCGCCGGAACCTTCTTGATCTCCCGGCCGGCGATCTCCTGGAGCGAGGCGGCCGTGTCCACGAGGGTGAGAATCTCGGCGGCGTCCAGCTCACGGATGGTCAGAAGATCTTTGCGGGTCCAGCCCATCCTCAAGCCTCCTCCGGCTCTTCGATCACGACGCGGTCCTCGCCGTCGTGCTCGGTCAACCGCACCGCCACCGTTTCGCGCCGGGACGTCGGAAGGTTCTTGCCGATGTAGTCGGGACGGATCGGCAGCTCGCGGTGGCCGCGGTCCACCAGGATGGCGAGCTGGATCATCTTGGGACGGCCGAGGTCGATGAGCGCGTCGAGCGCGGCGCGGACGGTGCGGCCCGTGAACAGCACGTCGTCCACCAGCACGACGGTCTTGTCCTTGATCGAAAACGGGATCTCGGTGGCCCGCACCACCGGGGCGCCGCGCATGTCGAGGTCATCGCGGTAGAGCGTGATGTCCAGGGCGCCCACCGGGAGCGAGGGGCCATCGATCGCGGCGACCTTCGCCGCCAGACGTTGGGCCAGCGTCACGCCGCGCGTGCGGAGGCCGACGAAGGTGACGCCCTTGGCGCCGCCGTTTCGTTCGAGGATCTCGTGGGCGATGCGTGTCAGCGCGCGGTCGAGGCCGGCGGTGTCGAGCACTTCGGCCTTTTCGCGCAAGCGGGACGGTCGGGCGGTCATCGTTCTCTCCTTACGAGCCTCGCAGGGCCCGCTTAAAGGAAAGCGAACATCCAGTCACGTCACTCTACATGGAAGGCGCGGATGCTGTCAACGAGCGGCGGACACGAGCAGCGCAATGAGCTGGTCGATGTTCACCGGCTTGGTGAGATGCGCGTGGAAGCCGGCCGTGACCGCCTGGCGCATGTCCTCGGCCTGGCCGTATCCGGTGAGCGCGATCAGCCGGGAGACGTTGAGGTCGCTGCGCGCGCGAATCCGTCGGGCGACCTCGAACCCGTCGATGTCGGGCAGCCCGATGTCGCAGAGCACGATGTCCGGCCGCATCCGGTCGACGATGCGCAGCCCGTCCTCGCCGCCCTCCGCCGTCTCGACCACCGCGCCCTCGACTTCCAGCATCAGCTTGAGCACGTCGCGGGTGTCCAGATTGTCCTCGATGACCAGCACCGACTGGCGCTCCAGACGCGGCCGTCCGCTCACGGCCGGCGGGCTCGCGGGCGTCTCGGGCCGCATCAGAGGAAGCTCGACCCGAAAGCGCGCGCCGTGGCCCAGACCCGCCGAGGCGACGCTCACGGTGCCGCCGTGCATCTCGGTGAGCCGGCGCACGAGATCGAGTCCGATGCCGAGCCCGCCGCGGCGCGTGGACTGCTGGCCCTGGCGGAAGGGCTCGAAGATGATCGGCAGGTCGGCCTCGGCGATGCCCTCCCCCGTGTCGTCGACCTCAATCACCGCGCGCCGCTCGCGCGCCTCGAGGCGCACCCCGACGCGCCCGCCGGGCGGCGTGAACTTCAACGCATTGGCGAGAAGGTTTGACACGATCTGGTGCACGCGCGCGGCGTCGCCCCACATCGGCATCGCCTCATCGGGCAGCGTCGCCGCGAGGCGCACGCGCTTGTGCGCCGCCGGCTCCTCGACGGCCTCGATGGCGGCGTGCACCTGCTCGCGCAGGTCGAAGGTCTCGAAGCGCAGCATGAACTTGCCGTGCAGGATGCGCGACAGGTCGAGGAGGTCGTCCACGAGGCGCACCTGCTGGCGGATGTTGCGATGCACCACTTCCATCGCGCGCGTCGTGACGTCGTCGAGCTTGCCGTGGCGCCGGAGCACCTCCGCCCAGCCGAGGATCGGCTGCAGCGGCGTGCGCAGCTCGTGCGAGAGCGCGGCGATGAAGTCATCCTTGAGCTGGTTGGCCTGCTCGGCCGCCGCGCGGGCCATCTCCAGATCGGCGAGCGCGCGGGTCTCCTCGGTGACGTCACGCCACGTGACGACCGCGGCGTACACGCGGCCGTCGCGCTGGAGGGGATGGGCGCGCACGCGCGCGCGGCGCGTCGTGCCGTCGGCGTTCGTGATCAAGAGATCGATCGCCGCCACCGTCTCGCCTTTCAGCGCGCGCGCGGACGGCAGCTGCTCGCCCGAGAGGAGCCGGCCGTGCGGGTCGCGGATGCTCAGCCGCTTGATGCGCTCGCGCGGCAGCTCGCCGGGCGGCATGTCGCCGAGCAGCTGACGGCCCAGGCCGTTCGTGAAGAGCAGTCCGCCGTCGGCGGCGACGATGAAGATGCCTTCGTGGACGAGGTCGACGAGCGTCGTGAGCTGCGCCGCGTGCTCGGCGACCTCACGCTCGAGCTGGCGAGCGCCGGTCACGTCGTGGAACACGGAGACGGTGCCGGTCAGGCGGCCCTGCGCGTCGCGGAGAGGGACGGCGTTGACGAGGAAGATCGCGGCGCGGCCATCGAGGTCGAGGGTGAGCTCGGCGCCGATCACGGTCTGCGTCTGCGCCAGCGCCCGAGCGATCGGATGCAACGACGGTTCGAGCGCCGCGCCGTCGGGCGTGCGTGCGGGATGGCGGGCGAGCAGGTCGCTCACCGGACGTCCCACGTCGCGCGCGGCATCGAGCGTGCGCACCGCCGTCGCGTTGGCGAAGGTGAGTCGGCCGTCGGCATCGGTCACGAGCACCGGTTCCACGAGAGCATCGAGGACAGCGCCGAGGAGGGTCGTCGGGTCGACGGACGTCATGCGCGCTTCCGCGTCTCGGAGGATAGCATGTGGGTCCACGCGTCCCACGCGAGCAGCCCGAGCGCGGCCAGCATCGTGAGCGCGCCGAGCGCGAACGTCAGCCGGCCGAGCGACTCCGCGGCGTTGAGCAGGCCCAGCGTCCCGAGAATGAAATTCCAATCGTGGATCAGGCCCTCGGCGAGCAGCGGCAGCGCCAGCGCGCGGCCATCGGCGACGTAGACCGCGACATCGACGAGGCTCTGTCCTGTCCAGAACAGGGTGACGGCCGCGGCGCCGAGCTGCTTTCGGCGGACGAACACCGCGCTGCAGACGACGGGAATGAGCACCTGGTTCAGCGAACCGCCGAGCACCGCGATGAATCGGCCGAAGAATCCGAAGATCACGTGGCCGGCCTCGTGAAACACGAGATCGACCAGGTGCAGGAAGTTGAGGATCACGCCCGACGGCAAGGCGAGACCATTGGAGAGCACGAGCGCGGTGAGCGCGGTCAGCGCCGCCAGCCCGACGAGGCGGCCCGCGGTGTCGGCGGTCACGGGCATCCATCCTCTTATACGACGTTCTGACACCCGGACGTCAGCGCGACACGCGGCCGAGGCGCCGCTGTGCGGTAATCCTCCGACTCTGGCTGCGCCCGGTCGGGCATCGGCCTTGCACCCTCGGCCGGATGATGGCCAAGCAGATTCTCGTGGTCGAGGACGACGTGTACCTTCGCGACTTGCAGCTGCTCGTGCTCAGCGGCGCGGGTTACGCGGCGACGGCTCTCGAGACGGCGACCGAGGCGCTCCACCGGCTCGGCGAGATCCGGCCGCACCTGATCGTCCTCGACGTCTCGCTGCCCGGAATGGACGGCCGTGATTTTCTCAAGCGGTTGCGCGCGAGCGCGCTCTGGCGACACGTGCCGGTAATCGTCTCGAGCGGACTACCCGCCGCCGAGATCGGCCCGCTCAGGTCGGGCGAAACCGAGCTTCTCGGCAAGCCGTTCAGCGACGCCGCGTTGCTCGCCCGCGTCCGGAGTCTCATCGGCGAAGCGTGACTCTCACTGTCACGCGTCGGCAGCGAGCGCTTCCAGCGCCGCGCCGAAGCAGGCGAGCGGCGCCCGCACGACGCCGGCGCCGATCTGACCCACACCCGCCCGGCGGCTCGCGATCCCCGTGTTGATCAGCGGCGTCACCGAGGTCTCGACCACGAGGCGTGTGTCGATCCCGACCGGAGCACCGCGATCGTCGAGCGATGGAATGCGAAAATGCGGGTGCTCGCCCGCGCAGATCTCACGCATCTCGTCGGTGATCGCCGCCGCTTCGGCGGTGCCGCCGGCGCCGAGAAAGCGCGCCACCGCGGGCGCCGCCACCATCGCGAGCGCCCCGAGGCCGATGGTCTCGACGATCGCGCTGTCGCCCATGTCCGGGTTGGCGTCGTCGGCGCCGAAGCCGGGGAAATAGAGTCCCTTCGGGGTGTTCACCGGAGCGGTGAACCACCGCTCCCCGCTGCCGGCCACGCGGATGCCGAACTCGGTGCCGTTCCGGGCCATGACGGTCACGAGCGTGGAGCCCGCGATGCCGCTCGCCGGCTCGACCATCGCTTTGCCCGCCGCCATCGCGACGTTGAGGAAGAACTGGTCGTTGCCGGCGAAAAATTCCGCCAGCCGCGCGACGGCGTGGTGGCGGCCGCCGACGGCGGCAATGCCGGGCATCATCGCGCGCGCGAGCAGCGCGGTGGCGGCGATGTTGCGCTGGTGCATCTCGTCGCCCATCCGCAGCGCTTGCGCCATGAGCGCACGCAGGTCGATGCCGCCCAGCGCGCGCAGGCCCGCGCCGAGGAGCGGGCCCGCCTCGGTCGCGATCCAGCTCAGCCGCGCGAGGACGCTGTCGTCGTTGGCGCCGTAGCGCAGCACCTTGCCGAGACCCTCGTTGATCGTGGCGTGGCCGCGCGTGCCATACGCGCGGTTCTCCACGACGAAGACCGGCATGGACGGAGTGACGACACCGGCCATCGGACCGGCCGTCGCATGGTGGTGACAGGGCGCCAGCCGGACGACGCCACGCTCGACCAGTGCCCGAGCGGCGTCGTCGTTGGCGGCCCAGCCTTCATAGCGGATCCCGCCCAGAATCGCCGCGCGCACGGGCTCGCTGAAGCGCTCCCACACCAGCGGCGGACCCGAGTGCAGCACCGTGCGAACGGGCAGGTCGAGCGCTTCGCGGGCCGGACGGCAGTCGACGAGGAACGGCGCGCCGCCGGTCAAGCGCTCTAGCGCGGCGGCGTTGGCGCGCTCGATCGAGTCGCGTCGCGCGTCGAGCCGCGCGAGCAGCGCGGCGAGCCGCGCATCGCCGCCGGCCGGCGGACGCCAATCGACGTGCACGATGGGGACGTCGAGCGCCGCGAGCGTCGTCGCGAAGAGATCGAGACCGACATTGACGATGTGCGGCGCCGCGCCGAGCAGGGCCATCAGCCAACCTGCCGCGCGATCATCGCCGCGAGCCGCGCGGCCTGCGCATTGGACTCCATGACGATCACCCCGGCGGCGCGCAGGCGGTCGACCTGCGCGGCTCGCGACTGCGGGTCGCCGTCCGTCCCGCAGACGCTAGCCACCACGGCAGGCGGACGGCGGGCGCGGACCGCGCGGATCGCCGGCAGGATCTCGCCGGCGGGATCGGGATGTGCGCCGTAGCCGAGCACGAGATCGATGAGCACGACCGCCGTGCTCTCGTCGGTGCCCTCCTGTTCGATCCATTCGCGGCGCACGCGGCCGTCGATCATCGGATGAGGGCGGCCCAGCGTGAAGACGTCTTCGCCGAGGTCGACGACGCGATGCCCGGGACCGCCGCGCGTCAGCGACGGCGCAACATCGGTCAGCGCGCCGGCGAGCAGACTGATCGCCTCGTACGCGAGCGTGCCGCCGGAATAAACGCCGCGAACGTAGCGCCGGCGCGGCGCAAGGCTTTGCGCGGCGTCGGCCGCGAGCTGCGCGACGCCCGCCGCCGGCAGGGTGAACTCGATCGCCGCCGGCGTTTTACCCCGCTTCAGCGCGACGGCGGCGTGGCCGGCGTCCTCGAGCGTCGCCGCGACGTGCCACCGGCCCGCGGCTGGCGCTGCCGTCCCCGCGAACCAGGCCACACAAGGCTTCGCGAGCTTTGTGGCGGCATCCGCGAGACGGGGCGCGACGTCGCTGCCCGGCGGCTTGCCGACCAGGCACACGACGTCCGTCTCCGGATCGGCGCCGAGCAGCTCGATCGTGCGCAGCATCATCGCGCCGCCGATGTCATCGGAGAGGTCGCGCCCGCCGACGCCGATCGCCTGCGAGATGCCCTCGCCCGCGCGCGCGATCGTGCACGTCACCTCCTGCAGGCCGGTGCCGGATGCCGCCGCGACGCCGATCCGGCCGCGCGGGATCGCATTGGCGAAGCCGAGCGGCACACCGTCCAGGATCGCGGTGCCGCAGTCGGGGCCCATCATGAGCAGACCGCGCCCGCGCGCCACCCGCTTGCACTCGATCTCCACCTCGACGGGGACGTTGTCGCTGAAGAGCATCACGTGCAGCCCGGCGTGCAGCGCCCGGAGCGCCTCGGCGCCGGCGTAGGCACCGGGGACGGAGATCAGGGCGAGGTTGGCGGCGGGGAACGTCTTCAGCGCCGAGGAGAGCGTGCGCGGCGCCGCGGCGCGCGTCGCGCCGCCCGTCGTCGGCCTGACCGCGAGCAGCGCGCCCTCGGCCGCCGCACGCGCCGTCTCAGCGGCGTCGGCGGAGTCGGCGGCGACGGCGATGACGAGGTCGGCAGGCTCGGCCTCCGCGCCCTCGGCCGCCAGCAGGCCGGCCTGCTCGAGCAACGCGAGGTTGTGCGGTGTGCCCATCATAGCCGCCGCCTTGGTCACGCCGGCGACGGCTTCCATGTCGTGGGCGAGCCGCATGAGCGTGACGGAATCGCGGTAGAACGATTTGCGGACGAAGTTGAACGCCGGCATCGCCGGCCGATCCTACACCACCACGTCGCCGAGTAACGGCACCCGCCGCCGAGATGGGCATCGTGCTCGCGCCGTGATGGCTGGCCTGTACGCACGCCTGCGCCGCCTGGCGCTGTTCGAGCGCCGGCTTTGGCGGCGCAATGCCTGGGGAGGCTTCGGAGGGGGCCGTCGCGCCGGAGGCGCGCCTGTGAGGCGCGCCCTCCGAGTCATTTCGGCGGCGTGATGCCGTACGTCTTGATCTTGCGATAGAGGTGCGAGCGCTCGATGCCGAGGCGTTCCGCGGTGCGCGTCATGTTCCAGTCGTTGGCGCGCAGCTCGGCGAGGATGTACGCGCGCTCGAACCCGTCGCGCGCGTCTTTCAGCGAGCGCTGCGCCTCGACGCCGGCCACGGCCTCCTTGGGGCGGAGCGGCGCGGGAAGGGCGTCCGGCCCGATGACGTCACCCGTGGTCATGATGACGAGGCGCTCGACCATGTTGCGCAGCTCCCGGACGTTGCCCGGCCAGTCGTACGCCAGGAAATAGGCGAGCCCCTCGGGCGACATCGTCTTGAGCCGCTTGCCGTTCTCGGCGGAGAAGACGGCGATGAAGTGCTCGATGAGCGCCGGGATGTCGTCACGGCGATGACGCAGCGGCGGCACCTCGATCGGAATGACGTTGAGCCGGTAGAACAGGTCCTCGCGAAAACCGCCCTGGGCAATGAACGCCGGCAGATCGCGGTTGGACGCGGCGATCACTCGCACGTCGACCTTGATCGGCTCGCGACCACCGACGCGCTCGACGACCTGCTCCTCGAGCGCGCGCAGCACCTTCGCCTGTGTCTTGAGGCTCATGTCGCCGATCTCGTCGAGGAAGAGCGTGCCGCCGTCGGCCGTCTCGAACTTGCCGCGCCGCCGCGCCACCGCGCCGGTGAAGGCGCCGCGCTCGTGGCCGAAGAGCTCGGATTCGATGAGCTCTTCGGGAATGGCCGCGCAGTTCACCTCGACGAACGGGCCCTCGCGACGCCCCGAGAGCGCGTGGATCGCGCGCGCCACCAGCTCCTTGCCGCTGCCGTTCTCGCCGTGGATGAGCACGCGGCCGCTGGTCGGCGCGGCGGTGGCGATCTCCTCGCGCAGCGCGCGCATCGGCTCGCTGTCGCCGATGATCTCCGTGTGCATGTCCAGGCGCGCGCGCAGCGTCGCGTTCTCCCGCTCGAGCCGGCCGTGCTCGAGCGCGCGGGTGACGCTGACCAGGGTCTTCTCGAGCGACATCGGCTTCTCGATGAAGTCGTAGGCGCCCAGGTGCGTGGCTTTCACGGCCGTCTCGATGGTGCCGTGGCCCGAGATCATGATGACGGTCGTCTCGGGACGCACACGCTTGAGCTCGGCGAGCGTCTCGAGACCGTCCATCCCCGGCATCCAGATGTCGAGAAAGACGAGATCCGGCGCCTCGTCGGTGATCGCGCGAACCGCCGCCTCCCCGCCGCCGGCCGTCGTCACGCGGTATCCCTCGTCCTCGAGGACCGCGCGCAGCGTGCCCTGGATGGCGGGCTCGTCGTCGACGATGAGAATGTGTTCGCCGGCCATGGTCAGGCCTCCACGGTGGCGGGCGCGCGGATCACCGGCACCTCGATGACGAAGCGCGTCCCAGACGGCTGGTTGTCCTCGATGCGAATGGTGCCGCCATGCTCGGTGACGATCTCGCTGACGATCGGCAGGCCGAGTCCCATGCCGGTGACTTTCGTCGAGAAGTAGGGCAGGAACAGCTTGTCGCGATCCTCGCTCGGGATGCCGGGGCCGGTGTCGGCCACCGTCAACCGGACGCGCGCGGCCTCCGGCACGTGCTCGGTCTCGATGGTGACCGTGCCGCCCGAGCCCACGGCCTCCACGGCGTTGTCGACGAGGTTGAGCACGGCACGCTTGATGTGGTCGGGATCGACCTCCAGCAGCGGCACGTCGTCGGCGTGGCGGGTGACGATCGTGCACTGTGGATGCGACTCGCGGTAGAGCGTCGCCACAGCGTCCACGAGTGGGCGCACGTCAGTAGGCTTCGGCACGAACGCGGGCATCCGCGCGAAGCGGGAAAACTCGTCCACGAGACGCTTGAGGCCGTCGACCTCCTGGATGATCGTCTCCGTGCACTCCGTCACCAACTGCGCGTCCTCGCCGCCGACGCGCAAGAGCCGGCGCCGGAGCCGCTGCGCCGAGAGCTGGATGGGCGTCAGCGGGTTCTTGATCTCGTGCGCGATGCGCTGCGCGACCTCGCGCCACGCGGCCAGCCGCTGTGCCTTGAGTAGCTCGGTGAGATCGTCGAAGACGACGACGGCGCCGTCGTAGGTGCCCTCGGGACCGCGCAGCGCAGTCGCGGATGCGAGCAGCGAGAGATTGACGCCGGCGCGGCGCATGTGCAGCTGGATGGCGATGCTGCCGGTCTTCGGACGCCGTGTCCGCTGCACGAGCGCGATGACTTCCCGCGCCTCCGGTCCGGTGAAGACCTCCTCCAGCAGCCGTCCGATGGCGGCCGCCTCGCCGATGCCGAACATCCGCGCGGCCGCGCGGTTGAGGGTCGTGATGCGTCCGAGCGAGTCCAGGGAGACGACGCCCGTGGTGATCGCCTCCAGCACGGTCTCGATGTAGCGTCGCCGATCCTCGAGCTCGGTGTGCTTGTCCTGCAGGTCGACGTACGCCTCTTCGAGGCGGTGCTTGGAGCTCGAGAGGTCGTCGGTCATGCGGTTGAACGAATCCACGAGCAGGCCGATCTCGTCGTCGGCCCGCACCTGCACCTTGTATGCGAGGTTGCCGGCCGCGACCTCGCGCGTGCCTTCCGCCAGCTGCTCGATCGGACCGGTGATCCCGCGCGCCAGATACAGACCGAACCACGTGAAGCCGAACACGACGATGAGCGTCATGAGAAGGAACAGCAGGATGTAGACGCCCTTGATCGGATTCTTGAGCAGTTTGAGCTGCTTGTACTCTCGGAAGGCCTGGGAGATCCCGCGCACCTTGGCTTCAAGACGCTCCGTGACGTGCGTGCCCACCACGACGGCGCCGATCACGTGCCGCTCGCGGCCACGGAGGTTCCAGATCGGCGTCACGGCCTCGATCAGATCGCCCGAGGCCAGCTCGCGGACGGTGGTGACCTCCTGGCCGGCCAGTCCGCGCTTGAGCTGCAGGTCGCTCAGCTCGCGCGTGGCGAGGTCGCCCAGGATCGGATCCTTGACGTGGATGATCTCCCGGCCGCGGGCGTCAAAGACGGTCAGCGCGCTGATCGACAAGAGATCCTGCTGCTCGACCAGGAACGACGTGAGCGCGTCGCGGCGGTCCTCGTCGAGGAACTTCTCGCGATCGATCGTGCGCGCGATGTGCTGGCCGTGGCGCAGCGTCGTGCGCTCGAGGTTGGCGTAATACGTCTGCGCCACCGACAGCGCCTGGTCGAGCGGGCGCTCCACCTGTGGCTTGAACCACCCTTCGATCGACTTGTTGATGAAGTTCGACGCGATGATGAAGATCAAGATCGCCGGCGCCACCGCGAGCGAGAGGAAGGCCAGTACCAGCTTGGCTTTGAAGCGCGCGCCGATGACCTTCTGGCGGCGCTCGAAGCCGAGCTTGACCAGGTTGCGGAACAGCAGCAGCAACAAGAGCAGGAACACGACCAGGTTCAGGTTGAACAGCGCGAAGATCACGATGTTCGATGCCACCGGCAGCTCGGGCGCGAAGGAGCCGAGGTCGAACACCGACAGCCCGCCCACGAGCACGAGGAACGCGAGGATGACCAGCAGGTTCCGCTTGCGGCGATTCGTCTCGGAGAGCAGCGGCATGCGCTACTGCATCCTCTGGATCGTCCGGTATTCCGACTGGCGCTCGGTTTGTTCGGCCGTGCCGGCCATGCGTGTGACGAAGGTGTTCTCGCCGTTGAGCGCCGCCTCCGCCAGCACGCGGATGTAGAACACCTCCGTCGGGTTCAGTGCCGTCGCCGGGCCGAGCTTGAGCGCGCGCACTTCCGAGAACACGCGCTGCGCGTCGCGCAGGTCGCGCGTGCCATAGGCCGGCTGCGACTCGCCCTTCACCGCGATGACCTTGTACTCCTTGGTGACCGTGTTGTAGGCGAGCTGCCGCTCGATCAGCACACTGTGCACGAGCCGGTCGCGCCACAGACGGTTGTACTGCCAGAGCTCGATCGTGAACCGGACGTGGGTGGGAATGCCGCTCTGCAGCCCCTCGTGGAAGGTGGGCGGGATGGCGTCCAGCAGCACGACACGGACGGTGACCTCGTGGTCATTCAGGTAGATCTCCAGATCGCTGATGCGGAGGTCCGCGCGCGCCGGTGCGGCCCCTGCCAGCAGCAGCAGCGCCAGCGCCGCGGCAAACCCGGGCCATCGCAGGGCGTTCGGGGCCTTCATACGGCGGACGCGTCATTATACCGCCCGGAACCGTGCGGCCTGCGGCACTCGGTACGCCCGGCCGGGCCCCGCGCGGCCGGGCCCGCGGTGGGACCAGGCGGGGGCTAGGTGGTTGCGAGTCCGCCGGCGGAGACGAGAGCTTCGGCGGGCTCGGGGGCGACAGGCACCACCGAGCGGACGGCGGCGCGCCGCTCGAGGCCGAGGGCACGCTGAACGGCCACAACCAGCTCGAAATTGAGCGCGTGGCCGGCATTGCGCGCGATGACGTGTCCCGTGATCCGCCGACCGAGCAGCGCGAGATCGCCGATGAGGTCGAGCACCTTGTGACGCACGAACTCGTCGCGGTAGCGCAGACCGTTGAGCGTCGCGCTCTTGCCGATGACGATCGTGTTGTCGAGCGAGCCGCCCAGCGCGCGACCGCTCTTGCGCAGGAAGCCGAGATCTTTCAGGAAGCCGTACGTCCGCGCCGGCGCGTAGTCGGTGACGAACGACTCCTCCGTCGGCGTCCACGACAGCACCTGCGTGCCGATGGCCGGATGATCGTTGTCGAGCGTGTAGGAGATCCGGAACGTGTCGGCCGGCACGATCTGGATCCAGCGGCCGCCGTTGCCCGCTCCGATCGGGTGCGGGATACGAATGGCGCGCTGACGCGCGCTCTGAGGCGCGCGCCCGGCGGCCAGCATGAGCTGCACGAAGGGTTTAGCGCTGCCATCGGCCGCGGGCAATTCCGCGCCGTCGACCCGGACGTCGAGGTTGTCGATCCCCAGGCCGGCCGCCGCGGCCATCAGGTGCTCGATCGTCTGGATGCGGACGCCGTTGCGGCCGATCGTCGTCGCGTAGTGGGAATCGACGACGCTCTCGGGCGCGGCGACGATGGGCTCGCCACGCTCACCGACGCGGAAAACAATCCCCGAATCCGCCGGGCTTGGAGAGAGCGTGATACGGACCGTCTTCCCCGAGTGCAGCCCAACACCTTCCAGGCTGACTGCCTTGCGGATGGTGTGCTGTCTCATGACCTCGGCTGCAGGGAGCAACCCGAGTGCCATATCTACATTGATTGCTAAATAGCCGACTTATTTAATCCGGTACCCGGCCTCTCGTCCAGGTATCCCAGGGCCTTTGTCCCGCCAGAGACACGCCCCGCGGGCCGGATCGTCTCGCTTTTGAGACGCTAGACGTCGACGATGATCCGCACCTCATGACGGCCGTCCCGCGCCTCGACCGAGACGCCGTGAAGTGTTGCCGCCTTCACCACGGTGCCGAGCCGGTGGCGGCCGGCATCGAGCGGCTCGCCGTGGAGCCGACCGAGCACAACGTTGTCGGAGCACGAGGTGACCTCCACACGGCTCACGACGAACGCTTCGATCTCGTGCACGTAGAGACACTCGTCGATCCACGCCGCGAGGAGTGTCTCCGCACTCTCGGCCTGCGCGCGCACCTCGCGCGTCTCTCGGGGGCTTACCGTTGCCGGATCCGCAACGAGCGAGAGCACGCCCAGCGCCGCCTGGGCGAACGCCTCCGCGCGCGTCGGGCCCCACGCGCGGATGCCGACGTCCGCCTCGACGTCGAACTGCTCGAATCCGCGTTCGGTGTCAGGCAATCATTGAATTGGGGGACCCCTGCGGCTTCCCCCAAACCCCCTCTTCGCGCGAGTCGTTACACCGTTTCGAGCTCAGGACGCCGTACCCAGGTCGCCCCAGCGCGACTGCAAGATCGCGATGACCGCCGGGCCCGCGGTCTCGGTTCTCAAGATGCGCGTGCCGAGGCCGACGACCTGCCAGCCGTGGGCGCGCGCCGCCTCGGCCTCACGGCGCTCGAGCCCGCCTTCGGGTCCGATGAGCACGGCGATGCTGCGCGGCCGCTCGGTCTCGGCCAGGGCGACGGCGAGCGGCCGCGACTCACCCTCCCAGACACAGAGCGCGACGTCCGCGTGTCGCGCCTCGTCCAGACACGCGTCGAGGGCGCGCGCCGGCGCAACGTCCGGCACGATCGCGCGGCCGCTCTGCTTGGCGGCCTCGCGCGCGACGCGTTGCCAGCGAGCGACGCGCGCGCTCGCCCGGGTCTGGTCGAGGCGAACGACCGTGCGCGCGGTGAGCGCGGGGACGATCCGTGTGACACCGAGCTCGGTGGCCGCGCGCACGATCGTCTCGAGCTTGTCGGCCTTTGGCACGCCCTGCACGAGCGTGATCGCCAGCGGTGACTCGACGGCGGACTGAGCGATGCCGACGACGACACCGGTCGCGCGCGGGCGGACCGCGTCGAGACGGACGGTGTAATCGCGGCCCGCGCCGTCGGTGGCGACGACGGTGTCGCCGCGACCCAGCCGGAGCACGCTCGCGAGGTGGCGCGTCTCGAGCGCGTCGAACGTCACGCGGCCATCCACGATGCGCTCAGGGGCGATCGTGAAGCGGCGCATGCTCGTACTCGAGCGTCGTCCAGCCCTCGATCGACCGGGCGTCCCGGCGCCGGAAGCCGTGGCCGGCGAGGGTGGCCGTCACGTCGTCCGCCTCGCCATCGAGACAGCCTCCCGCCACGAGCACGCCGCCGGCGACGACCAGGCGTGCATATGAAGGCGCCAGGGCGCGATGCGCGGCGGCCAGGAGATTGGCGAGCACGAGCGGTGCGGCGGCGGTCGCTATGGCCGCGGCCTCGGCGACCTCGCACGTCACGTGTCCGGCCAGGCCGTTGCGCTGAACGTTGGCCGCCGCGGAGGCGACGGCGTCGGGATCGGAGTCGATGGCCAGGACCTCCGAGACGCCGAGCCGCGCGGCGGCGATCGCGAGGATGCCGGAGCCGGTGCCGAGGTCGATCGCACGTGCGGGCCGCGCGCGCTCGACGATCGCCTCGAGCAGCTCCAGACACCCGGCGGTGGTCCCGTGCTGTCCCGTCCCGAACGCGCGGCCGGGCTCGAGCCGGAGAACGAGACGGCCGTCGCCCGGCGGCGTTTCCCAGGGAGGCGCCACCAACAGCCGGCGGCCGATCGCGAGCGGCGCGAAATGGGCACGCCACGCCTGGGCCCAGTCCTCCTCCGCGATAGCGGCGACGGCGGGACCCGCGGCGCGCGCGAATCCGAGCGAGTGCAGCGCGCCGAGATAGACGTCAACGCTCTTCACGATCGCGCCACTGTCCGCGGCGTCGGGAAAGAACGCGCGCAGCTGCGCAGCCCCCGCGGGGTGCTCTTCTTCGACGACGCCGAGGGCGCCAAGCTCCCACACGAGGTTGGTGAGACCTTCGGAGGCGTCGGGCGGGACGGCGACCGTGAGTTCCCAGTAACGGGAACCCATGATCAGCCCAGCAGCTTCTTCATTCTTTCGATGAAGGCGCTGGCGAGCGGACCGCGGTGCTCCTTTGATGCCGCCTCGAACGCTTCGAGGGCCTCCCGCTGCCTGGCGCTCAGCTTCTGCGGCACCTCGAGGAGGAGGCGATAGCAGGAGTCACCGTGGCCGCGCTCACGCAGCCGCGGCATGCCCTTGCCCCGCAAGCGAATGACCTGGTGGGGCTGACTGCCGGCGGCGATCTTGAGCTTCTCCGTGCCGCCGAGAACCGGAACGTCGACCTCTGCCCCGAGTGCCAGCTGCGTGAAGGTCACGGGCAGGTCGACCAGCAGATCGGTCCCGTGGCGCGTGAAGATCGCATGCTCGCGAATGCGCACGAGAACGTAGAGATCACCGGCGGGGCCGCCGTTGACCCCGCTGCTGCCCTCGCCGGACAGGCGCAGCTGCATTCCGTCGTCGATGCCGGGCGGGATCTTGACGCCGAGGACGTGCTCGCCGCGCTGTCGACCCTCGCCGCGGCAGTCGCGACACGGGCTTCTGTTGATCTGGCCCTCACCGCCGCAGCGCGGGCACGGGCGCGCGACGGTGAGAAAGCCGTGGCTCATGCGGACCTCGCCGCGCCCCTGGCACGTATCGCATGTGGTCTTGTGCGTGCCGGGCTCGCTGCCGCTGCCCTTGCACGTCTCGCAGCGCACCAGCCGCGGGATCTGGATCTTCGTCTCCAGTCCCGCCGCGGCGTCCTCGAGCGTGATCTTCAGCTCGTACTGAAGATCCTCGCCGCGCATCGCGCGCGAGCGACCTCGGCGGCCGCCCCCGGCGCCCGAGAAAAAGTTCTCGAAGATGTCCTCGAAGAGTGTGCCGAAGCCGCCCTCGAACCCGCCGCCGGTGGCGGTCCCGGGAGCGACGCCGAAGCGATCGTAGTGGGCGCGCTTGTCGGGATCGGACAGGACGCCGTAGGCCTCGCTGAGCTCCTTGAAGCGCTCCTCCGCCTTCTTGTCGCCCGGGTTCCTGTCGGGGTGGAACTGCATCGCCAGCTGGCGGTACGCCTTTTTCAGCTCGGCGTCGCTGGCGTCCTGCGAGACACCGAGCACCGTGTAATAGTCGCGGTTCGCCACCTAGGCCGCGTCCTCGTCAGGAGCCGCGGCGACCGCGACCATCGCCGGACGCACCACGCGGCCGTGCAGCATGTAGCCGGGCGCGGTCTCGCTCACGACGGTGTTCGGCGCCGCCTCCACGCTGACCACGCGCGCGATGGCCTCGTGGCGCGTGGGATCGAACGATTGCCCGACGGCGGAGTAACGACTGACGCCCGCGCGCTCCAGCACGCGCAGCAGCTCGCGCTGGATCAGCTCCACGCCCGCCACCACGCTCTCGGCGCCGGCCGCGGCGCGTGCCGACGCCACCGCGCGGTCGAAATTGTCGAGGATAGGCAGCAGCTCGCGGACGAGCGATTCATTGGCGTAGCGCACGCGGTCCTCGGCGTCGCGCTGCGTCCTGCGGCGGACGTTGTCGGCCTCGGCCACGGCGCGCAGCAGACGATCCTTCTGCTCCGCGAGCTGGCGCTCGAGGTCCTGGATCCGCGCCTGGGTGTCGCCGGGCGCGGCGCCGTCGTCGATGGGTTCGCGCGGGTCGTCGCTCATGGCTCAGGACGGAAGATAGAGATCTTGACGGACGCGCGACAGCGCCTCCGTGACTTGCCGGGCGGTCTCGTTCACGATCGACATGACCTCGGGATAGGGCAGCCGGCGCGGGCCCACCACCCCCAGGATACCGAGCACCTGGTCACGGTACATGTACGTCGAGGTGATCAGCGTGCACTCGCGCATCGCGTCGACCGGGTTCTCGACGCCGATGGTCACGCGTACGCCGGCATCGGCCGAGAGCGAGGTCATCAGATCGGCGAGCCGCTCCTTCTGCTCGAAGGTGCGCAGCAGCGCTCGGGTCTGCTCGATGTCCCAGAACTCCGGGTGGTCGAGGATGTTGATGGCGCCGCTGACGTAGAGTGTGCGCCCGCGCAGCATGGCCACGATCTGCTCGGTGACGCCGAGCGCGCGCGTGTGCAGCGTATCGAGCGGGTCGGCCGGCGCGCTCTCCATGGCCACGATGTCCTCGACGCTGCGATCGCGGAACCGGCGCGTCAGCTCTCGGCCGATCGCGCGCGCCTCCTCCGCCGCCAGCGGCGGATCGAGGGCGATCTCGCGCACGGTCAGCCAGCCGGCGTCCGTCGTCACAACGGCGAGCGCGCGATCTTCTTCGAGGGGCATGAGATCGACGCGAGCGATCACCGTCTGCGCCAGCGGCGGCGCGAGCAGGAGGCCCGTCAGCCGCGTCGCCGTCGACAGATGAGACGAGGTGCGCTCCATGAATCCGTCGATGCCCGACCGCCGCGTCGGCAGGGTCCCTGCGGACTTCGCGGTCGCCGTCGATGGCGGCGGAAACGAGTCGACGTAGAAGCGATACGCCTTGTCGGTCGGGATGCGTCCGGCGCTCGTGTGCGGCTGCGCGAGGTATTCCATCTCTTCGAGATCCGCCATCACGTTTCGGATCGTCGCCGGCGAGAGATGCGGGAAGTGGCGCTTGGACAGCGCACGTGAGCCGACCGGCTCCGCCGAGTCGACGTATTCCCGGATCAACGCGATGAGCACGTCCCGTTGCCGCGCGTCCATCTGTCTGATTTTACAGCAGGTCGACAAACAGCGCGTCCGAGACGAAGAATCCCGACTCGGTCAGGCGCGCGCGGTCGCCGTCCAGGGTGAGATGTCCGGCCCGCTGCCACTCTTCGATCCTCCGGCTCAGCGCCGCGTCACGGGCCATCCGCTCGTCCAGCCAGCTCACCGGAACACCGTCGCTCGTGCGAAGCCCCAGAATGAGGCGCTCGGCCAGCCGCTGCCGCGGCGTCAGCTGCTCGGCGGTCTCCACCGGCAGCGTGCCGCCGGCGATCGCGGCCCGCCAGCGGCTGAGCGGCTTGATGTTGCCCCAGCGCACCCCGCCGATGAAGCCGCAGGCGCCGGGACCGGCGGCCAGATATTCGCCCGCGCGCCAGTAGCCGAGGTTGTGTCGCGCGCGATGCCCGGGCCGGGCGTAGTTGGAGACTTCGTAGTGCTCGAAGCCACGCTCGGCGGTCCTGCGCGTGAGCGTCCAGTACTGTGCCACGACGGTGTCCTCGTCCGGCAGGTCCTGCACGCCCGCCGCGCCCCATGGGCTGCCGCCGTCGAGCGTCAGTGCATAGGCCGAGACGTGATCGGGCTTCCAGTCGAGCACGCCCTCGAGGCCGGCTGCCCACGTGTCGGCCGTCAGGCCCGGCAATCCGTACATGAGGTCGACGCTGATGTCCTCGCAGCCCGCCTCGCGAGCCGCGTCGAACGCCGCGCGCGCGCCGCGCGCGTCGTGCAGGCGGCCGAGCCTCGCGAGCACCGCATCGTCCAGCGCCTGCACGCCGAGGCTCACGCGCGTGACGCCGGCGGCGCGGTAGCGGGCAAGGCGCTCGCGCGTGACGCTTTCCGGGTTGCACTCGACCGTGATCTCCGCGTCGACCGCCAGGCTCCAGCACGTGCGCAGGTGCTCCAGCACGGTCGCCAGCGCCTCGGGCTCGAGCAGCGAGGGGGTCCCGCCGCCGAGAAAGACGGTGCCCAGCGTCACGTCGCGCGCCCAGGCCCGCGCGGCGAGCAGATCCAGCTCGGCGTGCAGCGCGCTCAGATACGGGTCCATCTGTCCCGCCTCGAGCGGCGCCGTGTTGAAGGAGCAGTAGTGGCAGCGCTGAACGCAGAACGGCACGTGAAGGTAGAACCCGAGCGTCCGGCTCTCCGGCCCTACGGAATGTAGCGCGCGAGTCTCCACCAGCGCAGCCAGTGCCGATCGCTGTCCCAGGACCAATAAATCAAGAACGCCTTGCCCTTGATCTTCTCTCGGCGGACGAAGCCCCAGTAACGGCTGTCCTGGGAGTTGTTGCGGTTGTCGCCCATGACGAAATAGGAGTCCGGCGGCACCACGGTCGCCTCGCAGCCGTACGCGTATCCGCAATAGCTCGAATGGGCGCCGCGATCGCCGAGCGGCCCTTCGACCTTGCGGACGTAGGGCTCGACGAGCGCCTTGCCGTTGACGAAGACCTGCTCGCCGCGCACCTGCACGGTGTCGCCGGGCGTGCCGATGATGCGCTTGATGAAGTCGCGCTTTTCGTCTTGTGGATACTTGAACACGATGATGTCGCCGCGCGTCGGGCTGCGCAGGCCGGGCAGACGATGGTCGGTCAGCGGCACCTCCGGCCCATACAGGAACTTGTTCACCAAGATGTAATCGCCGACCAGCAGCGTGTCCATCATGGAGCCGGATGGGATGGTGAACGCCTGGATGATGAGGGTGCGGATGACCAGCGCGAGCAGGATGGCGATGAAGATCGCCTCCGCGTACTCGCGAACGACCGACTTGCGCCGGCGGGCGGCGGTCACCGGAGGCGCTGCCGCCACCTCGTCCGTCTTGCGGATCTCGGTTTCGCGGACGTCCATCAGCTCTTCAGCACGGTGAGAAATGCCTCCTGCGGAACTTCGACGCGGCCCACTTGCTTCATGCGCTTCTTGCCTTCCTTTTGCTTCTCCAGCAGCTTGCGCTTGCGCGTGATGTCGCCGCCGTAGCACTTGGCGGTGACGTTCTTGCCCATCGCCTTCACGGTCTCCCGCGCGATGACACGACTGCCGATGGCCGCCTGGATCGCCACCTCGTACAGCTGCCGCGGGATCACGCCCCGCAGCTTCTCCACCAGCGCTTTGCCGCGCTCGTACGCCTTGTCGCGGTGGACGATGATCGACAGCGCGTCGACCGGATCACCGTTCAGCAAGATATCGAGCTTCACGAGGTCCGAGGAGCGGAAATCGGCGAACTCGTAATCGAAGGAGGCATAGCCTTTCGAGATGGACTTGAGCTTGTCATAGAAGTCCACCACGATCTCGGAGAGCGGGAAGTCGAAGCGGATGTGCACGCGCTTGCCGAGGTACTCGAGCGACTTGTGCTCACCGCGCTTGTCCTGCGCGAGCTTGTAGATCGCCGTCATGAACTCCGTGGGCACGTAGACCGACGAGCGGACGTACGGCTCTTCCATCGCCGCGATGCGATCGGGCGTCGGCAGCTTGGACGGATTGTCGATGTCGAGGACCTCGCCGGCGGTGGTCAGCACCTTGTACTGCACGGACGGCGCGGTGACGATCAGCGAGAGGTTGAACTCGCGCTCCAGCCGCTCCTGCACGATCTCCATGTGCAGCATGCCGAGGAACCCGCAGCGGAAGCCGTAGCCGAGCGCGAGCGACGTCTCCGGCTCGTAGCTGAACGCGGGATCGTTCAGCCGTAGCTTCTCCAGCGCGTCGCGCAGCGCCTCGTAGTCGGTGTCCTCGATCGGGTAGAGGCCAGCGAAAACCATCGGCTTCGCGTCACGGTAGCCCGGGAACGGCTCGGCGGTCGGCCGCGCCGCCTCCGTGATCGTGTCGCCGACCTTGGCGTCCGCCACGCGCTTGATGGAGGCGGTGATGTAGCCCACCTGGCCCGCCGAGAGCTCGTCGACGGGCCGCATGTCGGGACTGAAGACGCCCACCTGCTGCACGTCATACGTGCGACCGTTGGACATCAACAGCACCTTCGTTCCTGGCCGTACGTGCCCGTCCGTGAGCCGCACGTAGATGACCACGCCCTGGTAGGAGTCGTAGAACGAATCGAAGACGAGCGCCTTGAGCGGCGCCTCCGGATCGCCGCTCGGCGGCGGGATTCGCGCGACGATCGCCTCCAGCACCGCGGGCACGCCGGTGCCGTGCTTGGCGGAGATGGCCAACGCCTCAGTGCCGTCGAGGTCGAGCACGTCGGTGATCTGCTCGCGCGTCCCCTCGGGGTCGGCCGCCGGCAGGTCGATCTTGTTGATGACCGGGATGATCGTCAACCCGGCGTCGGCCGCGAGATAAAAGTTCGCCAGCGTCTGCGCCTCGATGCCCTGCGCGGCATCCACGATGAGGATGGCGCCTTCGCACGCGGCGAGCGCGCGCGAGACCTCATAGGAGAAGTCCACGTGGCCCGGCGTGTCGATGAGATTGAGCGTGTAGTCGTGACCGTCCTTCGCCCGATAGAGCAGGCGGACCGTGTGCGCCTTGATCGTGATTCCGCGCTCGCGCTCGAGATCCATCGAGTCGAGCACCTGATCGACGGCTTTCTTGGCATCCATGGTGCCGGTCAGCGCGAGCAGTCGGTCGGCCAGCGTCGACTTGCCGTGATCGATGTGGGCCACGATGGAAAAGTTGCGGATTCTGGCGAGACTCACCGGACTCAGTCTAACACGCGGCTTCGCGTCAACCGGCCGTCCGGAAAGGCGGAATGAGCATGGACGCGGTCATCGTGGAAGCGCCGTGAGGCGCGCGTGGTCGGGAACGACGGCGCCCGACTCGAGGATGACGCCGGGCGCGATCTCGACGTCGGCGCCGATGCGGACGTCGGCGCCGATCACGCAGTCGCGCAGCACGGAGCCCGCGCCGATCTCGACGCGCTCCCACAGGACGCTGCCCTCGACCCGCGCGCGGGCGGCGATCCGCGCGCGCTCGCCGAGCACGGTGAGCGGTCCCACGCGCGCGCCGGCCTGGACCGCGGCCTCGGCGCCGACGACGACGGGCGCCTCCAGCTCCGCGCCGGCCGCCACCGACGCGCTCGGCTCGATCCAGCATCCGTCGCGGAGCGCGCCAAGCGGCGCGAGCGTCGTTTTCACCTGCCCGGTGAGCAGGTCCAGCTGTGCGGCGCGGTACGCGGCGGGGCTGCCGATGTCGCGCCAGTACGCGGCGGCGGCCCAGCCGTAACAGGGGACACCGTCGGCGATGAGCGCGGGAAACACGTCACGCTCGACGGAGACGACCTGACGTGGTGGAATCCGCGCGAGCAGCGCCGCATCCATCAGATAGACGCCGGCGTTGATCGTATTCGTAGGGATCGGCTCGTTCGGCCCGGGCTTTTCGCGGAAGCGCTCCAGGCGTCCGTCGGGCGCGGTCTCTACGAGCCCGTACGGCCGCGGATCAGCGACCGGATGCAGGAAGATCGTCGTGCGCGAGCCCCGCGCCTCGTGAAACGCGCGCATCGCGGACAGATCGGCGTCGGTGAGCACGTCACCGTTCAGCACCCAGACGGTGCCGCTCGTGAGATCCGCGGCGTTGCGAATGCCGCCGCCGGTGCCGAGCGGCTCCGCCTCGATCACGTAGCGCAGACGCACGCCGAGATGCTCCGCTTCGCCGAGCGCGGCGCGCACGTCGTCGACACGGTACGAGCAGGCGAGAATCACATCGGTCACGCCGTGCTGACGCAGCAGCGCGAGCTGATAGGCGAGGAAGGGGCGATTCAGGAGCGGCACCACCGGCTTGGCGCGCGCCACCGTGAGCGGCCGCAGGCGCGTGCCTTGGCCGCCGGCGAGGATGACGGCCTGGGTGGCCGCGCCGGCGCTTACGCGCCGGGCGCCCAGGGCTGCGCCTCGCTGATCAGCATGACCGGGATGCCGTCGCGGATCGGATAGGCCTTGCGACACGCCTGGCAGATGATGCGCGTCTCCTCGAACAGGAGGTTGCCCTTGCATGCCGGGCACACGAGAATCGCCTTGAGCTCCTCGTCGATCATCGCGATCACCCCCCTCCGAGCTTTTTCTTGAACCACTCCACGGTCCGCCTCAAGCCGTCGTCGGTGTCCACGCGCGGCTCCCAGCCGAGCTGCGTGCGCGCGCGGGTGATGTCCGGCTGGCGGACTTTCGGGTCGTCGACGGGCAGCGGGCGGAAGACGATCTCACTGCTCGAGTTGGTGAAGCGCTGGATGCGCTTGGCGAGCTCGAGCAGCGTCATCTCCTGAGGATTGCCGATGTTGACCGGCTCGCTCGTCCCCCGCTCCATCAGGCGCCACACGCCGTCGACGAGGTCGGAAATGTACTGGAACGAGCGCGTCTGGGAGCCATCGCCGAACACGGTCATCGGCTCGTTGCGCAGAGCCTGGGTCAAGAAGGCGGGGATCGCGCGCCCATCGTTGAGTCGCATTCTCGGGCCGAACGTATTGAAAATGCGGACGATGCGCGTGTCGATCCCGTGCACGCGGTGATAGGCCATCGTCATGGCCTCGGCGAAGCGCTTGGCCTCGTCGTACACGCCGCGCGGACCGATCGGGTTGACGTTGCCCCAGTAGTCCTCACGCTGCGGATGGACGAGGGGATCGCCGTAGACCTCCGATGTCGAGGCGATCAGGAAGCGGGCGCGCGTCGCCCGCGAGAGACCGAGCGCGTTGTGCGTGCCGAGCGCGCCGACCTTCAGCGTCTGGATCGGCAGCTCCAGATAGTCGAGCGGCGACGCGGGGCTGGCGAAGTGCAGCACCCAGTCGAGGGGACCGTCGAGGGTGATGTGCTGCGTGACGTTGTGCTCGACGAAGGCGAACCCCGGCCGGCGACTGACGTCGACGAGGTTGTCGCGCGAGCCGGTGATGAAGTTGTCCATGCCGACCACTTCGCAGCCGTGATCGAGCAGGGACTCGCAGAGATGGCTGCCGATGAAGCCGGCGGCGCCCGTGACGAGTACCCGCATCGTGGCCGTCTAGGTGGACGGCAGGACGGGCTTGCGGCCGATCGAGTGGTATTCGAAGCCGAGGCGGCGCATTCGCTCCGGCTCCCACAGGTTGCGTCCGTCGAAGATCACCGGGCGTCGCATCACCGAGCGCAGTCGCTCGAGGTTGAGCAGCTTGAACTCGTTCCACTCGGTGACGAGGGCGACGGCGTCCGCCCCGGTTGCCGCGTCGTAGGGCGAGTCGCGATAGTCCACGGTTTCGGGCAGGACGTTCCGCGCGTTCGGGGTCGCGACGGGATCGTAGGCGCGCACGATCGCGCCCCGAGCCAGCAGGCGCGAAACGACCTCGATCGACTTCGCCTCCCGCATGTCGTCGGTGTTCGGCTTGAACGCCAGGCCGAGCACGGCGACGACGCGACCCTCGAGCGGATTGAGCGTCTTCTCGATGGTGCCGACGAAATGAGTCGCGCGACCGCGATTGACGTCCACGACTGCTCGCAGCAGTCCGAAGTCGTAGCCGAGCGTCCCCGCCGTGGCGACGAGCGAGTCGGTGTCCTTCGGGAAGCACGAGCCGCCATACCCCAGCCCGGCCGAGAGGAATCCGGAGCCGATGCGCGCGTCGAGGCCCATGCCCTTCATGACGTGGGTGACGTCGGCGCCCGCCAGCTCGCAGATGTTGGCGATGGCGTTGATGAACGAGATCTTGGCCGACAGGAAGGCGTTGGAGGCGTACTTGATCATCTCGGCGGACGGCACGTCGACGATGATCATGGGCCGCTCGAGCGGCGCGTAGAGCTCGAGCAGCGACATGGCCACCTGCTGCGTCGGCGCGCCGATCACGATGCGGTCGGGACGCAGCGTGTCCTCGATCGCCGAGCCCTCCCGCAGGAACTCCGGGTTGGAGACGACGTCGAAGGGGACGCGTGTCTTCTGGTGACGCTCGATGACCTCGCGCACGAAGTCGCCCGTGCCCACCGGCACCGTCGACTTGTTCACCACGACCGTGTAGCGCTCCATCGCCTCGGCGATGCCGCGCGCGACCTCGCCTACGGCCGTGAGGTCCGTCTGGCCGTCGCTCTTAGGCGGTGTGCCGACGGTGATGAAGACGATCACCGAGCGACGCACGCCCTCCGCGAGATCGGTCGAGAACGACAGGCGGTTGTCGGCGACGTTGCGCGCGACCATTTCCTCGAGCCCCGGCTCGTAGATCGGCATGCGGCCCGCCCGGAGCTCGTCCACCTTCTCGGGCTGGTTGTCGATGCAGATGACTTCGTTGCCGAGGTCGGCGAAGACAGCGCCGGTCACGAGACCTACGTAACCGGTTCCCACGACACAGATGTTCATATGTACTTTGCATCATATCAGGGGCGTGCCGGTCCCCGGGTAAAAGTGGCAGCGCTTTGGAGAATTTACTCGGGATCCGGGCGGACGCCAGGGAGGTGAGTGGGGGCGGATCAGGCTGCGAATGGACGGTCGTCGTCGGGATCAGCTCCCGCGTCGAGGCCGTCGATCTGGGTGCGGGCGTCCCGCACAGCGTCGCTCAGCGAGTCGAATCGCTGCCCCGAGATCGAAATCGTATTGCTCTCATCGCGCGCCTTCCAGATCCACTCGTGACCGCCACGCCCGACGGGCTTGAACTCCACCTTGAGCGCCATGTCCTGTCTCCCCTGCCGTGCCACGCGTTCGTGGCCGGCGTGCTAGGAGACTGCAATGAGGGTGCCACGTATGTCGGCGCTCGAGACCTGGCCTTCAGGCGGTGTCGACCTCGCGCTCGGCCGCGGCCCATCGAAAGAACACGACGGTGAACGCGACGACCGGGATGATGCCGGCCGGGACCCACATGATGAGACCACCGAGCCGCTGGTCGGCCAGCGGCGTGAGTCCGAACAGCCGCGGCGCGGCTGCGTAGTACAGATAGAGCACGTCTTCGGCGCCGGTCACCATCGCTGCGACCACGGTCATCGGCATCCCGAACACGAAGAGATAGAGCAGCTGTCCGGCGTAGGGCAGCGCCGGTAGACGGGTCGAGCGCGAGAGGATCGGCCACCAGCCGACGACCGCTGCGCCCAGCAGGACGAGATGCTCGACCACGTGCCAGGCGTGCGTCTCGAGCGCCGTGTTGTACGGACCGGGCAGGTGCCACACCACCGTCGCGATGCCGAATGTCGCGAACGCGGGCAGCGGGCGGGTCAGCCACCGTACGACGGCGGCGAGCCCACGCCGGGCCGCGGCGCGCTCGGCGAGCGCATCGAGCATCCAGCCGGGCGTGCCCGCGAGCCAGAGCGGAGCGGCGAGCAGCGTCAACATCAGGTGCTGCACCATGTGGGCGGAGAAGAGATAGTAGTCGCTCAGATCGTGCAGCGGGCCGTTCAGCGCGAGGAGCAGCGCGGCGCAGCCGCCGAAGAACGCCGCCGGCGGCCCGAGCCGCGTCGGCCGCCGCGAGGCGACGATGGCCCAGGTATAGCCGCCCGCCAGCAGCACCACGCCGATCACGACCTCGGCGTGGACCTCGCCGCCGGTCCAGGAGAATGTCGGTGCCGCCATCGCCTCAGCGCCTGAACACCAGGAATTCCCCGGTCAGGGTCATGACGGCGACGGCGAGGACGGTGGCCAGCACCAGGGGCGCCACGAAGAGGAACGTGAGGACGCGAGAGTCGTAGCGCAGGTGCATGTAGAACATCACGACGAGCGCGAGTTTCCCGGCCGACAGGGTGAGGAGCAGGGGAAGAAGGATCGGCGCCAGCCGCCGTACATAGATGACGCCGAACTCGAGCCCCGTCACCGCCGTGAGGATGGCGGCGACGATCACGTAGGTGCGAATCGTCGCGTGATGTTCGATCGCGGAAGCGTGTTGCGGCTCCGCTGCAGCGTGTTCGTTCATGGCACGAGATAGATGAGGGTGAAGATCAGGATCCAGACGACGTCGACGAAGTGCCAGTAGAGACCGGCCACCTCGACCTTGATCGCGTCGTGCACGGCCAGTCGACCACGCAGGTCGAGGACGAGCAGCGTGACGAGCCAGATCACGCCGAGCGTGACGTGGCCGCCGTGAAACCCGGTCAGTGTGAAGAACGTCGAGCCGAAAAGATTCGTCTGCAGCGTGAGGCCTTCGTGCACGAACTCCGTGAATTCGTACGCCTGGAAGCCGAGGAAGATCAGCCCGAACAGCGCGGTGCCGCCGAGCCAGAGGCGCGCCTGGGCGCGGTCGCCGCGCTGGACGGCGGCCAGCGCCAGCACCATCAACAGCGAGGACATCAGCAGGTCGAACGTGCTCAGCGTCGTGACCGGGATATTGAGGATCTCGTGGGGAAGCGGCCCCACCACGCTGCGGCCCTTGTAGGCCATGTAGGTCGCGATGAGGGTGCCGAAGAGAAAGCACTCTGAGCCGAGGAAGACCCACATCGCGAGCTTGCGGTGATCGATTCCGAGCCCGCCTTCTTGCGAGACGTGTGCGGGGCTCCGGTGATGCTCGAGCGCGAACGCGAAGGCGCCGCCGACGAGCACGGCGACGCCGACCAGCACGAGGCCGAGGCTCGTGAGCGCGCCGACCGCGGCCAGGCCGATCCCGAGCGCGATCACGATCGGCCAAAGCGAGGGCGCCGGAAGATGGACGCCGTGCGGCTCGGGTCGTGCGGGCAGCGGCGTGGGCTTGCGGCCGCGCGCGTCGCCGTGTTTCTCGAGCCAGAAGGAGTCGCGCCCGTACACGGGCGGAATGTCGTCGAAGTCGTGCGCGGGCGGCGGCGACGACGTCCGCCACTCGAGCGTACGCCCATCCCACGGATCGCCGCCGGCAGGCGCGCTATGGCGCAGCGAGCGGACGGCGTTCACGAGGAAGAGCAGAACGCTGAGCCCGATGACGAAGGCGCCAACGGTCGACACCAGGCTCCACAGCGTCCAGCCGCTGCCCGCGCTGTAGGTGTAGATCCGGCGCGGCATGCCTGCAACGCCGAGGAAGTGCTGAGGGAAGAAGGCGATGTTGAAGCCGGCGAAGATCGTCCAGAACTGCACACGCCCCAGACGCTCGTCGAGGAAGCGACCCGTCATCTTCGGCCACCAGTAATAGGCGCCGGCGAAGATCCCGAAGAGGCTGCCGCCGATGAGCACATAGTGGAGGTGGGCCACGACGAAGTACGTGTCCGTCTGCAGCAGGTCGACCGGCGGCGAGGAGTGCATGATCCCGGAGAGCCCGCCGATGGTGAACAGTGCCACGAGGCCGGCGGCATAGTGGAAGGCGACGGTGGGGCGGAGCGTGCCGCCCCACATCGTGGCCAGCCAGTTGAAGATCTTCACCCCCGTTGGAATCGCGATGATCATCGTGGCGATCGAAAACGCGGCGTCGGCGACGGGTCCCATCCCGGCCGCGAACATGTGGTGGGTCCACACGTTGAAGCCGAAGAAGCCGATGAGGATTCCGGAGTAGATCATGATCTGTGCGCCGAAGAGCGGCTTGCGGGAGAACGTCGGCAGCACCTCCGACACGATCCCGAAGGCGGGCAGGATGAGGATGTACACCTCCGGATGGCCGAAGATCCAGAACAGATGCTGCCAGAGGTGGAGATCGCCGCCCGCCGCGACATCGAAGAAGCGGGTGCCGAAGAACCGGTCGAACAGCAGGAAGATCAGGCCGACGGTGACCGGCGGGAAGGCGAGCACGATCAGGAACTGCGTCACCAGCGACATCCACACGAACAGGGGCATCCGCATGAGCGTCATGCCCGGCGCCCGCATGTTCAGGATCGTGACGATGAAGTTGATGGCCGCGATGATCGACGAGGCGCCGAGCACCTGTAAGCTCAGCATCCAGAAGTCGATCGCCAGTCCCGGCGAGAACTGCCGCGTGGTCAGATTGGCGTAGCCGAACCAGCCGCCATCGGGCGGCGCGCCGACGAGCCACGACACGTTCAGGAACAGCCCACCCGCGAGGAAGACCCAGAACGAGAGCGCGTTGAGGCGCGGAAAGGCGACGTCGCGCGCGCCGATCATGAGCGGGATCATGTAATTGAAGAAGGCGGCATTGAGGGGCATGATCGCGAGAAACACCATCGTGGTGCCGTGCATGGTGAACAGCGCGTTGAACGTTTCCGCGCCCACGATGCCGGCGTGCGGCTGCACCAGCTGCAGCCGGATGATCAACGCCTCCACGCCGCCGATCAGGAAGAAGACGAAGGCGCTCACGCCGTACAGGATGCCGATCCGCTTGTGATCGACGGTGGTGAGCCAGGAACTCAGGCTGGTCGCCTCGATGTGCCCGACCTCATGCTGTCGCAGCGCGTGCGGGATCGCCATCACTTCAGTCCGGTGAGATAGGCGGCGACGGCCTTCGCCTGGTCGTCGGTGAGACCGAGATCCGGCATCTTCACGCCGGGCTTGAGCCGCTGCGGGTCGCGCACCCATGCCGCGACGTTGTCGGGCGTGTTCGGCCACATGCCCGCGGCGAGTGTGCGGCGGCCGCCGAAGTGGCTGAGGTTCGGCGCCAGCACGCCGGCGGACACGCCGGCGATGGTGTGGCAGCCCACACACGCGTTCTTTGTGAAGATGCTCTTGCCCTCGGCCGCGAGCCCGCTCGGCTCCACGGGATCCGCCTTCTGGCGCATCACCCACGCGTCGAAGTCTGCGGTGGGCTCGGTGATCACGCGCATGCCCATGTTGGCGTGCGACGCGCCGCAGAACTCCGCGCACTGACCCCAATGCTCGCCGGCACGGTCGGGCGTCAGCACGATACGGTTGTGGCGGCCCGGCACGACGTCGCGCTTGCCGCCGAGATGCGGCACCCAGAACGAGTGGATGACGTCGGGGCCCTCGAGGTGGAGGACCACCGTGCGGCCGACGGGCAGATGCAGCTCGTTCGCCGTGACGACGCCGAGGTCCGGATACCGGAACTCCCACCACCACTGCCAACCGCGCACGGTGACCTGCAGCGCGCCGGTGGGCGCCGCCATGGTCTGCGTGCGGAAGATGATCTGGATCGTCGGAATCGCGATCACCAACAGCACGAGCGCCGGGCCGATCGTCCAGCCGAGCTCCATGAGGGTGTGCCCGCGCAGCTGCGCGGGCAGTGGCGCGTCCGGGCGCGCGCGGAAGCGCACGAGCACGTAGATGAGCACCACGAAGACGATGAGGCCGATGATCGCCGTCGCCCACGTGATGATGGCGTAGACGTGCAGGATCGCGCGGGAGAAGTCGGACGCCGATGTGACGCTGGACATCGGACCGTCCCAGGCGCAGCCGGCGGCCAGGAGCACGAGCGCGGTGAGCGCGACGCGAACCGTGAGCGTGCCGCTCGGTGCGAGCTTCACGCCGAGTGACGGTACCCCGCCGTCCCGGCCTCCGCAACCGGGCGGGGCTCGCTTACGCGGCCAGACGCAGCAGGGTGTGCAGCAGCACGTTGGCGCCGCGCTCGATCGCGTCCCAGTCGCTCATCTCGTCGACGCGGTGGCTCTTGCCGCCGCGCGACGGGATGAAGATCATGCCCGACTCGGTGACGCCGGCGAGGTTTTGCGCGTCGTGGCCGGCCGCGGAGTACAGGCGGCGGGACGTCAGCCCGAGCGCGGCGCACACCGCTTCGATCGTGTCCTGCACGCGCGGCGCGCACGGGGCGGGCGACGTCGCCGACATCGGCCGCACCTCCACCGTGATCCCACGCGCGTCCGCCACCTCGCGCGCGAGCGCGTCGCACTCGTGCCGGAGCCGCTCCAGCACGGCGCCGTCGGGATCGCGCATCTCGTGCACGAGCTCGGCGCGTCCCGGGACGATGTTGCTGGCGCCGGGATGGACCTGCACGACGCCGACGTTCGTCACCGCCCGGGCGCCGCCGCGCGTGACGACGAGCTCGCGCGCCTTCAACGCATACTCGGCGGCGGCCAGAAATGCGTCACGGCGGCGCTCCATCGGCGTGGTGCCGGCGTGATCAGCCTGCCCGTGGAAGATGACGCGCGCGCGGCGAACGCCGACGATCGCCTCGACGACCCCGATAGGGATGCCGGCCTCTTCGAGCCGCGGTCCCTGCTCGATGTGCAGCTCGACGTACGCGCTCACACCGCCGCGCGGCGCCGCCGCTTCGGGGGCCCGCAGCGGGTCGAAGCCGGCGCGGCGCATGGCATCGACGAGCCGGTCGCCGTCGACGGCGGCCATGTTCGGGATCGCCGCGGCGTCCAGCCGGCCGCAGAACGCGCGGGAGCCGAAAAGGCTTCCGTAGCGGCCCTCCTCATCGCTCCACGCGGCCACCGCAAGCGGCCGCGCCGTGCGGCTGCCCGATTCGTGGATCACGTGCAGGCACTCGAGCCCGGCGAGCACGCCGAGCGCGCCGTCGAGAATGCCGCCCTCGGGCACCGTGTCGATGTGAGAGCCCGTCAGCACGATCGGCGCGGCGGGCTGCAGGCCGTCGGCGCCCAGGGCGCCGAAGACGTTGCCGGCGGGATCGACCCACGTGGTGAGGCCCGCAGCCTTCAGCTCATCCAGCAGCCAGGCGCGCGCGGCCTCGTACGGCGGGCTCCAGCACATGCGCGTGACACCGCCGCCGGGCAGCGCGCCGAAGCTCGCGAGCGCGAGGACGCGGTTCTGCAGGCGCGGCAGCGATACCGAGAGCACGGTGCAGGAGTATATGCTGCCTTGACTTCGACGCGGACCCATTCCTAGAATGAACCACCGTTCAGTCAGCGTCCGCTGACTCGTTCATCCCCGGAGGGGACTGTGGATTTCACACTGACTCCTGACCAAGAAGCACTGCGCCGCCGCGTGCGCGCGTGGCTCACCGCGAACATCCCCGACGACTGGAAAAAGTTCGGCCTGTCCGAGGTTCCGCGTCCCGAAGCGTACGAGTTCCTCCGCAAGTGGCAGAAGACGCTGTTCGACGCCGGGTTCATCGGCCTGACGTGGCCCAAAGAGTACGGCGGCCAGGGGCTGACGTTCGTCGAGGAGATGATCGTGCACGAGGAGATGGCGCTGCAGAAGGCGCCGCCGGTGCTCAACATCCTCGGCGTCGGTATGGCGGGGCCGACGATCATCGCCTACGGCACCGAAGAGCAGAAGAAGCGCTATCCGGCCAAGATCCTGTCCTGCGAGGAGATCTGGTGCCAGGGCTACTCCGAGCCGAACTCCGGCTCCGATCTCGCGTCGTTGCAGACGCGCGCGGTCCGGGACGGCGAGCACTGGGTCATCAACGGCCAGAAGGTGTGGACCTCGCTGGCGCACATCGCGGACTGGATGATGCTGCTCGCGCGCACGGACCCCGACGCGCCGAAGCACAAAGGCATCACGTACTTCCTGCTCGACATGAAGTCACCCGGCGTGACCGTCAAGCCACTGAAACAGATCACCGGCGACGCGGAGTTCAACGAGGTCTTCCTCGACAACGTCCGTGTGCACGAGCGGCAGATCCTCGGCGGCGTCAACAACGGCTGGGCGGTGGGCCTGACGACCTTGATGTACGAGCGGCTCGCGCTCGGCTTCGGCCTGCAGGTGCGCCTGCGCATCACGCTGGAGTCGCTCATCGACATGGCCAGGCGCGTGGAGAAACACGGGCGCGGCATCACGAAGGATCCGGTGATGAGACAGAAGCTGGCCGCGCTGTGGATCGACACCGAGGCCCTGAAGTACACGGGCGCCCGCGCCGTCACCAAGCTGTTGCGCGGCGAGCTGCCAGGCCCCGAGGCGTCGGCGGGCAAGATGGGCTGGGTCGACACGCACCAGCGGCTTCAGGAGTTGGCGATGGAGATCCAGGGGCCCTACGCGATGCTCGCGCGCGGCGCGGACGTCGCCGTCGACAGCGGCGTGTGGCAGTATTCGTTCCTCCGCTCGCGCGCCAACTCGATCGAGGGCGGCACGACGGAGATCCAAAAGAACATCATCGGCGAGCGGGTGCTGGGACTGCCGAAGGGCTAGGAGAGGTTCATGGACTTCGGATTCAACTCCGACCAGGAGATGCTGCGCGCGACCGCGCGGAAATTCCTCGAGAACGAGTGCACCTCGGAGTTCGTCCGCACGCGCATGGCCGAGGACGCCGGCTTCACGCCGGAGTTCTGGACGAAGCTCGCCGAGCAGGGGTGGCTGGGGCTCGTCTATCCCGAGCAGTACGGCGGCGCGGGGCTCGGTTTCGTCGATCTCACGGTGCTGATGGAAGAGATGGGCCGCGCCGTGATGCCGGGCCCGTTCTTCTCGACGCTGCTCGGGGGGCTCGTCATTCTCGAGGCCGGCACCGACGCGCAGAAGAAGGAGTGGCTCACAAAGATCGCCGAGGGCGAGGCGCGCGTCACGCTGGCGTGGACCGAGCCGAATGCGCGCTGGGATGCCGCCGGCGTGACGACGACGGCGAAGGCGAGCGGCAGCGGCTTCACGCTCTCGGGGACGAAGCTGTTCGTTCCCGACGCGCACGTCGCGCAAGCGCTGGTCGTGGTGGCGCGCACGCGCGAGAGCAACAAGCCGGAGGACGGCGTCAGCCTTTTCCTGGTGCCCGCCGGCGCCAAGGGGCTGTCGGTGAAGCTGCTGCCCACGATGGATCAGACGCGCAAGCTGTGTGAGGTCAAGCTCGCTGACGTGGCCGTGCCTTCGAGCGCCCTGCTCGGGTCGAAGGACGGCGGCTGGGCGCCGCTGGCGCGCGTGATCGAGCGGGCGACGGTCGCGCTGTGCGCGGAGATGTGTGGTGGCGCGCAAAGGGTCCTCGACATGACGACGGAGTACGCGAAGATCCGGATCGCCTTCGGCAAGCCCATCGGCTCGTATCAGGGCGTGAAGCACAAGGCGGCCGACATGCTCGTGGACGTCGAGAACGCCAAGTCGCTGACGTACTACGCCGCGTGGGCGGTGGACGAGAACGTTCCCGAGGCGGCGCTGGCCGCCTCGATGGCCAAGGCGTACACGTCCGACGCCTTCCGCAAGGTCTCAGGCGCCGGGATCCAGCTGCACGGCGGCATCGGCTTCACGTGGGAGCACGACCTGCATCTCTACTTCAAGCGGGCGAAGTCATCGGAGGCGACGTTCGGGGACGCGACGTTCCATCGGGAGCGTGTGGCGCAGCTGATCAATCTCTGACGTCCGGTCGATACGCCGGGGACGTCTCAACGCCCATGCTCTTCTGATTGAGGGGGGACCCGCGAACGGTCCCCCTCAAACTCCCTTTGTATCGAGGGGGGCACGTCGAACGCGCCCCCCTCGAACTCCCCCATTTCACGCGGTGGCTACAACCGGTCGGGTTTCTCCACAGTCCGCTCGTTCGTCACGTTGCCGGTGTTGAGCGTGCTTTTCGGCTCGAGCAGCATCACGTGGACTTCGTCGGTGAGCGTCTTGGGGCAGTGCTCGACTCCGCGCGGGACGATGATGAACTGACCGGGCTCGACATCGCGGTCGCCGTCCCGCAGCTGCATGCGTAGCCGACCGGCGATGACGAGAAACAGCTCGTCTTCCGTGTCGTGGTGATGCCAGACGAACTCACCGCGCAGCTTCACGACCTTCACGTGCATGTCGTTGACGTCGCCCACGATCTTCGGCGACCAGGCGTCCGCGATGCGGCCGAACGTCTCTGCGAGATCCACCACGCGCATGGGTCACCTCCCGCTGGCACGTCGAGTATAAGTAGATGATGCCAGATCCCGCCGCCGCGCCCGCCGAGCCACGGCCGGCCGCGTCCGTCATCATCGTCCGCGACGCGCCGGCGAGCGCGCCCGAGCCCATCGAGGTCTACATGGTCCGGCGCCAGCGGAGCATGAAGTTTCTCGGCGGGTTCTATGCGTTCCCAGGCGGCAAGGTGGATTCGGCAGACGCCGCGCCGATCGTGCTCGATGGCTGCTCGGGAGTCGACGCGGCGCGGGCGGCGCAGTGCTTTCCGGGCCACGGTGAGCTGCCGCCGCTGGCGTTCTGGGCGACCGCGGTGCGCGAGCTGCTCGAGGAGACCGGCGTCCTGCTGGCCTGCGACGCCGCAGGGCGCGTCGTCGATCCGCGCGACGCCGGCGTGGCCGCGCAGGCGGATGCTGTGCGCCACGCGCTCGTCACCGATGGCGCGGACTTCGGCGCCCTGCTCACCGAGCGGGGCTGGCGCTGCGATCTTCGTCCGCTCCGATATCTCTCGCACTTCGTGACGCCGAAGACCAGCCCGATCCGCTTCAGCGCGCGCTTCTTCGTGTGCCGGCTGCCGTCGGGGCAGACGCCGCGCCTGTACACGGAGGAGACATCCGAGGGTTTCTGGATCCATCCCGGCGCCGGCTACCGGCGCTTCCTGGCGAGGGAGATGGCGATGGCGGAGCCGGCGGAATATGGTCTGGCCTACATCGCGCAGTTCCACTCCGTGGCCGAGCTGTGGGCGGCTTGCGACGACAACCGCGAGAAGTTCACGGGCATCGTCGACCGCATCGAGTTCCGGTTCTGGAAGGATTTCGACTGGGCGACGGGGCGATGGAGCCGCTGATGATATCTTGACCGTCCACACGGCATGTCCAACGCGACGCCCTCGTTTCTCGACGATCACGTCGCCGCCGGCACCGGCGCGCGGCCGGCCATCGTCACCTCGGCGGGCGAGACGACCTACGCCGAGCTGCTGACGCTGGTCTGTCGCACGGGCCATGCGCTGCGCGCGCTCGGCGTCGAGCCCGGCCAGCGCGTCGCGATGCTGCTGCCCGACGGCCTCGCGTGGGCGGCGACGTTTTTCGGCGCGCTGCGCATCGGAGCCGTCGCCGTTCCGCTCAACACCCGGCTCGGTGGCGGGGCGTGGGCCGCGATGCTGGCCGACAGCGCGGCGCGGGTGCTCGTCGCCGATCCCTCGCTGCTCGGCGACCTCGCGCCGAAGCTCGCCGACTTCCCGGACCTGGCGCACGTCAGCGTCGCCGGCGGCGACGCGCCCGCGAGCCTCGAGACGCTTCAGGCGGACGCGCCGTCGACCCTCGCCGCCGAGCCCGTGGGCGGCGACGCGATGGCCTTCTGGCTCTACACCTCGGGCACGACCGGCGGGCCAAAGGCCGCCATCCACCGGCATGACGACCTCCTCGCGTGCCGTCACTACGGGATCGACGTGCTGGGCGCGACGGCGAGCGATCGTGTGCTCGCGACGTCCAAGCTCTTCTTCGCCTACGCGCTGGGCAACGCGCTGCTGATTCCGCTCTTCGTGGGTGCGTGCTCGTTCCTCGAGCCGCGCTGGGCCGAGCCCGACGCCGTGGCGCGTACGGTCGCGACATTCCGGCCGACGCTGCTCTTCTCGGTGCCGACGTTCTATGCGCGGATGCTGCGCGCCGAGCTGCCGCGCGAGACGTTCCGCTCGGTCCGCGCGTACGTGTCGGCGGGAGAACGCCTGCCGGTGGACGTGTACGAGGCGTGGCGCGCGCGCTTCGGGGTCGAGATCCTGGACGGTCTCGGCGCGACCGAGACGATCTTCATGGTCCTCGCCAACCGTCCCGGCGCGAGCCGCGCAGGCTCCGCCGGCGTCGTGGTCCCGGGCACCGAGGCGCGGCTGCTCGACCTGCAGGGACGTCCGGTGCCGGACGGCACGCCGGGCGTGCTGCACGTTCGCACACCGTCGGCGAGCGCCGGATACTGGAACCACCCCGATCACACGCGGCGCGCGTTCGCCGACGGCTGGTTCCGGACCGGCGACCTCGTCACGCGCGACGCCGGCGGCTTCTATCATCATCACGGGCGCGCCGACGACGTCTTCAAGGTCGCGGGGCAGTGGGTCGCTCCCGCCGACGTCGAGCGAGTGCTTCTGGCGCATCCGGCCGTGGCGGAGGCGGCCGTCGTCGGCGCGGCGGAGGCGGGCGGTCTCGTCAAGCCCTTCGCGTTCGTCGTCGCCAAAACCGACGAGCGCGGCGAACGCCTGGCGGACGAGCTGGCCGCGCTCGCCGCGGCGGAGCTGTCCCCACATCAGCGCCCGCGACGCATTGCCGTCGTGGACGAGCTACCCCGCACCGCCACGGGCAAAGTCCAGCGGTTCCTGCTGAAGCAGAGAATCGAGCAGGCATGACAGCGACCCACGTCACCACGATGGCGGTCCGCTGGGGCGACGTCGATCTGGCGGGCATCGCGTTCTACCCACGCTTCTACGAGTGGTATGACATGGGCTGCGAGGCGCTGTTCGCCGCGCTCGGCCTGCCGTGGCCGGAATTGTTTCCGAAGCACGAGATCGTCGGCGTGCCCATTCTCGAGTCGGGGTCGACGTTCTCGTCGCCCGTCCGCTACGGCGACGTGCTCACCATTCGTTCCGCCGTGGCGTGGGTGAAAACCACCACGTTTCGCATGGAGCACACGATCTCCGTCGGCGAGCGGCTCTGCGCCGCGGGGTTCGAGGTTCGCGCCTGGGTCGGAAGGCCGGAGCGGCCGGGCGCGCCGTTGTCCACCAGGCGGATTCCGGACGACGTCGTGCGCAAGCTCAAGGGAGGAGTCGCGTGAAACCCGAAATCGTCTTCACGAAAGCCGCACCGAAAACGGGGTTCTCCGAAGGCCAGGAGTCGCCGATCGCGCAGGGCGTGCGCTGCGGCGATTTCGTGTTCGTCTCGGGGCAGGGACCCCTCGATCCCGTCACCAAGCAGGTCGTCTCGGATGACCTGGCGGAGCAGACGCGTGTCACGCTGGACAACGTCAACAAGGTGCTGGAGGCCGCCGGCACGTCGCTGGCGAACGTGGTGAAGGTCGGCGTGTTCCTGCGCGACATGAAGGACTTCGACACCTTCAATCGCGTGTTCCGCGACTACTTCAAGGGCGTGCAACCCGCGCGGACGACCGTGGAAGCCGCCGCACCGCGCACAGGCGTGAACGTCGAGATCGACGCGATCGCGTGGATTCCGCGATGAGCGGGCTCGCGGGCGTCTATCTCTCCGTTCACACCCCGCGCTACTGCACATACGACGCCGCGTTCGCGGGCAAGCTCGCGCATCCGAATTTCCAGGCCGTGCGCGATGGTCTCGTGGCCCAGGGCCGGCACGTCGCGACGCTGGCGCCCGACGTGATCGTCATCAACTCGTGTCATCTGATCGCGACGTTTCCCACGGTCGTGGACGGCACGCCGTGCCACACCGGCGTCCTCACCGCCCAGGAAGCGCCCGAGCTGATTCGCGGCGTCGCCTACGATTTTCCCGGCGACTTCGAGCTGGCGGCGGCGATGATCGAGCGCGGGCGCGCGGCCGGGCTTCAGTGCACGCTCGCCAACGACGTGCACTATCCGCTCGACTACGGAACCGTCATGCCGCTCGTGTGTTACCTGGACAGGGCGCAGCGGATTCCCGCCGTGCCCGTTTCCGTCTGCCTCTCCGCAGATCTCGAAGAGAGCTTCGCATGGGGACGGCACATCGCGCGCGCGGCGGCGGCGCTCGGGCGGCGCGCCGCCTTCGTGGCCAGCGGCAGCGTCTCGCACAAGCTCGTGCGCGGTCCCGAGCAGTGGCCGGGCGCGGCCGAGCAGGAGCTCGATCATCGTCTGGTGCGGCTCATCGCCGATGGCGAATACGACAAGGCGTGGGCGTGGCTGCCCGAGTACGCGGAAGCGGCCGAGCCCGAAATGGGCGGACGTCACCTGGCGATGATGCTGGGCGCGCTGCTCGAGACGGGCCGCCGCTTCGAGGCAACCGTGCACGCGTACGGTCCGTCGTCGGGCAGCGGGAACTACGTCGTCTCACTGGCGTGCTAGAATTCCGCGCCAACCCAAGGAGGCCAGCGTGCGTGCATTACGAATCACGATGATTCTCGGCCTCGTCGCGGGGCTCGCTGCCGGCCAGGCGGCGCGCGCGGCGGAGCCGGTCAAGATCGGGTTCATCACCTCGTTGTCCGGCCCACCCGGCGTCATCGGCAAGCACATGAAGGACTCGGTCGAGCTGGCGCTCGATCATCTGGGGCGCAAGGTCGGCGGTCTGGACACCGAGGTCATCTACGGCGACGACCAGCGCAAGCCCGACGTCGGCAAGCAGTTGGCGGACGAGATGCTCAAGAAGCACAAGGTCAACTTCGTGAGCGGCATCATCTGGTCCAACGTGATGCTGGCGGTCGCTCCCACCGTGACCGGCGCCGGCACGATCATGGTCGGCACCAACGCAGGACCGCACGAGCTGTCGGGCAAGATGTGCAACGAGCTGTACTTCACGACGTCGTGGCAGAACGACGAGACGCCCGAGGCCATGGGCAAGTACATGCAGGACCAGGGTCTCAACGACGTCTACGCGATGGCGCCGAATTACGCGGCCGGCAAGGACATGATCAGCGGCTTCAAGCGCTATTTCAAAGGCCGGATCGTGGACGAGGTCTACACGAAGCTCGGCCAGCAGGATTACCAGGCCGAGATCAGCCAGCTGCGCGGCAAGAATCCCAAGGCCGTGTTCGTGTTCTACCCGGGCGACATGGGCATCCAGTTCCTCAAGCAGTACGCGCAGGCGGGGCTGCGTGAGCAGATCCCGCTCTACTCGGTGTACACGGTCGACGAGACGACGCTGCCGGCCGTCGGCGACGCCGCGCTCGGCAACTACGAGGCACGCTACTGGAGCCCGGACCTCAAGAACGAGGCGAGCCAGCGCTACGTCGCCGACTTCAGGAAGAAGTTCGGCTACACGCCGTCGTACTACGGCGCCCAGAGCTACGACGGCATCATGCTCATCGACTCCGCCGTGCGCGTCGTGAAGGGCGATCTCTCCGACAAGAAGGGCATGATCGCGGCCATGCGGAAGGCCGACTTCAAGTCGACCCGCGGCAAGTTCACCTACAACGTCAACCACACCCCGATCCAGAACTTCTACCTGCTGCGCGCGGTGAAGGGCACGGGCGGGGAGATCGAGATGCAGATCCAGAAGACCATCTTCGAGAATCACAAGGACGCCTACTATCAAGAGTGTCCGATGAAGTGGTAGGCACGCCCGCTCGTTGAACTGGCTTCTCGTCGTCGAGCAATGCCTCAACGGGCTTCAGTTCGGCGTCATGCTGTTCCTGATGGCCGCGGGCCTGACCCTGGTCTTCGGCATCATGAACCTCGTCAACCTGGCGCACGGCTCGCTCTACATGATCGGCGCCTATCTCGCCACCGCCGCGTTCACCCGGACCGGGTCCTTCCTCGCGGCGGCGGTGTTCGCGCTGGCGATGACGCTGGCCGTCGGCATGCTGATCGAGGTGATCGCGCTCCGCACACTGTACGAGCGTGATCATCTCGATCAGGTCCTCGCGACCTTCGGGCTGATCCTGTTTTTCAACGAGGCCGTCGCCGTCGTGTGGGGGCGCGCCGCGCTCTTCACCACGGTGCCGCGCGCGCTGGCCGGGCACATCACCGTGCTGCCCGGGATTCGCTATCCCGTGTATCGCGCCGTCATCATCCTGGTCGGGCTGGCGGTCGCGCTGCTGCTCTATGTCATCGTGAGCCGCACGCGGCTCGGCATGCTCATCCGCGCCGGCGCCAGCAACCGCACGATGGTGGCCGCGCTCGGCGTCAATATCCGTCTGCTCTACACGGTCGTCTTTGGATTCGGCGCGGCGCTCGCCGCCCTCGGCGGTCTCATGGCCGGCCCGATCTACACCGTGCTGCCGGGCATGGGCGAAGAGATCCTGATCCAGGTCTTCGTCGTCATCGTCATCGGCGGCATCGGCTCGATCCGCGGCGCGCTCGTCGGCGCCGTCATCGTGGGCATGGTCGACACGCTCGGCCGCGCGTTCCTCAAGCCGATGCTCAGCACGGTCCTCGGCCCCTCGGCCGCCGACAACGCGGGGCCGGCGCTCGCGTCGATGCTGATTTACATCCTGATGGCGGCCGTCCTCTACTTCCGACCGCAAGGCTTGTTCCCGGCCCTTCGCGCCTGATGCGCTCGCGCGCGCGCACGGTGACGCTGGTGGGCGGGCTGCTGGTGCTGCTCCTCGTCCCCGTCGTCGCCGCGCTGGCCGACCAGCCGTTCTACCTCGACCTCTTCCGGCGCATCATGATCTTTGCGATCGCCGCGGTGAGCCTCGATCTGATCCTCGGCTTCGGCGGCATGGTGAGCTTCGGCCACGCGGCCTACCTGGGCATCGGCGCCTACGCCGTCGCGATTCCCGCCTTCTACGGCATCACCAGCGGCCTCGTGCAGTGGACCCTCGCGCTGGTGCTGTCGGGACTGATCGCGCTCGCCATCGGCGTGGTGTCGCTGCGGACGAGCGGTGTGTCGTTCATCATGATCACGCTCGCCTTCGCGCAGATGCTCTATTACCTCGGCATCTCGATCAACGCGTGGGGCGCGGACGACGGCATGCGCCTCGCGCGGCGCAGCCAGTTCGGCGTGGTGAACCTGGCCAACGGCTACGTCTTCTATTACGTCGTGCTCGGCCTGCTCGTCGCCCTCCTGGGCCTGGGCCACCGTCTGGTCAACGCGCGCTTCGGCGTCGTCATCCGGGCGGCGAAGTCCAACGAGCCGCGCATGCGCGCCATCGGGTTCTCGACGTTTCGCTACAAGCTCGCGGCGTTCGCCATCGCGGGCGCGGTGGGCGGGCTCGCCGGCGCGCTGCTCACGAACCAGACGGAGTACCTGACGCCGAGCTACATGCACTGGACGCGCTCGGGGGAGATCATGGTGATGGTCATACTGGGCGGGATGGGCACGTTATACGGGCCCGTGCTCGGCGCCTTCGCCTTCCTGCTGCTCGAAGACGTGCTGTCGGCGTGGACGGTGCACTGGCAGATCGTGCTGGGACCGTTGCTCGTCCTCGTCGTGCTCTACGCACGTCGCGGCCTGTACGGCCTGCTGCCCGGGCGCGATGGCTGAGTCGCTGCTGAGCGTGCGCGGCCTCACCAAGCGGTTCGGCGGCCTCGTCGCCACCGACTACGTCGATCTCGACGTCGGCGACGGCGAGACGCTGGCGATCATCGGGCCGAACGGCGCGGGCAAGACGACGCTGATCGGTCAGCTGTCGGGCGATCTCGTACCCGACGCCGGGACGATTCGGTTCGCCGGCGACGACATCACCGCGCTGCGGGCGCCCGCGCGGTCGCAGCGCGGGCTCGCGCGCTCGTTCCAGATCACCAGCATCTTTCCGCAGTTCACCGCGCTCGACAACGTCGCGCTGGCCGTCCAGGCGCACGCGGGCCACAGCTTTCGCTTCTGGACGCCGGCGCGCGCCGAGCGGGCGCTGCGCGAGCCCGCGCGGGCGACGCTGGAGCAGGTCGGGCTCGGCGCCCGCGCGGACGTGCTCGCGGGGGAGCTCGCGCACGGCGAGCAGCGTCAGCTCGAGATCGCGATGGCGCTCGCCACGCGGCCCCGGCTGCTGCTGCTCGACGAGCCGGTGGCGGGTATGGGCGCCGACGAGTCCCAGCGCATGGTGCAGCTGCTGCGCGCGCTGCGCGGCCGGCACACGATCGTGCTCGTCGAGCACGACATGGACGTGGTCTTCGCGTTGGCCGATCGCATCAGCGTGATGGTCTACGGCCGCGTCATCGCCAGCGGCACGCCCGACGCCATCCGCGCCAACGCCGACGTCCGCCGCGCGTATCTCGGCGAGGAGGTCGTCGCGTGAGCCTGCGCGTCGAGGCCGTCGAGGCCGCCTACGGGCTCGGCCAGGTGCTCTTCGGCATCGACCTGGAGGTTCCGCCGGGGCGGCTCGTGACGCTGCTCGGCCGCAACGGCATGGGCAAGACGACGACGGTGCGCGCGGTGATGGGTCTGATCCCCATCCAGGCGGGACGCGTGCACTTCGACGGGCGTGCGCTGCACGGGCTGCCGTCCTATCGAATCGCGCGCGCCGGTCTCGGCCTGGTGCCGGAGGGACGGCAGGTGTTCCCCAACCTCACTGTTCGCGAGAATCTCGTGGCCACCGCGGCGAACCGCCGCGGCGCGTCCGAGCCGTGGACGGTCGAGCGCGTGTGCGAGCTGTTCCCGCACCTCGCGGCGCGCTCGCGCAGCCTGGCCGCCACGCTGTCGGGCGGCGAGCAGCAGATGCTGGCGATCGGCCGCGCGCTCATGACGAACCCGGCGCTCCTCATCCTCGACGAGGCCACCGAGGGGCTGGCACCGCTGGTGCGGGCGGAAATCTGGGCGTGTCTGGAGCGTCTCAAGCAGAGCGGCCTGTCTATCCTGTTGATCGACAAGCACGTCGATGCGGTGACCCGGCTGGCCGATCATCACTACGTGCTCGAGAAGGGACGCGTGGTGTGGAACGGCACCTCTCAGGAGCTGCGCGCGCGCTCGGACGTGCAGCATCGCTACCTCGGCGTATGATCGAACGCTGATGAGCGCGCCCTTTCCCGCGACCGCGACGCCGTCCGACCTCGTCGGTCGTGTCCTCGGCCTCAATCCCGGCATGATGACCGGGCCCGGGACCAACACCTACCTCGTCGGCCGTCGCGATCCGATCCTGATCGACACCGGCGCCGGCGTGCCCGACTACGTGCCGCTGCTGGAGCACTATCTCGGAGAGCGCGGCTGGACGCAGCCTTCGCGCGTGATCCTCACGCACCGACATCGCGATCACCTGGGCGGTGTTCCGTCGCTGCGCGCGCGCTTCAAGGGGCTGCGCGTTTCCAAGATGCGGCATCGGGACGCGGACCTGCCGGAGCCGATCGAGGACTTGCGTGCCGGCGAGACGGTCCATGGCGACGGCGCGACGCTCGTGCCCGTCTACACCCCGGGCCACGCGTCCGATCACCTCTGCTACTACCTGGCCGAGGAGAAGGCGCTCTTCACCGGCGACGTGATCCTCGGCCACTCGACCACGGTGATTCCCGCGGACGACGGCGACCTCGCCGACTATCTGGACTCGCTACGTCGGCTGCAGCAGATGGAGGTGCGGCGCATCTATCCCGCGCACGGCCCCGTGATCGAGGACGGGCCGGCGAAGATCGCCGAGTACATCGCGCACCGGATGCTGCGCGAGCGCCAGATCCTCGAGACGCTGGCCGACGGCGTCGAGACGATTCCCGCGATGGTGGCGCGAATCTACGTCGACGTGGCGCCCGCGCTTCACCCCGTGGCCGCGCTGTCGGTGGAGTCGCATCTCAAGAAGCTGGCGCGCGAGGGACGGGTCCAGGAGGACAAGCAGCGCGACCGCCCGTCGCGGTGGGTGCTCGCCCGCAGGGACGCGAGCGCCTCGGACTCGAAGGCCGCGATCGAGTAGCCGAAGGCGGAGCGGAATGCCGCCGCCGACGGCTGCCGCTTGAGCTGTCGGAAATACGTCACCATCGCGTCGAAGCCATGGCGCTCGATCAGGTAGTCCGCGAGCAGGAACGTCAGGTGATACGTCTCAACGGAGCCCTCGCGCTGGTGACGCAGCGTGAAGTCGCGCGGCGAGCCGAGCGTGCTCAGCTCGAGCCGCCCGTGGGCGAACGCCGGCTGCTGCTGCACGCGCGCCAACGCGACTGCGCGGTGAGCGGCGAGCGATCCCGCACCCAGCCGCTCGAGCACCCGGAAGGCCACGTGCTCGGCCATGCCCTCGGCGAGCCATTGCTCCGCGCGGCCCTCGCCGCCCGCGAGCTCGAACTGCGCGACGTGCGTCAGCTCGTGCGCCACGAGACGCAGCCATTCCCGGCCGCCGTCAGCCATGCCACCGTTCAGCAGCGCGCGTCCCGGACGCGCGATGCCGACCGCGAAGGCGGCGAGCTCATCGGCGCCCGCTTCCCCCATCGCGGCATCCTGCACGAGGCCGCGCCGGAACGCCTCGCGTGAGGTGTAGACGTGAACGCGCGTGTTGGCGGGCAGCGGCAGCCCGAGGCCCATCGTGAGCACGTCCACGATGCGTCCGATCGCGTCGGTGCCCCACTCGCCGATCACCTCGACACGGCTCGCGGTGCCCGGCAGTCCGGCCGACGCGATGCTCGAGGGCGTTCGTGCGACACCGCAGGCGAGCAGCGCGAGGAGGGCGGCGAGTGCGACGCGGCCGCGGAGGAATCTCAGTTGAACCACCCGGCGCGGCGCACTTCGCCGCGCATGCGCTCGATGTTTTCCATCTCCCGCTTGACGAGGCCGGTCTCGAGCGTTTCGCGCGCGTCGTATTCGAGACGGCGCAGGATCAGCGCGACTCTGAGGTACGGCAGCTGCCAGCCGGCGATGCGCCCCCGTTGCACGGGGGCGTTAAGAGCAACGCGGTTGCCAGACCTGCCGGCGTCGTAACTGCCCGCCGTTGTGGGGCGGGTTGGGAATGACTCGTCCGAGGGGCGGGAGTTTCTCCGTGGAGCCGGTCAACTTTTCCCGCGAGCCCGCGCGGCGTCGACCACGGCGGAGAAGAGCGCGCGCGCGGCCCGATCGTGGCCGACGAGCTCTTCCGGATGCCACTGCACCGCCACGACGAAGCGGCGACGATCGGCGTGCTCGATCGCCTCGATGACGTTGTCGGGCGCCCAGGCGACGTCGCGCAGCTCGCGACCGAGCCGGTGGACGGCCTGATGGTGGAAGCTGTTCACTCGCAGCTCGGACGCGCCGAGGATCGCGCCGACGCGCGTGCCCTCGGTCTGCACCTTCACGTCGTGCGTGGCGACGGGCCGCGCCTCGCCCTGGCTGTGCTGAACACGGTCGCCGAAGACGTCGGGCGCGTGCTGATGCAGCGTGCCACCGAGCGCGACGTTGAGCACCTGCAGCCCGCGACAGATGGCGAACATCGGGACATCGTCGCGGAGCGCGCGATCCACCAGCTCGAGCTCGAGCGCGTCGCGATCACGGGAGACGAGCGCGGTCTTCGGATGCGGCGCCTCGCCGAAGCGCGCCGGCTCGACGTCGCCGCCGCCGGTGAGCACGAGGCCGTCGAGCCGCGCCCACAACGCTCCGCGCGCCGCCGCCGAGAGCTGTGGCGCGAGCAGCACCGGCACGCCGCCCGCTTGCTCGACCGCGCGCAGGTACGCGGCATTCACGTAAGCACGCTCCGGAGATTCGTCGATGGTGACGGACGTGGAGACGCCGATCAGGGGCGCGGACATCGGTCTGATTCCTCCCATGGACTTCGTCTGGCCTCGTACTTCGTCTGGCTCGACCCAGAATAGATCGATCGTCACTCGATCGTACGTGGGCGATCGAGGGATCTATAACGGTCTGGATATGGACGCGTCGTTTCCCGGCACCGTACAGTGGCGCGACCGATCGATCTTTTCGCATTCGAGGGGGTAAGGAGGCGCTATGAAGTGTGCGGTTGTCGCTCTCATTTTGGCCGGTGCGTTCGCTCTCACGACCACGGAAGCCTTCGCCTGGGCCGGTAACCACCACAGCGGCGGCGCCAACCACGAGGTCTGGTACGGCAACGGCCCGACGGCGTCCGTGCCCGAGCCGTCGACGATGTATGCGCTGACCTCGGGTCTCGCGCTGCTGGGCGGGGCCGGCTGGTATCTCCGCCGTCGCAAGTAACGCGCGCTTCGGCAAATAACGCGCGCTTCGCGGTGGCCGCGTGAGCGTCTGAGGAACGGCGCGGATTCGGGTATCATTCGCGCATGAGCCTGGACTCCGTCTCCTCCCAGCAGAGCGCTCCCGCGTACCGTCCGACTTCGACCGTTCAGACCATCGGCTCCCGCTGGGGCGTCGCCGCCGGCCACCCATTGGCGGCCGAGGCGGCCGCGCAGGTCCTCGCCGCAGGCGGCAACGCCATCGATGCGGGCGTGGCCGCGGGACTGACCCTGGGCGTCGTCCATCCCGACATGGTCAGCGTCGCCGGCGTCGCGCCGATCCTCGTCCATCTGGCGCGCGACCGCGAGACGTTCCAGGTCTCCGGTGTCGGACCGTATCCACGTGCCTCCACCCTGGAGTACTTCCGCCGGCTCGGAAACCACATTCCGCCCGGGCTTCCGCGCACCGTCGTTCCTGCGGCGCCGGCGGCGTGGTGCGCGGCGCTCGAGCGGTGGGGCACGATGTCGTTCGCAGATGTCGCCTCGGCCGCGATCGACCATGCCGGGCGCGGCTTCCCGGTGTCGAGCTTCTCCGCGTACCAGCTGGCCGCCAATGCCGACAAGTATCGACGCTGGCCGACCTCGACCGCGCTCTACCTGAACAATGGACGTCCGTTCCGGATCGGCGAGCGGCTCGTCGCGGCGGAGCTGGCCGAGACTCTCAGGCGCATGGCCCGCGCGGAGGCGGTCAGCGGCGGAAGTCGAGCCGCCGGCGTGCGCGCGGCGCGCGACGAGTTCTATCGCGGCGAGACCAGCAAGCGGATCGCCGAGTTCCATCGCGCGGAGAATGGGCCGCTCACGGCGGACGACCTCGCGGCGTTCGAGGTCGAGATCGAGCGCGCGATCAGCGGTACCTGGGAGTCGTGGCAGGTGGCCGTCTGCGGTTTCTGGTGCCAGGGGCCCGTGCTCCTGCAGATGCTGAACCTGCTCGAGGGGACCGACCTCGCCGCGCTCGGCCACAACTCGACGGAGTACCTGCATCTCCTCGCGGAGACCGTGAAGGTCGCCTTCGCCGAGCGCGAGGCCTATTACGGCGACCCGAACGTCGTCGACGTTCCGGCCGATCTGTTGCTCTCCAAGCGCCACGCCGCCGAGCGGCGCGCGCTGATCCGCGATCGCGCCTGGCGCGAGATGCCCCCGGCCGGCGATCGGCGACCCGCGGCCGCCATCGCGGGCGGCGTCGACGATACGCTGGACACCTCCTATGTGGCCGTGGTCGACGCCGATGGCAACGGCTTCTCCGCCACGCCGAGCGACCCGAACGTCGACTCGCCGGTCGTCGCCGGTGTCGGCTGTGTGGTGTCGGGCCGCGGCTCGCAGGGCTGGCTGGATCCCGCCCACAAGAGCGTCGTCGCGCCGGGCAAGCGTCCACGGCTCACGCCTGCGCCGGCCATGCTGCTGCGCGAGGGCAAGCTGGTGATGCCGTTCGGCACGCCGGGCGGCGACGTCCAGCAGCAGGCGATGCTGCAGGTGCTCCTGAACCACGTCGTGTTCGACATGCCGCCTCAGCAGGCGATCGAGGCGCCCCGCGTCGCCTCACGCTCGTTCCCGGACTCGTTCTGGCCGCACGCGTTCGCGCCCGGCAAGCTCGAAGTGGAGCGCCGGATCTCGAGCGAGACGCGCCAGGCACTGGCCGCGCGCGGCCACGAGGTCAGCGAGTGGCCGGACTGGGAGTGGCGCGCCGGCGCCGTTTGCGCGGTGCGCATCGCGGAGGACGGCGCGCGCTGGACGGGCGCCGATCCGCGGCGCGGCGCGCACGCGATCGCGCACTAGCGGGCCAGCTCGGTTCCTGGTTCGGAGCTCGAGCTTGGCCGGGGCGGGATAGCCCAACAGTTATAGCCAACTCTATCGTCCGATAGGTTGAAGGCGCCCGCCCTCCCGACTTACAGTTCGATCCCGTGCCGCCGGCAAGCTCTCAGCGAAAGCGCATCACCGTCGTCATCGCCGACGACCATCCCATCGTGCTCGCCGGGCTCGAGACGCTCCTGCGCCGCGAGCCGGACATCAACGTGATCGATCGCTGCGCCGACGGCGTCGAAACGTTGCGCGCCGTCACCAAGCATCGCCCGGACATTCTGATCCTCGATCTCCGCATGCCCAGAGCCGACGGTGTCGCCGTCTTGCGGCAGCTGAGCGCCGAGCGCCTGCCGACGCGCGTGGTGATCCTGGCGGCCGTGGTCGACGACGACGCGCTGGTCGAGGCCATCCGCCTCGGCGTCCGTGGCATCGTCCTCAAGGAGGTCGCGCCGCGCTTTCTCGTGGACTGCATCCGCGAGGTTCACGCCGGGCGGCAGTGGTTCGAGGAGATCGCCGTCGGCGAAGCCATGGACAAGCTCGTCCGGCGCGAAGCCGCCTCGAAGGAGATCGCCGCGATCCTCAGCCGCCGCGAGATCGAGGTGGTCCGCGCCGTGGCCAAGGGTCTTCGCAACCGGGAGATCGCCGAGCGCCTCGGGATCGCCGAAGGCACCGTGAAGCTTCACCTGCACACGATCTACATGAAGCTGCGCGTCGACGGCCGCACCGCGCTCGTCGTCAAGCTGAACGAGAAGTCGTTCGTCTAACGATCGAGCGCGAGCAACTGCGGAGGCGTCGACATACGCCTCATCGCCACTGATTCGAATTGCTTCTTCAGTCGATGACTTATCCGGCGCCGTCCATCACTTGACGAAGTTGAACTTTGCCGTGTGCTCGCTCCCATCCTTGAGCTTCAGCACCGAGATGCGGCAGGTCTTCGCCCAGGCCTTGGATGTCTGCCAGTTCCACTGCCACGACCCGTTGCCCAGATACTGCAGTCCGCTCGAGCCCGGAGCGAGCTCCTCCACCGCCGAGGACACGTCTCCAGACCACGACCCGCACAGCACCTGGTACGAGGTCAGGCTGACGAAGCTCGTCGGATCCGAGATCGGCGCGCCGGTCAGCGAGTTGAAGAGCTGCCACTTCTGCGGAATCGTCTGGCCCGAGTTGACGGTGTTGACGGTCGGCGGATTGTCGACCGGTTGCTTGAACCCGACGAAGGTGTACGGCGGTTCGGTGACCGTGATCGAGACGGTCGCCGCATCGCTGTAATCGGTGCCATCGAAGACTCTGTAGGTGAAGGCGTCGGGCCCGGTATACCCGGTCGCCGGCGTGTAGACGATCGCTGCGGTGCAGCTCGATCCGGCGCCGCTCGCGGCGCACGATGTGCCTGTGATGGAGCCGAGCGTGCCGTGCGCGGGCCCGCTGACAGCACTGAACGTCAGACCCGGGCTGTCGATGTCGGACCCGCTCAGCGTGATGGTGGCGGACGTGTACGTCGAGAGGGTGACGCTGTTGGCCGTGGGTGGATCGTTGACGGCGTTGACGCTCACGGAGACCGTCGCCACGTTGCTGTCGGCTGTTCCGTCGTTTGTCTTGAACGTGAAGGCGTCTGCGCCGCTGTAGTTCGCAGCCGGCGTGTACGTAACGTCCGCAGTGCACGTCGTGAGGCCCGTGCCGTCCGTGGTGCAGGCGGTGCCGCCGATAGCGCCGAGCATGCCGTGAGCGGGACCACCGACGATGCTGAAGGTGAGGCCCGGGTTGTCGACGTCCGTGGCCTTGAGCGTGATGGTCTTCGGCATGTCCTCGGAAGTCGACGCCGTTCGGTCGAATGAGACCGGTGCGTCGTCGACCGCTGTCACCACGATGCTGACAGTCGCCGTGGCGCTATCCGCGGAGCCGTCGTTCACCTTGAAGGTGAAGCTATCCGAGCCGTTGAAGTTGAGGTTCGGCGTGTAGTCGACGCTCGCGGTGCAGGTCGAGCCTGCGCCGGCGGGCAGGCACGAGGTGCCGGTGATGGCGCTCAGCACGCCGTTGCTCGGAGGCGTCACGATGCTGAACGTCAGGCTGGCACTATCGATGTCGCTGCCGCCGAGCGTGATCGTCTTGATCGTGTCCTCGGCGGTCGGGACGGACTGGCCGTTGGAGAGCGGCGCGTCGTTGACCGGATTCACGGCGATCGACACCGTCGCCACGTTGCTGTCCAGGCTGCCGTCGCTGGCCTTGAAGGTGAAGCTGTCCGGTCCGTTGTAGTCCGCGGCCGGCGTATACGTCACCGTCGCCGTGCAGCTCGTGCCCGGCGTGCCGCTGACGATCGGCTGCACCTCGGTGCAACTGGGGGCGCTGATCGGTCCGAGCGTGCCGTGGCTCGGCGATGAGTCGATGGTGAACGCCAGCGGCGTCGGTCCGTCGATGTCCCGGGCCCGCAGCGTGACGATCACCGCGGTGTCCTCGTTCGTCGACGTGCTCTGAGACTGCGCCTGGGGCGCGTCATCGGCCGGGGTGACGGTGATCGAGACCGTCGCCACGGTGCTGTCCAGAGCGCCGTCGTTGACCTTGAAGGTGAAGCTGTCCGACCCGTTGTAGTTGAGGTTCGGCGTGTAATCGATGCTGGCGGTACAGGTCGCGCCGGCTCCGGCCGGCGTGCACACCGTTCCGCTGATGGCGCCGAGCGCGCCATTGCCAGGCGCGCTCGCGATGCTGAATGTCAGGCTCGCACTATCGATGTCGCTCGCGCTCAGCGTGATGGTCTTGACGGTGTCCTCGGCGGTCGAGACGGACTGGCCGCTCGACACCGGCGCATCGTTGATCGGGTTCACGGCGATCGAAACGGTCGCCACGTTGCTGTCGAGGCTGCCGTCGTTAGCCCGGAAGGTGAAGCTGTCGGAACCGTTGTAGTCGGCGTTCGGCGTATAGGTCACCGTCGCCGTGCAGCTCGTGCCCGGCGTGCCGCTGGTGATCGGCTCGACTGCGGTGCAGCTCGGCGCGCTGACGAGTCCGAGTACGCCATGGCTCGGGCCCGTCACGATGCTGAAGGCCAGCGGTGTCGGGCCATCGATGTCCCGGGCCCGCAGGGTGATGGACAGTGGTGTGTCCTCGTCGGTCACAACGCTCTGGCTCTGCGCCTGAGGCGCATCGTTGACGGCCGTGACGGTGATCGAGACCGTCGCCGGCAGGCTGGTCTTGGCGGCCGCGCACGACGTGCTCGGCGCGCCGCAGTTGTCGGGGTCGCCGCGGTCCGTCACGGTGAAGGTGAAGCTGTCGCTGCCGTTGTAGTTCGCGTTCGCCGTATAGGTCACGTTGGGCGGCGTGCCGCTCAGGCTGCCGTGGACAGGCGGGGTCACGATCGTGAAGGTCAGGTTTGCCGGCGCCGTCTCCACGTCAGTCCCGGCGAGCGTGATCAAGGTCGGCGTATCCTCGTTCGTCGTCACGCTCTGGGCGATCGCAGTCGGCTCGTCATTCACGGGGATGACGGTGATCGAGACCGTGGCGACGCTCGAATCCGCCGAGCCGTCGTTGGCCTTGAACGTGAAGCTGTCCGGGCCGTTGTAGTTGGGGGCCGGGGTATACGTCACGGTGGCGGTGCAGCTGGAGCCGAGATCGCTCGGCGAACAGCTCGGCGCGCTGATCGAGCCGAGGGTGCCGTGGCTCGGTCCGCCGACGATGCTGAAGGTCAAGCCTGCGCTGTCGACGTCGGTGGCGCTGAGCGTGATGATCTTCGCGGTGTCTTCGTCCGTGGTCACCGTCTGTCCGGCCGCCACCGGCGGGTCGTTCACCGCGGTCACGGAAATCGTCACCATCGCAACGTTGCTAAGGTTGACTCCATCGCTGACGCGATACATGAAGCTGTCGGGGCCGTTGTAATCGGCGGCCGGGGTGTACTGGAACGATCCGTCGGCGCCGAACGTGAAGCTCGACGCGTGCAGGGGCCCGCTCACCAGCGTCGCTGTCAGTGGGGTGCCCGTATCGTTGGCGACGAAGCCCGGTGCGCCGACCATGAGCGTGGTGTCCTCGGCGGTCGTGAACGTGTCGTTCACGGCCACGGGCGTGGCGCCCGTGGCGAGGACCTGGATCGTCACCATGGCCACGTTGCTGGTGCCATTCGTGCTCGTCACGGTGTATGCGAACGAGTCCGGCCCGACGAATCCCGACATGGGTGTGTAGCTGAACGAGCCGTCCGTGTTCAGCGTGAACGCGTCCGCGTAGAGCGGCGCGCTCATGAGCGTCGCGGTGAGACTCTCACCCCGTCGCTCGAGATCGTTGCCTATTACTCCCGGCGCGAGGACCGTCAGCGGCGTGTCCTGCGTCGTGCTGTAGACGTCGTTGACCGCCACAGGGTTCGCGTTGGCCGCCAGCACGTTGAGCGAGACCGTGACCACCGCAGAGTCGAGGAACCCGTCGTTGGCCTTGTACGTGAAGCTGTCGGGTCCCACATACGACGCGGCTGGTGTGTACGTGAACGAGCCGTCCGGGTTAAAGGCGAAGGCTGCCGCATGGGCGGGTCCGCTCACCAGGACGGCGGTGAACGTGCTGTCCACGTCGAGGTCGTTCCCGAGCACGCCCGGGGCGGCGACGGCGAGCATCGTGTCCGTGTACAGCGTGTAGATATCGTTCGCGGCCACCGGCGCGTCGTTCACCGGGTTGATGGTGATGGAGACGGTCGCGGTGCTCGAGTCGAGGCTGCCGTCGTTGACCTTGAACGTGAAGCTGTCAGCGCCGTTGAAGTTGGCCTTGGGCGTATAGGTCACCCCGGCGGTGCAGGAGGTGCCGGCGCCGCTGGGTGTGCAGCCGGGCGCGCCGATGGTGCCAAGCGTCCCGTGGCTCGGAGTGCCCACGATGCTGAACGTCAGGCTGGCGCTATCGATATCGGTGCCGCTGAGCGTGATCGCAAGCGGCGTGTCCTCGTCGGTGGTCGGGCTCTGCGCGTTGGCTACCGGGGCATCGTTGACCGCGTTGATGGTGATCGAGACGGTCGCCGCGTTCGAGTCGAGGCTGCCGTCGTTGACCTTGAAAGTGAAGCTGTCGGGGCCGTTGTAGTCCGCCGCCGGCGCGTAGGTCACGCTCGCCGTGCAGGAGGTGCCGGCGCCGCTCGGACTACAAGACGGGACGCCGATGGGCCCAAGCGAGCCGTGGCTCGGGCCCGTGACGATGCTGAACGTCAAGCTCGAGCTATCGACGTCGGTTCCACCGAGCGTGATCGCCTTCGGCGTGTCCTCGTCAGTGGTCACGCTTTGCGCGTCGGCCACGGGCGCGTCGTTGACCGCGTTGACGGTGATCGAGACGGTCGCGGCGCTCGAGTCGAGGCTGCCGTCGTTCACCTTGAAGGTGAAGCTGTCGGGGCCGTTGTAGTTCGTCGCCGGCGTGTACGTCACGCTGGCCGTGCAGCTCGAGCCCGGGGTGCCGGTTCCGTTGCTGACGGCGGAGCACGACGTGCCGGTGATGACGCTCAGGCTTCCATGAGCGGGAGTGCCCACGATGCTGAAGGTCAGACTCGTGGAATCGACGTCTGACGCGCCCAGCGTGATGATCAGCGGCGTGTCCTCATTGGTGGATGGACTCTGGGCATTCGCCACCGGCGCATCGTTGACCGCGTTGACGGTGATCGACACGGTTGCGGCGGTCGAGTCGAGGCTGCCGTCGTTGACCTTGAAGGTGAAGCTGTCGGGACCGTTGTAGTTCGTCGCCGGCGTATAGGTGACGCTCGCCGTGCAGGAACCTCCACCGCAGACTGGCGCTCCGACCGTGCCGAGCGTCCCGTGGCTGGGCCCGCTCACGATGGCGAAGGACAGGCTCGGGCTGTCGATATCGGACCCACTGAGCGTGATGGAGAGTGCCGTGTCCTCGTTGGTGGAGACGCTCTGGCTGTTCGCGGTTGGCGCATCGTTGACCGCGATTACGGTGATGGAGACGGTCGCTGCCGGGCTGTCGAGGCTGCCGTCGTTCACCTTGAAGGTGAAGCTGTCCGGCCCGCTGTAGTTGAGAGCGGGAGTGTACGTCACGCTCGCCGTGCAGGTCGAGCCCGGGGTGCCGGTGCCATTGGTGACCGTGGAACACGACGTGCCGGTGATGGCACTGAGAGAGCCGTGGGTGGGAGTGCTCACGATGCTGAACGTGAGGCTCGTGTTGTCGATATCGGACCCGCCCAGCGTGATGACCAGGGAGGTGTCCTCGTTGGTGGAGACGCTCTGCGCACTGGCGGTCGGCGCGTCGTTCACCGCCGTCACCGTGATCGAGACCGTCGCCGTGTTCGAGTTGAGGCCGCCGTCGTTCGCTCGGAACGTGAAGCTATCGGCGCCGTTGTAGTTCGCGGCGGGCGTATACGTCACGCTGGTCGTACAGGTCGACGTTCCGGCGGTGACCGTGCACGAGGGTGCGGACAGCGTCCCGAGTGTTCCGTGACTCGGCGAACTTACGATGCTGAACGTTAGGTTCTGACCGTTCGCATCGGTGGCGCTGAGCGTAATGGCCTTCGGAGTGTCCTCATTGGTCGTGACGCTCTGACTGCTCGCGACGGGTGCGACGTTGGTGTTGAAGGTGACGGTGAGCGGGTTGCCCCCGCCGCCCAGCGGTCCCACGGAACATGGGTTGGTCGTCCCCGAGCAGCCGCCAAGTGAGACGGTCCAACCCGCGAATACGGACGCCGCATTCGGCGAGGCGGTGATGGTTGCCACCGCACCGTTGTCCGTGAGATTCACGTTGCACGACCCAACGATGGTGATCGAAGCGGTGCCGTTACCGGTTGCCCCTGTGCACGCACCGGATCCAGTGGTCGGGTAGGTGATCGCGCCGAGGTTGACCGTAACGCCGAGAGAGCCGCCGCCCGTCCCGGCGAAGCTGATATTGAGGTTCCGCGCCGCCGCCACATATGGCCCCACGAACGGCCCGCCCGCGCCCACTGGCGCTGCGCCCGCCGGCTGGATGAATTCCGTGCTCGTGTCCGCGAGGGCGCGCGGCATGTTGATCCGACCATTGCCTGTCTCGTCCTGCGTTCCCGCGGGATCGGCGTTGCGCGCAATGCGACCCACGATCACGCCGTTGCTCAGCGTCGGATCCACGGACTTCATGAAGGCGGCGAGCCCGGCCACGTAGGCAGCGGACGCCGACGTGCCGCTGATCACGATGTAGTTGTCGTTGATGTCGACGGTCTGAATGTCGACGCCGGGAGCGGCGATGAACACGGCCTGTCCCGCGTTGCTGAACGAGGCCAGCGCGTCATTCGGATCGGTCGCGGCCACGCCCATGACGCCGCGATCGCCCGCAGGGAAGGGCGGCGTGTTGACGGCGTCGTTGCCGACGGCGGCGACCACGACCGCGCCCTTCGACCACGCATAGTCGATCGCATCCTGGAGGTTCTGGCTGAATTCGGGGGCGCTGAACGCCATGAGAATGACGTCGGCGCCATGATCGGCCGCCCAGATCACGCCGGCGATGACGTCACTGTCTCGGCCTTCGCCATTGGCGTTGAGCACCGTCACGGGGACGATTTGCACGCCGGCATACGCCACGGCTGCGATGCCGTCAGCCGGAATCGAATCGGTTTGCGCCGCGATGATGCCTGCCAGCCACGTGCCGTGACCGCTGGGGTCGTTCATGCCATTGGAGCCGTCCAGGATCGACGTGCCACTGATGACTTTGCTGGCGAGCTCCGGATGGCTCGCGTCCACCCCCGTGTCGAGCAGCGCCAGCTTCGCGGAGCCCGTCGGCGTGATGACTCCGAACACCTGGTCCCAGCCGATCTTCGGCAGGGCCCACTGGTTCACATAGAGCGGATCGTTGGGGACGGTCTCGGACGTGCGCGTCTTGTTGAGCTCGGCGTTCTGAACCTGCGGATCGACCTGGTAGCGCGCGAGCGTCGCATCCAGTTGCTCGGCGGGCACCGTGACGATGAGCAGACGCAGCGCCGGTATCGATGACGTGAGCGTGCCGCCGTTGCGCGCGACGATTTCCGCCTGCTGATCCGTCGTCAGCCCCGCCACGACCTTGACGATCAGTGACGAAGACGTCGCCGACGGCGCGGTCTGTGCGACGGCGAACAGCGGTACGAACGTGACCGAAGCAATGACGAGCAGGAGAGCAACGACCGAAAGTCGCGCGCGCATGAAGTTCCCCACGGGCGTGCGGCGATCGGCGAAGCGCCGGCTGAGCCAATTCATATCCGCTCCAAAAACTGCGCGAAAAATTGAAATCCAAACGGCACACACCGACGCGAGGTGCGTCCGGGCACATTAACTGAACTTCAGAATCGGACAAGAAGATACTTTGGTATAGACCGTTCAGTCAGTTGACGGGACGGATCCACCTATTGGTGTCTGCCACCGCCTATCGCTTGTGCCGAGATCTTGTCGATGTCTTCCGTTGGATCGTTGCTCGAGATGTAGTCGGATACTGGGACCTTCGGGTGGCTGGCGCTGTTGTTAGGGTTGCTGACGCGCTGCTGCTACGATGGACGAGGAGGGACATGAGCGTTGAGCCCAACCAAGCTGCCCGACTCGAAGACGATTCTGATGCTGTTCGCGATAGGTGCCGGACTCATCGTGGGGACGTTCACGTACTTCTTCATACGCCGCTGGCCGACCTTCGATCCCTTAGTGACCGCTACGATGATCGGAGTTGGTTTGCTGCTGATCGTGATCTACGAGCGCTTGGGGCTCATCCACAAGGAGCTGAGAGCGGTTGTCCTCCTGCTCGAGCGACGCGACGGCCTCCCCGCCGACGGCCGGTTGGCCGACAGTCCAGACGGGCGTGATGCCAAGGCGACCGCGCATGCCAGATAATCCTCGTCATCTTTGGCAGAAGCGGTCATAGAGGCGTGACGGAAACAGCCTGATTTTGTAGTCGTTCCCTGATTCGCAGCGCTGGCATTGCCGTTGCTCAAAGCGTGGTTATGCCCTCCTCACGACCGGTGGACGTCACGCCCCACGAGGTTCTTCTCTTCATGCCCCGGGAACGGGCGGATAGACTCCGCCGGCGGATGCTTCAGGCCCCAGACTTGCGGACGCTTGGAGTCTCTCGGCTCTATCGTGTACGCCGCGGTTGGGCCGTCACACTGGGGCAGGGCGTCAGTGCCGGGAAGCGGCCGCACGCCGAGCGGTCGGCGCGGAGCGCATGAACCCAACGTCTCGCCTAGCCGGTATGAAGTGGGTGACGGCGGCGGCCATCGCGGTGCTGCTCATCGCACCTGTACCTGTTCTCGCCGGCGTGCTCGCGTACGGCATCACCGTCGTCCACGCGCTTCCCTGGGTCATCCGCGCGTCCTAGTCCGCGCTTTCCTGCCTTAAGCAGCGCCCTCGAAAAAGACAAGCCCGTATCGTTCCTGTTGGGCGATGATGAGCCGATGCGGCATCCCGAGGTCCCGTCCTGCACGCGACTCATGTCGGAATGCTATTGCGGGACCGAGCGAGGCTGATCGTTGGATCGTTCGGCCTGGGTCTTGTGCTGTGGGGGCTGATGCTGTTCCTGGGACAGATGTACGGCGCCATCGAAACCGGACGCCTGGAGAGCGTGTCGCTCGGCTCCGTGGTAAACCGAACAACGTCGCGGGCCTTCCTGCCGGATGCAGTCGCCGACGCTCCGCGCCGGATCCTCGGAAACGAGTTTGCCGAGTCGGTGGACTGGCTGCTGGATCATATTCCGGTTGCATTGTTCCTCGGAGTCGTGGGCGGTATCGTCACGTGGCGTACCTTGCTTCGGGAGCCTCCTTCATCACCCGGTCTCTGACGCTCCTCGTCGTTCTGCTTGCCGCGCTGTCGACGGGGTGTAGCGCCATCCCCGGAGCGACAGCTCCGCCGCAAAAGCCTGGCGCCGCGGCGCCGCCGGAGTGGCACCCAGGCGACCGTTGGGTGTACCGGATCAATGGCTCGGATAAGGAGACACGCACCATCGAGGTCGAGTCGACTCGCTCGGTCAGCGGCCAGCCGTACTACTACGTGATCAAGGCGTCTGACACGGATCTCTTGAACTACTGGACTCTCGATCTCGGCTGGGCCGCCGTCGTCTCGTCCGACTCCCGCGTTGTCGCCCGGGTTGATCCCCCTGTGCCATGGTTCGTCTGGCCACTGGATGTCGGCCGCCAATGGACACACCAGGGCCGGTATGAAGACCGCAACGGCAGGCACGACGCGAACAGCAAGTTCATGGTGACGGCCCGCGAGATCGTGGACGTCCCCGCCGGACGGTTCGAGACGCTGAAGGTCGTTCGGGAGGGCGAGTCGGTCAACTCGGATCAGTACTGGTATGCGCCTGAAGTCCGCACCTATGTGAAGTGGATCGTCAAGCGAGGCGACCAGCGCATTGAGGAGGAGCTGGTCGGCTACAAGCCGGCCGAACGGCTCATCCCGGTCCCAGCAAACCCGCCGCCGAAGGCTAAATAAAGCCTGTCGCTCGGTCTGTTCGGTCGCCCTCGGCCGCTCCTGACCGCAATCGCTCTGACGGTCGTCTTTGCTGGCTGTGCGTTCATGAGGTTCGGACCGACGGGTCGCGCGTGTCTCCTTCTTCCGGTGCTGAGTGCCCTCGCCTTCATCATCGTGAGCGATCTTTCTTCCCGGCTAATCCCCGATAAGATCACGTTTCCATTGATCGTTTACGTATTGATCGTCGCCATTTTTTTTGGCCGTTCGGCCTTCGGCCGTGCCCTGCTGGGGGGGCTCATCGCCGGCGCGGCGATCCTCCTTCTTACCGTGGTCAGCCGGGGCGGTATCGGAGGGGGTGACCTCAAGCTGATGGTTCTCGTGGGTGCCTCACTGGGGTGGAAAGAAGCCCTAACACTTTTCGTGATCTCCCAGATCCTCGCGTTGGCCGCCGCAGTGGCATTAACCCTTGTCCGACGAGCGATTTTTCGTGGTTCGCTCCCGGTTGGCGCTATTATTGCGGCCCTGGCGGCGATTGCTCTTTTGACAATGGACGTTCACACTACGCGATCGTTATATGACTGATTCCCAGTACTCCGCGCACATTCGTGCCGAGCGCCTCATCTCTGCGGGACGGGTCGTGCTCGCGACCTGTGCGCTCGTCGCGGTGGCGGCGACGCCGGGTCAGTCCTTTCAGACGCAGCGGGCGGACTACTTCCTGCTGGGCGTATATGCCGTCTACGCCCTCGGGATTGCGGTCGCCGTGTGGCGAGCGACGCGACCGCTCCTGCGTACTCGACTGGTCACGCACTTCATCGATCTGATTGTCTTCGCGGGCATGTACGCCTCCGAGCAGCACGTGGCCAGCGGCTTCTTCGTTTTCTTCGTGTTCTCGCTCCTCAGCGCGACGATGCGATGGCAGTGGCGCGGCACGTTATTGACCGCGATCACCGCGCTCGGTATCGCTCTTGCCGCCGGCCTCTACCAGGCGTCGACGCCGCAGCCATTCGAGGCGAACCGTCTTCTCATCCGTGGTCTCTATCTGGCGGTCGTCGCGGTCCTCCTGGGTTATCTAGGCATCTACGACTTGCGGCTGCGTCGCGAGATGTCGCGGCTTGCATCGTGGTCGACGCCTCTGCCCGACAATGTCGAGGGAATGATTCGGGAAGTGCTCGTCCGGATCGCAGACGCTCTGGCGGCACCGCGGGTGCTGCTGGTCTGGGAGGAGCGCGAGGAGCCCTGGCTCAACATCGCGCTGTGGTCGCAGCAGCGAGTGAAGTTTACGCGGGAGGCACCGACCCCACTTGCTCCGCTGACGGCCGATGCGCTGGCTGATGTCGACTTCTTTTGCGCGGATGTCGATGCTCCGAGCCCGACGGTATTGTTCGCTGCCGCCAACGCCGACTTCCTGCGGTGGCGAGGCCACCCGCTCAACACGGTGCTGCGAGACCGCTTCTCGATACGGCGCGTCCTGTCCGTCCGATTCCAGTCCACGACCCTCACCGGGCGAATCTTCTGGCTCGACAAGCCGCGCATGAGCACCGATCAGCTCGGCTTCGCCCAGCTCATCGCGGGTCAAGTGTCGAATCGAATCGACCACTTCCATCTGCTCCTCGACCGGCGCCGCGCCGCCGCGGAGGAGGAGCGGGTGCGCCTGGCGCGGGACCTCCACGACGGGCTGCTTCAGTCGCTCACCGCCATGTCGCTCAAGCTCGAGGAAGTCCGCGTCCTGGTGGACGAGGAGCCCAACGTCGCGCAGAAGCGGCTTCAGGGGATCCAGCGGCTGATCACCGCGGAACAGCGCTACCTTCGATTCTTCATCCGCCACCTGAAGCCATTTGCGTCACCGGAGCCGGATGCCAGCCTCGACGCGCGGCTGGAACTGCTCAGTCAGCGCGTCGAGCTGGAATGGGGACTCGGCGTCGATGTCCACGTCGCGCACGCCGGCGCGCCGCTGAGCGCCGAGCTGTCTGACGAGCTCTATTACGTGGTCAGTGAGGCGCTGGTGAACTCGGCCCGTCACGCCAAGGCATCGACGGTGCGGGTCGATCTCGACGTCAGGGAGACGACGATCGGCATCGTGATCGCCGACAATGGCCGGGGCTTTCCGTTCCGCGGGCGCTATGACCACACGGCGCTCAAGGCATCGCGACAGCTGCCGGTGACCCTCGGCGAGCGTGTCGACGCGCTTCACGGGATCATGGTCATCGAGTCGACCGACGCCGGCGCGCGCATCGAGATCGAGATCCCTCGCGGTCTCCTCGACGACCAGACGTCATGATCGATCTGGTTCTCGCCGACGATCATCCAATCGTGCTCGCCGGGATGGAGAACATGTTCCGCCGCGAGCGCGACTGTCGTGTCGTTGCGTCGTGCGTCGACGGCGTCGAGGCCCTACGCGCGATCGCCCGTTACCAGCCGAGCGTGGCCGTGCTCGATCTCAGGATGCCTCGCATGGACGGTCTCGGCGTGCTCCGCGAGGTGCAGAAGGAAGGAAGAAAGACACGCATCGTGCTGCTCGCGGCGGCCCTCGACGACGAGGATGTGCTGGAGGCTGTGCACCTCGGCGTTCGTGGCGTGATCCTCAAAGAGATGGCGGTGGCGCTCGTCGTTCAGTGCGTTCGCGAGGTCCATGCAGGCCGGCAGTGGCTCGAGAAGCGGTCCGTCACGCAAGCGCTCGAGAAATTCACGCGCCGGCAGACGGGCACGCGGGAGCTCGAGAAGGTTCTCACGGCGCGGGAATTCGAGATCGCCCGCGCCGTCGCCGCAGGGCTGAGGAACAAGGAGATCGCGGCGAAGCTGCAGATCGCCGAGGGCACCGTGAAGATCCATCTGCACGCGATCTACGAAAAGCTGAACCTCGACGGCAGGATGTCGCTCGTGCTGCGGCTCAAGGAAAAGGCCGTGCTGTGATGGCTATACCAAAGGTTATAGCAATTCATATCCCCAGATGCATTGAACAGAATGCCCAAGCCTTTATAGAGTCGGGCTCCCGGATAACAACGACTTCGCAGTCCTGGGTGCCCGAACGCTCGCGCCCAGATGCGAGGACAAAGGAGGGCAGGACTCTCGTAGCGGCGGGGCGTTGGGTCATTTCACCTTTTTCGAACTCAAACACAGAGGGTCAGATGCTGAAGAAGATTAACGGTTATGTCAGGAACGAGCGCGGCGCGGAAATGGTCGAGTGGGTCGTGGTGGTCGTGGTTCTGGCCGTGGTTGCCTCGATCGTCTTCGGTCCCAACGGCGTGCTGCAGAACGCCATCAAGGACGGCGTCAACAAGATCGCCGCGATCATCAGCGCCCTTCCGACGACGTAGGAACGGGCTGGTTCGATGGAGGGACGCGGCGGCTTTGGAGCCTGGCTTTGGGGCCTGTAGGGAAGCCATGCCCGGAGCCGGAGCCGCCCGCCCAGTCACCGTATCTGTTCGGCAGAAATCATCGTTATGACGAGGGTTCGATCGTGCGGAAAATGACAAGGTCTGTCGGAAGCCAGCGCGGGGCGGCGATCGTCGAGACGATCTTCGCCACGCTTTTCCTGCTCTTCATCATGTTCGGGATGGTCGAGCTGGCGCGCGCGTGGTTCACTCAGCAGCTTGCCACGGCGGCGGTGCGCGAGGCGGTAAGGGCGGGAGCCGTCGAGCTCAATTCAGGCAACGTATCGACCGTCGGTCTGGCTCGCATGAATGCGGTGCTGTTGGGGGCTGGCATCCCGTCCGGCAAGATCATCAGTCCGTCGGTTGGGCTCGCAACCATTACCGGCAGCACCGATCAGAAGGTAGTCGCGAGCGTGACGGTCCGGTTCAATACAGTGTTTCCTTTGCTCCTGCCGAATCTCGGCACGATCGATATCCCCCAATCCGCCTCGATGCGGTGGGAAGGCAGCGGAACCTAGGAGGCAATATGCGTCGACGTCTCTTGATCGTTCTCGCAGTCGCGTCGCTGATCGGCCTGTTCGCGAGCTACCTCGTGTATAGGGTCGTCGTGACCGTACAGGCCGGCGGGCGGCCCGACAGCATGGCCGAGGTGGTCGTGGCCGCGGTCAACATGAGCATGGCGGAGACCATCACGCCGCAGCATGTGAAGCTCGTGGCGTGGCCGAAGGCCTCGATTCCGAGCGGGGCGATCACGAAGGTCGCCGACGCCGAGAACCGTGTCGTACGTAGCTCGATCATCGCCGGGGAGCCGCTGATCGAAGGCAAGCTCGCTCCGCAGCTCGCCGGCCGTGGAGGACTGATGCCGATGCTCGTGGAGGTCGGCCAGCGGGGAGTCACGATCAAGGTGGACGACGCCACCCGCGAGACCGGCTTCATTCTGCCGAACAGTCACGTGGATGTCCTGGTCAGCATGGCGAAGCCCGGCGGCTCCGGTGACCGGATCGCCAAGACCATTCTCCAGGACGTGCAGGTGCTCGCGTCCGGGCAGATCGTCGAGCTGCGCGACAACAAGCCCGTCACGATGACGACGGTAACTCTGTCTCTCAATCCCGATCAGACCGAGCGCCTCACGCTGGCGCAGACTGAGGGCCGGCTGTTCCTCGTGACGCGGAACCTGGGCGACAACAAGATCGTGGCAACGCAAGGGGCAACGCGGGCGACCCTCCTTGGCGACACGCCAGCGCCCGCCGCACCACGTGTAGCTTCGGCTCCCAAGCGGGTTGCCGTCGCCCCCCCGCCGCCGCCTGCGCCGGCCGTCATTCCGCCGCCGACGCTCGAGACGGTCAGCGTCTCCGTGGTACGGGGCGGCAAGGTTTCGGAGCACCGGTTCGTCAAGAAGGGCGCCGACGAGTGGGTCGAAAAGACAGTCGAAAAGGAGCGATAACCGAATGACGCGTGCACGGGGTATCTCGACTCTCGTGGCCCTATTGACCCTGCTCGTCGGCGCCGGATCGGCGCTCGCCGCCGATCCGACCCCCGAGTCGCGGATGGTTCGGCTCGAGATGACGATCGGCAAGGCTCAGATCGTGGATCTGAACGAGCCGTTCACCCGGGTTTCGGTCACCAACCCGGCCATCGCCGATGTCTTCGTGACGACCCCGAAGCAGATCCTTGTGAACGGCAAGGCGGTTGGCACCACGTCGCTGGTCGTCTTCTATCCGGATCGCACCCTCTTTTTCGACATTCTGGTGAACACCGACATTGGCCTGCTGAAGGACCGGCTGAAGCAGATCGCTCCGAACGATGAGATCCAGGTCTACCCCGCGCAGGACGCCATCATCCTGAGCGGCAATGTCTCGAGCTCGACGGTCGCCGACGCTGCGGTCGAGCTCGCGACGTTGTTCGCACCCAAGGGCAAGGTCGTCAACCTCATCGGGTTGACCGACGTGAAGCCGCAGCAGGTCATGCTTCAGGTCCAGGTGGCGGAGGTCGACCGGTCCGCCATGAAAGAGCTGGGATTCAGCGCACGTTTCCTGGGTTCGGCGCTGAACGCCGCGATCTTCCCCGGCAACCCGTTCGCGCTTCCTCTGGGAACTGTCGGCAACATCCTCGAGACGACGACTACCGGTGCAACGGTCGTGGGAACCTCGACGCCCGATTTCTCGTTCATCGGCAACAGCTTTTTCCTCTCTTCCCCGAACCGCAATTACGCCGGCGTCGTGCGAGCGCTGGCCGAAAAAGATCTCTTCCGGACGCTCGCCAAGCCCAACCTGGTCACGCAGAGCGGCAAAGAGGCCAAGTTCATCTCGGGCGGCGAGTTTCCGTACCCCGTGTCGACGACGAACAACACGATCGGCGTGCAGTTCAAGGAGTTCGGCATCGGCCTGATCTTCACGCCGGTGGTCGTCGACGGCGAGACGATCAACCTGCGAGTGCTGCCCGAGGTATCGAGTCTCGATTTCAGCCAGGGTCTCGTCTCGGCGGGATTCCGTATCCCGGTTATCCGGAAAAACCAGACATTCACGACGATCAACGTCAAGAACGGGGAATCGTTCGCGATCGCCGGCCTTCTGAACAACGAGGTGCGTCAGGCCGTGGCGAAGATTCCGCTTCTCGGCGATATTCCGATCCTCGGCGCACTGTTCCGCAGCACGCGCTTCCAGCATGCCGAGAGCGAGCTGCTCTTTCTCGTCACGGTGAAGATCGTGAAGCCTGAACCGGTCGGGTCGGCGGCGACGCCCGACCCACTGAAGCTCATGGAGCTGCGACCCGGTGAGCGCAAGGAATTCACGTTCGTCCCCGGGATTCCTGGTGTGGGCGATGTCGTCGACCGGCCGCTCGGCCAGAGCAACCTGTCACCCAAGTGAGGATAGATGGCCTCCGTCCTACGTACGATCCTCGTTGACAGCGACCCGGAGTCGCTGGCGACGCTGCGTCGCCTCTTCGCCGCAAGCTCCGGAGCGGTCATCGTCGGGGAGTTTCCCGACATCGCCCAGGCGCTCGTCGAAGGGCCCTCGCGGAATCCTGATCTGCTGATCGTCGAGATCCCGCGCCAGGTTGCCGCACAGGGCGCCGAGGCGGCGACGGGGATCGTCGAGAACGCCTCAGAGGCGCTGCCGAGCACGGCGATCTTCGTGACGGGGCCGTCGCTTCCTGCCGACGTTGTCATCAAGCTCATCCGCGCCGGAGCGGTGGAGTTCCTGACCCGACCGGTGGAGCGGGCCGACGTGCTGGCGGCTCTCGACAAGCTCGGCCGTTTTCATCGTGGCAGCGCCCCCGCGCGCCGGGTGGGGCGCCTCACCTCCATCTTCTCGACGAAAGGCGGCCTGGGCGTCACGACGGTGGCGACCAATCTCGCCGTCGCCCTGTCGAACCAGGTCGCGGGCAGTGTTCTGCTCGTCGACGTCAACAGCGCGCAATCCGACGTTGCGACATTTCTGAACTTGCGCACGACGTACTCGGTGCTCGATGCGTTCGAGAACGTGGGGCGCATGGACGAATCGTTCCTCCGTGGGCTGCTGGTCAAGCACGGCAATGGGTTGTGGGTACTACCCGGGCCGCAGCGCATGGAGCGTATCCAGTTCGGCGCCGAGCCCGTCCGGATCGGTCTCGAGCTGATGCGCTCGTATTTCGACCACGTCGTGCTCGATTTGCGGCACGATCTCGACCCCGGCACCGTCACCGCGCTCGAGCAATCGGACACGATCCTCTTCCTCACGAGCCTGGATGTGCCGGCGATTCGCTCGTCGATGGCGGGACTGGCCGCCTTCCGACAGCTCGGCGTCAGTCAGCAGCGCATCAAGATCGTCGTCATGCGCGAGGATACCGCCGAGGACATGACGACGAAGCAGGTGCGCGACGCGCTCGGGCTGCCGATTTTCTGGCGCATCCCGAACGATTACCAGGCCGTCATGTCGTCGATCAACGCCGGCAGTCCCGTTGTGATGGCGTCCCCGCGCTCGAAGGTCGCCAGAAGCCTCGTGCAGCTCGCCGAGTGGATTGGCCATCAGAAGCCGCCCGGTGGGCGCGAGAAGCCGCCCGGTGGACCCAAGCGCGGATTCTCGTTGAAGCATCTGGTGTGGAACCCCAAGGGATCGCGAGGAGCCTGAACCGATGGCACTATTCCGTCGCCTGCCCGACACTGCGCCCGCACAGGCCACCGGGGCCGTCAACGCTCCGAATGGGCGACCCGCTGCGCCGGACGTGAGGGCCAGCTACTATGATTTGAAGAACCGCATCCATCGGCAGCTCATCGAGCGTATCGATCTGTCGAAGATCGGTGTGCTGCCGGCCGATGTGCTGCAGCAGCAGATCCGCCGCATCGTCGAGGACATGCTCGTCGACGACGAGACGCCGCTGTCGCGCCAGGAGCGCGAGCAGATCATCATCGAGGTGCAGCACGAGACGTTCGGCCTCGGGCCGATCGAGCCGCTGATGCAGGATCCCAGCATCTCCGACGTGCTCGTCAACGGGCCCAAGCAGGTCTACGTGGAGCGTCGCGGGAAGCTCGAGCGCACGAAGGTCATTTTCCGCGACAACGCGCACCTGTTGCAGATCATCGATCGCATCGTGTCCGCGGTCGGACGCCGCATCGACGAATCGTCGCCGATGGTCGACGCGCGCCTGGCCGATGGCTCTCGTGTGAACGCCATCATTCCGCCGCTCGCGCTGGACGGTCCCGTCCTCTCCATCCGGCGGTTCTCGGCCGACCCGTACAAGATGTCGGATCTCATCGAGTTCGGCACACTGACCCCGGCGCTGGCCGAATTCATTCGTTCCGCCGTGCAGGCCCGGCTGAACGTCCTGGTGTCAGGAGGCACGGGCGCCGGGAAGACGACGCTCCTCAACGTGCTGTCCAATGCGATTCCGACCGCCGAGCGCATCGTCACGATCGAGGACTCCGCCGAGCTGCAGCTCCAGCAAGAGCACATCGTCCGCCTGGAGACGCGGCCCCCGAACATGGAGGGCGCCGGCGCGGTGACTCAGCGCGATCTCGTCCGCAATGCCTTGCGGATGCGGCCTGATCGCATCGTGGTCGGCGAGGTGCGCGGTCCCGAGGTCCTGGACATGCTGCAGGCCATGAACACGGGCCACGACGGCTCGCTGTCCACCGTCCACGCCAACTCGGCACGCGACGCGCTGTCGCGCCTGGAGACCATGGTGCTCATGTCGGGTATGCCGCTGCCGTTACGCGCGATGCGCGATTACATCTCCTCCGCGCTGGACATGATCATCCACATCGGACGGCTCAGCGATGGCAGCCGAAAGGTTCTACGGGTCGTCGAAGTGAGCGGCATGGAGGAAGACGTGGTCACGACGCAGGACATCTTCACGTTCCAGCAGGACGGAATCGGCCAGGACGGTCGCGTGCGCGGCTTCCACCGCGCGACGGGCATCCGGCCGAAGTTCACGGACCGCTTGCTCCGCGCGGGCATCCAGCTCGGGCCGGAAATCTTCGATCCGACCAACCACCAGGTGGCGCGCTGATGGAACCGCTGATCATTGCGGTTCTCGTCTTCATTGCCTTCGTTGGCCTGATCGTCGGAGTGTGGTGGGCAGTCGCTCCGGCGCGCAGCGTCCGTCTGCGTCTGGCCGGTGCGGCGCCCGTGACCGGGGTGATACAGGCCGACATCGTCAAGGCGCGTGAGTCGAAGCTGACCTCCGCGCGGGCGCTGGCCTCCCTGCTCGAGCGTGCGGGATACAACCGGACGGTGAATGAGGTCGCGGCGGTCATCGGCGCGTTTGCGCTCGTAGGCGCCGCCGCGGGAGCCATCCGAATGGGCGGAGCATTCTGGGCGCTCGTCGGCGCGGCGTTCGCAGGATCGCTCCCCATCCTCTACCTGAGCTACAGGGCGAACAAGCGTCTCAATCGCTTCCAGCGCGATTTTCCGGACGCCATGGACATGATGACGCGTGCGATTCGCGCGGGTCACGCGCTCGGGAGTGGCGTCCGGCTGGTCGGCGAAGAAATGCCGGACCCCGTCGGCCCCGAGTTCGCACGGATTGCGGAGGAGCTGCGCCTGGGACGCGACATCAACGAAGCGCTCGCGGGGCTCGAGCAGCGCGTGCCGGCCGAGGACGTGAGGTTCTTCTGTACGGCGGTCTCGATCCAGCGCACCACGGGCGGCAACCTGGCGGAAGTGCTCGACCGGCTCAGTGAAGTCATCCGCGAGCGCTACAAGCTCCTGAGCCACGCGCGTGTGCTCTCGACACAGCATCGGTGGAGCGCCATCCTCGTCGGCCTCAGTCCGATCGTCTTCGCCATCATCTTCCAGCTGATCCACCCGGACTACTTCACGGCGTTCTTCGAATCCCCTACGGCTCCGATGTTGCTGGGCGTGGGGTTGGCGTTCGAGGCGGTCGGCTTCTTCTGGGTCTGGCGCATCGCCAAGATCAAAGTGTGAGGCGAAAACGATGAACCCTGTCGCGATCGCGATTCTGTCGTTCACCGTGGTGGCCGGCGCGACGTTTCTGACGGCGTTCCTTCTACTGAAGCGCTTGCCGGCGGTCGAGCGCGCCCGGCTGCAAGGCACGAGCGCTGACGCCGATGACACGTCGATCCTGCGCTTCGAGTCCGAGATCCAGTCGCGATGGCAGCGGATCGCGGCTCGCCTCGGACACGCGCTCGGGCCCGGCGACCGCAAGCGCCGGACGCAGTATCGACGGCGCCTCATCCAGGCCGGATATCAGGACCCCCGCGCCGTCACGATCTTCATGGGCGCCAAGGTGGGTCTTGCGCTCGTGGCCTTCTGTCTCTATCCCCTCTACGGCTTCATGGTCGTTCGCGTGCTCCCGAACGTCTTCTCGATCTCCGCGATCCTGGCCGCGATCGGCTTCTTCCTCCCCGATTACTGGCTCATCCGGCGACGCCGGGAACGGCAACAGTCGGTGGTCGAGAACCTCCCGGATGTCCTCGACCTGCTCATGGTCTGCGTCGAGGCGGGAATGGGATTCGACGCCGCGGTAGCACGCATCGCGGAATCGGTCCGTACCCCCACGCCGCTGCACCAGGAGATGATGCGAATGCATCTCGAGATCCGCGCGGGCCGACCGCGTGACGAGGCCATGCGCGATTTTGCGGAGCGGACCGGGGTCGATGAGGTCAAGCGCGTGGTCACGGCGTTCATCCAGGCCGATCGGCTCGGCACGCCGCTGGGCAAGACCCTCCGCGTGCACGCCGAGGCGGCCCGCGTCGATCGTCGCCACCGCGCGGAGGCCAAGGCGTATATCGCTCCGCTCAAGATGATCTTCCCAACGGCGCTGTTCCTCATGCCGGCGTTTCTGCTCGTCGCGATGGCGCCGGCGCTATTGAATCTTCTCAAACTCTTCGCTGGCCTCGGAGGCGGGAATTGATGCTCAAAACTCTGCTATCGCTCGCGATGCTCGTGCTCGTCCCCGCGGCGCCCGCTCTGGCGCAGGAGGTGACGGCGGAAGTCCGAACCTGGAGCGGCCGCTCGTGGACGCTCAAGGACCCGACGTTCGAGGTGTTCTACACGATCCTGCCGTCGGTGTCCGCCGCTCTCGGGGCTCCCGGTGTGTACGCTCCGGCGGGGACCGGATTCGCGGTTCCGACGCCGCCGGGAGCCAGCGGAGAGCTCGCGCAGCCTCCCGCGACGATCGGCGTTGGCTCAGTCGGATTCCAGGCGGGGACCGCCATGAGCGTTGCCGCGGGGACGTTGTTGCCAGCCGGTCCTGCCTCGAAGCAAGGCCGGAGGCAGCAAGAGATGGTGACGCTTTCCAGCGCCGGCTCCGAGATTCACGTTCCGGTAGGCAATCTGATGAGCCTCGCGTTCACGCGGAGCCTGGTGCAAGGGAGCCCACTGCCGCCCTACGTCGCACCCGCGCATTTCCGTCACGCGGTCATCGCCGTCTTGGCTGACGGATCGCAGATCCAGGGCGACTACGTGAACATGGGGACCGCTATTCTCCGCGGTACCACTGCCCAGGGGACGATCGACATTCCCTGGGATGATCTCGAATTGGTCCGCTTCCGCCGCTAAGAGGAGCCTCATATGCGGATTTCACGCAGCGTTACGCGCCGCAGCGAGCGCGGTCAAATCATCATCTTTGTTCTGATCGCCGTCGTATTCCTGTTGGTGGCCGCTGGAAGTCTGGCCTCCGACGTTGCCAAGATGATCGCATTGAAGAACGAGGTCCAATCGAGTCTGGACGCCGCGGCGCTGGCCGGTGCTGGCAAGCTCGGCTTCGACAATACCGTCTTTCCGACCGCGCGCGATTTCGCCGTCAACTTCGCGGCGGCGAACAAGACCCGCAGCGGCACTGTCACCCTCGACCGCAACGACGCCAACGACCCAGCTCCGTTCACCTCGCACACGATGCCCTATGGTGACGTGCTTCTTGGTGTCTGGGATCCGACCAAGCCGGACGGCATCGGGCCGACAAAGCGATTTGCGCCTTCGCTCGACGGGACGGTCGTGAATTCGGTGATGTGTCGATACAAGCGCCAGACCCCGGCGAATTTCATGTCGCTCTGGGGCCTGTTTCAGATGAACGTCGCGGCCTCGGCGGTGGCCACGGCGAATCCGCCGGCGACGGTGCCGCCCGACGCCTGCCTGTTCCCGATCGGTGTGGGTGACTGCCCGTTCGGCGGGAATACCTCCCTCGGATGCGGGGCGACGATCACGTTCATCACGAGCAGTGGGAAAAACGACGTGGGCGCGGGGTGTCTCGCGCCTCCCTGCACTAACACCGCCGCGTGGGTCAGCCTCGTTCCAGGTCAGCAGCCGAATACGCCGAACCTCAAGGCGCAGATCGACGCCGCTGCCGGAGGCGCGTGTGCCGGCTCGGCGTACAACACGGGGGACTCGATTCCTGTCAGTAATGGCATGGTACAGCCGGTGATGGACGAACTTCAGACGAAGTTCACCCAGGAGTTCAACGCCTCGGGCACCGTGACCGTCAAAGATTCCGACGGCAATGCGACCTACAGCGGCAAGGGCTGGAAAGTCTACATTCCGGTCATCGATACGGACTGTCCGGCCGGCGCGATTTCGGGCAGCAAGACCATCGTCGGCTGGACCGAGTTCGTGATGACCCAAGTCATCAACAAGGGCAACTGCGCCGTAGCCAACCATTTCGCCCCGCCGGGCGGCGGGAAGAATCCGTGGGATCCAATCGGGAATAAGACCAACTGCACCGCCGAGAACGCGCCGAAGAATAACGGGGCCCTGCGCGCGGTCTTCGGCTACTACTCCTGCAAGATCATTCCGACGAATCCGGTGCCGATACCCACGCCACGCTCGGCGCTGGCGACGAAACTGCGGCTGGTGCGCTGACGCCGGATGCGGCACGGACGCGTCGAGCACGAATAGCGTTTCTCAAGGGGGATGAGCGTGACTGATTCGGGCAGCGCTCATCCCTCGCCTCCTGTTCTCGTCGATACGCTGCGGTACCCGCGTGAGTTCAGCCTCTCGCTCGTATGCTCACTCCTCCTGCACGTGGCAGCGGCGACGCTGTTACTGCAGGAGGTCCGGTTCCCGAGCGATGTCATCCCTGATGTGTTCGTCGAGCCCGATTGGACACCGCGTGCGGAGATCCCCAAGCCGACAGGTGGTGGAGCTCCTGTTGCGCCGTCGCGCCGGCCGGCCGCGCCGGGTCCCATTCGTCCCCGAACGGCAGACGCCGACAAGCCGCGAGACTCGAAGCCAGGCGAATCGAAGGTCAAAGAGGAAGCGGCGGCCAAAGAGCCGACTGTGACGGCAAAGGCGGTCGCGCCGACGCCGGCGCCGACTCCGGCCCCGGCTGCGGTCCAGGCGACAGCACCCAGCGTGGCACCGGAGCCGAGCGCGCCGAGCGCTGCGGAGACATCGCCGGGCCCTGAGTCGAAAGCGGCGGTGACTGCTGTACCAGCGCTGCCGAATGTCGTTGCGCCGCCTCTTCCCGAACCGCGCTCCGAGATGGCCGCGCGCAAGATCGACGCAGAATCGCCCGCTCCGCGTCCAGCACCCGAACGCGCGCCCGAGCCTCCGCCCGCGGCTGCCGCCGAGCGTGGCAGGCCGCAAGCTCCGAAGGTCCAGCCAGGGGTCACCGAAACCGTCGCGCAGCCGACTGCTCCGCCTTCGGAGTGGCGCGCCGCACAGCCGCTCGTGCCGGTGGCGCCACTCGCGCCCGCGACGAGCATCGCACCAGGATCGACGCCCAGTACCGAAGGCGTCGCCGCGCCCCCGGCGCTGGGCATTCCAACGCCGGCGCCGCCCGAACCAGCGGTCGCCTCCGTGGCGCCGCCTCCGGCGACGCCATCACCACTGGACTGGGAAGTTCCGAAGGCCGAGGAGCGCGCTGCTACCTCCGTCGGGCGCGCGAGGGAAGGGGTGGAGCGTCTGACTGGAGCAGGGACGTCGGCCGCCGGGACAACGAGCGTCGCCGGCACAGTCTCGCCGCAAGTGGCTCCAGAAGGCCGGGTGTCCGGATCCGCCCGCGAATCGGAGCGTGCGAGATCTCCCGAAGCGGTCTCCATTCAGCCGTTCAGCGGCAGAGGCAATGCTCCGTTCGGCCGGCCCGGTGAACCTGGAAAGTCAGATTCGCCGGGCGGAGCGACGGGCGGAACTGCGACAACGCCGGCACCGCGCGTTGACGATCGCGCCGCTCGAGCCGGGGGAGCGGGTGATCGAGCGGTAGCGAGCGCCCCGAAGCGCTCCGATGATGTTCGCGTAGGCGGGCCTCAGACCGGGGCCTCTGTACCGCAAGTCGGCACGGGCGGCGCGACCGCTGGCGCTGGCGGTGCGACTCCGGGCACTGGTGGCGCAACCGCCGGCGGTGGTGGCACTGCCGGCAACACCATCGCTGACGCTGGCGGCACGGGCCCCGGCGGGGCGACCGGTGGCGGCAGCACGGGCGGCGCGTCGCGCGCGGATGCTGGCGGTGGTGGTGGAGGGACCGGTCCCGCTGTCGGGCCCGGTCAGGGCGCCGGGGCGGGCGCAGGCGCCGGCGACCAGGGTGGAGGCTCACGGCAGCCAGGGCGTGTCGTGATCGTCTCGCCTCAGAATGGCCATCGGCTGTCGGAGGACGATGCGCCGATCGTGATCGTCCGGGGCCGCGTGGACGACCCCGAGATATCGAGTGTGTGGCTGACCGCCAACTCACGCCGCGTGCAGGTGCGCGTCCGCGACGGCCACTTCGAGTATCCGCTGGTCGTCATCGACAGAACGACGACCATCTCCGCGGAAGTGCCATCGAGCTCGATCCGGCGGAGCGAGCTCGTCACCGTGCACGCGGCGCCCGGAGTCCCCGCTACGGGTGTGGTCATCCTCGATTGGGGCGAGACGAAGCCGGCCGGCGAAGTCGGCATGGCGGCGACGTGGCGGGCGCGCGCGGATCGGCTCGACAGTCAGGAGGGGAAGGTTTTCGTGAGGCCGGCGCCGCTGCCGGACGACATCCCGGCCACCGCCTTCTACGTCAGAAACATGCAGTCGGGCGTGTACACGTTCGTCCTCGGATACCGCGGCCTCGACGCGGGGACGCGCGTGGTCCCGAGGTTCTATCTCACGACGCCGGGTGTTCCGACCGCTCGGGAGACGAAGGGAGTGACGCTCGCCGGGAGCGGCAAGTCCAACACGATCCGGGTGATGTTGCCGCAAGGGGTGTTGTGGGACCAGGACGACTGGTTCACGGGTCGGAGCGAGTCCTCGGAGTCGATCATCAAGTTCCGGGACGACGGCACGAGCTGGATCGAGCGGAAAGGCGAGTGAGTACCGACGCAGTCACGCAACGGTGGCACCCGCGCTGGCTGCTGATGCTCGTGCTCGTGTACGCCGCGGTCGCGATCATCGTTGTGCGGCCTGTCATCGATCCGGACGTCTGGTGGCACCTTCGCGCCGGACAGTGGATCCTCGAGCACCGTGCGGTCCCGTGGACGGATCCGTTCTCGAGCTATGGCCTTGGCAAGGCGTGGATCGCGTACAACTGGTTGTTCGAGGTCTTGCTCTACGAGCTCTATCGCCTGCTCGGCCTGTTCGGCCCGCTCCTCTACGTGGTCTTCTCTACGCTGGCGATCACGGTCGCCCTGCACACGCTGATCTCCCGCTTCGAGTCTCGTTTCACCCGGGCGGCTGCCCTGACGGCGCTCGGGCTCGGAGCGATGGGGCCGGTGCTCATGCCCCGCTCATATCTCTTCTCGATTCTGTTCTTCCTCATCGAGCTTCATATCCTGTTTTCTGTACGCGAATCGAAGCAGGCGCGGCCGCTGCTGCTGCTGCCGCCGCTGTTCGCGGTATGGGCCAACGTTCACATCCAGTTCATTTACGGGCTCTTCGTCCTCGCTCTCGCGATCGCCGAGTCAGCGTTCTATCGCGTAATGCCACGGAGTCAGGCGTTCGGCCCGGCGTCGAGGTGTGCGCCGCTGCGCCCGCTCGTGCTCGTCACGCTCGCGTCGTGTGCCGCGACGCTGATCACGCCGTACCACATGTATCTCTTCGAGTCGATCGCGGGCGTGGCGCGGCAGAGCGGCATGTACGATCGGATCATCGAGCTGATGGCGATGGACTTTCGCCAGCCTGCGAACTGGCTCGTGCTTGGGCTCACCCTGGCCGGGGCATTTCTCGTCGGCCGCCAGCCCCGCATCGAGCCCTGGCCAGCGCTGTTGGTGGCCTTCGGCGTGTTTCCGGCCTTTCGCTCGCGTCGTGACGTCTGGGTTGTCGTCATCGCCGCGCTCGTCGTCATCGCTCGATCGCTGCCTGTGACGAAATCGCGTGAGCAATGGGTGACGTGGCCTCGGATCGCCGTCGCAGGCGTGGGTATCGCCCTGGCGTTCGTCGTCGTCGGCATCGTCCGCGATGTGTCTCCGCGCGGGCTGGAGGCGGCAGTGGCTCTCGAGTACCCGGTTGACGCGGCGCAGGTGGTCGAGCGGCGCGGCTACAAGGGGCCGCTCTTCAATCCCTATGACTGGGGCGGTTATCTGATCTGGCGCCTGCCGCAGCTGCCCGTGATCATGGACGGCCGCGCCAACGTGCACGGAGACCGTCGTATTGCCCAATCCATCGCGACGTGGCATGGCGAACGATCGTGGGCTTCGGACGCCGAGCTGGCGACGGCGAGGGTCGTCATCGCCCCGATGGGTCTGGGTCTGACGTCGCTTCTCCGCCTGGATCCCAGGTTCGAGCTGGCGTACGAGGACCGTGTCGCTGCCGTCTTCGTCGCTCGCGACACGCCGTCGCAGCGCATAGCCTGGCAAGCTGAATGACGACGACATGAGACGCGCGGGCCACACGATCGGACTCATCGTCATGCTCGTTCTGTCTACTGGAGCGGCGCCCAGCGACCTCGATCAGGCGGGCCGGGCGGCCTATGCGCGCGGCGATTACGAAGGCGCCGAGCGCGCGTTCAGAGAAGCCATCGTCCGTACGCCGAACGACGCGGTTCTTCGCTACCATCGGGCGGCGGCGCTCACCAAGCTCGGCCGCTGGAACGAGGCCATCGACGAGTACGAGCGCGTCCTTCAGCTACGTCCGAGCGAAGAGATAGCGGCGGCGTCTCGAGGCGCCCTCAACACGCTGATGCCGCTGGCCGGCCGAACGGCAACGAGACGTGGCGATGCTGACGAGACCACGATTGCGCTCGAGCGCTCAAGAGGCGGCTGGATCACCGAGGTCGTTCTCAACGATACGCGCAAAAGCCGGTTCCTTGTCGACACCGGAGCGAGCCTTACCGTGCTCACGCCCGAGCTGGCAGATGAGCTCGGGATCAAGCCGTCTCGGCGCGGGCGCGTCGTCCGGCTTCAGACGCTGTCGGGTGAGACGCAAGGCCCGGTCGTGACGATCCCACTGCTTCGGGTCGGGGACCTCGAAGCCAGGGACGTGATCGCGGTCATCCACGACCTCCCAGATCTGGACGGCATTCTCGGCAACACGTTCCTCGCACGTTATAGCGTGACGCTCGACGCCCGACGCGGACTGTTGACGGTTCGCCGCAGATGAACCGCATGGAGCCGGCGCCGAACAGCGCGCCGCTCGCGTTCGAGCTGACGCAAGACCGCACACGGCCGGATACGGACGCGGCCGCGCGGCGCCTCGACATCCTCCTTCCGATCGGGGTCGGGCTGGCGATCTTCGCCGTCTTCTCGCCGGCGCTTTGGTTCGGCTTCGTCGAGTGGGACGATTTCGCGAACTTCGTCTCGAATTTCGATTTTCGCGGGCTGACCCTCGCTCACGTGCACCGGATGTTGACATCGATCCGAGGCGGACACTGGATCCCCGCGACATGGGCCACCTTTGCGGTGGATCACGCGGTGTGGGGGATGGATCCGTTCGGCTACCACTTGACCAACATCCTTTTGCACTGCGCCAACGCGATCGCGTTCTTCTTCGTCGTCAAGCGTCTTCTTCGGCTGGCAATGCCCGAACGCTCGGCGGCGGCCTTGCAAGCCGGTGCTGCGGCTGCGGCCTTGTTCTTCGGCCTGCACCCACTGCGCGTCGAGTCGGTCGTGTGGATCACCGAGCGACGCGACGTGCTGTCCACATTGTTCTGGCTGCTGGCGATCCTCGCGTACCTGAGGGCTCCGGACCGCGCGGGCAAAAAGCGCGGAGGCTGGAAGATCGTTTCTCTTCTTTGCTACCAGCTTGCCGTCATGGCGAAGTCCATCACCGTCACGCTGCCCGTCGTGCTGCTGGTACTGGACGTCTACCCGCTACGACGGTATGGCCGGAACAATCGCCGGCTGCTCGCCGAGAAGGCACCCTACCTTCTCATCATGATGTTCGCGGTGTTCATGGCGTTCTTCGCCGCCCAACGCGGCGGCTACCTGTCGTCACTGGAGCGTGTGTCCCTCGTCGGACGGATCGCCGTGACAGCGTACAGCGTGTGGTTCTATTTTTCGACGACGGTGCTGCCGCTCCCGCCCCTTTCGCCGCTTTACGAGTTGCCGCCGTCGATGAATCCCCTCGCATGGCGATTCGTTGCGCCGCTGCTCATCGTCATCGCTATGAGTGCGACGCTTTTCGTCTTCAGGCGAAAGTGGCCCGGCGCTCTCGCCGCCTTGATCGTCTACCTCGTGAGCCTGTCGCCGGTAAGCGGAATCATCCACAATGGTCCGCAGCTCGTCGCGGACCGCTATAGTTACCTCTCGTGCCTGCCATGGGCCCTGTTCTTCGGTGTTATGGTCGCCGCTATTCTGCCCAGACTGTCTGGAAACGAGGCGTCGGCGGCATGGCGAAGCGTCGCCGTCGCTTGTCTGATCGTTCTCGCCGCGCTGCCTGTTCTGACGCGCCGCCAGCTGCCCGTGTGGCGTGACGGCGAGTCACTGTGGCGATACACCCTGGCCGTCGATCCGGACTGCTCGATGTGCCACTACTATTTCGGTCAGTATCTTCGGAATCGCGACAACCCGGCGCTCGCGGTCGAACACCTGTCTCGAGCCGCGGAGCTCCGCCCGGCGCTCAACTCGATGGCGCTGTACCACGCGAATCGCGCGCTGGCCAATTTTGCCGCGGGTCGAATCGATGCCGTCGAGAAAGACCTCGGCACCATTCGCTCGATCTCGCCCACGCTCGCCGACGAAATAGGTCCGTACCTCGTTACGGAATGGTGAGCTTCGTCGCATCGCGTCCCGTTTCAGGGACTATCGAGAAGCTCATACTGTCGCTCGTCGTCATCGGCGCCCCGCTGATCGCGTTCGGCCCTTCACTCGCAAACGGCTTCGTGTGGGACGACCACTTCAACCTCGTTGCGAATCACGATTATCGCGGGCTCGGCTGGACCCAGTTGATGTGGATGCTGAACAGCGCGCATCTCGCCCACTGGATTCCGGTCACATGGCTGACGCTCGGAGTCGATTATGCCCTCTGGGGAATGTGGCCGGCTGGCTATCACCTGAGCAACATCCTGTTCCATGCGGCAAACGCCTGGGTGTTCTACCTGGTGGCGCGATACCTCCTGCGCGCGGCGCTGCCCGGCCTGGAGAACGTGGCATGGGCGGCGGGAGCCACCGCCGCGGCGCTGTTCTTCGCGGTCCATCCACTACGTGTCGAGTCGGTCGCGTGGATCACGGAGCGTCGCGACCTCGTCTCGGGCCTCTTCTTCCTTCTCGCCGTCCTCGCCTACCTTCGCGCGTGCGCTCGCGACGTCCACGCGACTCGGTGGCGGATGATGTCCCTCGTGTGTTTCCAGCTGGCCGTTCTTTCGAAGGTGATCGTCGTCACTCTGCCGGTGGTGCTCCTGATCTTGGACGTGTATCCGCTGAAGCGGCTCGAGCCGTCGGTACGGCGATGGACGACGCCGGTGAACCGGCGAATCCTCACTGAGAAATTGTTGTATCTCCCGATGGCGATCCTCGGCGCTTTCGTCGCCGTCTCTACATTTGGCAAGAGCGGCGGTCTGACGTCGCTGGACAGGCTTCCGCTGCTCGACCGGGTGAGCGCCATGCTTTATAGCGCGTGGTTCTACGTGTGGAAGACCGTCATGCCGGTCGGGCTTTCACCGCTTTACGAGATGCCACCGACGATCGATCCGCTCACCTCACGGTTCGTCGGCGCGATGCTCGGGACGGTAGGCATGACCGCGCTCGCCGTGATCGTACGCCGACGTTTCCCGGCGGTGCTTGCAGCGTGGCTGGTCTATCTGTGCCTCCTCGCTCCGGTAAGCGGCGGCATGCACAACGGCCGTCATCTTGTCGCTGATCGGAACACGTATCTTCCGTGCTTGCCGTGGGCTCTGCTCTTCGGCGGTGCGGTGACCGCAATGGTGAACGCGGGAGCTGTCGGCACCATCACTCGATACACGTTCGTGCTCAGGTCGAGCATCGTGGCCGCCTGGCTCGTTGCGCTCGCCGTGCTCGCGTCGTATCAGACGACGGCCTGGCGTGACGATGAAGCACTGTGGCGCCACGCGCTCGCCGCCGATCCCGGATGCTTCACGTGCCATCACAATCTCGGCGCGGCGCTTGCGTCCAAGGGTATGCCGACGGCGGCGATTCCCTACTTACAGCGTGCGGTGGCGCTGCGGCCCGCCGAACCGGTTCCACATGGGGCGCTGGTCTTCGCCTATTTGGCCGTCGGCGCGCAGGAGAGTGCGGCAGCCGAACTGACTACACTGAAATCGCTAGACGCGGATCTGGCCCGCGATCTCGGTCCCGCCTTCCTCGACACATGGTAAGCCTCGGCTAAAGCCCGCGTTTCTCAGGCAGCCTGGCTGGTATCGTTCGCCGATTGATGAACACCGCCGCGACCTGATCCTCGTACGCAAGCTCGAAGCGGCCATCGGTTCGAAGAAGCGAGGCCAGGGGCGTATTGACATCGGCGACGACGATGTTCGCCGCGGCAAGATCCGGATCAGACCCCCAGCCCGGCGCCCCTCCCCATGTCCGAATCGATTGCCAAATCCTTGCATCGCCGTGCACCGGATTGCGCCCATCGAGACTGACGTCGAAATCGGGAAGGCGCCACATGAGGTAACCACCCCAGTCGTAGTGGTTGTACAGAGCGCCGCGATAGCCCTGCTTTTCGACGAAGGCGGCGGCCTTGGTCGGAAACGCCTCAGCGAGGGCGTGATCCAATCGGGACGCCGATGCGCGAGTCAGGCCCAGCGACAGGGACACCACCAGAACGATCACCACGACCGCGATGCGTTGTGGAATCGTGAGCGGTCTGCGCCCGACGGTCAGGCGCAGCTGCGCCATGGCGATGATCGTCACGGAGACGATCACGAGGAACCAGACGTCACGGCGAGCACGAAACGCCAGCGATGTGCTTGTCGCCAGCAGAAGCATCAGGAACGGCGATATCGTGCGCTGTCGGCCGAGTAGGAATGCGGCGATGAGGAGCAGGCCCAGCGCGAGCCAGTCGAAGATCAGCCGAAACGGCGGCGCTTGCAGCTCGGCGAGGAAGAGGAACGGGTCGGTGAGCCTGACGGCCGTGATCACCGGCAGATAAATCTTGACGTGATACGGCGTCAGGCATGTCGCAATCGTGCAGGCAGCGAGTGTGAACAGCATCGGCTTCGTGCGAAAGTGACCGTCAATATTCCACAGCGGGAGCCAGCGAATCAGAAGTGCCTCGGCAATGGCCAGCACGAGAATGAACAGCCCGTACACGAATTGAATGTTGATGCAGGCCCAGATGAGGAACAACGGTGGAAGCGCCCATAACGGGCGCGTGGTGCCCGAACGGCGAACCTGGAGTAGGACTGTCAACTCGAGAGTCACGAAGAGCACATTGAAGAGCCACGGCCGTGGCTGGGCGAGCGCGGGAAACATGCTGCCTAGAGCGATCGCAGTCAATCCGGACGCGACGATGAAGTCCTCAGTTTCTCGGCGCAACAATCGGTGCAATGCGAATGTCACAGCAAACGCGAGCAGTGTCGTGTACAGCACGACACCGAAGAGCCCGTAGGCCTGATACAGAACATAGACCACGACCTCGTAGAGCCAGCTGTAGGCGATCCATGTCTTACCCAGCCCGTACGACGTGAACGGGTCGGTCGTCGGCAGCGTCCAGTTCGCGAGAATCCACCCGCCCTGACGCAGGTGCCACCAGATGTCAAGGTCGACGATCGGCCGCATTCCAATGGCCGCGGGGATGGAATACAGCGCAGCGAGAATCATGACGTGAAGTAGTCGACCGGAGTTCGATTCGGCGATAGATCGCTCCATGCAACGAGGTGAGATTATAACCGATCGTCGCTTTTCATCGGAGCGCGCTCAGCGGGCTCGAATGATCGTCGGTCCATACCGCGCCCGCGCCCAGCGCAACTTCGCGCCAGCGTGGGTCGGTCGCCAGCGCACCCAGAGCGGCGGCGTCTGACGCCACCACCGCCCACGTCGATGGGATCACACCCCGGCGGATTTCGTTCGGGTCACTCACGTCATGGCGGCGAATTCGATAGCTCATTCGGGCGTCTCGTGTCAGACGCGCAACGACCGGCGCCAGGTCGAAGTGCCGGTTCGAGATGTGAAACGCGAGCACTCCTCCAGGCGTAAGCCTGGCTCGATAAATTCCGAGCGCCTCCCGGCTGAGAAGGTGTAACGGTATCGCCTCAGAGCTGTACGCATCGAGGATCAGGAGGTCGTATCGATCCTTCGCCGCTACCAACGACAGGCGTCCGTCTCCGAGAAAGACACGGATGGCGCCAGGTGAATCGGAGAGGTAGGTGAACCATCGCGGGTCACGGGCGATCCGCTCGACAGCCGCATCGATCTCAAAGAACGTCCAGGCCTCGTCGGGCAACGCATACGCGGCGAGCGTGCCGTTGCCAAGTCCGAGGACCGCAATGCGGGCCGGGCGTTGCGAGACGGAGCGAAGGATGTCTCCTGTCGGCCCGCCGTCGCTGTAGTACCCGAGCGGCTCCCGCCGGCGCGCGGGATCGAGGCTTTGGATGCCATGGATCGTTCCGCCATGAAAAAGCTGTCGGTAGAATTCGCTTGGATCAACCACGACGCGATGCACCCCGAAAAACGTCCGTTCACTGTGGATGGTGTGCCCTCGAGAATGGCCGAAGCTCGTGCTGACGATGAGGATGGCGCCGATGGCGAGGCCGAAGCGAAGAGACCGCCGGGAGAAGCCGAACGCGATCAGCATCGGTAGACCGAACGCAACGACGTATCGTGTCCGTGGCGTGGCCGGCGTAGTCTCCATGATCGCCACGAGGGCCAGCGTGAGGACGCCGACGGCGATCGGAAGCGACACGTCGAGCGTGCGTGCGATTTTGAGTGAACGCTCCACCGGGCCGTCGTCGCGCAAGCGACCGAGAGGAGCGATCACCAAAGCGGCGACGATCATCAGCGGGTACTCGACGACCGATTGAAAGAGCACTGGCGCTAACAGCGCATTGAAGATGCCGCCCAGAACCCCGCCGGCGGCCATCCACAGATAGAACTCCGTGAGCCTCGCCGCCGGCGGCCGATCGCGCGCGAGCTCGCCGTGGCACACCATCGAGGCTGTGAAGAGCAGCAGCAGGTGAAGCGGAATGACGAAGATGACGGGCTCGATCGCTTTGACGGCCAACGTGAACACGACGCCGAACGCGGCGATGGGCAGAAGCCGCACGAAGAAGCGATGCGGCGGCGGGCGCCGCGCGAACACCAGCACGAACGACAACAGGTAGATCGACAGGGGCGCGATCCAGAGAAACGGGATCGCGGCGAGATCCGTGGATATGTGCGTGGTGACGCCCAGCATGAGACTCGATGGAATCACCGCGAGGAGCAGCCAACGAGCGCGCCTCGCCAGCGACGGGTTCTCGATCACATATGAGTCGACGACGGCGGTGCTGTGAAGAGCGTTTGCGCCGCGAAGCATGCCGAATGCGCTCGCGGCGATGAGGACGACGAAGATTCCGTATCCGATAGCCCACCATCGCGCCTGGATACTCAGTGGCAGAAGCGGTTCGATGAGCAGCGGATAAGAGAGAAGGGCCAGGAAGCTCCCGGCGTTGCTCGCCGCGTAGAGAAAATACGGATCGGCCGCTGACGGATGCCGGGTCTTGGTGAACCATCGCTGCAGAAGAGGCGCCGTCGTCGAGACGGCGAAAAAAGGGAGCCCGACCGCAGCGGCGAGCAGACCGAGCAGCGACATGGTGGGGTTGACGGTGGTCGGCGGGGCCCAATCGGCGGCGATGCGGATGGGCAGCGCCGCGAGCGCAGAGAGGAGTAGCAAGATGTGAAGGACCGCTTGACGCCGAACACCCAAGAGCCGAGTACTGAGGTCGGCGTACAGATACCCGACGAGCAGGGTGGCCTGATAGAAGACGAGTGCAGTGTTCCAGACGTTCGGGGAGCCGCCGAGCAAGGGCAAGGCCATCCGTGCGAAGAGCGGCTGAACGGCAAAGAGCAGAGCGGCGCTGAAGAACATCGTGACCGCGTAGAGGATGAGCATCGAGCATAGTCAGATTAGCGTGCTGGGCCGCGGTTTGACGACAGCGTTCTCACAATAAGAGCGCCCACCACGGAACGTCGGTGTCGACTATAATGCCTGCCACCCGATCACCGTTCAGGGGGCTGGCATGAAGAATCTCGGCCTGGTATTGATCGCGCTCGGGCTGCTCGCCGCGATTCTGAAGCTGGTCGGCGCCGGCGGGCCAGCGGCGACGGCGCCGCTCATACTACTCGCGTTGGTGTTCGCCGGCGGTGGCTTCGTGCTCTATAGAGTCAATCGCAGGAAAGAATTGCGCGATCGCGGGTGACGCGGTAGACGGCAGCGCTTCAAGTGCCGGCCGCTACCCCGTCACCGTCGCCGGCGCCAGCGGCCGCGCCCGCACCGGCGCCTCGCGGATCATCAGCGCCATGCCGGCGGCCAGGAAGGCCATGACCGCCGCGGAGACGAACGCGCTCGAGTACGAGCCGGTCCATTCGAAGATCCAGCCCGCGCCGGCGGCGCCGAGCGCCGAGCCGACCTGATGTGCGAAGAAGATCCAGCCGGAGAGCTCGCCGACCGAGAAGCGGCCATAGATGTTCGCGGTCAGGGTCGTCGTCGGCGGCACCGTAGAGATGTAGTTGAGGCCGAACAGCGCGGCCCACACGTGCAGCGACGGCACGTCCCAGACGTAGAGCAGGAAGATCAGCGAGAGTCCGCGCACGAAGTAGTAGATGGCGAGCGGACCGCGGCGGCCGAACCGGTCGCAGAGCCAGCCGGAGCCGATGGTGCCGATCATGTTCATCGCGCCCATCACGCCGAGCGCCGCGGATGCCTGCATGGCGGTGAAATTGTGCTCGAGCGCGTGCGGCATGAAGTGTGTGAGCACCATGCCGTTGCTGGTGTAGCCGCACACGAAGAACGAGCCCATCAGCAGCCAGAAGGGCAGCGTCTGCGCGGCCTCGGTCACCGAGACGCGCCCCGCGTGCTGCGCCGCCGCGATGTCGGCGGCCGTCTGCACCGGGCCCGTCGCGCCGAGCGGACGCAGGCCGCGCTGCTCGGGCGTGTCGCGCAGGAGCCAGACGCCGACCGGCACGATGAGCAGCAGCAGGCCGAACCCGAGCCACAGGAACGACCAGCGCCAGCCATAGGTATAGGTGATCTTCGTGGCGAGCGGAATGAACAGGAGCTGGCCCGCCGACATTCCGCCGGCCGCCAGGCCCATGGCGATGCCGCGATGCCTGTCGAACCAGCGCGCGACGATGGCCGAGCCGGTGCTCAGCGCGGCGCCGCCCGCGCCGACGGCCATGACGACGCCGGCCGTGATGAACAGCTGCCAGAGGCCGGTCACGAGCGCCGAGGCCATCGACCCGACGCCGAGCAGCGTGAGGGCCAGCACGATCACGCGCGCGGGCCCCCAGCGGTCGGCGAGCCGGCCGGCGAACGGACCCGCCGCGCCCAGCAGCAGCAGGCCGAGCGCGGCCGCGGTGGATAGCGCGCCGCGGCTCCAGTGCATCTCGTCTTCCATCGGCTTGATGTACACGCCAAACACAGAGCGGACACCGGTCGAGGCGAGCATGCAGAGCGTGAGAGCGGCGAGGACGATCCACGCGGGATGGATCCGGCGCTCGGGCGTCATGGGCGTTTCGATGATGGCACGCCCCTCGGACGATTCACCGGGCCAACCCGCCGGCGTCGAACGGCGGATTGGCCCGGTAACACCGCGGCGGTGTTCTAGTCGACGACCTCGCCGGTGACGCTGCGCTCGAACATCAGCTCGTCGCCGTGGGCGTCGACGGTCACGGTGTCGCCCTCGGAGAACTCGTGCTCCAGGATCTTGAGCGCGAGCGGGTCCTGGATCAGCCGCTGAATGGTCCGCTTGAGCGGCCGCGCGCCGAACGTCGGGTCGTAGCCCTCGCGCGCCAGCACCGCCTTGGCGGCGTCGGTCACGTCGAGCCCGATCCGCTTGGCGGCCAGGCGCCGGCGCAGATGCTCGAGCTGGATATCGATGATGCGCTCGATCTCCTCGCGACCCAGCGGCGTGAAGATCACGATCTCGTCGATCCGGTTGAGGAACTCAGGACGCAGCGTGTTGCGCAGCTCCTGCATGATCAGCGGCCGCACCTTCTCAGGCTTCTCGTAGTCGCGGAAGATGTGGCTGCCCAGGTTCGACGTCATGATGACGACGGTGTTCCGGA